>Ga0224558_1000323_pt1 | contig 56583 bp, 47 predicted proteins | sample 714S32024metaG_FD_180682 | JGI IMG/M metagenome (GOLD analysis project Ga0224558, IMG submission 180682) | Peat soil microbial communities from Stordalen Mire, Sweden - 717 S3 20-24 | ecosystem: Environmental > Terrestrial > Soil > Wetlands > Peat | place: Sweden: Norrbotten County, Stordalen... | reverse complement strand
TTCGCCGAGAAGGAGCACAACCCTTCCGGCCTTGTACCCGCAAGACGACGGCGCTCACACCAGAGGAGTGGCTTAGCTGACATGTCGGTTCGAGGCGAACGACCAGCCTCGAATTGCTCTCCCCGTCGCCGATCAGGTCCAGACTGACAATGATTTCACGGTTGGAACCCGAATGGCTTCTGGTGGGCTGGAACAGGGCTGCGGGGGAACGTTGTCCTTCGCCACGTCGCACCGCCGTTCGTAGTGAATGCGATGTATGCCGGGACTTTGAGCACCCTGGGGTACGAGCTTCAGGTCGTTGCTGGCTCAACGACGGTGACGAAGCTCGTCTGAATGATCTTGGACTAGGTTTTGGTCTAGAACTCGTGGCCACAGGACCGTTCTGGAGACACCTGTTCGTTGTTTCTAGCGCTGTGACCAGCTCTTTTGATGTTTACTGACACCCAGTGAGACCACCCAGATACTTCATGCTCTACTACGACATCTAGATTTCAGGCCCTCACCAGGGATTTGCGGCTGCTCACACTCACATGTGGTGGGGCGACCGCCAAAGGTCGATGGGCTTGGCCACCCCGAGGCGTCGAAGGGCAGCTTCACGCGCCGGCTTGATCCTGCCGATTGGTAGCCGGCGTACAACAACTCCTGCACAACCCGGCCATCGCGACCGGTCGCCTGCGGCTCCTCCATGCCCCTCACGCAGCGAGCGAAGTGCTCCATCTCCTGAGGGAAGCCATAATTCCACAGCTCCTCTTACACCAGGTAGCTCCACCCCCTACCAGGTCGACGACCCGAGGGAGGCCATAGGCAATCTGGACCGGTCCCGGATCACGATGGCCACCGAACGTCGCTCAGGAGACCGCCGTGGACCGCTACGTCCGCCTCGGCAACGGCGGCGTCCGAGCCGAAAGCTCGGTTGACTTCTCTTTGTGAGCGAGTGGGTTCCCCCGGCAGGAGTCGCAAGCCTGGGCATGTCGCGCTCGCGCAGCACGAATCCCGCTTCCGCCCTTCTCTGTGGTGGCGCGCGGACGGCGCTCGCGGCGCGCGGATCAACTGGTGACGACGGACTCTGCCATTGCGATCAACTCGGGCCCTGACATCGCCCGGTCACCGATCGGCGCCTTGGGCCGTTCTTGGTGGCGGGAGTCACGGATCAGCACACCGGCAGCCAAAGCGGCCGCTGCGAGCAGGGCAGCACTCACGGTGAAGGCCGTTGTGTACCCGTGGACCGCAGCGTTCTGGACTGCCCTGTCGGCGTGCAGGTGGGCGGTCAGATAGGTAGCCGCCGCGGCGGCAGCCACCGTGTTCAACAGTGCGGTGCCGAGCGATCCCCCGATCTGCTGGGTGGTATTGACCAGGGCACTGGCCACGCCGGCGTCAGTAGGGTCGACCCCTGCCAAGGCCGTGGAGGACATCGGGACGAAGGTCATCCCCATTCCCAGGCTGACCAGCAGCTGAGGCGGCAAGACATGGGCCAGGTAGGTGCTGTCCACGCTCAGGCCGGTGAACCACATCAACCCGCCGGCTGCCAGGACCAGCCCGATCACCATCAGGGCCCGAGGGCCGATGCGCGGAAGCAGGCGGGTGGCCAGGCCTGCACCGAGGATGATCCCCCCGGAGAAGGGAAGGAAGGCAAACCCCGTCTTGAGAACCGAATACCCCAGGGTCTCCTGGAGGAAGTAAGTGAGGAACAGGAAGGTCCCCAGCAAGGCACTGCCCACCAGCAGCGAGGCCAGGTACGACCCGCCCCGGTTGCGATCGAGGACGACGCGCATTGGCAACAGCGGGTGAGTCGAACGCAACTCGATGACGACGAAGGAGCAGAGGGCGGCGGCGGCCCCAGCCAACAACCCGAGGGTGAGCGGCGCCCTCCACCCATCGGTGCCGGCCATCGTGAAGCCGTAGACGAGGAGGAACAACCCGCTCGTCACCGCCATAGCTCCAGGGATGTCGTAGCCGGCGCGCAAGTGCGCCCGGCTCTCCTGGATGAAGCGCCTGGCGCCTACCGCGGCCACGATCGCGATGGGCGCGTTGATCAGCAGGGTCCAACGCCACGACGCCAGCTGGGTCAAGGTACCGCCCAGGACAAGGCCGATGGCCGCACCGCCGCCCGCGATGGCGCCGTAGATGCCGAATGCACGGGCTCGCTCTCGGACTTCGGTGAATGTTGTCGTGAGCAGCGACAACGAGGCAGGTGCCATGATCGCGGCGAAGGCACCCTGCAGGGCCCTGGCGCCGAAGAGCATGGCCGCATCCTGGGCCAGGCCACCCAGGGCGGAGGCCGCGCCGAACCCGATGAGGCCCACGATGAACATGCGGCGGCGACCGAGGTAATCGGCGATCCGCCCACCGAGAAGCAGAAGGCTGCCGAAGGCGAGGGTGTAAGCGCTCAGCACCCACTGGCGGTCGGCGGTCGAGATGTTCAAGGCTCGCTGGGCCGAGGGCAGGGCGACGATCACGACCGACGCGTCGAGCACGATCATCAGCTGGGCCACGGCGATCACGGCCAGCGACCACCACCGTCTCGGATCGGGCTCGAGGCTCGATAGGCTGGCGCCGGGTGCGGCATGGACTGCGGTCGGCTCGTTGGTCATCGGGATCCCCCTCTTCCGGTGGCTCACGCCCGCCTCGCTCCGATATATTCGGAGTGATGGTTCCGTTTCAACCGCAACTATACGGAACGCGCGTTCCGTTTGTCAAGGGGTCCGTGGAGCAGGGACGGTGACGACGGAGCCCGTGGAAGTTCGGCACAAGCGCGCGGACGCCGTGAGGAACCGCGAGCGCATCCTCGAGGCGGCCGAGGCGGTCTTCTCGACCGAGGGAGTGTCTGTGCCAATCGACAGGGTGGCCGAACGGGCGGGGGTCGGGGTGGGGACCGTCTACCGCCACTTCCCTACCAAGGAGGACCTCTTCGAGGCCATCGTCATGACGCGTCTGGAGGGTTTGCTTGCGCTGGCCGGGGCCGAGGCGTCCGCGGAGTTTCCCGGGACAGCGCTGTTCTCGTACCTGCAGGAGTTTGCCCGCCAGGCCTCAGCCAAGCACGACCTGTTCGACGCCATGGGAGCGGCCGGAATCGACTTCAAGACACGCTGTGCCGAGAAGCTCGACGAAATGAAGGCGCGCATCGGGCTGCTTCTGACGCGAGCCCAGGTCGCGGGCGCGGTCCGGCGCGACACCTCGGTCGACGAGCTCATCGGCCTGGTCGTTGGAACATGTCAGGCGGCTGCACACGCCGGCCTGAACGACGACGCCTGTCAGCGCATGGTGGGAATTGTCTGTGACGGCATCCGGGTGCCGGCCGCGACAGCGCGCTGACCAAGCCAACGGGGCGCATGAGCGCGCCGGTGATCCATGGGGATGACGGCACCCTGACTGACCGCGTCGGACCGGGACGATGACTCCCGTTCAGGCAACTGCACGAGACCTAAGTCCCCTGCAATTCTCACTCTTCACGCCGAGTTCATGCAGAGTTAATCGCGCAGAACAGGATTCCGAGTGGAGGACTCATCCCCACTTGTTAGAACGGTCAAGTGACCGATTCCTCCGTTAGCGTCCACCCGAAGAGACGATCCCGACCGTGTTCGGCAGCTCCAATGCGGATCGCGCTCGTGGCCCATGACAACAAGAAGTCGGACCTCGTCGAATGGGCGCGCGCCAATAGGACCACCCTCTCGCATCACACGCTCCTCGCCACCAGCAGCACTGGAGAGGTGCTCGAAGCGGAGCTGGAGACTCCGGTGGATCGCATGCACAGCGGTCCGCTTGGCGGCGACCTTCAGCTCGGGGCGAAAATCACCGAGGGCAACATCGACCTACTGTTCTTCTTCTGGGATCCACTGGAGCCGCAACCTCATGACCCCGATGTGAAGGCGCTCCTGCGCATAGCGGTGGTCTGGAATATCCCGGTGGCGTGCAACCGTGCAACCGCGGACTTTCTGATCACATCACCGCTGTTCGACGGTGAATACGACAGAGCTGTGCCGGAGTACGCGGGAACGAACAAGCCGCCGGAGTTCCCGCCACGTGATCCAGTGGACCAGCTGCCGGATTCCGGTCGCCTCCGGAGCTGACCGGCCGGGCGCGCAAGGCCCCGTTGTCCCGCCCCAATCAGAGGCTCAGACCACGCAGTTCCTGCATCGTCCGGCCATGGCGAAATGGTGGGGGTCGATGGAGAACCCGTAGCGAGCCTTCACCGAACTGGCGAATGCGGCGAACAGCTCGTTCGGTGTCTCGGTCACGGCTCCGCATAGCTCGCAAACCAGGTGGGAGTGGCCAACAGGCGATAAGTCGTAGACCGCCCTGCCATGCCCCAGGTGCGAATGGCTGACGACTCCGAGCTCTTCCAGCTCATCGAGAAACCGGTAGATCGTCGACATGTGAACATCGAGCCCGTGGGCGCGGACCCGTTTGCCGACGTCTTCAGCAAGCTCAGGTGCTGTGCAATGGCCTGAACGTTCGAACAGGGTCCGAAGGACAAGCCGACGTGCCGTGGTGACACGTCCCCCGCGGCGGCGTAGCTCGGCCAGTACCAGCTCGACGGGATCGGCTTCGGCCGTTGCCTGGGCGATCGTCATACCGCCAGCATAGAGAGTTCCTGAGAATCTATTGCAGATGAGTCCCGCTTCAGTCCAGTTCGCTGTTGCGTGCAGCTCGCAAATGAGCAAGACTCCGCGCCGAGGTCGATCGACAGCTTTCGAGAGCTTTGGCGAGGAGGGGGCATGGCAACCACGGTCGGCGGACCCGCCGGACGCCTGAGAACGATCCAAGACGCGCTGACCCCGAGGGAGTGGGGCAGGGTCGGCGCGATGGCCGGCATCGTGATCGGCCTCAACGTGCTCGGGTGGGCCATGTTGGCCGCGGCCACGGGACACCACTACCACCTGAGCAAGACGGACGTCTTCGGGCTCGGAACCGGTGTGCTCGCCTACACGCTCGGGATGCGCCACGCGTTCGACGCGGACCACATCTCTGCGATCGACAACACCACTCGCAAGCTCATGGCTGACGGAAAGCGCCCGCTCAGCGTCGGGTTCTTCTTCTCACTCGGGCACTCGACGATCGTGTTCCTCCTGGCCGTGCTGCTCAACTTCGGCATCCGTGACCTGGACAACCAGGTGAAGTCCGGCTCGTCCGGTCTTCATCAGTGGACCACCGTCGTCGGGACGTCGGTGTCGGGTTTCTTCCTCTATCTCATAGCCGGGCTCAACATCGTCATCCTCATCTCGATCCTCCGGGTCTTCCGCGATCTTCGCAAGGGCGAGTTCGACGACAACGAGCTGGATGAGCAGCTGAACAAGCGTGGCCTCATGAACCGCTTGCTCGGAGGCTTCGCCCGCAGGATCGACACGCCGTGGAAGATGTACCCGGTCGGCGTCCTGTTCGGGCTCGGATTCGACACCGCAACCGAGGTGGCACTGCTCGTGCTGTCGGGAACAGCCGTCGCGAGCGGGCTGCCCTTTTATGCGATTCTGTCGCTGCCAGTGCTGTTTGCCGCAGGGATGTGCCTGTTCGACACGCTGGACGGCTGTTTCATGAACTTCGCCTACGGATGGGCGTTCTCGAGACCGATCCGAAAGGTGTACTACAACATCATCATCACGGGGCTCTCGGTCGCCGTCGCATTTGTCATCGGCACGATCGAGCTCATAGGGCTCTTCTCGACCGAGTTCAACTTTCACGGCGCGTTCTGGGACACAATGGCCAACTTCAACATCAATCGGGCCGGGTTCATCATCGTCGGGATGTTCGTGGTCACCTGGGTGATCGCCCTTGCAATCTGGCGTTTCGGCCATATCGAGGCACGTTGGGACCGGTCCGCCGCTCTCACCAGGGCCGAGACCGGAGCCACGGTACGAACAGAGCGCGGCCTCGAAGGTGTGGATCCCTATGAACCCGCCTGGGCCGATGTCGACTAGGTCTTTAGGGCCGCCTTTGGATCGGGACCACGATGAAGGGCTCAGCGGCAGAGTCGCCCGACTGCAGCTTTCCTATCGCACGTCGACGGCGTCGACTCCGAGCCGCGGCGTCTCAGGGGCGTCGTAGAGCCGGACCCGGATCTCCGAGTGGGGTCGGGTCGCCGTCACGCAGGTCGAGACATGGGTCCACTGGCTCCTGCCCGGGAGCGGCCCGAAGTTCACTGACGAGGACTGGCTCGGGGACTCGCCGTACAGCCAGATCGTCATTCGGCCCCGTGCTCCGGGCTGAGCGGCAGCCGTGACGACCTCGGCATCGGCGCAGAAGCTCTCACCGGCGCTGGTCGGCAGGGAGATGTCCTGGTAGATGCCCCCACCGGCGGTCGAGGCAATGATGACTCCGAAGCCGTTGCCCTCGTACGGGCTGGTGACCAGCTTGCCGGCCACCTCGATCCCGAACCGCGTGTAGCTCGTTGCCCGCCAGCTGTTACCTTCGTGGCGGTTGAAACCGCCGTTCTCCACGAAGGACTGGTGGACGTCAACGGCGTCGATGCCGAGCCGCGGCGCCTTCGGGACATCGTAGAACTGGATCCTCATCTCCGAATGCGGTCCAGTCGCGGTCACGCAGGTGGACACATGGGTCCACTGGTTCTTGTCCGGGAGCGGCCCGAAGCTCACCGAGGAGGACTCGTTCGGGGACTCGCCGAGCAACCGCAGGGTCATATGGCCCCGCGCCCCGGAATAGGCGGCCGCTGTAACGACTTCGGCGTCGGCACAGAGGCTGTCGCCGGCGCTGGTCGGCAGGGAGATGTCCTGATAGATGCCCCCACCGGAAGCCGAAGTGCTCGTGAACCCGAAGCCGTTGCCCTCGTACGGCTTGGTGACCAGCCTGCCGGCCAGCTCGATCCCGAGCTGCGAATGGCCGGCGGTTTGCCACCCGCCACCACCGCGTCGGTCGAAACCGCCGTCCTCGACCAGCGACTGGTGAACCTCGACGGCGTCGATGCCGAGCCTCGGCGTCTTCGGGGCGTCAGAGAACTGGATCCGGACCGCCGAGTGCGGTTGGGATGCCGTGACGCAGGTCGAGACATGCGTCCACTGGTTCTTGCCCGGAAGCGGCCCGAAGCCAACCGACGACTTCTGGCTCCGGGACTCACCGAGGAGCCTGAGGGTCATGGCACCGCGCGCCCCTGAGTGGTCGCCTGCCGTGACCACTTCGGCGTCGGCACAAAAACTCTCGCCCTGCTTGACGGGAAGAACGATGTCCTGGTCGTCGTGGTGGTTGAAACCGCCCTCGTCGACGAGATCGGCAGCAGGTGTGCCGGGGTCGCCTGAAACCGCGGTGGCCGGCGCCTGCAACCACCCGGTCACCGGCATGCCATGGTCCGGCTGGACGACGTCGCCGATGACGCCGAGCGTGTTCGTACCGTTGCCACCGTCCATGTTCTGCTCGAGAATGTCGATCGTCCCGTTGCCGTTGGTGACGTCCGCGGCGGTGACGACCGCGGTGTGACCCTCGTGCCACGTCGGCTCCATGCTCAGGACATCGCCTGGTTCTGGCACGCTCGAGCCGTCGTTGGCCATCTTCTGAAGGTCGCCGCCGTCGGCACGCGAGTAGTCCGCGACGACATCTGAGCCATTGGCCGGGTAGGGCCGCACGCCGTACTCGAGGTACAGCCATCGCATCGACAGTTCGACACATTCCCACTCGTACTCTCCCCAGGCACGCGGGAAGAAGGCGACCGTCTTGTCCCAGCCGCCCCGGTTCACGCCTGGTCCGCATGCAGTGAGCCCGTCCCAGCTCGAGAGAGGGAACGACCCGGGATAGTTGTTGGCATCGCAATTCCCACTCCACCAAGCTGGGAACCGAACCGGCGGCGGGTCAGCCGTGCTGGCCGAGACCAGGATCACGTGCTGAGTCACCGGCGAAGCCGGTCCAGGCCTGATCAGGTCGCTGCTCGGCACCGTGGTGGGCGTCGAGATGTCGGTGGCCACGACTGACGTGCCGGCCGCGAAGGCCGCCTCGGCGCTGCGGTTGGAGCGAAGCGGCCCCGCCGCCTGGATGATCCAGAGCCGGCTGCCTGCGTCCGTCAGCCACGACACGACCTCGGTCGCCTGGCGGTGTGGGCCGAGCGCGACCTCGAGGATCCGAGCCGAGCCTTCGACGCTATGGCCGAAGATCAGTGCCGGAGTGTGCACGGACCGGATCAAGCGCCCCGTGCCCATCGCGCGGTACTCGCCCAAATGCTGAGGTTCGACGATCCCGACACCTGCCGCCGGGGCGGCCGAGCCGAACGGGTACGCATAGATCGTGAATGCCCGGTAGGGCGCCTGGGTCACGGCGGCGGCCCCTTGAAGCACGTCGCCGGGCTTCGAAGCAACGAAGACCGCAGCTGGCAGGGCTGGGGAGCGCACAACGAGATCGACCGCGTCGACAACTGTCCGGGCCGAGTACGCGCCAGCTGAGGCGCGGATGGAGGTGACGCCGAGCGGCGTCGCAAGCGCGCTCACGAGAACTATCCCCGTGACGAGCGTCTCCATTCTCCAGGTGCTTCTCTCGTAGCGCACGGAAGTCTCCCGATTGTGTCGGCCCGACCCCGGGTTGGCTCCCGGACAGTATTGCGCGCGAGCTGCACGGCTTGCCAAGTGGACATCGGGACCGAGCTCGGCCGAGCTTGCCAAGGCTCCATCTGCTGTCGTTCGCGCGCCGTTGACAAGCGGCGCGAGGCCTGGTTCTTGCGCGCGAGGACGTTGCTCGTAGGCTTGGCCACAATGGCCGACGAGCAGGAGCTCATCACCGACAGGACAGGGACGTGAGCCCGGCAACAAGGCGCTATCGGCAGATTCGCTTCGAGTCGCCGGCTGGGGCAACTGAGTTGCTGCTAGTGCGTCACGGCGAGTCAGAGGCCGCCGACCCCGATCGGCCATTCCCGCTTGTCGACGGCAGGGGCGATCCGGAACTGTCGCAACTGGGCCGGGAGCAGGCCGTGCTCGTTGCCGACCGCTTGGCTGCCACTCGAGTCGACGCCATCTATGTCACAAGTCTGCGCCGCACCGCCGAGACAGCGGCTCCACTCGCGGCGCGGCTCAAGCTCGTACCCGAAGTCGAGCCCGCCCTGGCTGAAGTCAATCTCGGCGAGTGGGACGGCGGCATCTACCGCCAGCGCGTCGCCGAAGGCGATCCCCTCGCGCTTCAGATGCTCGAGGAGGAACGCTGGGATGTGATTCCCGGCGCCGAGTCCAATGCAGCCGTCGCAGCGCGCGTCGGTCCGGCGATTGCACGTATCGCGGAACGCCACGCAGGTGAGCGCGTCGTGTGCTTTGCGCACGGCGGCACGATCGGGGCCGTCCTGGCAATCGCGACCGGATCCCGGCCGTTTGCCTTCAACGGCTCCGACAACGGCGCTATCTCGAGCATTGTGATGGCCGGACCGCGCTGGCTGCTGCGTGGTTTCAACGACAGGTCACACCTGGAGCGACACAACCCTCGCGTACGCTCCGCTTCATGACGTGGAACGAAGGTCCGCTGCTGGGGTTTGATCTGGAGACGACCGGCGTCAACCCGCGCTCGGACCTGCCGGTCCAGGTGGCCCTGATCCGTTGGGAGCCGTACGGAAGTGGCTACCGCAACGTGTTCGTCGTCGATCCGGGATGTGAGGTCCCCTCCGGAGCGGAGGCCGTCCATGGGATCTCGACACAGAAGGCCCGGCAGGAAGGTTGCCCGCTCGGCGAGGCCGCGGCAATCGTGCACGCGGCGCTCGGCAAGGCACAAGCGGACCGCGTGCCGGTCGTGGCCATGAACGCGAGTTTCGACATCACGATCGCTGCGATGCTGTTCCGCGGCTTCGGGCTGGAGCCGATTGAGTGGCGGGCACTCGTCGACCCCCTCGTCATCGACCGCAAGGTCGACTGTTTTCGGGCCGGCAAGCGCCGGCTGGACGCTCTCTGTGAGATCTACCAAGTCGCGCTTGGCAGCCCGCATGACGCGGGGAGCGACGCCGATGCGACCCTCTCGCTCGCTCGGACGATCGCTTACCGGTATCCGGAGATCGCCAAGTACGAGATCGGCGAGCTGACCGAGCTTCAAGCCGGCTGGCACCGGGAATGGGCGCTCGAATACGACTCATGGTGCCGGGAGAACGGCGAGCCGGGACTTGCTCTTGAGGAGTTCTGTTGGCCTATGCGCGAGGTCCTCGACTTGCACGGTGCGCCCAGTCGCTGAACGGGGCTGGCCACTTTCGCCGACGAGCCTGTCAGTATCGGCTCGCCGGCACTGACCGCCTCAACTCGGGCCAGGCCTCAGCACGGCGTGGGGTCGTAGGACGCTGATGCGTTGTTATAGATCGGCGCCTCGCCGGCTGGAGTCGGCGCGATCGTTGTGACAGTTGTCTGGTTCGATGTCGTCGTCGTAGCCGAAGCGCCGCTCGCCGGGATCGTCGTCGAAGTCGCGCTCGCCAGGATCGCCGTCGAAGTCGCGCTCGCCGCGGCCGTCGAAGTCATGCTCGCGGTAGTCGCCGTCGAGCTTCCGCCCGGTGAGGTCGTGGTGGTAGTCGCAGGGGACGCCGTCGCAGACGTGCCGAACGCGAGGAAATTCTTGATCACCACATCGTCAGCGGCAGCGGCCGGCAGCAACACATCGGCGCCCCCCGAGGTGATGTAGGGACCGACGGTTGGAAGAGTCACGGACTTGAGCGACCCAGGCGGGAAGTTGTGGAACTCCCTCGCCAAGTTCACCATCGTGCCTTCTGTCATGGTCTCGTCAATCGTCAGGTTGTGAGCCGCGGCGCTGATGAAGCCGGTCAACGCGATGGGGTTGGTGATCTCGGCGTTCAACTGGTGGATCACCGCCCGGAAGAACGCCTGCTGGTTGCGGATCCTGGTGAAGTCGCTGCCGTAGTCGTTGTACCAGACTCCTTTGACTTCGTACTGAAGATTCCGGCTGCGCACCAGGGCGAGAGCCTGATTGCCGTTGACGACCTGACAACCGGTCTTCAGGACGCGAAGACCGGTCGGGTTCGTAGCCTGGCCGTTCACGTACTCCCGGTCCCTCAACGGATCCTTGAAGGCCAGGTGGATGCCACCGATCGCATTCACCATGTTCTGCAACCCGGGGAAGTTCACCTCGACGAAATAATTGACAGGAATACCGAAGTCCTGCGCGATCGTCTGCACCAGCAGCGACGGCCCGGAGTTGAAGGCGGCGTTGATCCGGTTCTGCCCGGATATGTACTGCACGTTGCCGGGAATTGTGACCCAGGTATCGCGTGGTATCGACAACATCTCGATCTCGTGCGCGGCCGGGACGACACGGACAAGGATGATGACGTCGCTGCGCTGGCCTCCCGTGTCCGCCCCGCACCCGAAGGACTTGCACTCGCCGGCGTTGTTGACAAAGGCGCGCGAGTCGGAACCGGCCACCAGGACCGTGAAGGGCAACCCGGGCTTGGGATGCGCGAGATTGGGTACGTCGACCTTCTTGATCTGGTGGAACTGGTAGTCGAGATAGAAGAAGCCACCGAGACCGACAGCGACGATGAGCAGCACGACCACTCCGCCAGCGATCATGGCGCGCTTGGTCCACCGCCTGCGCTTGGACGGGCGGGGTCGGTTACCGCGCCCGTCGGCCGTCGGTGCCCGCCTGCCGGCTGCCTTCTTGCTGCCGGATCCACTACCGGCCATGGTGCCGCCGAGGTTGGGTGAATCGCCGACAGGTTCTTGGGCGACGGGGCCGGACTGCTCACCCCGAGATGAATACGGGTCAGGGTCGGGCAGCTCGCCGTCGAAGGGTACGTCAGGCACGGCACTGGAGGTTACAGCTTCTTTGGCCGAACCTTGATTCGCCCGGCTGGGTTGGTGAAGGAGCGGAGCTCTCTCAAACCCTCGCCAAGTCCCCGAATTTCGCGTAGTTGGCGATGAAAGCCAGGTGCGCGGATCCCGTCGGGCCATTCCGGTGCTTGGCAACAAGCACCTCGGCGGTCCCTCGGTCGGCAGAGTCCGGGTTGTAGACCTCGTCGCGGTAGATGAACATCACGACGTCGGCGTCCTGCTCGATGGCGCCGCTCTCTCGAAGGTCCGCCAGCATCGGCCGCTTGTCCGCCCTCGCTTCGAGACCTCGGGACAATTGGCTGAGCGCCACGACCGGCAATTGCAACTCGCGCGCAAGAATCTTGAGCCCTCGGGATATCTCAGAGATCTCGACCTGGCGGTTCTCGGCCGACGACCGGCCCGTCATGAGCTGGAGGTAGTCGATGACGACGAGGCCGATGCCGTCCGACGATCGCATACGACGCGCTTTGGCCCGGATATCCATGATGGTCACGTTCGGGTTGTCGTCGATGAACAGCGGCGCCGTGTCTATGCGGCCGATGGCGCTCGAGATGCGGGGCCAGTCGCTGTCGAGCAGCCGACCGTTACGTAGCTTGGTGACGTCGAGACGCGCCTCTGCAGCCAGCACGCGCTGCGCGATCTCCAAGTGGCTCATCTCGAGCGAGAAGAACAGCACCGGCACGCCGTGGTTCGAGGCTGCGTTCGCCGCCAGCCCGAGTGCGAAGGCCGTCTTTCCCATCGACGGCCGGGCACCGACGACGATCAGATTGGAGGGCTGCAGGCCCGACAGAAGGTAGTCGAGCTCGCCGTAGCCGGTGGGCACACCGGTAATCGTCTCGCCTCTGTCGTAGAGGTGGTCGAGGCGTTCAAGGCTCTCGGTCAGAAGGTCCTTCAGTGACCGCACGGTGTCGGACGTGCGGCGCTGGGCGACGTCGAACACCAGCGCCTCGGCCTGGTCGAGCGCTCCGGCTATGTCGGTTGGAACCTCGTAGCCGATCTCGGCGATCTCGTGCGCGACCCCGATCAGGCGGCGGAGCAGCGCGTGCTCTTGGACGATGCGCGCGTACCGGCTCGCACTCGAGATCGCCGGCGTGTTGGCCTGCAAAGCGATGAGCGCCGCTGCTCCGCCCGAGGCGTCAAGCACACCGACTCGACGCAGCTCCTCGGGGACCGTCACATAGTCTGCAGGCTCACCCCTGGCGTACAGCGAAGTGATGGCCTCATAGATGTGTGCGTGCGACGGTTTGTAGAAGTCCTCGGCGCTGACCTGTTCGACCACGACTGCGATCGCATCGCGCGAAAGCAACATGGCCCCTAGCACGGATTCCTCAGCATCAAAGTTGTGCGGCGGTACTCGCGAGCCGCCCGCAGTCACGACCGTCGCCGACGGGCCCGAGCCGCGCCGGCGCCGCGACATGTCGGGAACGGGTTGCAGAACGGTCATCACATTAAGGATGACCGCACGGGCCTGGGGGACGCTAGAGCCGGATCTTGTGGATTACCGGCCGAATTCCTGGAAGATCCTGTGCACGGAGCGTGGACAAGTGTCCCCGCACCCTCGTGGGCGATAGTGCGGGCGACGACGGGCAGGTCAAGCTCGAAGCGACGGGCCAGGTGCGCAACCACGGCCACATCCTGACATCCGCCTGTATCACCGCCATCGGGACGGAGCCACAGTCAGCTCGAGCTCACGACCTCCAAGGTCAAGCGGAACTCGACCTCCGGATGGAGGCGCACTCCCACCTCGTGGGAGCCGAGGGTCTTGATGGCTTCGTCAATGACGAGCCGACGCCTGTCGAGCTCGAGTCCGGACTGACGGCTAACTGCGTCGACGATGTCAGAGGCGGTGACGGAGCCGAACAACCTGCCTTCGCTTCCGGATCGTGCCTCGATACGAAACACGATCGGGACGAGCTTGCGGGCGATCGCCTCGGCACCTTCACGGTTGCGCGCATCTTTCAGGTCGCGTGAACGACGCATCGAGGCAGCCTGGTCTTCGATGCCCGCGCTAGCGACGATCGCGCGACCTTGGGGTACAAGGTAGTTCCTCGCGAATCCGTCGGAGACGTCGGTGATGTCCCCGCGCTTTCCGACGCCCGGTATGTCGGTACGCAACACGACCTTCACGGCTCACCCGCCTCGTCCTCGGTGGCGACAAGCGCCAGTGGCTCGAGCTCCGAGTCCTCGAGCTCGTCTCCGGGCAGGGTGTCGGTCAGTACCTCCAGCTCCGGCTCGTCCGGAGATTCGGCGCGCGATGCACCGCGGCCGCCGGTGGCACCGCGGCCCGCGCCGCGTCCGCCGGGCCGCTCGCTTGTCGTCCTCTGGGTGAACGGAAGAAGCGCCAGTTCCCGAGCAGTCTTGATTGCCAGAGCAACCTCACGCTGGTGCTGGGCACAGTTGCCAGACACCCGCCGGGCACGAATCTTGCCCCGATCGGACATGAACTTGCGCAGCAGGTTCACGTCTTTGTAGTCGACCCAAGTGGCGTGCTCCTTGCAGAAGATGCAGATCTTCTTCTTCGTGCGCCGACCAGTCTCCTTCGGAACGCGCCGGGTACCACGGTCTCGATCATTGTTCCGCGCCATCTAAAAGGGCTCCTCGTCGTACGCCGCGAACGCCTCGCCCGCGGCTTGAGCTGCGGGTTGTGAAGCCGGACGGGTGGCCGTGCCACGACCGCTGCTGCCGCCAGGACCACTGTCGGAAGGTCCGCGCCTCTCGTTCTTCACCACTTGCGCGGTCGCCCAGCGGAGGCTCGGACCAAGCTCATCGGCCACCACTTCGATCTTCGACCGCTTGTCACCTTCTGCCGTCTCCCAGCTGCGCTGCTCAAGTCGGCCGGTAACGATCACCCGTGCTCCACGAGTCAGGGTCTCGCTCACGTTCTCCGCCATTTCGCGCCAGCACACGACGTCGAAAAAGGAGGTCGCTTCCTCCCACTCTTGCGTCTGGCGATTCTGCCAGCGGCGGTTCACTGCCAAGCCAAAGCTCGCTGTGGCTTGCCCGTTCGGGGTGAATCGCAGTTCAGGGTCACGGGTGACGTTGCCCACCAGCGTGACGGAGTTCCCATTCGACATTTCATTCGCTCCAGTTCGCTCAGCTCGCCGCTTTGGCCCGGGCAGCCTTGCGAATGGCAGTGTCCCGCCGTTTCGCTTCAGCTCGAAGGGCGCGTCCACTCTGCCTGTCCGGTTGCCGGAGCACCTTGTGGCGAAGCACGATGTCATCAAGAGTCAGCATTCGGTCGAGCTCAGCCACAAGGGTTGGCTCGGCCGTGAACTCGATAAGGACGTAATAGCCCTCGCTGCGGTGCTTGAGCTCGTACGCGAACGTCCGGCGGCCCCAACGCTCGGCGCGACCCGGGTTGCCCCCGCGATCGCGCACCAGCGACGTGATGCGATCGAGACTGGCGTTGATGTCGCCATCCTCAAGGCCGACATCGAAAATAACCATGACTTCGTAGGGCCGCACGGCGGCCTCACCTCCTCCGGACCCGGCGCGCGAGGCGCTCGGGGCCCCGGTTCTGACGGGGCAGGGGTATAGGGAACCTCATCATGGTAGCCGAGCCCGGTCGCACCTGGCGCAGGTGGTCATCCACGCTCAAAGCATCACAGGCGGGTGTGACACAAGCCGGGGGTCGGCTCAGGACGACAGACCGAGCGCCTCGCGTAGCTCTGCCGATGCATGGTACGACTCGGCTTCGGACGGATACGTTCCTGCCCGGACGTCCGCTGCCCAGTCTCTTACCGCTTCGGTGGCGGTTCTGCCCAGCTCCGCGTACCGGCGAACGAACTTGGGAACGTTGGGCCCTGCGAGCCCGAGCAGATCGTGCAGGACAATGACCTGCCCGTCGCAGGCCGGCCCCGCCCCGATGCCGATCGTCGGGATGTCGACCTCTGCGGTGACGCGCTCGGCCAGAGCATCGGGCACGCCTTCGAGCACGATGGCGAAGCACCCTGCCTCAGCCAAAGCTTCGGCATCTTTCCGGAGCTCGCCAGCGGCAACTGCCTCGCGCCCTTGAACCTTGTAGCCCCCCATGGCATGAACCGACTGAGGGGTGAGCCCAAGGTGGCCCATCACGGGTATCTCGGCGTCGCAGATCGCCCGCACTGCCGGGACCCGGCGACGCCCACCCTCGAGCTTCACAGCGTGGGCACCGGCCCGCACGAGAACCGCCGCGTTGCGAACCGTGTCGCTCGCCTCGAGATGGTAGGTGAGCCAAGGCATGTCGCCTACGAGCAGAGCTCGCGGTCCAGCGCGCGCCACGGCTCCGACGTGATGCGCGAGGTCCTCGATCCCGACATGGAGAGTGTCCTCCCAGCCGAGGACCACCTCGGCGAGGCTGTCGCCGACGAGGATGATGTCGACGTCGGCTTGGTCCACGACGCGGGCAAAGGACGTGTCGTAGGCAGTGATCATGACGATGGGTCCCGCCCCCCGGCTGCGCTTGCGAACGCGGATATCGGGCACCGTCACTTGTTCTGTCATTCTCGGACCTCCTCCCGTCCGGCGCACTTTGGCTGCCGGCGGTCAATCAGCGGTCGTTGGCTCCTGGGACGAAGACGCTCAAGAGATGGTTCCAAGCACATCCGGTGCAGACTTCGACCACGTAGCAAGCTACATCGGCACTTCCCCTGCCTGCCTTGCGCCCGAGCTCGCGGAGATCAGCCAGCGGCAGTCCGCCTGGAGGAAGGCCGGGCCCGAACGCGAACGTGACGTGCACGAGCTGCTCGTGTTCGCAGATGGGGCACTCGGTCTCCGACTCGCGCCCTAGGTTCTTCGCGACTCGGAGCAGCTCCGGCTGGGCGTCGCACACGTCAGGCCGGCCGAGGCGACCTCGCCGGTATTCCTTCACTATCGACTCACGCATCAATCGGTACTCGATACGGCCAGGTCGCGGAAGCCCTCCGACTCCCCAACTCGACTGCGGCCCGCTCCGTACGCTCGACATCCCGGCCAGGCTACCGTGCCCACCAGCCCGGGCCCGACCGTCCGACATCGGGGAGACGGGCCAGCCGGTTGCGCCACATCAGCCAGAACACGAACGACGAGGGAGCGAGCACCAGGACCTCGACGACCAGTGGCGTTGCGCCGAAGAAGGGCCAGAGGATCAGGGCGGTGTCCCAGAAGGCGTGCACGACGATGAACGGCCCCAGTCGTCGGTAACGCCGGTACACGAGCACGCTCGCCATCGCCCAGGCGAGAATGGGGAGAACTCCCCACCCGTAGTACACGTGGTAGGAGATCCGGACGAGAACTGCGACGACAAGGACGGCCGCAGGGCGCAGGCCGCGCTGCTCGAGACGCCGGACGAGGAAGCCGAGGACCACGATCTCCTCCACCACGCCGGCTGCGACCGCAGTCGCGATCGCCACGATCGAGAAGTACCCAGGCAGGCTCTGTCTGGCTGGGGCGATTGCGCTGACGTGGCCCACTTGAAGCAGATACGACACGCCGAACTGGGGAAGGAGGAAGCAGAGCAGGAACACCGGAAGCAACAACGCAAGGTCCTGCCTCGGATCTGACCGATCGAGGCCGATCACACAGGTGCCTCCCTCCCCGGAGATCCGCAGCAAGTACACGACGAGCGCGGCGGCAGCCAAGGGTTCGAGGACCAGCAGGAGATCGAGCAGAAACGAATAGCCGAGATGAGAAGCGATGGGAAGGGGGAATCGGCCCGGAGTGCCCTCGTTGACGGCAGCCTGGATGAGCACCGCGAGCGCGTTCACCACATAGGGCAACGGGAAGATCGCCAGCACGATGACTATCTCGGCCGTGAGCCGTCCGCGCTTCGACAGCTCGACCGGAGCGGCCGGCCGAGCGACCGGCACGTCGGGCTCCGCCCTCCACGGGCCGAGAGATGTGAACGAGGTCCAGCTCCGCCCGTCCCACCAGCGCAGCGGTGCCATCCCCCATGGGTCCCGATACCACGCGGCCGGCGGCAGCATGCCCGGTGTGCCGGGGCCCATGGCATCACCCACGCCCGCGGAGCGTAGCGGCCGGGCCATCGCCGGCCCGAACGGGCCCGAATGTGTCATCCGACATATCGTCTTGATATGTCGACGTGATACATTTGCGCCCGTGCTCGAATTGGCGATCCTGGGGCTGTTGAAGGAGCACCCGATGCACGGCTACGACCTGCGCAAGAGGATGCGCGAGGATTTCGGCCTTCTCTCGAGCCTTTCCTTCGGTTCGCTCTACCCGGCTCTGGCACGCCTCGAAGCCGCGGGCGCCGTCCACGAGGTCGCCTCCGAGCACCGCCCTTCGGCGGCGCCGCCCGCAAGCTCATTCACCTCTGCCGGCTCCATCGCAGGCGAGAGGGCGGCGTTCAGGGCGCGTCTTGCCTCTCGGCGCGCGGCTTCTACCCGCTCGACAAGCGGCACCCGGGGCCGGCGGGTGTACGAGATCACCGCGCACGGTGACGAGATGTTCCACCGCTTGCTCGAGACCGAGGAGCCCAAGTCCGAAGGAGGGCGTGGCTTCGCGTTGCGCTGGGCCTTCGCGGGCTACTTGAGCCCTGAGGACCGGCTCTCGCTCCTGCAGCGCCGGCGTGCCCAGCTGCTGGCCACTCGGGAAGGCTCACGCCGGGCGATGGAATCGCCCTGGCGGCCGCTCGACCGCTTCCAGCGCTCCCTCGTCGACCACGACAAGGAAGCGACCGAACACGACCTGAGCTGGATCGACTGTCTCATCGCCACCGAACAGGCGGCACAGATCTCCTCATCGGCGCCCACCACGGCGCTTCGAGCAAATCAAGCCGTTGAAAACCCGTCTGCGGTCTTGAACGCGTCAGTTGCCCACGCGCGTCCGGCGTTCAAGAAGGCAGCCCCTGAAAGGAGCAGGTCATGAATCGCAAGGCCCACAGTATCAAGGTCGCCATCGCGGGAGTCGGCAACTGCGCCAGCTCCCTCGTGCAAGGGATCGAGTACTACCGCGACGCCGATCCGGAAGACCGCGTGCCGGGTCTCATGCACGTCTCGCTCGGTGGCTATCACGTCGGTGACACTGAGTTCGTGGCCGCGTTCGATGTGGACGCGGCAAAGGTGGGCCTCGACCTCTCGAAGGCGGTTTTCGCCTCCAACAACTGCACGCTCCGGTTCTCCGATATCCCTGCTCTCGGCGTCACAGTCGAGCGCGGGCCGACATTCGACGGTCTCGGCCTGTACTACCGCAAGGCAGTCGAGGAGTCGCCCGCCTCACCTGTCGATGTCGCCGAGGTGTTGCGCAAGAGCGGAGCCGAGGTGCTCGTCGCCTACCTACCGGTGGGCTCCGAACAGGCACAAAAGCACTACGCCACGGCCGCGCTCGAGGCCGGCGTCGCGTTCGTCAACGCCATCCCCGTCTTCATCGCGAGCGATCCCGAGTGGGCGGACCGTTTCACCGCCGCTGGCATCCCGATCATCGGTGACGACATCAAGAGCCAGGTCGGCTCCACGATCGTCCACCGGGTCCTCACCCGCTTGTTCGAGGACCGGGGAATGATCCTCGATCGCACCTACCAGCTGAACGTGGCCGGCAATATGGACTTCATGAACATGTTGGAGCGTGAGCGGCTCGTGTCGAAGAAGATCTCGAAGACCCGCGCCGTCACCAGCCAGATCGACCGCGCGATCGCGCCGGACAACGTGCACATCGGGCCTTCGGACCACGTGCCTTGGCTCGAGGATCGCAAGTGGGCCTACATACGCATGGAAGGCCGCAACTTCGGTGACGCCCCGCTCAACTTGGAGGTCAAGCTCGAGGTCCACGACTCGCCGAACTCGGCGGGTGTCATCATCGACGCGCTGCGGTGCGCCAGGATCGGACTCGACCGAGGCCTCGGTGGCCCACTGATCGGCCCGTCGTCCTACTTCATGAAGTCACCGCCGGTGCAGTTCCACGACGACGAGGCCTACCGGATGGTCGAGGAGTTCGCCAACAACTCCTGAAGCACAACGAAACGAGGGGCAGCGCACAGTTCTGAAGCTTCTTTCACAGAACCGGCAGCAGGTGCGAGAGCGGGCCGATGTTCGCTTCATCCACCAAGTGACGAAGTGAGTGGATAGCTTCCGCTTTGCCGTGTTGCTGGTCGGCCGTAAGAGCTGAGGCGCGGCCTTACCTGACTCCGAGCGTGCCCATCGACCGTCTGCTGGCCATGTTGTTGAGGTCGGCCAGACGAATCCGGTCTATCGCGCAGCAAGCAGATGCCGATGCCTGCCGAAGTGGCAGAATGAGCCTCGACTAGATCCCCATGCGAGCGCGCCTGATCAGTTCGCCCTTGGTGCGGTTAGTGACCGGCTCGTAACCGGGCAGTGGCAGAACGTGCTCGTGAATGGCGTCGAGTACCCACGACGGCTGAGGAAAGAACATCGAATCCAGCTCGGCCGCGGGGGTGATCCAGTTCCGTGCACCGACGATGACCGGCGGGCCGTCGAGGTCATCGAAGCACAGCTGCGTGAGGTTCGCGGCCACTGTCTGCATGACGCTCCCGCGCTCGACCTCCTCGGACACGAGCACGACCTTGGCGGTCTTGCGCACGGACTCCACCAGCGGCTCATAGTCGATCGGCACCGCAGAGCGCAGGTCGATCACCTCCGCCGATATGCCGAAGCTCGCCGACAGCTCCTCCGCCGCCTTGATCGCGGTGTACAGCGCGGGCCCTAGCGTCAGAATCGTGAGGTCGCTGCCGGGCCGCTTGACGGAGGGCTCGCTCAGCTCGATCTCGTAGTAGCCCTCGGGAACTCCTCCGGGTTCGAACAGCTCGCCCACGTCGTAGAGCTTCTGGCTCTCGAGGAAGACCACCGGATCGGTGCCGATGAGCGCAGAGTTCATCATCCCCTTGGCGTCATAGGGCGTGACCGGGTACACGACCTTCAGTCCCGGTATGTGGTGCAGCAGCGCCGTCCAGTCCTGGGAGTGCTGTGCCCCGTACTTGTCGCCCACCGAGATGCGCAGGACGACGGGCATCGACAGGACCCCGGCCGACATGGCCTGCCACTTCGACAACTGGTTGAAGATCTCGTCGCCTGCGCGGCCGATGAAGTCGGCGTACATGAGCTCGGCGACGGCGCGGCCTCCTTCCATCGCGTACCCGACCGCTGCCCCGACGATGGCTGCCTCCGAGATGGGCGAGTTGAACAGGCGGTGATACGGCAGGGCCTCGGTGAGCCCTCGGTAGACGCCGAACGCGCCGCCCCAGTCGCGGTTCTCCTCGCCGAAGGCGACCATCGTGGGGTCGATGGCAAAACGGTGCAGCAAGGCCTCGAAGATGGCATCGCGGATGTTGTACAGCTTCAGCTTGGGCACAGGCTCGCCGTCCACTACGGCGGTGCGCACCTTGCCGGCGATCTGCTTGACTCGCGGATTCTCGGCCAGGTCCCCGAGGAGCTCGGGTTCGCGTTCGTCAAAGCGCTCGACACGTCCGGAGGAGAACATGACGCTGCCCACCATCTCGGAGCTGACGTCGATGCGCGGGCTCGCGTGCTCGTCGACCGCCAGGCTGAACATGTCGAAGACAAGATCCTCGATTGAGCCCCTCGCCTCGTCCAGTGTCGACTCTTTCACCGCGCCGCTTTCCAGGATGTGCGTGCGGAAGCTGTTTATGCAGTCCGCCGCCTGCCACTGCTCCACCTCTTCGCGACTGCGATAGCTGGACGCGTCCGACGGCGAATGCCCGCTGTAGCGGTAGGTGAGGGTATCCAACAGGACTGGGCCGCGTCCCTCCGAGAGGGTCGCGCGCGCGCGCTCGAAAGCATCGATGACCGCGAGCGGGTTGTAGCCGTTGACCTCCTCCGCGTGCATCTGCTCGGGGTTGACTCCGGCGCCGAAGCGGGCAATGGACTGCATGCCGGTCGTCTCGCCCTCAGGCTGGCCACCCATCCCGTAGAAGTTGTTCATGCAGTTGAAGACGATCGGCAGGCCGCCACCGATGGACGGGTCCCACAGCTTGCGGTACTGGTCCATGGAAGCGAAGGTGACACCCTCCCACACCGGGCCGCAGCTGAAGGAGCCGTCGCCGATGTTGGCCACCACGATGCCGGGCCGGCGATTGATGCGCTTGAACAGGGCCGCCCCAGGCGCGATCGAACCGGAGCCGCCGACAATGGCGTTGTTGGGGTAAATCCCAAAGGCCGTGAAGAACGCGTGCATGGAACCGCCCAGACCGCGGTTGAAGCCGGCCTCGCGCGCGAACATCTCGCTGTAGGCGCCGTACACGAAAAAGCGCTCCGCGAGCTCGCTGACGGGCACGCTGTACGCCTTCTCCACCGGGGCGAGGACCGCGCCGTCGCGGTAAGAGCGCATCACGTGCTCCAGGTCGTCGTCGCCAAACCCGCGTATGGCCGACAGCCCTTTGGCGAGGATCTCGCCGTGGCTGCGATGGGAACCGAAGATGTGGTCCTGCGGGGTCAGCGAGTAGGCCATGCCCACTGCAGCGGCCTCCTGCCCGATCGACAGGTGCGCGGGCCCTGCGTGGTTGTAGGTGACGCCCTTGTATGCGCCCTTGGTCTTTATCTCGTTGAGGATGGTCTCGAACTCACGGATGGCGCACATGTCGCGCCAGATGTGCACCAGGTCATCGGGCGAGAACCGATCGCACTCCTCGGCAATTGACCGGTTGTAGGCGTTGACCGGGATGTCGTTGAAATGAATTGCACCCGGACGGAAAACCTGGTCCGGGACAACCGGGATGGACTTGGGCATCGAATCTCTCCTAGGCCACGGGTCATTGGGCCTTGAGGATCGCTGCGTGCAGCGCCTCGGCCACGGTCGGGTGCGGGAAGATGACCTCGCTGGCCTGCGCCAGTGTCATCTCGGCTTCGATCATCGCTCCGGCGGCGACGATGAACTCGCTCGACAGGTCGCCGATGGCGTGCACGCCGAGGATCTCGCCGTAGGTCGCACCAGCGAGCACCTTGACGAGTCCGGTCGCTTTCACGTGCTCGACCAGGAAGCGGCCGGCGAGGGCCATCGGCACCACGGCCTTGCGGTAGTCGACGGCAGCCGCCTTGAGCTCTTCCTCGGTCTTGCCCACCATCGCCACCTCAGGGTGGGAGTAGATCACCGCCGGTATTGCGTCGTAACGCATGCGATCGGGCCGTCCGAACATCGAGTTGACCGCGACTATCCCTTCGCGGACCGCCACGTGCGCGAGCATGTGCCGCCCGGTCACGTCGCCACAGGCCCAGATGTTGGGCATGTTGGTGCGGCCCTGGGCGTCCACGCGGATGCCCCGAGCAGACACGTCGACGCCCGCCTCCTCCAACCCGAGGTCGGTGACGACGGGAGTGCGGCCGGTGGCGTTGAGGATGTACGTCGCCGAATCGCTGTGCTGGGCGCCGGTGACATCCTGATAGTGCAGCGTGTCGGCCTCGATGCCCAGGACCAGGCAGGACAGGTGGATCTCAATGCCGCCGCGGCGCAGGATCTTGAGCAGCTCGTCGGCGATGTCACCGTCGCAGCCGGTGGCGATCCTCGGCAACGCTTCGTACACCGTGACTTCGGTGCCGATCTCATGGAAGAAGGAGGCGAACTCGAGACCGATGTAGCCACCGCCGATGATCGCGATCCGCTCCGGCACTGCCGTGAGCTCGAACGCCGAGGTCGAGTCGAGAACACGCTCCCCGTCGATGCCGGGGATCGACGGGACTGCGGGTCGCGAGCCCGACGCGATGAGGATGTTGGCTGCCTCGTGCCGCTCCCCATCGACCTCGACCGCGTTGCGACCCACCAGGCGGCCGGTTCCGTGGAGCACCTCCACGCTCGTGTCACGCAGCAACGCCGATACGCCGCGTTTCAGCGTGCCGACGACATTGTCCTTGCGCGCAACCAGCGCCGGCATGTCGAAGCTGGGCGCGCCGACGATTATGCCGAAAACAGCCGCCTCGCGATACTCGCGGAAAAGTCGGGAGGAGCGGAGGAATGTCTTCGCCGGGATGCACCCGACGTTCAGGCAGGTGCCACCCAGCTCGGCTTTCTCGACGACGGCCACACTCTTGCCGAGATTGCCCGCATGGGCAGCGGCCTCGTACCCACCCGGCCCGGCGCCGATGACAATTAGATCGAACATATCGACTGCACGCTCGCAATCTTCTGCTTGACGATGTTGAGGAACCTTGCCCCGGGTGCTCCGTCGATCACCTGGTGGTCGAAGGTGACCGAGAGGCCGATGACGTCGACGAAGTCGACCCCGCCATCGCTCTTGCGCACGGGCTTCAGTGTGATCGCGTCCACGCCGAGGATGGCGACCTGGGGCGGGTTGATCACGGGGGTGAAGGACTCGACCCCGAGCCCGCCGAGGTTGCTCACGGTGAAGGTGGCATCGGCCATGTCGTCGGCCCCCAGCGTTCCCTCGACCGCCTGCGTGGCCAATGCGCTCATCCGGCCCGACAGCTCGGCGACGCTGAGCTCCTCGCTGCGCTGGACCACGGGGACGACCAGTCCGCGTGGCGTGTCGCAGGCAAAGCCCAGGTTGACGTGCACACGCTGATACAGCCGGCCCTCTATCAGCTCGGCGTTGACCGCCGGGACCTCGAGCACGGCTTGGATCGCGCAGAACACCACGAGGTCGTTGATCGTGATGTCGGGAATGCCGGACGATGCCTTGATCTCGCGGCGGAGCGCCAGCAGACCGGTGGCGTCGGCCGAGGCGTTCAGCGTGTACTGCGCGGTGCTCGCCAGCGACTCCCCCATCCTCCGGGCGATCCGCTCGCGCATGCCGGAGAAACGGACCGGTGGAGGCACGAGATCGCCCGCGCGGATCATGCCACCCACTCCCGAGCCCACACCCCTGATCTCGTAGCCGCTGTCGATCAGGCTGCGAGCGGCGCGGGTGACCGGCGGCGCGGAGCGCAGCTGAGCGCGCACGTCCCTCTCCAGGATGCGCCCACCGGGCCCACTGCCGGGCACCGTGCTCGGTTTAAAGCCGTGTTCGGCCGCAAAGCGCCGCGCCCGCGGGCTCATGCGCCCGACGAGCACGGGGATGCTCGCAGCCGGCATCGCGGGCTGGGTCGCAGCTGGCGCTCCGTTCGAAGCGATGGCGCCGGTCCAATCAGACCCACCGCCCGGCGCTGGTGACACAGCCGTGGCCACCGTGCCCGCGTGCGCCGCGGCCGGCGGAGCCTTACCGCTGCTCGCGCTCGCTGCCGTCCCAGTAGCGGCGGACGGGACCGGCATCTGGGGTCGATATTCCTCGATCGCCTCGCCAGCCTCGCCAATCACGCACACGTTCGTGAAGACCGGGACCATCGCGCCCTCGTCGAAGAACAGCTCGAGCACAGTCCCGTCCGTGGGCGCGGTGAGATCGAAAGTCGCTTTGTCCGTCTCCATCTCTGCCAGGCTGTCGCCGGCGCAAACGGCGTCGCCTTTGCGCTTGTGCCATGCCACGAGAAGGCATTGCTCCACGGTGTTGCCCAGCTTGGGCATCTCTACCGGTGTCGCCACGTGCTCAGAGCCTCCTGGCCGGCCCGCTGCTGGTGCAGTCAGTCATGCTTGTCGTCCGCGGGCGCGGGCGGCGGTGAGCCGGCCACCTTCAGCAGCTCCCTCTCCGCCTCCAGGCACCAGTGCCCGTCGGCGAGCTTGGACGCGACGGTAGGGAAGGCGCCACTGAGATCGGCGAGCGACAGCAGGCCTACCTCATGCAGAGAGGGATAGATCACGATCTTGCCGGCCATGGTCCTGTCCTGCAGCGCCGCTAGCCCATCGGCCGCCCCCGCCATACCGGAGACGGCGTCGACCGACAGGTTGGTGTCCAGCCGGCCGGTGGCGATCCTGTCCAACAGCACCTCCATGTCGCTGACGACCGAGCCGCTGGATCCGAACATGTAGCAGCGTCGCGCGATGTAGGCGTCTAGGTCGATGTCGTGGCGGGTCGCTACGGCGATCCCCGCAAAGATGTTGATCAGGCCTCGATCCTCGCTGCTCTGGACCGCGTCCGCGACAAGCGACGGCATCGGGACGAGGATCAGGTGGTAGCTGAAAGTGCCGACCAACGGCTGGCTGCTCGTGTTCAGCAGCCGCAGGCTCACGCCGTTGGCCTGCGCAACCGGCTGAGCCTTGGCCAGCAACGACCGCAGCCGTGCGTCGTCGAGGTCGGTGCCCACCACGCTAAGCCCGTCCACGTCAGCGGACAGGCTGCGAAGGATGTGCATCTGGCCCATCGGTCCGGCCGCGCCGACCGCCAGCAGGCTGTCGCCCGGTCGTAGCTCCCCCGAGGGTGGGACCGTGACGTAGGACTCCGCAGCCGAGTTCGCGACGGTGCCGATCCAGCGCGTCGCCTCGTAGTGAACTCGGCCAACGCCCACCGACACCGGTGCCCCGATGGTGGCGCCAGCCAGGACGACATTGATGATGGCGCCTACGGCGAGCTTGTCGTTGAGCACATCGATCGTCAGCTTGGACGCTCCGAAGTAAACGATGTCGTCGAAGGACGCGTCTGGCAGGTCGCGCACGTCGCTCGCGCGTATCACTGCCACGCTCGGACCGGCCCAGGGCAAGTCGACCTCGGCTGCTGCCACGATGGTCACGGAGGCCGGCGGCTGACCAGGCTTGGCCGCCTCGGCCAAGCCCATCACGGCATGACCGTCCTCGGCGACCACCAGCAGCCGTCCACGCGGGGCGAGCGTGCGCCGGTTTGTCGTGGAGTAGGAGTTCTCAACGCATGCCCACGGCTCCACCAACGCCACGGCCGACGCGCTGGGCTCCTCGGAAACGGCGATCAGCGCCCGAACACCGGTGACAGTGTCGACGACAACGCGCTCGTCCATCAGCACGTACTCCTGGAGTCCGCCCTCGAAGTTGTACCCGAAGGCTGCATTGGAGCCTTTGGTGGGCAGTGTGCGGTAGTCGGTCTGCACGAGGCAGCGTTCGCCCACTCTGTGCCGGGTGACGTCGCTGCCCACCGCCACAATCCGGCACGACACCTCGTGCCCCGGCACGGTGGGCAGCTCGCCGGGCACGTAGCTCGGGATCTGCTGAAGCACCTCTGGAGCGATGCCTGACACGATCTCCCCCTTGCGGGGGTGGGCCGAGAACTGGTTCCACAGCTTGAGGTCGGAGAAGCACAAACCGACGGCCTCGACCTTGACCACGATCTGGTGAGGGCCGGGTTGCGGCACGTCTTTGCTGCGGTTGAGCACGAGACGTCCGGGTCCAACCAACTGAACGGCGTTCTGACTGGCCGGGAGAGCATCGCCGTGTTGGTCTGGTGTCATCGTTTCCGTCTGGTTTGGTCTTGTTCGGCAGGGGAATTCGCCTTTCGGCGAACGCCTTTGTACCCGTTTGTGATCGTAGACGACCTCTGCGACCGCCCGACAATTGAAGCTAGTGCAGCATCACTTGGCCACCGGTCACCGGGAGTGCCTGGCCGGTCTCGTAGTCCTGTTCGACCAGGTAGTAGACGGCCTTCATGACATCGGCCGTCGTGCACCCACGCCGCATCGGCACCTTGTCCGTGTAGTACTTCTTCACGTCGTCCAGAGTCTGAGCACCGGGGACCTTCCCGGCGTTCAGGTACTGAACGAACAGCCCGGTCTGCGGGTCCGACCACAAGGGTCCGTCCAACAAGTTGCCGGGGCAGACGGAGTTCACCTTGATCCCGTCGGCTACGAGCTCGAGGGCAAAGGACTGGGTCAGGCCGACTCCGCCGAACTTGCTGCCCGCGTAGGCGAAGTTCTTCTCCGATCCGGCCAGGCCGGACTTCGAGTTGATCTGGACGATGTCGCTCCAGTAGCCCGGACGCACGCGGCGCGGGATCGCCATCACCGGCACTGCCTTCTGCACGCACAGGAAGTAGCCCTTGTAATTCACTGCGGTGGACAGATCGAAATCGCGCTCGGCCTGAGTCTTGACACTGGCGGCCCTGAGCACGCCGGCGTTGGAGACGAGCAGGTCCAAGCCGCCATAGGTCCGTACGACCTGATGTATCAGCTCATCGACCGACGCCGCGTCGGCGACGTCAACCTGCAGTCCGATCGCCCGCCCCTCGCCCGACTCTTGGGACACGGCCCCGGCCGCCACCCGCGCACCCGCGTCGTTGACGTCGGCCATCGCGACGTGGGCACCTTGAGCAACGAGGTCCTGCGCTATCTGCAGTCCGAACCCCTGCGCCGCGCCAGTCACAAGTGCCACCTTGCCCGCGACGCGCCCGGCACGGCGGCCCGAAGACGCCACCTCCCGTCGATACGACTCGACCTCCCAGTCCTCGATGAACCGTCGCAGCCGGTCGTCGAGACACTGGACCCCGCCCAGCCCCGTAGCGCCCGCCATCACGTCGATCGCGTCCTTGTAGACCTGGCGCACCGCGTCAGCCGCTGCCCACGTGTCGCCGGCGGCGAACAGTCCGAGCCCTTTGACCAGCACCACGTTGGGCAGCGTCTGGTACTGGCGCTGATACTCCCCGACGGCGTGCGTCAGGCGCTCCACCAGGTCTCCGCTGGCTATGTCCTCAAACCACAACGGGAAGGACTTGCAGTAGACGATCTGGTCCGGGCAGAGCGGGCCTAGAGCCGTCACCACTTCTCCGTCGCTTCCGCCGGCCAGGCGCATCGTCGAGGGCGAGTCGTCCAGCGTGACAACCTTCAGGGCCTCGCCCGAGCTCAGTAGCGCCCTTAATGCCGGAGCGATCGTGTTGACCAGCTCGCGTGCTCTGACCGCATCCAGGGTGAGGACCACGCCGAAGGGCTCCATCGACCTGGTCGGCTCCAGCATGCGCTCCAGCTCCTGGAACAACCAGTCCGTGTGGGCCCGGATCTCATCAGGAGTCTCGCCGCTGACGACCAGGCCGTGGTTGGCCATCATTATCGCCCGGGGGGCCTCCCGGCCGGTTCGGGATCGGTAGGCGCCGAGGGCCTGTTCCAATGTCTTGGCAAGTAGGAAGCCTGGGTCGACGGGGTCGACCCACAGCACTTCGTCACCCACCTCACGCCCGATGATCGCACCGCCGTCGCGTGAGCAGCCGAAGGTGTTGACCAGCGTCGGGTGCGTGTGCACCACGTAGCGACCGGGAATCAGGTGGTGCAACACCGCCTCGACCGATGGACGCCGGCCTTTTTCTGGCTCGACACGGGCCCCGAGCACCGCGGCTTTGAACTCCTCTTCCCGCTGCTTGGGGTCGGTGCTGAGCGTGCTCTCCAGCAGCGCCTGCAGCGCTGGTCGATCCAGCTCGACGATCCCCTCCGGGCCGATCGTCGCGAGCGAGTAGCCGCTGGCCTTGACAAGCAGGCGGTCACCCATCTTGACCGATGTGTTGCCCCCTCCGGCCAGTACATACTCGGGCTTGGAGCCGTAGTAGTGCGACAGGCCGAGGAGGTGCTCGAGCGGGCTCGCCGTTGCGTCGGACGACGGCCATGGCGGTTTGGAGATCGTCACGACTGGGTCGTCCCCGCTGCTCTGGTGGGGTCCGTTGTCGCCACTTCGCTTCTCCTCTCCCCGTCCGGTCGGCGGGCCGTGTCGATTACGGTCGCACCCAGACCTGCCAGGGCACTGATGCGCTGATCGTGCGTCGTGAAGCCGGGGCTCAGGTTGCCCTGAGCGTCGACATAGCCTGTCTTCCCTCGCGCCGATAGGTACTGGTGCGCCGCCATGACGCACGCTCCCTCCCAGAACAGCTCCGCCACGCTCTGGGAAACCGGCACGCCGCCCTTGCATTCCGGCGTTATCGGAACCAGCTCGGGCGTGTTGTGCTCGGTGCCGCCCAACACGATGATCCCGGCACCACGCAGAGTCGTCGCGTATTGGTCCACAACCGAGGCGGTGTTACGGCTCGGGATGATCTCGGCACACCAGATACCGCGTCCGGCAAGCGCTTCCACGAGATCGTCGACCGGGTCCTCGAACTGACACACGGGTGAAGCTCCGTCGGCCAGGATGGGATAGCACGGCACACCGCCGAGCGCGAGAACAAGCGCGTACGCGACGTCGGCGTCTAGCACGGACTCCTCGACATAGGCGGGCTTGCCCGCTTTCATGAGGCGCGAGCGGAGTTGGTTCTGCACCCTCACCGGGTCGTCAGGTGCTGCGCATTCGGCGGCAAGCACCCGCCTCAGGGTGCCGGTTCGTTCTGGTCCTGCGGCCTGGGCGAACAGCGCCTCCTGGAAGGCCTCGGCGACGTGGCGTTCCTGCAGGTACACCGAGCTGACCGGGACCGCGTAGCGGCGGGCCAGTGACGACCGGACCGACTCGGCGGTCACGGCGGTGTAGACGCCGTTGTCTTGCATCAGCCCGGTCACGCGCTCGATCATCATCTCGATACGGGCGCGGTCGGCGTCGCGGATTGTCTGCATCAGCCGCTGCGCCTCGACGGTCATAGGAGCAAAGCGGGTGATCCCCTTGCCGCACAGGTACATCCGCCCGGGATTGTCGGGATCGTTGATCTTGATGCCGGCGTTCTTCAGCTCCGCGACCACGCTGATGATCTCCAGGCCGAAGAGAGGGAAGACGCCCTGCGCGCGCGCCGACTGTGCGAACCGTGCGTAGACGCCGAAGTCGTAGTAATTGCTCGTGCCCAGAACTTGCAGCTTTGCGTCGGCAGCCAGGTCGACCGCCTGCTCGACAGTCTCGAAAGCCGAAAAGTTGGGCGGCAGGTGAACGTGAGTGTTGACCTTCGGAGATGTGTTCGGCGCGGGGCCGCCCCGTCCCGCTTCATTCTGCATAGGAGCATTCTGGGTCGCGGTGGCCGGGGAGGTGGGAACAGAGAGTCTCTCGAACGGGAGCTCGGGAAGACCGCGCAGCGGCGCGAGAGGGTCGGGGAAACCTGCGTCGGTCGTCGCCTCAGGTCGCTGTCGCATTGCCACTACCCAGCGGCCGATCGCGCGACAATCCGGGCCTCCGCACGGCGCCAGCTGTTCTCCCCGCCCGACGGCTCGTAGACAGCGCAGTCGGTACTGGCACGGACAACCGCCCGCATCTCGGCGAGACCGCCCGCAAGGGCACCGTGGGCGCGAGCTTGCACGAGCAGGCTCCCCATGGTGGTCGCCTCCGCCGGGCCAGCGATGACCGGCAGGCCCAGGGCGTCGGCGGTGAGCTGGCAGAGCAAGTGGTTGTGAACGCCGCCGCCGACCATGTGCACGATGTCGATGTCCTGCCCGGTGAGCGCGCGGGCTTCGTCGATCGTGCGCCGGTGGGCGAGGGCCAGGCTGTCGAGAATGCAGCGGACGAGCGCGGCGGGCGTCTCTGGCAGCGGCTCGCCACCCTGGGCGCAGGCGTTGGCAATCCGGCGGGGCATGTCACCCGGCGGCAGGAACACGGGATCGTCGACGTCGATGACCGATCGCAGCCCGGGCAGCCGGGCCGCCTCGGCGATCAGGCCCTCGAGGTCGGCTGGCTCGCCGGCGCGCCCGAAGGCCCCGATGCAATCCTGCAGGATCCAGAGGCCCATGACGTTGCGCAGGTAGCGGACCGTGTCATCGATCCCGCGCTCGTTGGTGAAGTTGGCACGGCGGCTCGCCTCGGTGAGAACGGGCTGCTCCAGCTCGAGGCCGACCAGCGACCACGTTCCCGAGGCGATGAACGCGAACCGCGGGGAAGCCGCGGGGACGGCGACGACTGCGGACGCCGTGTCGTGCGAACCCACAGTTGTGAGGTGGACCGGGCCGTCGAGCCCGGTCTCGCGCAACACCTCAGGCAGGAGGTCGCCAACTGGGTCACCGGGGTGGCGAAGGGCCGGGAAGAGGTCCCGGCGAATGCCGAGCTCGGCCATCAGCTCGGCATCCCAGTCTCCGGTCACGATGGACAGGAGTTGAGTCGTCGAAGCGTTAGTCACCTCGGCACCGACCCGACCGGTGAGCCAATACCCGAAGAGGTCGGGCATCAACAACAGGGTGGTGGCTGCCTCGAGTTGGGCCGTGCCTGCAGCTGCGACGAGCTGGTTCAAGGTGTTGAACGGTAACAGCTGGATGCCGGTGCGCTGGTAGAGGTCGGCCGCGGGGATCTGCTTCAGGACGAGGTCGATGACGCCATCGGTTCGTCGGTCCCGGTAGTGGACCGGGTTGCCCAGAAGTCGACCGTCGCGATCGAGGAGTCCGAAGTCGACACCCCAACTGTCGATACCAACCGAGTCGAGCCTAGCGACGCGCCTCCCAGCTCTTCGCAGACCGTCGAGGATGGCGCGATGGAGCGCCAGAGCGTCCCAGTGCAACATGCCGTCGACAGTTACGGCCCCATTCCAGAACCGCGTCAGCTCCTCCAGATGGAGCTCCTGGTCCCGCACTACTCCCAGGACCACTCGGCCGCTTGAAGCGCCGAGATCGACGGCGACGTGGTGCGTTGTCAGTGACATCTAGAGCGTGAGTGAGTCACGCCGCCATCGACTTTGAGCACGTTGCCAGTCCAACGCGAGCTGCACTCGCTCGCGAAAAAGGCGGCGGCTTCGACGGCGTTCTCGGCCCGGCGGGAAGGGCCGAGCACGGCCTGGATGTCAGGATTGGTCACCATCCTCCTCTTTCAGGTGCCCCATCCCGCCTGGGTACCCTCGGCCCTGGCCCCAATGATCCGCTCGGCGTAGCCGGAGCGCGCGTAGGCAGCGAGCGGATCCGGGTCCAGATCCATCTCCTGGCGCACCTCGGCCAGCAGTGGCCGTACGTCGGTGTTGTATGCGTCCATCAAGACGACATGCGCGCCCAACACGTCACCGGCCTCCTGACGTTCCCGGAGCGCGTCCCGATCGACGAGCAAGGCTTTTGCGGTCGCTTCTTGCACGTTCATCACCGAGCGGATCTCGCCCGGGATCTTCGGTTCGAGGTTGTGGCACTGGTCGAGCATGAAAGCCACGCCGGCGTCTGCCCCGAGAGCCGATGCGGCGACGATCTCGTTCATGATCCGGAAAAGCTGGAACGGGTCCGCAGCACCCACCATGAGGTCGTCATCGGCGTAGAAGCGACTGTTGAAGTGAAAGCCGCCCAGCTTCCCGGCGCGGAGCAGCACCGCGACGATGAACTCGATATTGGTGCCGGGAGCGTGATGGCCGGTGTCGACCAGCACCTGCGCCCGCTCGCCGAGCCGGATGCAATGGGCAAACGACGTGCCCCAGTCGGGCACATCGGTGCTGTAGAAAGCCGGCTCGAAGAACTTGTACTCGAGCAGGAGCCGCATCCCTACCGGCAGGGTCTCGTACACGGCGGCGAGAGCCTCGGCCATGCAGTCCTGGCGTCTGGCGATGCTGTCCTGGCCCGGGTAGTTCGTGCCGTCGGCAAACCACAGGCTGAGGATCGTCGAACCGGTCGCCTGTGCCACCTCGACGCACTCCTGCAGGTGCCCGATCGCGCGCCGGCGAACCGCCGGATCCGGGTTGCAGACGCTACCAAGCTTGTACTCGAGCTCCTGGAACACGTTGGGGTTGACGGCGCCGATCTCGACCCCGACGCTCCGGGCGTGCTTAGCCAAGTCTTCGTAGTCGTCAACCCGGTCCCATGGGATGTGGATCGCCACCGACGGGGCAATGCCGGTGAAGCGATTGACCTGGGCTGCATCGTCGATCTTCTCATAGGGGTTGCGTGCCACCCCGGCTTGGGGGAACACCTTGAACCGGGTGCCCGAGTTCCCGTACGCCCAAGAGGGCGTCTCGATCCGCTGCCGCCGCAGGACTTCTCGAACCGTAGATAGGTTGGTCATTTCCTCATCTTTCATCCGATGGCGGGCGGAGGCGTCAAGCGTTGCGCGACCGTCATGCAAGGTGGGTGACTGTCAGTCAAGGTGGAAGTTCTCCGGGATTGGCGCTGTGCCACGGTCGGGAGGCCCGCCGCCCAGGCTCACGAAGTACTCCGTCCCACAATCGCCTGGAGGAGGTCGTCTGTGACCGGCCCGGCGAGCGGCGAGGTGAAGACGTGGCGACCATCGCGCATCACCGTGACCCGCTGGTAGACGTCGAAAACTTCCTGGAGGCGGTGGGAGATGAACAGCACCGCTGCGCCGTAATGGCGGAGCATCTCGATCACCTCGAAGAGCCGGTCGACCTCGTGGGCGGAAAGTGCTGCGGTCGGCTCGTTCATCACGATGATGGACGCGTTGAGCGAGACCCAACCCGGACCCCCCGTCGACCGCCGCCAGCTGGCCGCCATCGGCAGGTGGCTCGCCGTCTCGTTGGTGAGCGGGCCCGTGGTGGCTACCTGTGTGGTCGCCCGGAGGCCTGCCACCGGCCGTTATTTCGACGCTCTTCCCCACAGCTCACCTTCCGGCCCGACGGCGCGGTTGTCTGGACTGTCTGGGTGCCACCCGCCGAACAGTTGCCTGTCTTGTCCCTGTTCCTTCTCTTGTCCCTGTCTTGCGGCAAACGCCGCCGTGTACGGTGTCAACCACCATGTCGTTGCCATCTCCCAAGCCTGTGCGCCCTGCCAGTCCGGCGACATCCCTCGGTCGCAGGTTTGTCCCGAAAGGGAATGAATCGTTTCAAATCGGGCACACAACAAACAGCTGCGGCCCCTTGAAACAACCACCAAAATGTTCCTACGTGAGGGCGAACCAAGCCACGTTGCTCAAAGTTTTACGGGAGCGAACGCTAACGACGTCGCCAGTCGCTGTCAAGGCTCCAAGCGATGGCCAAGGGCCGCCTCCCCACGAGCCCCCACGATGAGACCCCGGTGAACCGAGCGGGATCAGCGGAGAGGCGTCACTCGAGCGCTACTGGGGCCGATCGCACCTCTGCCAAGCGTCGGGTCACCATCCGCGAGGTCGCCAACCTTGCGCAGGTATCCCTCGGCACGGTGTCGAACGTGCTCAACAACCCAACGGTCGTGGCCCCCACCACTCGCAAGCGGGTTCTCGATGCGATCGACTCGACACGGTTCGTGCGCAACACGGCAGCACACCAGCTGAGAGCCGGCAAGAGCCGTACGATCGGCGTGGTCCTCCTCGACATTGCGAACCCATTTTTCACCGAGATAGTCCGCGGCGCCGAGCACGTGCTGCGTGAGCAGGACTATGTCCTGATGCTCTGCTCTACCGACGAGTCCGCCAAACGCGAGCAACGCTACTTCCGCGTGCTCGAGGAGCATCGCGTCGATGGCATTCTCGTTTGCCCGGTCGATAGCGACCTCGAGAGCGCTGTGGCACTGGTGGCTCGCGGCATCCCGACGGTGCTGCTGGACCGGGATGGCAGCAGCCACGGGCTGTGCTCCGCGGCGGTAGACGACATCCGAGGCGCCGAACTTGCCGCAGACCATCTCTTCGAGCTGGGGCACCAGGCGATCGCACTGGTTAACGGCCCTGCGACGATCCGGCAGTGCATCGACCGGAAGGAAGGCGCTCGCCGGTCGGTCAAGCGGGCTCGCTGTTACCGCAGCGCATCGCTCCAAGAAATTGTCGTGGGCGCTCTCACCATCGACCAAGGCGAGGGTGCGGTGGCAGCGCTCCTCGCCGCCGAGCCCCGCCCGAGCGCGGTGATGTGCGCCAACGACCTTCTCGCTTTTGGGGTGCTCAGGGGGCTCGCCGCAGCTGGAGTCGGCGTTCCCGAAGAGATGGCCGTCGTCGGCTACGACGACGTAGTGTTCGCCTCCATGTTGTCGCCCTCGCTCAGCTCTGTACGCCAGCCCAAGTACGAGCTCGGCGTCGCCGCCGCCGAGCTGCTCCTCGAAGAGGTAACCGGCGCACCGCATGAGCATCGGGCCATCCGCTTCGAACCCGAGCTCGTCGTGCGTGCATCGAGCACGCCTCGGCCCGTGAGCGCTCCCCGAGCAAAGCGGTCACGACCCGGTTGATTCCGCCCACCAGGCGTCGAGGCGTCGCACGATCTCCTCCTCGCCGAGCAGTCCCTCGTCCAGGCGAATCTGCAACAGGAAGTCGAGCGCGGCGCCGACATCGCGGCTGGGCGCGATGCCGAGGTGCTTCATCACCGCGACACCGTCCAGTTCCGGGCGTATCGAGTCCAACTCCTCGCGTTCGCGAAGGTCGACGAGGCGTCGCTCGAGCTCGTCCATTCGTACGCTGAGATCCCTGGCCTTGGCCTCGTTGCGTGTGGTGCAGTCACAGCGGGTCAGCTCGTTCAGACGACTGAGGAGTGGACCGGCATCGTGCGCGTAACGTCGGGCCGCCGCGTCGGTCCAGCCCATCTTGTAGGTGTGGAACCGCAGATGAAGCGCCACGAGCCGCTCGACGTCGTCAATGACCTCGGTCGGATAGCGCAGCTCCTGCATTCGCTTGCGCGTCATTCTCGCCCCGACAACGTCGTGGTGATGGAAGTGAACCCCGCCGGGACCGATCGAGCGCGTCAAGGGCTTCCCGATGTCGTGAAAGAGCGCAGACAAGCGAAGAGTCCTCTCGGGATTTGTCTTCTCGACGACGGCGAGCGTGTGAGCGAGAACGTCCTTGTGCCGTTGGACTGGGTCCTGCTCGAGGGCGAGTGCCGGCAGCTCGGGAAGGAACTCCTCGGCTAGCCCGGTGTTGACGAGGAACCAGAGCCCCGGCGCCGGACAGGGCAACACGAGCAACTTGTCCAACTCGTCCCTGATCCGCTCCCTGGAGACGATCTCGAGGCGTGAACGCATGGATTCGACTGCCGTCACGAGCTCAGCGTCTGGCTTCAGTCCGTATCCGGCGATGAACCGGGCGGCCCGGAGCATACGCAGAGGATCGTCCGAGAACGACACCTCGGGTTCGAGCGGGGTGCGCAACCGCCTCGCCGCGAGATCGGTGATGCCGTTGAACGGATCGACCAGCACGAGGTCCGGCAGGCTGAGCGCCATCGCGTTCACGGTGAAGTCCCTGCGCGACAGATCAGTCTCGATATCGCTGCCGAATTGGACCTCGGGCTTGCGGGAGTCGGCAACGTAGGCTTCCGCCCTGTGAGTCGTGATCTCGAAACGGCGTCCGGCGCGCATGAGCCCAATGGTCCCGAACCTCTTGCCTTGGTTCCACATGGCGTCGCTTAGATCGGAGACCAACGACTCGATCTCATCGGGGGTCGCGTCCGTCGTGAGGTCGATGTCGACGTCCAGGCCCGGTTCGACGCCTCCGGGCCGCCCGGCGATACCGTCACGCACGGGCCCACCGACTAGGTAGATCCGCTTGCCCGCGGCTTGGAAGCGTTCGACAATCGGGCGCGTTGCCTCGAGAATCGGGCGGAGCCGCTCGGGAACCACCATCGGAGAGGCTGGTTTGCTGCTCATCTCGTGAGCGCAGCCCGATGGTATCGACTGGCCGTGGCAATGACGTCGCGCGCATGTTCTGTCGTCTTGCCCTGCGAGGCGGCCTCGGGACGGTAGTCGACTCCCCCGAGCGCAGCCACGCACGCACCGACGCAAAGGGCGAGCGACGTGAGGTCGTAGCCGCCTTCGAGAAAGGCGATGAGCCGTCCACGCGGCACGAAACGCACCGCCCGAGAGGACAGGTCCGCAAAGTCGCCGGCGGTGAGCCCAAGATCGGTCAATGGATCGGCGCGATGCGCGTCGAATCCCGCGGAGATGAGCAGCCATCCCGGAGCGAACTCCTCGGCCAGCGGCGCGACCACGTCGTCAAACGCTAGGCGGTACGCGTCTCCTGCGGTTCCAGCAGGAAACGGCAGATTCACGGTCGCGCCCCTCCCTGCACCGCTTCCGACTTCGCTCAGCGACCCGGTCCCGGGGTAGAAGGGGAACTGATGGAGCGAAACGTAAAGCACGTCAGAACGCTCGTAGAAGATGTCTTGGGTCCCGTTGCCGTGATGGGCATCCCAGTCGAGAACCATGACGCGCTCGCCTTGAGCCGCTATCGACCCGGCGGTGACGGCGACATTGTTGAACAAGCAGAAACCCATTGCCCTTGCCTCAAGCGCGTGGTGCCCGGGAGGCCGCACCGCGAGAAAGGCGACATCGCCATCGCCGTTGCGAAGGCGTTCGACTGCATCCAAGCCGGCACCGGCGGCGCGCAGGGCTGCGTCAAACGAGGCAGGGGCTGCAACGGTGTCCTGATCGAGGTGACCGCCGCCGCTGAGGCAATGATCCTCGATGCGCTCGATGTACAACGGGTCGTGAACGATCTCGAGTTCTCCCCGTGTTGCCCGCCGGGGTTCGAACGAGATGGTCACTTCGGCCGCCGGTGAGTCTTCGACGCCGGAGAAGACCGCCTCCAGGCGCTCGGCGCGCTCAGGGTGCCATTCTCCTGTGGCGTGCGCTGCGAACTCCTCGTGACGTCCGAACAGCACTACCATTCCACGACCGTACCGCCCCCGCGCCTGATGCGCAGCAGCGATCCGTCGGCCATTCCGGTGTCAGAACGTCTCCCGTACTCCCGTCCACCTGTATGAGCACCCCGCGCGCCTATAGGCTCGCTGCGTCTCGCGTGTCCGATCGGAGGACAAGACCACCGTTGCCGTCCGCCTCATGGCTCAGCGATGCCCGGTCGGCGTTGATGCCGCTTGGGCGGCTCACCGCTCGAGCCGTCCTCGCCCTCGTCGTCCTCGTCGCTCTGGCGCTTGCCACAACGTCCATCGGTTTCTCGTGTCCTGCCGGGGCCCAGGCGCTCCCTAAGGGCGCCATCACGCTGACATCGCAGGACCCCTGGGTGCAGAGCTCGAGTGTCCCCGTTCGGCTCGGCCTCAGTGTGCGTTCGCCGATCCCGGCCAAAGATCTCCTCGTAGACTTGGCGCTCTACACCGAGCCTGACCAATCGGCGCTGGCGAGCCGCTACGAGTTCGATGCGACGGCCACAGGTCAGCTCGCGGGGCTGAACCAGCTCGCGCTCATCACATTCTCGCTGCGCTCGATCACCGAAGCCCATGGCTCAGCGGACATCTATGTCGGAGGGACCGAGCTCTCCGGCCGAGTCCCGCCAAAGGTGTCTCCGAACAAGGTGTTCGAGCTCCCTTGCCCGCCGCGATACGGAGGCTGCGGCGGTGTCTACCCGCTCCAGGTCTCCCTCGTCGACGTCTTGACCGGCCAGCCGGTTACCGTCGACTCCTTCACGACCTACCTGATCGTCGTCCCCTCGAAGATTGCGCCACAAGAACGCCTCCGTTTCTCTTTCGTCGTGCCCGTGGGGGCTCCGGTGGCGCTCGCCCCCGCCGGAAGGCCGACCGTTTCCTCCGAGACCATCTCCCGGATCGAGACCATCGCTCACGCAGAGGCAAGCTGGCCTGAAGCACCACTGACCGTCGACGTCTACGGACAGAGTCTGCTGGCCCTCGCTCGAAGCCCGGATCACGCGAAGCTTGTGGACACACTGGCCTCCGAACGCGGCACGATCGTGGACGGCCCGTTCAGTGCCGTCAATCCGACTCGGCTGATCCGGGCTGGCCTCGAAGACGACCTTGCGGACCAGTTCGACCGTGGCAACAAGGTCTTTGCGAAGGTGCTCCACGTCTCCGCAAGCTCGCGTGTCTACATAGCAACATCACCAATAGGCGTGCACGGCCTCGAAGCGCTCGCCGCCGACGGCATCAGTCGTATCGTGGTCCCCGAAAGCAATCTCCAATCGCTCCCGAGCGCTGGACCAGCAGCGATGCAATGGCCCTACACGCTTTCGGCCCCGTTTCGCATCCAAGGGTCCACTGTGAAGGGTCTGCAAGCCGACCCGGGCCTGGCGGCACATCTGAATGGGTCCGGCAACTCGGCACTTCGGGCCCAGCAGCTGCTTGCTGACCTGGCCGAGCTCTATTTCGACTCGCCTGACTACCAGCAACCGAGAGGCGTGGCCCTCGTCGCTCCTCAGTCCTGGGCACCGGATGCTGTATTCCTCAGCGCGACGCTCCGGGGGCTCGCTTCAAGTCCCATCGTGACGACCGTGCCGATCGGCCGGCTCTTCCAGACGGTCCCACGTGGGCTCTGCCAGCAGCCACCCAGCGTCGTCACAGGTTGCTCGGCTGCCGTTCGCTCAATCTTGAACCCGACGCTCAGTGCCGACGGGTCAATCACTTCCGGGCAGGTGCAAGCGGCACGCGGTCAGCTTGCGGAGCTTTCTTCGATCATCCCGGGCGACACCGCGACGATCAACAACCTCGACGACGCAATCCTGTTGGCCGAGACCGCGGGAATCGATCCCAGTATCCGCCAGGCGTACCTGTCGGCACCCCTCGCCATGATGGACAGGCTCGGCTCGGAGCTCAGCTTGCCGCCGGGCCGCACCGTGACTGTGACCTCGTCATCGGCTAGGTTCCCGATCGCCATCACCTCAGGCTCGAGGACGCCGCTCCAGGTCATCCTGGCCGTCTCGGGTGCGAATCTGACCTCATCGACCGACATGAAGGTCGTGCTCAAGCGCGGCACCACCAGCTTCATCGTCCGCGTGGGGACACGCACGTCAGGCGACTCGAACCTTCAACTGCAGCTTCTCTCGCCGGCTGGTCGTCTCGAGCTGGCGCACGCCCAATTCACCATTCGGTCCACGGCGATCTCGGGCGTCGCGATCGCACTCACCGCTGGTGCGGGTGCCTTTCTCTTGTTCTGGTGGTTCCGGTCCGCGTCGCGTCGCCGCCGGCGGCACGCGGCCAGACGCGGTCGCAACCCGCACCACGAGCTGGCATCCGGCGCCGTTCCGGACCCAGCCTCGTGAGGCGCAGGCGGCGGCACTCCTACGGCCGCGGCGATCAAAGGACGATCTACCGCGGACGCCTGCCTCGCACACTGCCGGGGATACCTGCACCCTTAGGACTCTCTGCGGTTCGGGGTGCCACGCCTGGCGTCGTCAGCCCCGCGCGACCAACGCCGAGGGTCGCCACTCACAGCAGTCGGCCGCGCCCGGGTCTGGGCACGGCGACCGCCTATGTCGCAGCCGGCACGCTCGTCTCGCGAGTCACCGGACTGCTACGCATCCTCGTCGCGATCTACGCCCTTGGGTACTCGACCCTTTCAGACTCGTTCAACCTCGCCAACAACACTCCGAACATCGTGCACGACCTCGTGCTTGGCGGAGTCCTCACGGCCACGTTCGTCCCGGTGTTCGTCTCTCGCCTAGCAACGCGCTCGGAACAGGAGGCTGTTGAATCGATCTCCGCCGTGTTGACCCTGGCGGCCTGCCTGCTTCTCGTCGCGACCGTTGCGTTCTTCCTCGCGGCTCCTTTGATCATCGACCTGTACACCGTCGGCAGCCACGGACCCGGAATCGTCGCCGAGCGCCAAGTGGCCACTTATCTCCTCCGGCTCTTCTCGCCCCAGCTGCTCGCCTACGGCGCGGTCAGCCTGATGACCGCTGTGCTGAACACCGCCCGGCGCTTCTCCGCCCCAGCGTTCACCCCGATCCTCAACAACATCGTCGCCATCGCCATCCTCTTGGCCTTCGTCGCTGCCGGTCACACCCATAGCCTCGCTGAGGTCCAGCACGACCATCGGCTGCTCCTGTTGCTCGGCGTCGGCACGACGCTCGGCGTTGTCATCCAAGCTGCGGCGCTCGTTCCGAGCTTGTTGAGCTGCGGCCTGCGAATACGTCCGCGCTGGCGACCGGATGACCCCGCGGTGCGCGAGATCGTCAACCTCTCGGGCTGGACACTTGGGTTCGTCATCGCCAATCAAGTGGCGGTCTTCGTCGTATCGGCAATCGCCGTGAGCATCGGCGCGGCGTCCCTCACCGCTTACACGTACGCGTCGATCTTCTTCCAATTGCCTTTCGGCATCGTCGCCGTCTCGGTCATGACCACGATGGCCCCGACGCTGGCGTCGCTCTTCACCAAAGGTGACACCGCTGGCTTCGCCGAACAGTTCGGGCTCGGGCTTCGTCGCACGCTGGCAGGCGTGATCCCAGCTGTCGTCGGCTATCTGCTTCTGGCGCTTCCTGCCATCTCGCTCATCTCCTTGGGGGCCGGGAGCGCGCACCACCTGAGCGGGGCACACCTCACGGCAACAATGCTGGAGCTCCTTGCATTGGGCCTGCCCGGGTTCTGCATCTATCTGCTCACAATTCTCGCCTTCCAGGCGATGCGCGACACGCGCACTCCCTTCTTCCTCTATGTGTTGGAGAACGGGCTGAACATCCTGCTCGCGTTCGCATTCCGCAGCACACTCGGGGCGAAGGGTCTGGCTCTCTCACTCGCCATCGCATACACGGTCGCTGCGGTAGCAGCCCTGATCGTCCTGCGGAACCGGATAGGCGGCCTCGGCGGCCTCACCGTCGGCCGTTACGTGTCCCGCACGGTGATCTGCTCGCTCGTCATGGCCTTCGTCGTCGCCCTGGTTCTCGCAGGTGTCGGTTCGAGCCAGGGCCTCGGCCTCCTGGTGCGAGTGCTTGCCGGCGTGTTGGCAGGCATCGTTGCCTACGCGCTTGCAGCAGGACTCGCCGGGACCTTTGCCGGCTGGCAAACTTCGAAGCGGAGGCACGCGATTGCCGGGAAGGGAAGTCATGGCCGGGATAAGAGTCGTTACCGATAGCGCGGGGGACATTCCCACGAGCCTCACCGAGGAACATGACATCAGGATCGTCCCACTCGACGTCCGCCTGGGCGACTGGGGACCCGACGAGATGAGGCTGATCGAGCCATCCGAGTTTTGGCGCCGGTGTGCCATGACAAGCGCCCTGCCCGAGACCTCGGCGCCTTCACCCGGCGCGTTCGCAGAGAGCTTCACGCAGGCTGCGGACGATGGATGTACCAGCGTCGTGTGCCTCACGCTCTCGTCGGGGCTCTCTTCGACCTACCAAGCCGCGTGTGCCGGCGCTGAAGAGGTGCGCGGGCGAATCGAGGTGCGGGTTGTGGACACCCGTACCGTGACCTTGGGCCAGGCGTTGGTCGTGCTGGAGGCTGCGAGGGTCGCAGCGGCCACAAACGATCTCGATGCCACTGAGGCAGCTGCCCGGGCGGTTGTCCCGAAGATTCGCGTGTTCGGGGCCCTCGACACCATGGACAATGTCCGAAAAGGCGGTCGGATAGGGACAGCGAGGGCCCTCTTGGGATCGCTCTTGTCGATCAAGCCGATCATCGAGATCCGAGACGGTCTCGCCGAAGCCGAGTCGCGGCAGCGGACACGTGCAGGTTCGCTCGAGTACCTCGTCAACAAGTTGAAGGAAGCCGGCAAGTTGGAAGGCCTCGCGGTGGCGCATGCCGCGGCACCGGATCTCGAGGTGTTCTTGGAGATGCTCACCGGGATATTCCCCCGGGAGGACATCCTCATCAACTACATCGGCCCTGTAATCGGGACCCACGCCGGGCCCCGATGCATGGGCATCTGCTATCGGCTTGCCGAAACTGCGGACGGCTAACCTACTGGACATGTCTTCTGAGTCGGCTCCCAAAGACGACTGGGCTGCGCAGCTGACCGAAAAGGTCGGACAGCTTGTCGAGCTCGTTCGTGACCACACCGTCCGGCCGGTACAGAAGTTCGTCCGAGCAGCCATCTTCGGCGCGTTGGCCTTCTCCGTCGTGATCTTCGTCATCGTGGCGTTCGTCATCGGTTTCATTCGCCTTCTCAACAACGAGGTCTTCGACCAACGCGTGTGGGCGAGCTACTTGTTGATCGGCGGAATCTTCGTAGGGGTCGGGACGTTGATCTCCAGGATGCGCCACAGCCGGAGCTAGCCGGCCGGCACGAAGGGAAGCGACACAGATGGAGTCCGGCGCGATACGCGACGTGGTGATCCTTGGCTCTGGGCCCGCTGGCTTGACCGCAGCGATCTACTCGGCGCGTGCCGACCTGCGGCCACTCGTCCTCGAGGGCGAGCCGTCGTCTTCGAGCGATCAGCCGGGCGGCCAGCTCATGCTGACAACAGAGGTCGAGAACTTCCCCGGCTTCGCCCACGGAGTGCTAGGTCCCGAGCTCATGGTGTCAATGCGGGCTCAGGCCGAACGCTTCGGCGCGGAGATCCTGACGGAAAGAGCATCGAGAGTCGATCTTTCTTCGACGCCGATTGGTATCTGGATCGGTGATCGAGATGCGCCCGAGCCGACTTCAAGAGCAAGGACGCTCATCATCGCGACCGGAGCGCGCTCACTCATGCTCGGTATCGCGAACGAGGCTCGCCTGCTGGGTTATGGGGTTTCGACCTGTGCGACCTGCGACGGGTTCTTCTTCCGGGACAAGCAGATCGTCGTCGTAGGCGGCGGAGACTCTGCGCTCGAAGAAGCGCTGTTCCTCACGAAATTCGGTGATTCGGTTACAGTTGTCCACCGTCGCAAGGAGCTGCGGGCATCCAAGATCATGCAAGACCGGGCATTTCGGAATGAGAAGATCGCATTCCGCTGGGACTCGGTTGTCGTTGACGTGCTCGGCGACGACCGCGTGGCCGGATTGCGGATAAGGGACGTCAACACGGGCGAGGAGTCAGATCTCCCCGCCGATGGCGTCTTCGTCGCCATCGGGCACGCCCCGAGCACGGAGCTGTTCACCGGGCAGCTCGAGACCGATGAAGCGGGCTATCTCGTCACTCGTGACGGCACAAAGACCAACGTTCCGGGCGTGTTCGCGTGCGGCGACGTCCAAGATCATGTCTACCGGCAAGCTGTCACGGCAGCTGGTTCCGGTTGCATGGCCGCAATCGAAGCCGAGCGACATCTGTCGTCGCTCGCACAGACCTGACACAAGGAGATTGGAATGAACGACGTCATCACGATCAGTGACGACACTTTCGACGAGGCGGTTGGGCTTTCGGACATCCCGGTAGTGGTCGACTTCTGGGCTGAATGGTGCGGCCCCTGCAAGATGGTGGCCCCCATTCTCGATGAGATCGCCAGCGCCAACAGTGGCAAGCTCAAGGTGGCGAAGCTGAACGTCGACGACAATCCCCGAACCGCTCAGCGGTTCAAGGTGATGAGCATCCCGACGTTGCTGTTGTTCAAGAACGGTGAGACGCAGGCCCGGATCGTCGGAGCAAGGAGCAAGTCACAGATTCTCTCGGAGTTCGAGCCCCTTCTCTGACAGAGCCCCTCTTGCCTGAGTAACCCTTTGCACTACCGGCCGTTGCCTGGCATCTCCTACGATGTCGGAGATGATCGAAGTGCCGCCGAGCTCGGGCTTATGAGCCGTCCGCGGACGGTCTCTCCACGCGAAGATCTCCTGCCACTTCGAGAGGGCGACTCCGGTGAGGCCGTCGTTGACCTGCAGGAGAGGCTCGAGCGGCTCGGATTCGAGCATGAACACGACGAGCTCGGTGCGTACGGTCCCGGGACAGCGGCAGCTGTGCAAGTGTTCCAGTCCCAACGTGGACTACGTACTGATGGCATCTGCGGCCACGAGACGTGGTCAAGCCTTGTTGAGGCCGGCTTTCGATTGGGAGACCGACTCCTTTACCGCCGTAGCCCAATGTTGCAGGGAGACGACATCGCCGACGTGCAGCGGAGGTTGAGCGGGCTTGGATTCGATCCGGGAGGCGTCGACGGCATCTTCGGTGACAACACTCACACCGCGATCACCGAGTTCCAGCACAACATGGGTCTCGTGACAGACGGGATCTGCGGTCCGCTGACGCTCTCCGAGCTGGCCCGCGTCGCGCCTGTTCGCGGAGGTGACGACCTTGTGACGCCGCTGCGGGAGCAACTCAGGGTCGCCGCGGCGCCGGCAATGCTCAGCTGCAAGAAGATCGCCGTCGGGGAGGAAGGGGGATTCGCGACCGGTGTTGCAGCGGTTCATCGCGCCCTCCTCCTCGCCGGAGCGCAATCGCTCGAACTGCACGACCCGGACCCGTTCGCGCAAGCCTTGGCGGCGAACACAGCGAAAGTCGACTGCTACATCGGTCTTCGGCTGGAGCCGAGCCACGATTCAGTCAAGACGTACTTCTACCGGGGCTTCCGCTACGAGTCGGCGGCGAGCCGACACCTCGCTGAGCTGCTCGTGGAGGAAGCCGCGGGCTGGCTGGACCTTCACGAAGCCGGAGCACATGGGATGGCGGACGTGATCCTCAGGCGAACGGCCATGCCGGCTGTCGTGCTCGAGCTGGGAGCGCCGCAACAGGTGGCGATGAGGACTTCAGGCCTCGCAAGAGCGGTTCAGGAGTCCCTCGAACGCTGGCTGACCATGAGCGGAGAGTGAAGTGATCCACAACCTCATGCACAGGTTGTGGATCAACTTGGACCAACAGTAGAGGTCCAGAGGGTAACGGGAAAGTAAACTTTTGATAGGGCCATGAAACAAAAGGGCTACTGACCAGGGCAGATAACAGTTTAGACCGCTTTCTACACAATCGTGATTAGTTTCACACCCTGGGGATGACGGTGGTGTTAACGAACCCTTCAGGAACGGATCTCGACCTCAGGTAAAGGTCTCCCCGACAATTACCCGGTAAATCCGTTCGAGGTCGTCCAACGTGGCAAACTCAATCACGAGCTTGCCACGTTTCCCGCCCATATCCACTTTGACCCGTGTGTTCAGGCGGTCTTCCAGGAGCTCCTCGAGATCGTGCACCCCTGGCGGCCTAAGCGAGTGCACGGGCTTTGGCTCTGGGGTTAGCCCGGGCGGGGCAGCGTGATCTCCACCGGGAGCGTTGATCGGGTTCCCGGCATCGTCGAGAGCTCCTTCGAGCCCGCTTTCTTCAGCCTGCGCCTCTCGGAGCTCGTTTCGGACGAGCTCCTCCAGCGAACGAACAGAGAGGCCCCGGTGGACCGCTTCGCTGGCAAGCTTCTCCTGCAGAATACGATCCGGCGTACCGAGCAACGTGCGTGCGTGGCCGGCGCTTAGCTGACCATCGCGCACATATCGCTGGACTGTCGGGGGGAGCTGGAAAAGCCGAAGGGCGTTGGTGACTCCGGCTCTGGAGCGGCCCACCTTGCGGGCTACTTCCTCGTGCGTCAGGTTGAATTCCTCGATCAGCTGTTGATATGCGCCGGCCTCGTCAAGAGGGTTGAGGTCCTCACGATGCAGATTCTCGACCAGAGCCTCTTCGAGACTCATTGCGTCGTCGGCCTGATGAACGAGCGCGGGTATCGACTGGAGTCCTGCGCGACGCGCGGCACGGAAACGGCGTTCCCCTGCGATCAGCTCGTATTCATCCGGACCGACCTCTCGCACCAGAACCGGCTGAAGAATGCCAACCGCCTTGATCGAGTCCACGAGCGCGGACAGGCCCTGCTCACCAAACTGGTTGCGGGGCTGGAAAGGGTTCGGGCGGATACGGGCGAGTGGCACTTCACGGAGCATGGAACCGGTTGCAACACCCGGCGTCGGCGGGATGAGCGCCCCTAGCCCCTTGCCCAGACCGCTACGCCGGACCACCACTGACCTCCTTCGCGAGCTCTCGGTAGGCAATGGCCCCTCTTGACGATGGCGAATGGACAGTAATCGGCTCACCAAACGAGGGCGATTCCGAGATCCGAACCGTGCGAGGAATCACATTCTTGCAGACCGCGTCTCCGAAATGCGTACGGACCTCCGCGACGACATGATCTGCCAACCTCGTCCGCGAGTCGTACATTGTCAGCACCATGGCCGAGACCTCGAGCTCCGGGTTCAGGTTGCCTCGTACGAGCTCGACGTTCCTGAGCAGCTGGCCAAGACCCTCCAGGGCGTAGTACTCGCACTGAATTGGCACGAGCACCTCACTCGCCGCAGCAAGCGCGTTGACCGTGATAAGCCCAAGAGAGGGTGGGCAGTCAATCAGCACGTAGCCGAAATCCTCGCGGATCGGAGCGAGCACTCGCTTCAGTCGTAGCTCTCTGCTGAAGACCGAAACGAGCTCGATCTCCGCGCCGGCCAGGTCGATGGTTGCTGGCGCCAGGAAAAGGTTCTTGATGCTCGTCGGTTCGACACAATCCTCGAGTGCGACATCGCGAAGTAGAACGTCATACATGGAGAAATCGAAGTTCCGACCCTCGATCCCCAGCCCGGTCGTGGCGTTACCCTGCGGATCAAGATCGATGATCAGCACTCGGTAACCAAGATCAGCGAGGGCGGCACCAAGGTTGATGGTCGTGGTGGTCTTGCCGACGCCTCCCTTTTGATTGGCCACTGCGATAACTCTCGGCAGCGACCGCACGGGTTGCACGATGGGCTGCTTCTCTTCGGCCTGTGCCTGCCCGATCACTACTGAAGTCTCAAGCCCGGTACCCGAGCCGGACACCGGATTCTCGAGCTCGACCTGATCTCTTCGGTCTTCGCCGTCCTCTTGGTCGTTCATCACACCTTCGGTTCGAGGGAAATGTTCCACGTGAAACATCTGCTGGCCGAACGGCCGGAGGTAGTCGCTTTGGCGGGGCAGGAAGGGCTCGACCGGAGCATAACGCGCGAGCCCGGCCGGACCTGGTGACCGATGGCTGAGTCACCGCTTGGCATCATGACGAGATCCCGGCCGATTTAGCAGGTGCTCGAGCCGGGCGGCAACCGGCCGATAACAGGAGACGGGAATCAGGTGCACGCCCTGGAAGACTCCGGAGTCCCGAATCGCTAGCAGCAAATCGCAAGCTACGTCGATTCCCGCCTCCGGGTCGCGATCCAATCGGTCGACAAGTTCGCTTGGAATGACAATGTCAGGAATCGTCTGGGCCAAGCCGCGTGCCATCGTGGAGCTGGCCAAGACTATGACGCCCGCGTACACGGCCATCTGTGGCTGCTCTCGTTCGCTCCAGTGCAACAACGCTTCGAGAGAGAAGCCGACCTGTACGAACAGAAAGTCGGCTTCCCGTTTCCAAGCAGGCAGTTCTCCGAGGCCGGTGGCCGCCCCCAGACGCAACTTCCTGCCCCCGGAAAGTCCCAAGGTGCTCTCGAATGCCCGGGCTTCGGTCAGCATCGTCCGAACGGTGAGCTCGCTCGTGCGACCGCCCACCCTGGGTTCGTCACCACGAACCAAGAGGAACTGATCCACTCCGTAAGCTTCAGCGGTAAGCAAGTCCCGCTGGAACCCGAGCAGATTTCGATCTCTTGCGTTCAAACAGGCGATTGAGCGACCGCCCATCGCCTCTACTTCATGCGCGACGGCAACACTCGAGACCGTCGCCCGGCCGATATGGTTGTCCGGGATCAGAAACGTCCCAGCAATCGAGCTCAGGACGCCGATCTGGTGCCTAACGTGCTTCAGGTCCGGGCGAGTAGCGGGCTCGACCTCGCAGACGAGCTCGAAGCCTCCCGTTGACATCGGAACCAACACTATCGAGACGTGGGCTTCGCGGGCGGCTCTTGAGAGAAGAGCGGTCGCTTCGCCGGGATTCCCGGCCGGCGAGGGTAGCGATCCGAGCAGGGAGATACTTGTCGGAGCACGGCAAACCCGAAGGCCTCCCTTATGTCAAGTTCCGGTGTCAGACCGAGCTTCTCGCATCCCTCAGCTGGCCACCGATCTGCCCTCGGGAGTAGGGCCTTCGTGGCACGAGTGGTCTGCGAATCCTTGCCAGGGGGCTCGGACACTATCAACCGTCCCCCGACCCGGAGGAGCGGTGCCGCACATTCGGCCGTCACCGCGGGAGGACCGAAGCTTCTCGCGACGACCACGGTGAAGCTTCCCCGATAACCCTCCTCTCGCCCGAGCTGTTCGGCTCGAGCATTGACGACTTCCACTCGCGACGATAACTGGAGCTCCTCGACGGCCCATCTCAGGAAATCAGCGGAACGGCGCGCCGAGTCGAGCAGCACAAGATGAAGGTCCTGATCCTCGACTGCAAGAACGAGGCCCGGCAGCCCACCACCAGATCCGAGCTCAAGAACAGGGCCATCGACGGTTTCGAGCCACAGGGCTCGCAGGAACCCCTCCGAATGCGCCCTCTGCACTGCGAACGACAGGTTCCCGATCAGTGACCGTCGTCGAGCCTCGGCGAAGACCCCTTCAAGGCGATCGAGAGCTTTGGACCTCGTCATGTGTCGGGACTCTGCCCGAGGCAAGAGGCGGGTCCAGGCATGCCGCTACGCGCCGTTCAGCTCAGATCTGCAGGTTCCCCAGATCGATCGTCGGCTTCCTCCATCGAACTGATGGAGGGTTCCTCGACTGAGGGTGCCGAGGCCGGCCGGATGATGACATAGCGGCGCGGTTCCAATCCCTCTGAGGTCGTTTCCAAACCCTCAAGGTCATTGACCGTGTCATGAACCACTTTCCGATCTGATGGCGACATCGGCTCGAGTGCCTCGGACACGCCGGTGCGTAGCACATCAGCGGCGGCCTCGAGCACGAACTGGCGTAGCGCTGCAGCCCGACGTTCACGGTAGCCACCGACATCCACGACAATCCTGCTCGTGTGCTCCTCGGTATGCCGTTGGACGACCGTCCTGGTCAGCTCTTGCAAAGCCTCCACAGTCGCGCCCTTCGGGCCGACCAAGAGCCCGAGGTTGTCCCCGTCCACGCTGATGTAGATGCCGTCGTCCTCGGTGCGGCGTGCACTCGTAATGGCGTCGATCCCAAACCGGGCGACGACCTCCCGGACGAAGTCAGTTGCGAGCTCCTGCTGGGTCTCGATGCTCATCTGCGCCTCCTTAGGCGATACGGTCCCACGACCGGCTCCACTCGAAGATTCGTCGGCGATTCCATCCGAGCTGCCCGAAACTCGGCCGCGGCCCCCGCGTCCTCGAGAGCGTGAACGTTGCCGACCCCCTGCTGTCGGAGTGCCGCCGACGTCGGGGCTCGCATCCGTCGCTTCCGCGGCTTCGTGCACGGCCCGGGGACGCGCTCTTCGCGAACCGTTCTGACCTGGTCCTTGATCTTGGCGGGACTGGCCGCGGGTTGTTCCGGGAACAGAGGTCGCGGCGGCTTTGCCGCGACCTTCCTCAACCTCGGCTTTCTCGGTCGACTTGCGTGGGGGGCTCTCAGAACGAGTGGCCTGTCGGCGGGATCCGTGCTCGCCGCTACCCGATGCGGCCCTCGGCCGACGTGACGGTCTCTTGGCCCTGGGCTGAATCGGTCGCACCCGTGCCCTGATGCGCGCACCACTTCGTCGGAGGCCGAACATGCCCGATTTCGGCTCCTCCACTACGACGATCTCGGCGTCAATCTCGGCCACGCCTAGTTGGTCAAGTGCTGCCTCGACAGCTTCCTCGACCGTCCGCCCGGTCATTTCGACCCATTCCACGGGCTATCGACCCTTCCGCGGTCGCTTGTCCCTCGAGCGAGGTTGCGACTTTGTCACGCCGCCTGAGCCGCCAGACCTGGATGTCTGCTGCTGACTGGGCCGCTTCGCGGAAGCGGAAGTCTTGGATCCGTTCTGGCTCACCGAAGTCTTGGAGCCGTTCGTCGCGCCTCGCCGGGACCCGCTCGCTCCCGTGGTCCTCTGTGTCCCCCCGGTTGTAGGACGAGTCGAACTCGAACTTCCGCTCGCTTCGCGCATTCGCGCGAGGAAGCCCTTGCCACTTGCGGCATCCCGGGAACCGGAGCCCGCCTTGCGACCATCCGCGGTGTTGTCGGCGTCCAAGCTGGGGTTCAGCGCGTCCGCGTGCTTGCGTTTGGTGAGCTCCTGAATAGCGCCAACGATCGTCGGGTCATGTTTGTACATCCACTCTTGCTGCCCGACACGGAACAGACTCGAGACGATGAAGTAGACACCGACACCAGCAGGGAGCGCGATATAGAGCACGAGAAAGATGAGCGGCATGTACTTCTGCATCTGCTGCATCTGCTGGTTCGACGCCGAAGCGGCGGGGTTGCGGTTCGTGATCTGCCAGATCGACACGTACTGGAGGCCGACGGCTATCAGCACCAGCAACGCGTAAGGGAGGACGTCCACGAGATGCGGCTGATGGGTGCGTACTGAGTCCGCCAGGTTGATGCCGAGGACGTGCATCTGGCCATGAGCCGCGACGAGGTCACGATACATCCGGCTCGTCTTCGGGATGTTCTGGGGCGTCGCCTTGACCAGCAGTTTGCCGTGTACGTAGATCTTCTGGCCCTTGGCGTTAAGAACGTCAGCGGTCTTCGAGAGGCCCCTGACCACGTCGTAGAGGACGATCAGGATCGGGAACTGGAGGAACATCGGCAGGCAGCCACCGGTCGGGTTCACTCCGTTCTCGCGATAAAGCGCCATCACCTCCTCGTTCATCTTCTGACGGAGCTCCTGCCTCTCCGCGGTGGGCATCCCGGGCTTCGCCTTGTAACGCGTCTGGATCTTCTTCATCTCCGGTGCCAGAAGCTGCATCCGCATCATGGAACGGGCGCTGGCACGCGTGAGAGGGAACACGACGATCATCACAGCGATGGTGAGGAGGGCGATCGCTACGGCGTAGTTCGGGATCAGCCCGTAGAAAAAGGCGAGGACGTAGCCGACGAGGACGAAGATCGGATGCAGAACCGTGCCGATGATGGACGTGCCGGCCTTGGCTGTGTGAGTGGTAGCGGCGAACAGCATCTCGGGCCTCAGCTCGGCACCGGGTCGAAGCCCCGGCTGCCGAAGGGGCGGCACCGGGCGACGCGCTTGACAGCCAACCGGGTTCCCCGAAGTGAACCGTGCCGCTCTATGGCCTCCACGGCATAAGCCGAGCAGGAAGGCACGAAGCGGCAAGGTGAAGGCCGGCCGGCCCGCAATCCCTGATAGGCACGCAAGAACACGACCAGGGTCCTGGCTGACGGCGTCGGCGCGGCCCTGACATCGCTCATCGAGCGCCCACTTGGCTTGCCCGTTGCATCGCTTCGATCACTCTTGCCCTCAGCTCCTGGAACGGAAGGTCGCGAACTCCCTGGTCAATGGCCACGAGGTAAGTCCCAGGAGGGACCGACGCCGTGGTCTCGGCCACGACTGCCCGTAGCCGACGACGGCAGCGATTGCGTTCAACCGCGGTCCCCACCTTACGGGGCACCGCATACGCGAACCGCCGGGTCTCTTCGGCCCTCGGTGCCGGAAGGAACTGAACCCTCACCGGCCCCGAGAAGACCCGTTGCCTTGAGCGGCGCAACTCGGCGAAAGCGCTGCGGCCATGGACCGGTAGTGGGCGCGGCGCGCGGGACCCTTGTCTGAGAACTGGCAACTCATTGCCCATTGTCGTCGGGAGCCGAGACGGTGTCGCGCTGTGACTCAAGCTGAGAGCCGGGCCCGTCCGCGGCGGCGGCGCGCCTTGATGACCGCGCGACCGGCGCGCGTCGCCATCCGATGGCGAAAACCGTGCCTTCTCGACCTTTTGCGGGTGTTGGGTTGGAACGTCCGCTTCATCTCAGCCTCGTTTCGTCGTTCCGGTGCCGCGCGTCTGTGGTGTCTCCCGCCGCGGCGATAGTCCGGTGGAGCAGGTGCAATCGACCCGCCAAGATGATCTCTGCACCTGGCGCGCGAAAACACGGGTCCACCAGACGGCAGGGACCGGCCGGAATAATTTAGCGCACGATCCGCCGCGAGACCAAGCGGCAGCCCTGAGGCAAGCGGCGCATCGGAGTTGTACGATTCGGAGCACACCCTGCGAGCTCGCCCCGCCGTCCACACCTGTGGATGCTGGTGTGGAGAACTTCTTGACCGGAGGGTCTCGAGCTGGTGACAGAGGCACAACAATTGTGGAATGACTGCTCGGATTCCTTGCGCTCGCAGGTGTCCGAGGCAACCTGGCGGGCGTGGTTCTCCGCGATCCGGCCAGTGGCGGTCGCGAACGGGACTTTGGTTCTCGCCGTGCCAAGCGGTGTGGTTCGTGACCGTCTGGAAGGGCGCTTCCACGGCCTAGTCCATGACGCCCTCCTTGACAGTTCGGGCAAAGAAGTCCAATTCCGCTTCGATGTGCAGATCGACGACCCCGGGCCGGAGGAGCTCGCGACGAGCAGAGACGTGGCCCAGCGCAGCGCCGACGAACCGGCGTCCTCGCTCGCTGTGCCGCGCGCCGGGCGGACCGTTCCGGCGCGCGGCAGGGACGGGTCGAGTACCGACGACGTTCCCCTCAATCCTAAATACACCTTTGACGCCTTTGTCACCGGACCTTCCAACCGTTTTGCGCACGCCGCTGCGCTTTCTGTGGCCGAGGCGCCGGCGCGCTCGTACAACCCCTTGTTCGTGTACGGCGCGGCCGGTCTTGGCAAGACCCATCTGCTGCAGGCGGTAGGGAACTACGTACGCGAAAACTTCGCGAGGATGAGGGTTCGCTACGTGTCCACTGAGACGTTCATGAACGAGTTCGTGGAAACGCTTCGCGCAAAAGACGACATGGGGGCCTTCCGTAGGCGGTACCGCGAATGTGACTTGTTGCTCATCGACGACGTCCAGTTCATGGACAAGAAGGAGTCACTGCAGGAGGAGCTTTTCCATACTTTCAATTCCTTGTACGGCTCGTCCAAGCAGATCGTCCTCACGTCCGATCGTGCACCGCGCGCAATCGCCACTTTGGAAGACCGCCTCCGGAGCAGGCTGTTGTCGGGCCTCACCACTGACATCCAACCTCCCGAATTGGAAACTCGCATCGCCATTCTGCGTACCAAGGCCGAACACGAACACGCCGTCGTCGGTGACGACGTGCTCGACCTCATCGCCACCAAGGTCAAGGAGAACATTCGCGAGCTTGAAGGCGCGCTCATCCGTGTGACGGCCTACGCCAGTTTGAACCGACAGATGCTCACACGCGAGCTTGCTGAGTCTGTTCTCGCCGATTTCGTCGGCTCGAAACAGCCGAGGCAGATCACCGCAAGCCAAATCATCGAGATCAGTGCCCGACATTTCGGTTTCAGTGTGGAAGAGCTCATCGGCCCCAGCCGACGGCGCCCTCTTGTCATCGCACGTCAGATCGCGATGTACCTGTTCCGCGAGCTCACAGATTTCAGCTATCCGGCTATCGGACGAGAATTCAGTGACCGGGATCACACGACTGTGATTCACGCGGTCGAAAAGATTTCTGCACTCATGAAGGAACGACGACAGGTGTATGACCAGGTCACCGAACTCAGCGTTCAGATCAAGAACGGTTTATGATCTGTGGATAACACTCTTGTAACAGGGGATGATCTATCTATAGATCTTCACGTACTAACGCCCGCGAGCGACAGGCTGTGCGATCGGAGGATAACCCTGCTGAGGGTACAACCCTCCCGAACAGGAAGAAGTCTGGGTTATCCACAATCCCCAGGACCTACTACTCCTGTTGTCTTTTTTCTCTAATTCGAAAGGAGTAGAGCATTCCGTGAAGTTCCGTGCTGATCGTGACACCCTTCTCGAGACCCTCGTCACAGCGTCGAGGGCGACCAGCACTCGCTCTGGATCGAGCTTTGGTGTCGTCGGACTGAAGCTCCACTTACGTGGACAGCAGCTGGACGTGTGCGGCTCGGATCCCGATCTTGTGATCGAGGCTCGTTGTGAAGTCGCCGGCGATGCCGATGGTTCAGTGCTCGTGCCATCGCGCCTGGTGGTTGACATCGTGCGCTCCTTCGAGCCCGGGGCGGTGACCGTAGTTGCCGGTGACGAGGAAGTTCGCTTCCAGTCAGGACGGGCCGAGTTTCTGGTCAGAGTTGCCATTGGTGCCGAGATCACGCGTCTTGGAGTGCCTGAGCAAGAAGGGATCGAAATCCCCGGAGCCGTTTTTGCCGACGGCTTGCGACAAGTTGTACGAGCGGCGCTTGTCGACGACTCGCGGGCACCACAGCTCACCGGAGTGCTCATGGTTGCTACTGAAGGAGGCCTCAGGCTCATCGCCACCGACTCTTACCGTCTCGCGTTCCGCGATTTCGCTGGAATGACAGTCGTTGAACCTGGTGGCCAGGTTCTCGTTCCCGCAAAGGCGCTCGCGGAGGTTCAACGGCTGGCAGCAGGTGGCAAGACAGACGGGGACCGGACGATCGTGTTCCGGCACAGTGATCTCGACGCAGTCTTCGATCTCGCCGATGTCCGTATCACCACACGGCTTCTCCGAGGTCAGTTCCCTGAGGTTGAACGACTGATCCCTGCCTCTTACGCCTACCACCTGCATGTTGCGCGCGACGACCTCGAAGCAGCCCTCCGTAGGGTCCGTCTTGTCGTGAGAGACACCAAAGATGCCACGACGCCGGTGCGACTAGCCCTTCATGAGGGTGGTGTCGATCTCACTGTGCTCACTCCCGAGAGCGGTCGGGCCGAGGAAAGTGTCGAAGGAGACTTCGAGGGCGATGACCTGACAGTGGCCTTCAACCCGAGTTACTTGCTGGACGGTGTCGAAGCAGTTCAAGCTGACACTTTGATCCTGGAGGTGAACGATCCGGGCAAGCCGGCTCTTGTGCGGGGTGAGGGTGAGGATGAATACCGCTATCTGCTCATGCCAGTGAAGGTGTCCTGAAGCCGAGCTGAGAGTCCGCATGAACGAGACGGTGATCGTTCGGCTCGAGTTGCACGACTTTCGCAACTTTGATGCAGTTGAGTTTCACCCGTCACCGGACGGTCTGACAGTCATACAGGGTGCGAACGGCGCCGGGAAATCCAGCCTTCTCGAAGCGATCGTCTACAGCTCGACACTTCAGTCCTTCCGCGGAGCGCCTCGCGAGGCAGTCGTCCGCCAAGGTGCGGCCGAGGCTAATGTGCGCTGTGACGTCCTGGCAGGTAAGCGAAAGGTCGAGATCGAGATAGAGGTCTTGCTCGGTCGGCGTGACCGCGCCTGGCACAACGGGCAGAGAGTGCCCGGTATACGCGGGCTTCTCGAAGTTCTCCGGACAACGTTGTTCACTCCGGACGACCTCGTGCTCGTTAAGGGGGCTCCCAGTGGCCGCCGCGACTTTGTCGACGACGTGTTAGCCAAGTCACATCCCCGCCTCGGCGCGGACCGCTCGGGGCTGGACCGCGTGCTGCGGCACCGCAACGCGCTTCTGCGCCAACTCGGCGGCCGCCTCGATTCGGAAGCGGCAACGACGCTCGACATCTGGGACGACCGGCTGGCCCAGATAGGGGAGCGTCTGGCTAGTTCCCGTGCCGAGTTGGTAGAGGCGCTGTCGCCGTTTGCAGCCGAGGCTTTTTCGATTCTTGCCACCCAAGCCGGCAGCTTCAAGATGCGTTATGTCCGTTCCTGGGACGGGACACTGAGCGACGCTCTCGCTTCAGCGCGTCGCGAGGACCTTCGGCGGGCAACGACGACTGTCGGCCCGCAGCGCGACGACGTCGAGATCGAGGCCGGTGGGCTTGATGCTCGCACCCGACTTTCGCAGGGACGTCAGCGATGCGTCGCCCTTTCACTGCGCTTTTCGAGCCACCGCCTCATGACGACGGTCACTGGCGTCGCGCCGGTGTTGCTGTTGGACG
>Ga0224558_1000317_pt1 | contig 57176 bp, 42 predicted proteins | sample 714S32024metaG_FD_180682 | JGI IMG/M metagenome (GOLD analysis project Ga0224558, IMG submission 180682) | Peat soil microbial communities from Stordalen Mire, Sweden - 717 S3 20-24 | ecosystem: Environmental > Terrestrial > Soil > Wetlands > Peat | place: Sweden: Norrbotten County, Stordalen... | reverse complement strand
TGTGGGACTGGTGTTCGGCCCAAACTCGCAGCATTCACCTGAAAACACGGGTGTTGCGACCGTCCAATAAATGGCAGTTGTTCCTAATGGGGGATAACGGGGACTTTCCGAAAGCGACCAATTTCTGCAAGTTATTGATTTGATTGGTTGCGGGGGCTGGATTTGAACCAGCGACCTTTGGGTTATGAGCCCAACGAGCTACCGGGCTGCTCCACCCCGCAAATACAGTTTACCAACTTGTTACATAGGGGTCAAATGGATTCTGATTCAGGCGGCCGCGCCGGGCGATGCCCGCATCCGGTACACTGACGGAAATCCTGAATGCCAGCGAGGAACCCCGCGCATGTCTCTTCTTTACGTAGCTGTTTTAGCCGTCATTGTCGTTACGCTGCTATCGGTTGCGCTCTATCGCACTTCCCAGGTGAAGACCAAGGCCGATTACCTGGTGGCCGGGCGCTCGCTGCCGGCCATGGTGCTGGTGCTCACGCTGCTCAGCTCGTGGATCGGCGGCGGCTCGCTCTTTGGCGGGGCGGCAAACGCCTATCAGAACGGCTTTGCCGCACTTTGGCAGCCGGCTGGCGGCTGGCTGGCGCTGCTGCTCATCTACTTTATTGCTCCGCGGGCGCGCAAGTTCGCGCAGTTCACCCTGCCCGATATGCTCGAAGCCCGCTACAACCAGACGGCGCGGGTGCTGGGCACCATCGCCATCCTCTTCGCCTATGTGGGGATTGCCAGCTACCAGTTCACCGGCGGCGGCAACGTGCTGCACCTGATCTTTCCCGAGACGCTGACGCCGGTGATGGGCACCTATATCATCGCCGCGTTTGTCATCTTCACCACGGCGCTGGCCGGAATGTCGTCAGTGGCCTACATGGACATGGTGATCGGCTCGATGGTCACGTGCATCTGCATTGTGGCCGCGCCCATGCTCTACTTCAAAGCGGGTGGCTGGGTTGGCCTGCATCAGGCGCTTCCGCCGGAGTACTTCCAGTGGCTAGGCAACTACCGGATGAGTCCAGACCATGTGCTGCAGCCGGTGGGCTTCGGCGTCATCCGGGGCCTGGAATTTCTGGTGCCTACCATGCTGCTGCTGCTGGGAAACCAGGTGATGTACCAGAAGTTTTTCTCGGCCAAGACGCAGCGGGACGCGCGCCTCTCGGTGGTGGGCTGGTTTTTTGGGGCAATCCTGCTGGAGACGCTGATCGTCTGCATCGCCGTCTTTGGCACGGCTCTCTACCACTCCTCCGGCGAGGTGGCCAAGCTGCCCCATGAGATCATCCCCTATACGGCGCGCCATGGGCTGCCCGCGCTGATGGGCGCGCTGCTGCTGGGCGCGGTCTTTGCCCAGGTCATGTCGGCAGCCTCCAACTACCTGTTTTCGCCGGCCACCAATCTGGTAAACGACGTTTTCTCGCGCTACATTGCGCCGGGAGCCTCGAATAAAAAAGTCCTGATCGTCTCGCGGCTGGCCGTGGTTCTGCTGGGCTGCTGGGCACTCTACCAGTCGCTCCATGCCGCGAGCGTAATTCACACCATGCTGTGGGCTTACACCGTTTACGCCGCGTCTCTGACCCCGGTGGTGCTGGCGGCCTTCTTCTCCAAGCGGGTCACAGCCTGGGGCGCCGTGTCGGCCATCGGAGCCGGAACAGTAGTCACCCTGGTCTGGGACATTCAGGCGGTAAAGGACTGCTTTCCGCAGATTGTGGCTGACCGCGACGCTATTTTTCTGGCGCTTCCTGTGGCCGTCGCAGCCATGATCGTGGTCAGCATCTTCACCCCTGAACCATCGCCAGAGCAGTTGGCGCAGTTTGCGGATTAGGGCTATTGATGTAATTCCTTCAAGTCAAAAAAGGCTGTAACAATCCGGGCCTGAAGGCCACGCTGATTTGCTCTTTTTCAGGGGGCTGAAGCCCCCTGCTCCCTCCAAATTCTTCAATTTACATCTACCGGATTCAGGCTTACACTGGCGGTGTAATCCCTTTCACGCCATGCCCGTCGCCCATCTGACGCTTGAAATCCGCATCGAGCACGCCCAGTCGCTCAAGGACCGGCGGCAGGTGGTGCGCTCGCTCAAGGACCAGATTCGCCAGGGCTTCAACGTCTCGGTGGCGGAGCTGGACGAGGCGGTGACCTGGCAGTCGGCGACCATTGGCATTGTGGCCATCTCCCGCTCCCGCGATTACCTGCACGGGCTCATCGAAGAGGTGGAGCGCGCCGCCCGCCGCATTCTCAACGAACACGGCGCGGAGCTGGCCGACGCCTTCTGGGATTACATCGAGAGTTGAGCGTGTCAGCGCGGGAGGGTCGCGTACTTGCCCGACTTGACCCACAGAAAGTCGCCGCCAGCGGAAGGGTTGTCGGCATCCTTGACCACGAAGAGAAGAACGGTTGTGGGCGCAAAGCATTGGCGATAGATGAGTGCCTCGCTTGCGCCGGTGCCGGGCTTCATCAGATTCACATCCAGGTTGAAGTAGGCAGGCGGGTTGTCGATGCGCACCATGCCGTTGTGAATCTGATTGGTGATCTCGTGAATGCCGCCGCCGGAAAATGTTTGTGAACCGTCGACGCCCATGCCAGAGACGTAGTGAGGCGGATTGTCGACGTTGTACGTGGTGTCGATGGCGACCTGGAGCCGGTTGATGATGGGAGTCATGCTTCCGGCGCGGACGACGCGCAAGACTACGGAACAGGAGTTCTTCGAGCCGGGTCCGTAGATGGCATTGACATAGTTGTCAGCGCTGTCGCCAGTCTCGGCGGCAATGCGTTCCGCTTCAGTGGGGACGCGCGGGGCGGCAGCGGCGGCGGCGCAGCTAGTCGGACTCGCGAAGATCGAAGCCGGCGGCGGGGCAAAACTCACCTCCGTAACTTCAATTATGGTTCGCGGCGCGCCGTTGGGCGGGATCGACAGAGCCTTGAGCAGCAGGCCGTATTTGTTATCCACCCAAACCCTGGTCTTGCCGGCAGGGCCGTCGGCTTCCAGAATCCTGGCTGCAAGCCCGTGCACGGTCTCTGTTCCCACCTGCTTGGGGTTTTGCTTGTTCAGGTCGGCGAGCAGACTGGCGGAGTCCGCGAATGGATCTCCCCAGCTGCCGGAGAAATTTCCGTTGCCGCAGGGAATCGAGCTGTCGACCAAATCCCAGCTCAGGTTTTGATGCGTGTTCAGATCGTAGAGTCCACGGGTGTGCATCGGCTTGGGCCCCGGCCAGTCCGGCCCGCTGCGCGAATCCACCAGCCCCTTCGACCCGCTCCGATAGATCTTTACGATTAACGGAGACCCAAACATCGCATTGGTTTCCGTAACGGTGTACGCGGTGGGCGCCGGGGCGGTCTGCGCTCGTAGTACGGGCGCGCAAGCCGTCAGCAATACAGCACTGGCGGCGAAGAATCCAAAGATGCGCAAAAACATACGGATGGCCTCCATCTCCGGCAAATGCCTCCGCTTCCCGGACGCGAATTGCCAGACCGTCCATCATCATAGCAGCAGGTGGATCGCGCCGCTCGCCGCATGACCAACGAACTGGGCGCGGAGCTGGCCGACGCCTTCTGGGACTACATCGAGAGGTGAAAGTGCAGGGAACAGGGAACAGTGGTCAGTGGTCAGTGGTCAGTGGTCAGCCACCCCACCGAGCAACAATCGCTCGCTGGGGACCCCGGCCTTGACACGCGACCGACTCAAATTAATCCGGAGATTGGCATCGTTGACCGTTGGTCTTGATATACCGGCAAAGCTGGAACATCGGGTACCCCCACCCCTACTTTGGACGCAAAGTCGTTGTTTTGTTGGGTTTACAGACAGGGGTGCGCTGTAAAATCGTCAGAACAAAGGAGTTATCTGCAAAGTCGTCCAGGATAAGGAGTTACGGGACGTTTCGGCCTCTGTTGGCCGCTTCCGGCTGAAAAACGGCGCGAAAAGGACGTGCCGGGACGATGATTTGAAGGAAGACTTCTGAGGATTATTGTGCATGAAGCGGGCAAATAATCTGCAAGCACCTGCGGTGCGGCCAAACGCTCGCTATTCGCTCGCATGGGGTTCGTGGTATCCCCGGTCCCCAAAGGCGAGGGACCGGGGGCACCCTCATTTTGGTTTGGAAACATCACCGAGATCGAGGCCACCCACCGGAAAGGTGCAGCGAAATATCGGCGGAGATGCCTGCCTTGCCGTTGAGGCCCGGGCCTGAAGGCTCCGTTAATTCGCGCTCTATCAGGGGTCTAAAGACCCCTGCTCCCTCCGGAATCTTCGATTTACAACTTTAGAACTAACCACGACAGGAGCGAAATTCAGGCCCTTCGGCTCCCATTCCCCTTCCCTTTAAATGATCTCCTGCTGAAACAATGGTCCCGGCCTACCGGCGCGCCTCTGCTATGCTGAATGGTCTGCCCGTACCAGGAGGGATCATGCCGGAACACAGAGGAAGGAAGCACCATCAGGACCGTGTGGCGGAGACGCTGCGTGAGGAGATCGGCGTTCTCATCGAGGGCGAACTGGTGGACCCGCGCATCAATCTTTGCTATGTCACCGAGGTGGCGTTGAATCCCGGCGGCAAATCGGCGCGGGTCTATGTGGCCGTCGATAGCGCCGTCCAGGATATTGCAAAGGCCGAAGAGGAGACGGTGGCCGGCCTGGAGGCGGCTAAAGGCTACATTCGCTATGAGATCAAGGAGCGGATGGGCGTGCGCCACGTGCCGGAACTCAGCTTCCTGGCCGACCGCTCGGGGCGCTTTCAGGCGCGCATCGAAGAGCTGATGGACCGGCAGCGCAAGCGGCAGAAGGCGCTCGAGCCGCAACCGCCCGCCGTGCAGAGTTCCGCCGCGCAAACGGACCCGGCGGAGTAGCAGCGCGGCTGGATAAGTCTCTGACCGCATTTTTTTCCTTGAGGTTTGTGCTTTCCCACCCTTTCGCCAGAATTACGCACCGCAGGTCCTTCGGCTACGCTACGCTCCGCTCAGGATGACAGGGGCACGGAGTTGGTACAGATTCACACGGTCAGAGACCTAGTGTTTAGACCGCATGAATTGGTAATTGATTATGCACAAGCGCGGACGAGGACGTCCGCGCTACAGCCGACCAGGAGGTCGGCGCTACATTCCGGTCATTACCAATTCATGCGGTCATGGTACTAGCTTCAATAAAATGTGGTTTTTGCTTTGCGGAAATGTATTTTCAATCCTTCGCGGAAATGTATTTTCAATCCTTCGCGGAAATGTATTTTCAATAAGATACATTTCCTGGGCGGCTCAAGAAGATTCCGCGCGAAGGCCCGAATCTGTTAGCCTTGAGCCTGTTGCGGCGCGGCAGGATCACAGCGTTTGAAGAGAAAATGGACCCTGGCCGGGACTGGTCCACACCCTACCGCCCTGGCCGAAGCCTGCAACGCTTGTCTGTGAGAAGCAAGCAACGCCCTGTTGGAGAGACACTGGAAGTGGGAACTTTTCAGGAATCATCCGCTCCGGACTCGCCCGCAAGCCGACGCAGCCGGCTGCCCGGTTGGGTTATCGGCTACCTGGAACCTTTTCTGGAGCCGCCCAATCCGGATTCGCCCGAAGAACTGCGCTGGCGTCTCCCGCCCTGGCGAGGCGTTTGTGAAGCGGTTCTCTTTCTTGCTTTCACGATCTTCTTTCTGGCATACGGGCTGACTCCGATCTTCGGTGGCGCCAACCTGGGCCTGGTGGGAGCCGATGAACCCCGCTATGCGCAGATCGCGCATGAGATGCTGGACCGGTTCGACTCGGCGCACACGCTCACGACCAAGCTGAGCGCCTGCGTCACCCCCTATCTCTATGGAAAGCCCTGGCTGGAAAAGCCGGCGCTTTACTACTGGCGTGCAATGTTCGTCTTCCAGGACTTCGGCGTGCATGACTGGACCGCGCGCCTGCCCTCGGCCACCTTCGCCTTCATTATGATCGCGCTCATCTACCTGCATATGCGGCGATTCCGCCCTGGCGGCCATTTGGACGCGGCGCTGATCACCGTGGCCTGCGCGGGGATCATGGGCTTTTCCCGCGGCGCCTCGACCGATATGCAGATGGCGGCGCCCCTGGCCATCGGTCTGCTGGGCTGGTACGCCTGGTACGAGACCGATTCCAAATTCTGGCTCTTCGACATCTACTTCTTCACCGGAGTGGCCACGCTGGCCAAGGGGCCGGTGGCGCCGTTTCTGGCCCTCACGATTGTGGCCGCCTTCGCCCTCCTGCGCCGCGAGTGGTCGCTCCTGCGGCGGTCGTTCTGGTGGCCGGGCGTGCTGTTGTACTTTGCCATCGTGCTGCCCTGGTTCATCGCCGTGCAGCAACAGAATCCCGACTTTTTCCGCGTTTTTTTCCTGGAACACAATCTGCAGCGCTTTGCCACGGATCGCTATGAACACCAACAGCCTTTCTGGTACTACCTGGTGGTGGTGCTGCTGGCTCTGATGCCCTGGACGGTGATCGCGGTACGGGCGCTGATCGACGGCATCCGCACCTCGGTTTGCGAGTGGCGTTCGCGCCACTTCGGCCCGTGCAAGAAGTGCACCGGCCAGCCCGGCGATGCCTTTCCGGAGTTTCTTGTGCTGTGGGCGCTGATTCCCATCGTGTTTTTCTCCTTTTCGCAGTCCAAGCTGCCCGGCTACATTCTGCCCTCCATTCCGCCCATTACCATCCTCACCGGGGACTATCTTGCCAGGCGCCGTGTGCATGGAATCCAACTCTGGGTGCTGGTGAGCCACGCGGCGCTCTGCGGCTTGATGACCTTGGTTGCGCTGCTGCTGCCCTGGTTTGTGATTCACAGTCCGACGATGCCGCCCCGGCCAGCGCTGGGAAGCGGCCAGATACTTGCCTTTATCCGCGAGTGTGGCGGCGAATGCATCCGTGTCATGCCCCCGTGGCAGGCATTAACCGTAGCTCTGCTGGCCTCCGCCGGTGCTGCGCTGCTGATCATCGTCGTGGTTAAAGGCTTCGGCGCGATTCGGTTGCGCCTGGTCACCACTGCCGTGCTGGTCGTGCTGGTCCTTTATCTTTATGGCGTCGGTCCGGTCTTCGGCATTCCAGCCATCGGCGCAACCAAACAGGTGGTTCACCTGCTGGATCGCACCTACTCCGCGCGTCCGCTGGCCGACCGGCTGGCTGCTTATGCCCCCGGCGACGAAACGGTGGCCGTCTTCCGCGTCCGGCGCGACGTCGAATATGGCCTCGCCTTCTATCGCAATCGCGAGGTGGTCAACTACACCGTGAAAGGCGTGCCGGATCAACAGCATCTGCTGGTGGCGCAGGTAACTGGAAAAGGCGGCGCGGATCTGCACACCACGGCCGCGCTCGAAGAGTTGCTGGGAGACCGGCACTATGAGCAGCTCTTCAGTTGGCCGGAGCAGGGCCTGATGGTCTACAAAGTGGACAGCCAGTAAGTGAATACAGGGAACAGGGAACAGGAATCAGCTATAGCATTCTCGCAATTTGTCCAGTGCGGACTTCTTTCTTTCCCATCCTGCAGGAGAAAAGGCGCTAGGATATGACACAAAGTGACTTTGCTCAATTTGCGAATAAGATCAACTTCATTAGGCAGCGAACTTATCGCGGTTCACGTCTATCTGTTCCCTGTTCCCTATTCCCTGTTCCCTGCCTTTAGAGGAGAAGCATGGCATCAGGCGCTTCCTTCGAGATCCTCGACCTGCGGCATTTTGCGGCGCCGGCGTTGCGCCCCGTGCTAGAGGTGGAGGGTGAACTGTGGACGCAGCGCCTGCATTGGGATTACCGCGTATCAATCAACCTGCTGATGCAGTATCTCGATAACCACATGCTGCCCGGCTACGCGGGTCTGGAGGCGGGCCGGATTACCGGCTATGTCTTCTGCATCTATGAAGAGACCAAGGCGGTCATCGGCGACGTCTTTGCGTTGCCCGGCCCGCATGCCGAGGCCAGGTCCGCCCGCGAAATCGAGGAAACGCTTCTCCTGCACATCATTGAGTTGCTTGTGAACTCGCCCCAGGTGGACCGCGTGGAATCGCAACTGCTGCTGCACCCCTCGGGCTCCCTCTCCGGAGTCTTTCGCGATGCGGGCTTCCAGGTTCACCGGCGGCTCTTCATGGTGCGGCAGCTCGCGGACTGCTATTCCTCGCCCCGCGTAATCCTGCCTGACGGGCTGGAGTTGCGTCCCTGGCGCGAAGAGGATCTGGACTCCGCCGGGCGGCTTATCTCCGCGGCTTACCACGGCCATCCCGACAGCGTGGTCAACGACCAGTACCGCTCGGTCCACGGATCGATGCGTTTTCTCAACAACATTGTCCGCTTCTCGGGCTGCGGCGCTTTCTCCGCGCAGGTATCGCACGTGATTATGGATCGCGCCAGCCAGGAGATGGTGGCCCTGGTGCTGGGTTCGCGGGTCAGCCCGCAGAGCGGCCACATCACCCAGCTCTGCGTTCATCCCGAGTTTCGCCGCCGCGGACTGGCCCGCATATTGCTCACCCTGGCCGCCTCCTGCTTCCTGCGCCAAGGCGTCACCGAAATCTCTCTCACCGTAACAGAAGCCAACACCGAGGCCATTGAACTCTATCGCGTCGAAGGCTACGACTGCACGCACAGCTTCGACGCCGCCGTCTGGCAGCGGAACAGGGTGGTTTGATGGGAAATCTGGATGCTGTTGTGAAAAAATCTGATCTGTATTAGGTCGATTAACGGCAAAGGGCAATCTTCTATCTGTAGTAGACTTGGGCTAACGTGGAAGGGAATTTCCTTTACTGCTGTGCGCATGATTTGTCGTTGGCAGAATTGACATTCCAGAAAAGGCTTCAATAATGAGCGGAAAGCGGTTGAGCGAAAAATCAGAGTTGTTCTATTCGACTGCTTTAGGCAGAGCGTTTTTAGGCGATACGCTCGCGCTTTTGCCTACAATTCCAGATAAATCTATTGATCTGATCCTTACCTCTCCGCCCTTTGCATTAAAGCGCAAGAAAGAATATGGAAATGAGGATGAGGACAAGTACGTTGAATGGTTTATGGATTTCGCACGGCATTTTTATCGCATCTTAAGCCCTAACGGGTCGTTCGTGCTTGACTTGGGGGGTGCATATATGCCGGGCTTCCCTGTCCGCAGCATTTACCAGTTTGAGTTGTTAGTTAGGCTCGTCCGCGAAACTGGATTCTACCTTGCGCAAGAGTTTTACCACTACAATCCAGCACGATTACCAGCTCCCGCCGAATGGGTGAATGTACGCCGAATTCGCGTGAAGGATAGCGTTAACGTAGTTTGGTGGTTATCCAAGTCGCAAAACCCGAAGGCTGATAATCGCAAGGTTTTGAAGCCCTATAGCGATAGCATGATGAACCTTTTCAAAAACGGCTACACTGCCAAACTTCGGCCAAGCGGACACGATATATCAGATAAGTTTAGTAAGAATAATGGTGGTGCAATTCCACCCAATCTGCTTGAACTGGCCAATACGGATAGCAATAGCAACTACCAGAAAATGTGCAGAGAGGCAGGAGTAAAGGTTCACCCTGCTCGTTTTCCTTCAGGCTTTGCAGATTTCTTTATTAAATTTCTGACTAATGAGAAAGATCTGGTGTTTGACCCATTCGCTGGATCAAATACTACAGGCTTGGTGGCCGAAACGCTTGGCCGATATTGGCTTGCATCAGAGCTCTCGGAAGAATATCTTAAAGGAAGCATTTTTCGTTTTGATCGCAGACTGCTTCAGCTTGCTACACACGGACGGTTGGCATAACGATGATGGCTATCACACTGAACGCCGCAGAACTTCTTAATCAGGTCTTGCGATCTATCGATGAGAGTGGATGGAGTGCGCTCATTCGCGACGCCCATAAGCCTTTTCGTCTTCGCGTGTACCGAGGCGATGAACACGGTTTTGACGTTTGCATTTACATATGGAATTGCTCTCATGGAGGAGGCTCTGCCCGTTCAAGTGACGAGTACCGTGTGCAAGTCACGAGCGTCGTTCCAGCTTCGGTCCATGGGGAAACCACTCTACTTCTTGGTTGGCATCCAGGTTATGGCGTATTCGTAGGATTCGATATTACAAAGCATGAGGGTCAATCGTCTCAATCCCCATCGATTCAAGTTAAAGAGGAAGCGTTAATCGGTGCACATTCTCATGCTTTTGCAATTCATTACAGGCATAATGGTGAAATCGCCGTTGCTTTTCGTCCTGAATTCCTGGTCGACTACGCACTAAATGCGGTTTCCTTGCATTCGACGGGAAAAGTCGCCGAAGACCTGTCTTTACTGAATCACCTCGACACCCTTACAGATTCCCAGATTGTGACTGTGGAGGACCGAGATCGTCGGGTAGTCTTGTCACAGATGGCCCGTAAATATCGCGCTACGGATTTTAGCAGGCGGGTTCTTGGTGCATATAGTCATCGATGTGCAGCATGCGGAATCCAGTTAGAATTGATTGATGCTGCACATATTATTCCTGTTGCAGCATCAACAAGTACTGACGAAACAAAGAATGGAGTAGCATTCTGCAAGTTACATCACGCCGCTTTTGACCGTAATTTAATCTCATTCGATGTGCAGTACAAGATCGAGATCAGCGAAACTGAAGTTTCTCGATTAGCCTCTGCAAACCTCGCAGGAGGCCTGGATGTGTTCAAGAAGCATCTGCGGACCGCGATCATACTTCCCAACGACCGTCGTGACTATCCGCCTCCACAATACATTGAAGAGGCCCGCAAAGTACGGAATTGGGCCTGATTATGCCCAGGAGCCAAAATCTCAATCGGGCGCTTATCGCGCAATAAAATACATCAGCCAGCTAAGCACAATCGCCGAGGCCACAAACAACACAAAGCAATAAATTCCGTAGCGGATCATGTCTCGCGGCTTCTCGCGCTGGGTGATGCCGAAGACCGTTGACGCGAAGAGAGCAAAGAGCACAACCGCCGCGAAGTGAGAGGGCTGAAAAATTGCATTGCCCATCAGGATTTCCTCCCGGTCTTCAGATTGTGCGCGTCCACGGCGGCAATGATGTTCAGCAGGCCGGCCACCACGATGAAGCGCGTGCCCCAGTCGGCGGTGGTCACCTGCACCTGCACATCGCCCAGGCCAAGCATCCGGCTGAGGACGTAAGGCAGCCCGTTGCCCAGGTCACCGGCGAGCCCCAGAAGGTCCAGAATGTCGTGCGCGCCTGCATAAACCTTTCCCTGCATCAAGAGGCCCAGCACGAACATGCCGAGAATCGACGCCGCCAGCAGCGCCCCGCGTCCCCACTTGCGCAGCAGAAAATGCCCGCCGCCCGGCACCAGCCAACCGGCAATCAGGGGAAGGTAGACAAACCCTTCTTGAGAGCCGGATTTCGTCGAAGTCTTCTTGTTTTCTTCAGTTGCCATGCACTTTTGACTATAACGCACCGAACAGGGGTCAGGGGTCAGAGATCAGGGGTCAGGGAATGGTCAACACACTGAATTGCGCCGATTGACGCCCTTCAACAATGTATTTCGAGAAATGCTTTCATATACGGAGGGAGGGTTTGATAGTCGGCTTTGCGTTTCTGATCCCTGATCTCTGATCTCTGATCCCTAGATTCTCACCAGCTCCCGCTGAATTTTTCCCGTGACCCAGGCCTTGCCGGGAGCAGTCATCATATCGATCTCGGCGCGCACACCGAACTCGGGCAGGTAGATGCCGGGCTCGACGGAGAAGCAGGTGTTGGGCAGCAGCAGGCGCACGTCGTGGGTCTCCAGATTATCCAGATTCGCGCCCACGCCGTGCACCTCCTGGCCGATATTGTGGCCGGTGCGATGCGTAAAGAACTCGCCGAAGCCAGCCGTCTGAATTACCGCACGGGCCGCGTCGTCAGCCTCGAAGCCGCAAATGGGCCGGCCCGCCGCAAAGGCCTGTTCGACGGTATGGATGGCCGCGTCGCGAGCGCCCAGCACGATTTCGAAGACTTTTTGCTCGTGCTCCGCCGGCTCGCGGCCCACGACCCCGGTCCAGGTGATGTCGTAGTAGACGCTGCCCGGCGTGTTCAGCCGCGCCCAGATGTCGATCAACAGAAAGTCGCCTTCCCGGATGGGCGCGCAATGCTCGGCGGTCGGCTCATAGTGCGAGTCGGAGCAGTTGGCGTTGACGCTGACGTTGGGGCCGTCGGCCCAGACCAGCCCCTCGCGGCGCATAGCCTCCGAGAGCCACTGTACATGGTCAAACTCGCTGTACGCGCCCGCCCGACCAGCACCGGGGCGCAGGCGGCGGCCAATCTCGCGCCAGCCCTCGGCCAGAATCGCGTCGATGGCCCGCTGCGCCACGCTGTGGCTGGCGACTTGCTCCTCGTTGAGCACAGCCTCAAACTGGCTGACCATGTCGGCGGAGCTGACAATCTGCTTGCCCAGCCCGCGCAGAAACTCCACCGTGCCCGCATCGGCCATGGAGACGTACATGATGGCGTTGTTGGGCGAGTACTGCATGGCCACGGTGCGCGCGCCGCCTAGCAGTGCCTCCAGGCCGGCGGCGAGCTCCTGCCAGCTCGAGTACAGCGCCTTCGCGCCTGGCAGCGCATCCAGCCGGGCCTGCTCGATGCGGTGCACCAGCTTGCGCGGCTCGCCTGTGGCGGGCACAAAGTAGTACCAGCGCCGCGTGACGTGCAGCTTGGGGTCCATGCCCAGGATGCGCTCGCCGATGGGGTCGCGGTGATGATGGTCGTAAAAGAGCCAGCCGTCAAAGCCGGCCTCCTGGATGGCAGCCTGTATTGCGTCGATATTCGCTTTGGGGTTCATACCGGCCATGATACGCGAGTTGGGGCGCGTGCAATTTGCGGTTGCAATTTATATTCATTTGGATATAATGCAGAATTGATGAGCAAACTGGAAATGCAGGAATTTGCCAGCGTTTGGGATGCGATTGCCGACACGCCGGAAGAGGCGGCCAATCTGAGCTTGCGTTCGGAACTCATGAATGAGATCGAGGCGATCATCAAGCAAAACGGATGGACTCAGGCGGTGGCAGCGAAGCGTTGCGGCGTGACTCAGCCGAGGATCAACGATTTGCTGCGGGGGCGCATCTCGCGCTTCTCGATTGATGCGCTGGTCAACATCGCTTCAGCGCTGGGGCGGCGGGTTACGGTCAGGTTGGAGGATGCGGCGTGAGTTGGATAGCTGCTACTTCGTGTTTCCCCGCGACGCGATCATCTCTGAGTGTGCTTCTCTTACTGCCCGGTTGAATGTATCGGTCTTGTCACGAAGTTCGATCAAATTTATGCGCTTGGAATTGAATAATTCTCGAACACTATTGAATAGATCGTCCGCAGCCTTTTGAGTAACAGGCCCATTCGATGCCGCCAGCACAGCCAACCTATCTATGCGGTAACGATTCTCGACCAATATATCGAGAGCCTTGTTCATCTCTTCTTGCCATTCCATCCTTTTCGGAGATTTCTCATCCTTATCGCTTATCAAGAGGAATGCGTACGTCATTATGTGTTCGACGGATACCATGAGTGCATTTGACGCATTAAAGAACAGGTCTGCCCATTTCTGATTGAAGTCCGAATGGCTTGCTACCTCAGATTTGATCTGTTCCAGTCTCCGGACAAATACCCAACCCAATCCAACGATTAAACATTCGAGCACTATTTTGACAACTTCAATAATTTGACTGAATTGCACGAATCACCACCATTCAAAACCACGAACAGCATTGAACTAGACTACATGAAATCGGCTCTCAAATTACATTCCCGTTCCGTCTACAATCATTTTGTCCAACATCAGTTCATCATGCAACCGACAACCGCAACTCGACCTTCGATTTCGTAGCTTCGGCATAGCGCAGCAATGTCTTTGTGCTGGGGAGGGTTTCTCCACTCTCCAAACGGGCAATGGCAGACTGGCTAGTACCCATGCGTTCGGCCAGTTCTGCCTGCGAAAGGCCGGTGCGCTTCCGCGCCCGCAGCAATTCTGCCGCGATCTCAAACGCTGGAGCCAGAGCATCGTACTCGCGTTTCACATCAGGATTGGCCAGCATCCGGGCTTTGAACACTTCATATGGAATAGTCATACAATCTCCTTTGCTCGTCGCAATGCCAGATCGATCTCTGCCTGCGGAGTCTTCTGCGTCTTCTTCACAAATGCTCGAAGCACGACCACACGCTTACCAGAAGCTGTTACATACAAGGCTCTTGAGATTCCATCCCGCCCCTTGAGCCTCATCTCCCACAGTTTGCCTTCGAGATGCTTGATCTGCGGTTCATGAAGCATTTCCAGACCAAAATTGGTAATCAAAAAAACGATGCGCAGAAATTTTGCCTGCATGTCGGCTGGAAGAGCGTCGACTTCCGCAGCTACCATGTCGTTCAGCATTTCTACGGACCAATGCATGATTTAGTATATATCAGATTTGAGATAATCGAGCAAGTATTTTTCGCCTACTATCTTCCCGTACCGCCCACGGTCATTTTGTCCAATTTGATGGTGGGCATGCCTACGCCTACCGGCACGCTCTGGCCGTCTTTGCCGCAGGTGCCGATGCCTTCGTCGAGCTTGAGGTCGTGGCCCACCATCGAGACGTGCTTCAGCGCCTCGGGGCCGTTGCCGATCAAGGTCGCGTCGCGTACCGGGGCGGTGATTTTGCCGTCTTCGATCAGGTATGCCTCGGAGGCGGAGAAGACAAACTTGCCGTTGGTGATGTCCACCTGCCCGCCGCCGAAGTTGACCGCGTAGAGGCCGTGTTTGACGCTGCGTAGAATGTCCTCGGGCGCGTCGTCGCCGGCCAGCATGTAGGTGTTGGTCATGCGCGGCATGGGGATGGACTGATAGCTCTCGCGGCGGCCGGAGCCCGTGCTGGCAATATTCATCAGCCGGGCGGAGAGCTTGTCGCTGAGGTAGCCGCGGAGAATGCCGCCTTCGATGAGCACCGTCTCCTGCGTCGCCGTGCCCTCGTCGTCCACGTTGAGCGAGCCGCGGCGTCCTGCGATGGTGCCGTTGTCCACCACGGTGACCTTGGAACTGGCGACCTGCTGGCCGATCAGACCGGCGAAGGCCGAGGTCTTCTTGCGGTTGAAGTCGGCTTCGAGGCCGTGGCCGACGGCTTCGTGGAGCAGGATCCCCGGCCAGCCGGGGCCGAGGACCACCTCCATCTCGCCGGCTGGAGCGGGAACTGCGCCGAGCTGGAGAATCGCTCCGCGCGCGGCTTCGCGGGCCAGGTGCTCCGGGCTTTTGGAGCCTACAAACTGCTCCACCCCAGCGCGCCCGCCACCGCCTGCCGAGCCCTTAGTGGTGGTTTCGCCGTCCTTGGCGATGACGAAGACGTTGAGCCGACAAAGCGGCTGGGTGTCGCTGGCGAAGGCGCCGTCAGAGGCGGCAATCAGAATCCGCCGCAGCTCTTCGGAGTAACTGGCGCGGACCTGCACGATGCGCGAATCATAACTTCGAGCGGCGCGGTCGGCGCGCAGAATCAGCTCCAGTCGCGCGGCCAAATCCAGATCGTAGCCGCCCAGCGGAACTGGGTAAAGGTCGGCGGCAGAGGGCTCGGTGAAGCCCTGAATGGGCTGTGTGGCCGGCCCGGAGGCGATCAGCGCGGCGGTGCGGGCGGCGTGCAGCAGGCGGTCGGGGTTGAGGTTGTCGGTGTAGGCGTAGCCGGTGCGCTCGCCGCTGAGCACGCGGATTCCGCAACCGGCACTGACGCCCTGAGAGGCGGATTTCACAATCTGCTCGTCCACGCCCAGCGCGGTGGCCGAGACCGACTCGAAGTAGAGGTCAGCGTAGTCGCCGCCGGCAGAGAGAGCCTCGCCCAGGCAGCGCTCCAGCAGCCGTTCGGTGATTCCGAATTTCTGAAAAAAATACTGCTTGTGGCTCGGAGGCGGGGAAGTAGCCGGAATACTCATCGTATCTCTGAGTTTACCGCGCCATCGTCCGGGCAGATCGACCGGGGCCCCCGTTCCTCTCTTGATGCCTGCTGCCTCCGGAGTCTACCACCAGCGACGCGCACGTGTTACATTTTTGGCATGAAGAAATTTCTAGCCGCCGTACTGCTTTTGATGGTGTTTGCCAGCCCTGCGTTCGCCGCCCATAAGCATCATTACAACCACCACTTCGATCACCACCATCACCACCATTCCCATCACGCTTAGGGAAGCTCCGATTAAGTCTTTATTGCGAGTCAGCATTCCCTCAGGGGCTAAAGGCCTGCTTTGTTATGAATCATTTACGGCACGACTGAAGTCGTGCCCTTTCAAAACAATGTGTTTTTCCGCAAGCTGTGAAGTCGTGCCCTATCAAAACATCGACTTAATCAGCGGTTCCTTAGAGCGGCTTGCGGCTCGAAAGCTGCACGGCCGCCGGAGCCGGGTTGCTCTGCGCGGCTTCATTTTACTGAGCAGATGGGATAAAGTTAGTGCCATGACAGAACAGGACGACCTCCGCTATCCGATTGGCCGCTTCACCCCTCCGGCCAGCAGCCTGTCCGGCATCCGCGCGGCGTACATACAGACGTTGCGGCAACTGCCCGCGAATTTGAGGGCCGCCGTCGCCGGATTGAATGATGACCAACTCAACACGCCCTACCGCGAAGACGGCTGGACGGTGCGCCAGGTGGTGCATCACATTGCCGACAGCCACATTAACGCATATGTCCGCACTAAGCTGGCGCTGACCGAGGATTGGCCTACCATCAAGCCCTACGACGAGGCCGCCTGGGCCAAACTGCCCGACAGCCGCCTGCCTATCGACGGCTCATTGGCGCTGATCGAGGCGCTGCATGGCCGCTGGGTGGCGCTGCTGGAAGCGATGACCGACGACGACTTCCGCAAGGGGTACAACCACCCGGAGCGTGGCCGCGTCAACCTGGCCACGGCGCTGGCCATGTACGCCTGGCACTCGCGCCATCACACCGCGCACATCACCAGCCTGCGCGCGCGCATGGGTTGGTAGAAGCGCATGGCCGCCGGCGCTCCACCCCAGCGACGAAGACCTGTCGCTGGGGACCCCGGCGCTCCACCCCAGCGACGAAGACCTGTCGCTGGGGACCCCGGCGCTGAGGCTGCGTCTCCCCAACGGCTTACCCAAGCCATCGAAGCCTACCTCGCCGACCACCCCGCAGCCGCGGTGCTGGAGGATGGCCGCGTGCTCTTCGACATGCGCAGCGCCCACTACGCGGTGAGCGAGCAGCATGGCCGCTGCCTGCTGCAACTGTGGAGCGAGGAGCGCAACCTGATGCGTACCATCGTCGAAGTGCAGGAGCGCGCGCAATGCCTGCGCCTTTCCACTCGCCGCATGGGCGCGGCCAAGCCGCAGACTCTGGAGATGGTTCCCACCAGCGACCGCCGCACGCCCACCGCGCGCGAGGCCGCCCGGCGCAACTATCAGCGGCTGCTGGAGAGGGTGCTGACCCGCCAATTCATCGGTTCCAAGGTGGACGGCCTTCGTTCGGCGATGGATCTGGAGCACAGCTTTGGTCCCTCCTATGTGCGCGGACGGCTGCTGAAGGGAACTGCGGCCGAGGCGGTAATCGGCGTCAGCGAGGCGGAGTCGGGAGCCATCGTGGACGGCGTTCTGACCCTGGGAATTCTCTGGCTAGACCATTGCCGCCAGCACGGCGACGGGCGTCGGCACTTTGGCGGGCTGAAGGTCATTGTTCCGCCCGGAGCGTGGCGAACCACTGCTGAAAGAATGGCCTGGCTGAACCACGCTGCCGCCGATTTTCAGCTTTTCACCCTCGACGAGCGCAGCGAAGAGCTAACAGAAGTAGATTTTCGCGACACCGGCAACCTGGACTCGCGGCTGGTGCACGCTTTTTCTTTTGAAGCCGCCATCGAGCGAGCACAAGACGGAATTGCCCGCCTGCTCTCTCTAGTCCCGCCAGCGGCCAGAGAGCGCGTCGAGATTCGCCCCAACTCGGCTACTGAAGTCGGCCTGATGCTGCATGGCCTGGAATTTGCGCGGGTGCGCCATGGCTTTGCCGCCAATACATTCGCTCGCGAAAACGAGATCAGCTTTGGCGCGGGAGCCAACGAGACGCCGCTCACGGAAGAAAACGAGCCGCTCTGCCGCGATCTGTTTTCGCGGCTGTTTTTAAGCCGCCACGGCGACGGCGCGCATACCGACCCGCTCTTCCGCCTGCAACCGGAGCGTTGGCTGGAGGCTCGCCTGCGCGCTGAAATCACCGAACTGCTGCCCGGCCTGCGCGGCGACATGCTTTACTCGCAGGTGCCCGCGCTTTCCGCCGGCGACCGGGGCCTGCTGGACCTGCTCACGCTGGACCGCAACGGACGGTTGACGGTGATTGAGCTGAAGGCCGACGAGGATCTGCACCTGCCCTTGCAGGCGCTGGACTACTGGATTCGCGTGCGCGCGCTTAACAACGACCGGCAACCGGCGGCAGGCAACGAGGGCGGCAGGCCGCTGACGGCCTTCGAGCGCCAGGGCTACTTCGCCGGCGCAGAAGTCTCGCCGCTTGCCCCGCGCCTGTTGCTGGCTGGACCGGCCTTGCGCATCCATCCCGCCAACGAACCAGTACTGCGCTATTTCTCTCCGCAGGTGGAGTGGGAGCTGATCGCGCTCACCGAGCATTGGCGGCGAGAGCTGAAGGTGGTCTTCCGCAAACGCAGCGGGGACGCACGCAGTTAGGGCTAAGACCGTGTGATTTAGTAATTGTGCCTGGACAAGCGCGGGCGTGGACGCCCGCGCTACAGCCGGCCAGGAGGCCGACGCTACATTAGGCTGGCGCTACTTTTCTGCCATTACAAATTCAAGCGGTAACGGTACAGAGCATCTTTCCTGATTGCGTGAAGCGGTGAAGACTGCTCCCTGCGCATATCGCCTGTCCGACGGAGCAGTTTCTAGTTTCCAGGCGAAGGCGATCTGTGGTTCAATGTTATTGATTTCAACAACTGGGATTGCACGGGAAGAGGGGACAACTGAATGAGGGACGCGAACATAGAAGATCCCGAGGGAAAGAACATTGATGAAGCAACGCAACTGCATCTTAAGACTTATAAGATCATTGAACAGTCCCCGGAGAGCCTCGACGACAAGCCTCCGGCAGCCAGTCAGTACATTATTCCTGACGTGAATGCGGCGGCGAAGGCAGAACAGCCCGCCAGTGAACCTACTTATAAGATCATTGAACCGCCTCCGGAGAGCCTCGACGACAGTTCCACGACAACCGGTCTGTTCATTTACCCAGAGGTGAAAAAGGAGGCGAAGGCAGAACAGCCCGCCAGTGAACCTCCCACTCCCCAGCCGCCATCGCCTGAGTCGTTGACTGAACGGATGCGGAAGTTCGCGGAAAATCCAACAAAGTTTTATGCCGCGATTGGCGCGGGCATTGGAGTTCTGCTTTTAGTCATCTTCGCCGCCGTCAACCTGCGTCCGGGCGGCCCGGAGGGACGGTACGATCTGGGGCCGGTCAGCTCCAGCGCGACGGGATTGAAGGGCCATCTGTACATCAAGTGGGAGAAGACGCTGCATTATCGCCTTACATTAGAAACCAGCGATCCAGATCAGCAGGCGGGCTTTGCGCTCGCGGTCATCAATCCGCCGCGTCCCCTCTCCGTCGAAATCCAACTGCAGGACAACCAGGGTTTTGTCTTATGCTCCAGGGAGATTGTGTTGAAGTACGATAACGAGCCACCGGGAACGGACAATTCTGCGCAATTGGAGGCTCAGGAGCTGAAGAGAGAGCAAGGCAAGGATATCTTCCAGAATCAGATCGCTGCGAAGGGGCAAGTTGTCGCCCTCAACGCGCAAGGCGAGATTCCCTGCTCGGCAAAAGCCTATGAGAACACGGCTCAATGGAGTTTTACGACCAACTTTCCCTCTCTCGCCGAACAGGATGAAGCTCTAAAACGCCCGCAGGAGATGCTGGCCAACGCGGCTCAAAAAGCTGCCGCTAAGAGGGCGGCGGCCAAGGCCGCGGAAAAGCTATTGCCGTTCTCCATCGAAGGCGACGATGCGATTGTCGAGTTTGACGTCAACCGCGGAGTGATCGAAACCAGCGGAAGGAAGACCTTCTTCTTAGACAAGACAAGCATGGGAAGAGCGGACCCGGTATGGCAGGAGTACCCTGTCAACATTCATTTCCGTTGCGACCAGCGTTCAAATTGCACACTCATGCACGCCGGCGCGGGCGCTTTACGCGTCAGGCTGAAGAGATAGATCACGCCAGCTCAATTCCGGCAATCTCAACTTCCAGTCCGCCGTACTCAGGGTGCTCGTTTTCGCGGATGCGGTAGGCGAGGTCGATGAGGCTTCCCTGCTTGAGGTTTAGCTGGGCTGCGCGGGCGGCCATGTGCCATCCGACGGCGCGCAGGGCGCCGCTGGCGCCGGGCAATGGCTGCGGCTGCACCGAATCCTGCGCCAGCTCCAGCCGAATGTGGCGCTCTTTCATCAAGCGCGGCGGGGCAAGCAGGCGCACCCCGCGAGCGACAAAGACCGGCTCGGGATTGCCGTGGCCAAAAGGCTCCAGCTTGCGCAGCCAACCAACCAGCACGCTCGTGATGCGATCCAGCGGCAGCTCGGCGTGAATGTGAAGCAGTTGCTCCGGCTCGCGGGCGGCCAGATGCTCCTCGGCATAGAGGCGCAGGCGGCGCTTCAGCTCCGGCAGAGCTTCGGAGGGCAGGGCAAAGCCCACGGCAAAAGCGTGGCCGCCGAAGCGCGTGAAGAGATCGGCGCAGCTCTCGATGGAGTTGAGCAACTGGAAGCCGTCCACCGAGCGGCCGGAGCCGTAGGCCACTTCTTCCTCGATGCTGACCACGATGGCGGGCTTCGCGGTGCGCTCCACCACGCGCGAGGCCAGAATCCCGATGACGCCGCGGTGCCAGCCCTCGCCGTCAATCACCAGCAGACGAGCGGTGGCCAGTTCTGAGTCCTCGGCGAGGCGCTTCTCAATGGCCGTAAGAGCGGAGACCTCGGTCTCGCGGCGCTCGCGGTTGAGTCGCTCCAGCTTGGCGGCCAGCTCGGCGGCGCGGGCCGCGTCGCGGGTGGTGAACAGCTCGACGACATCGGAGGCCACGTCCATGCGTCCGGCGGCGTTGATGCGCGGGGCCAGGCGGAAGGCCACGTCGTAGCCGGTGATCGCCCTGGCGGCCGGATCGAGAGCCGCAGCGGCAAAAAGGGCGCGCAGGCCTGCTCCGGCCGGGCGGCGCAGTTCGCGCAAACCCAAAGCCGCGATAACCCGATTCTCGCCCTTCAACGGCACGGCATCGGCGATGGTGGCGATGGCCGCCATCTTCAAAAAACTGGGCAAGGTTTTCTCGCGTGTGCGGGCCAGGTTACGGCGCTCCAGAATCGCCTGCGCCAGCTTCAGCGCGATGGCCGCGCCGCAGAGAAATTTTTCCGGATAAGTGCAGGCGGGCTGGTTGGGGTTGAGAATGGCCAGCGCGTACGGAACAGCGTCTCCGGCCTGCCACCCCACGGACGAAGACCTGTCCGTGGGGACCCCGGTAGCCAGCAGATGATGGTCGGTGATGATCAGGTCCAGCCCGAGCCGTCGCGCTGTTTCAGCCTCGGCGAAGGCTCTCATGCCGGTATCCACGGTGATCACCAGCCGCGCGCCCTCAGCATAAGCCTCTTCCAGCACGCTCGATTGCAGGCCGTAGCCCTCGCGCAGCCGGTGAGGCACATGGAAGCGCGCGATTCCGCCGAGCATCTCGATGGCCGTCTTGAGCAGCACGACGGCGGTGGTGCCGTCCACGTCGTAGTCGCCATAGAGCAGCACCGGCTCGCGCTGGGCGATGGCCCGTTCTAGACGCTCGACGGCAGCGTTCATGCCCATCATCAGCAGCGGATCGTGAAGATGTGCGACTTCAGGGTTGAGAAAGGCGAAGGCTTCGGCTGGCTCGACAACGCCGCGAGCCACCAGCAACTCGGCCAGCACCTGCGGCAGGCGGGCGGCTTTGGCCAGCTCGGCGGCCTCGGCAGGATGCGGCTCCGCGAAGCTCCAGCGCTGGCGAAGGAGCTTCCGCTCTTCCCCCTGCCGCGAAACGGGCGGCCGGGCTTGCGCGGCGCCAGACTGCTGAATTGCCCCGTTGCCTTCAGCGCCCACTGCGCTTACTCGTCCTCGTCGTCGTGCTCGTGATTGCCGATGACGATCTCCTGGAAGGTCTCAATGTCTTCCAGCAGCGCCTGAAAGCGCTCATACCACTCGGTAGTGGTCTCGTGCAGAAAGGCCACTCCCTGATAGACAAAGCCCAGCTGGATGTAGCCGAGGTTGCCGGAGTACTTGCGCAGCCATTGAGCTTCCACCAGTTCGGTGGACTCTTCGTCGGGGAAGTTCATCTCCCCGGCTTCCTCGATCAGCGCGTCCAGCTCCTCGCGCTCCAGCGTCATCTCGCTGAAGGTGACAAAGGGAGCGCCGGCGTGCTTGGCCATCTCCACAAAATCTTTCCATGCGTCGGGGTTGCCAGCACCCTCCCAAACAACGGAGGGGATGTCCTCGGTGACGTAACCGGGAAGTCGTTTAAGGCCGTGGCCCTCGATAAAGGCCACCATGTCGTCTTTCAGCGGGAGGAGGTTGTCGATATTCATAGTCTCGCTCTATTTTCGCAGACGCGGACGGGTTGGCGGGGTGCGCTTGTGGAAACTTCATAGAAGCAGGGAACAGGGAACAGGGAATAGGGAATAGTAGAGCGCCGTTTAGAATGGAATGGTATCGATCAAGGAGGAACTCAGCTTGCCCGCATTCGAGCGCCACGTCTTTGTCTGCTGCAACTCACGGCCCGAGGGTGCGCCGCGTCCCTCTTGCACCCGCGATGGAACCAGCGCCCTGCACGCCGAACTGAAGAAACGGGCCAATGCGGCAGGCCTCGGCTCGCGCGTGCGCATCAACAAATCCGGCTGCCTGGACCAATGTGAGCACGGGCCAATGGTGGTGGTTTACCCTGACGCGGTATGGTACGGTAACGTTCAGCCCGGGGACGCTGCGGAGATTGTGGCAGAGCATCTAGTCGCAGGCCGTCCTGTCGAGCGGCTGCGTTTAGCCAGCGAGTGCCTGAACACGAAAAATTGCGCGCACCGGCCTGCGGTGTACAGCAAGCCGTCTGATGCGGTATCCTGAATCTTAGCCCATGATCTTTTCGCGCGATTATATCGGGTATCTTGCCCGCCGGACCGTCAAACACCTCATCGACGCCAAGATGATTGCCACCAGTGACTTGAAGGCCACCGAGGCGCGCGTCAACGCGGCCATGGTGGAGGAATTGTCTCTGGAAGACCGCATCAACGAAGAGGTGCGCGTGATTCTGGAGGCCTACTCCGAGGAAATGCGCAAATCCGGCGCGCAATACGCCGAGATGTTCAAGAAGGTGAAGACCGAGCTGACCAAAAAGTACAAGGCGGTGCTATGAGGATCAGCCCCGACAAGCTCAACAAGCTGGCCCACACCGTGGCCGACACCTTGGCCGAGATCGACGAGGTCGGCTTCATGGAGGACCGCAACACCATCCGCCAGGAGGCCCGCAAGGCGCTCACCGCCCTGCTCACCCAGGAGGCCGGAATCGATACCGCCGCCCGGACCAAGATCGCCTCGCAGCGCAAGGTCATTCTGGAAGGCTCGCAGGAGTGGGAGATCCTCTACCGCAAGTACTATAACGACGAAGTCCGCAAGCTGGGAATTTGAGCCCGGCGACTTGGGCCTGCGATGCTTTTGGCAGCCGCCCGGATTCTTGTTAGACTAATCAAGTGGCCGGTGACGGCCGCTCCCGCAACTCAAGTGGCGCTATCGTCCAGGGGTTAGGACGTGAGATTCTCAATCTTAAAACCCGGGTTCGATTCCCGGTAGCGCTACCAAGACCACTTCCAGATGCATCCAAGGAATTCTATAAATATGGCGGATTCAACAACGAAGCGCAACGGGTGGTTAGAGCGGAACCAAGAAAGATATATCCCTCAGGGGCTAAAGCCCATATTCTGGCCTACTTCCAGCGGCAGGGCTGAAGCCGTGCCCTTTCAAAGCGGGACATAGCAACTCTAACCCCGCTCTAGATTGAATTGTTTACAGCATACGGCTCGAACCCTGTTGATCCTTGTGGCTCTTGGGTGCTTTGACAGTTACAAAATCGACTCCAGCGTTCTGAGGTGAATAACATCCCGCCACTCTCAGTTTTACCAGGTCACAGCCGCAGTACCCGACTAGCAGCGCCGCAAGCGCCCACATTAGCGGCACAACTTTGCTGCGAATCAACCTCTGACCTGCGCGCATCCTCGAAAATCCCCTCTGGTGCACACAGCGTTTTGGGTGAGCCCCAGTTTTTTGAACAAGTGCAGCAAGTTAGCCTCCGCTACGCGGAGCGAGCGAGTTAGCAGGTTGGCGGATTGCCGCTACTCGTTTCATCTCCATCAGGTCGGCAAAGCCGGTGGACGACTGATATGAAAAATCTCCTCGGAGACTTCGCCCCATTGCTGAAACGGGCGGCGGTTCAATGCACGTCGAAGACCGTCATCGACGCCGCCGGCTCTTCGATATGCAGCTTTCCTCCTCTTACTACCGGGGCAATTCCCGTAGCAGGCGCCGCGGCCTGAAACTCCGCGCACCCGGCCAGCGCCGTCTCTTCCACCGGCAGGTCCACAACTTTGCTCCGATCAGCCTTGTTCACCACGATCAGCAACCGGCCGCTGGAGTGATCCGGCGCGCAGCCGGCCTGGTCCGGCGAGCGGACAAACGCGAAGACATCCTCATCGGCGAAGAGGTTCTGCTCAATTCCTGTTTGCAGTGCCGGATGCGTTGAACGCAACTTGAGCAGGCCGGAGGTCCAGGCAAAGACTTCCTCTTCCGCGGCAGTGCGGCCTGCCTTGGTGAAGGCGTTGCGCGCGTCCCCAGGAAAGCCGCCGGGGAAATCGTGGCGATTATCCGGATCCGCGCCGCCTTGCATCCCGATCTCATCTCCGGTATAAAGCTGCGGCATTCCGCGCAAGGTAACGAGCAGGCCCATCGCCAGCTTGAGCTTTGCGGCGGAACCGCCGGCTTCGGTCATGAAGCGCGTCGTATCGTGGTTGCCGATGAATGGAACCAACTGCTCGGGATGCGGATAGAGCGCGTCCTGGCGCAGGACTTCGGCTAACTTCGTCATGGGTTTGCCATGAGCCAGAACATCGCGCAGGGTGAAGAACACCGGAAAATCGAAGGGCGTGTCGAGCCCCGTGTCGATGCCGCGATGCGCGACTCCTCCGGCGAAGAATGAGGTAACTTCGGGATCGCCATTGTAGACTTCGCCCACGGTGGTCAGGCGCGGGTATACGCTGTGCAGCGTGGCATGAAAATCCCGCCAGAAGGCGCGGCCCACGTATGGAAATGTATCCAGTCGGATGCCGTCGAGGTTGGCCGTCTCCACCCACCAGAGCGCGTTCTGGATCAGGTAGCGCGAGACCAGCGGATTCTCCTGGTTCAGGTCGGGCATCTCATTGGTGAACCAGCCGTCGGTGATGGTGCTCCATGCCTGGCGGGGCGCATGCGGGTCCACTAGATCATAAAAGTTGAACTGTACGATGCGATGCTTTGCGAGTGTGCCATGAAACCACTCTGGCGCGGGCGGATCCAGCACCCACGGATGCTGAACGCCGATATGATTGGGGACCAGGTCGATCACCAGCTTCATGCCTTTGGCGTGCAGCGCGTCGGAGAGATGGCGGTAATCCTCGATGGCGCCGAAGTGCGCGTCCACGGCATACAAGTCTGTTGCCGCGTAGCCATGATAGGCCTCGGGCATGGCTCCATTGGAGGCCACCGGCGTGGTCCACAGCGCGGTCACGCCAAGCTCGCGCAGATAATCCAAATGCTGCTCGATGCCGGCAAGGTCTCCGCCATGCCAGCCCTTCGCGGCAGCGCGATCGTTGCCGGGATGGTCCTTGGCAGGATTACCCTCGGCGAAACGGTCGGTCATGACAAGGTAAAGCACGTCGGCGGAAGAGAAGCCCTGATGCGCGTTTGGATCGCGTGAGCGCTCGGCCAGCGGAAAGGCGTGGCGCACCGTTCCCATATCGTTGGTGGCCGTCACCCATAGGGTTTGCGGCGCGGCGCCGGCGGTCTTCAGCCACAAGAAAGCCCAATGGCCGTTCTCCGAGGTTTGGGTGCGGTCGAGGGTTACACCGTCGCCGCTCAGCGTGAAGCGCGCGCCGTTCAGGCCCTCGCCATGCGCCAACAGCATGGGGTCGGGAAGACCGGCCCACCACCCCGGCGGGTCGATCTTGTCAATGCGCGGAGCCTGCGCCCAGGATGCGGCAGGCGCGAAAAAAATCCAAAAAGCCAGTAAGAAATAGGGCCTAAATCGCACAGCAATCTCCGAAGATCGCTTCTTTGCAAAGCAAGCGAACCATCATTGCCTCGCCTGCGCTGTCGCGCACGAGGGTGTTTCTCTTGTACGTCACGAAGTCCTCCAAAAACAATGTTGAGTTGCGTTGGCTATTCAGGTCTGGGGACACAGCAGCCTTAGCGCGTCTCCACGTAACCGTATATGACAACACTCCCAGAGGCCGGGGCGGTCAATTCACGCCTCGCCAATTTGCCATCATTTGAGGTTCATCCGCTAAATGGTTTATTCTCTAATCAGTTGAAGGAGAAGTTCGCCTGGAAATATGACGTTATTTCTCTCCGTCAACTGAAGACAGAACCGTTATACTTTCTTCGGTGTACTACGATGTGGGGATTCGCCGGACCTTCAATGTCTACTCAAGAGCACAATCACGGCGCCAGGCGGGTACAGTTCGGAATCTTCGAGGCCGACCTGAAGAACGGAGAACTGCGCCGTTCCGGCGCGCGCATCCGGCTGCAAAGCCAGCCCTTCAAGCTGCTGGCGGCGCTTCTCGAAGAGCCCGGCGAGGTTGTCTCTCACGAAACCTTGCAGCAACTGCTTTGGGGCTCCGACACCACCGTTGACTTCGACCATAGCCTGGGCATCGCCGTCAATAAGCTGCGCGAAGCTCTGGGCGACCGCGCCGAGAACCCGCGTTTTGTGGAGACGCTGGCCAAGCGCGGCTACCGGTTCATCGCCCCGGTCAAGACGGTTGATGCGCTAACCTCGGCGCAACTCGCCAAATCCCTCTTGCCCGGCGCAGCCTTCGGATTGCGAAAGGGCGGCATCCATCGCTGGCGATGGATTGCGGGATTGCTGGCTTGCGTATGCCTGGCGCTGGGGCTTGCTTTGTTTCTTCGCCCTCCCACCCGCAGACCCTACCAGGTGGAACAGGTCACCTATTCCGGGCATGTGCTGACCAACGATCTGGATGATCTGGAAGTGGAGAGTTTCTCCAGTTCGGCGAGCGACGGCATGCGGCTCTATTTCTCGCAAATGGACAACGGCAACCCGGAACTGGCTGTTGCCCTGGCCGCCAATGGCGAAATCGCCCTCGTCCATTTACCTTCGGAGATTGGCGCTCCGCTGATCGGTTCGCTTGCGCCGGACGGCTCCAAGCTGCTTATTCACAGTCATCTGGAGGCCGAGCCCGAACAACCCCTGTGGATTGTGCCCACCCTCGGCGGCGATGCCCGTCGCGTACCCAACGTTCTGGCCCACGATGCAACCTGGATGCCCGATGGCCGCCGTCTGCTGATCGCCAACGGCAATGAATTGACGATAGTGGACGCCAATGGCAGCGATCCCCATAAGCTCATTACCACGCCCGGCCTGGCCTTTTGGCTGCGCTGGTCGCCGGATGGCAAAAATTTGCGCTTCACCCTACTCGACCCCAAGCGCCAAACCACGGAACTGTGGGAGGTGACGGCCGAGGGCGACAATCTTCATCCGCTGTTGCCCGGCTGGAGCCAGCCGGCCTCGGAGTGCTGCGGAAGCTGGACCCCCGACGGCGAGGATTTTGTTTTCCAGTCCCGGCACAATGGCCAATCCGCGCACTTCGAAATTTGGGCGCTGCGCGAACGGCCCTGGTTGCTGAGGAGCCGTCAGCCCCGGCAAATCACCAATGGACCGCTCAACTATGAGGCGCCCAGCACGTCACCGGGAAGTCATCGCATCTATTTTATTGGAGCCAATGCTCGGATCGAGCTATTGCGCGCGCTGCCTAAATCCTCCGCATTTATCGCTCTGGAGCAGAATCTGAGCGTGGCATCCCTGGCCGAATACTCCACCGATGGCCAATGGGTGGCATGGCTCAATGCATCCGACGGTTCGCTGTGGCGCAGCCGGATCGATGGCAGCCAACGCATCGAATTGACCACCCCGCCCCTGCGCATCTTCACCATGAAGTGGTCCCCGGACAATAAGCGTCTGGCCCTGATGGCGGAGGAGCCGGGGATGCCCTGGAAGCTCTATCTGATCGACTCCGAAGGCGGAAAGCCCACACCCCTGCTCAACGAGGATCGCAACGAAGCCGATCCGGATTGGTCGGGCGATGGACAGTCGATCGTCTTTGGCCGGCTGCCCAACCGCATGGATAGCCGCCAGCCCAAGGCCATCTACCTGCTGAACTTACAAACCCACAAGGTGACCGAGATTCCCGGCTCAACCGGGCTTTTCAGTCCACGGCTTTCGCCCGATGGCCGTTACATCGCGGCAATTCGCATGGACCAGAGGGCGCTGCTGCTCTTTGACCGGGGGCAAGAGCGCTGGACCACTCTCACCACCCACGGTGTAGGCGATCCAGCCTGGTCTCACGACGGCCGTTTTCTCTATTTTCAAGATTTTCTTGAAAAAGGAAAGCCGATTTACCGCATTGCTGTTCCCGCCGGACAGGCGGAACCGGTGGCCACCATCGCCAATCTGAGGCCCATTTCGGCGACCGACTACCGGCTGATCGGCTTGGCGCCCGGCGACCTGCCCATCGTGAGCGCCCATACCTCCACCGTCAACCTTTATGGGCTGGACCTGGACGAACGGTAATGAGCCCCGTTTGAGCCGAGAACGCTGACCTCATCGAGCGCTACCTGGAGAAGCTCTGATTCAGTCTTTATTGCGAGTCAGCATTCCCTCAGGGGCTAAAGCCCACGTTCATTTTGCTGCCTTTGCGGCACGACTAAAGTCGTGCCCTTTCAAAACATCGACTTAATCAGAGGTTCCCTGGAGCGGCATTGCCGTAACGCCGCCGGCCCGTGTTATGGTTACTGCGTGAACGTTCCGCGATGTAGTGGTCTGCTGCTGCACGTTACTTCTCTGCCCGGTCGCTTCGGCATCGGCGATCTCGGCCCGTGCGCTTACGAATTCGCCGATTTTCTCTCCGATGCCGGACAGAAGTTGTGGCAAGTGCTGCCGCTGAATCCCACCGGATACGGCGATTCTCCTTACCAGTGTTTCTCCGCTTTTGCCGGCAACCCTATGTTGCTCAGTCTTGAGCGCCTGCGCGATCAAGGCCTGCTCCAGCCGTCAGAACTGGCTCAGGCGCCGGTGTTTCCCGAAGACGTTGTCGACTATGGGCCTGTGATCGAGTTCAAGTGGCCGGCTTTGCGCCGGGCGGCGCAGGTTTTCTTTGCCGACGGGTCAACCGCGGATCGCGCGGCCTTCGACCTTTTTTGCGAAAGCGCCAGTTCTTGGCTCGATGACTATGCGCTCTTCATGGTCTGCAAGGACGCGCACCACGGAACGATCTGGACCTCGTGGGACGCGGGGATTCGCAACCGGGACGAGCGTGCGGTGAGCGAGTGGTCGTGGAAACTGGCGCCGGAACTGCAGGCCTTCAAGTTTTGGCAATTTGAATTTTTCCGGCAGTGGGAAGATCTCAGAACCTATTGCCGGCAGCGTGGCATCCGTTTTATGGGCGACATCCCCATCTATGTTGCGCACGACAGCGCGGAGGTCTGGGCGCATCCCGAGTTGTTCTATCTCGACGATCAGGGCAGCCCGACCGTAGTATCCGGCGTGCCGCCGGATTATTTCAGCGCCACCGGACAGCTTTGGGGGAATCCTATCTATCGCTGGGATGTGCTGGCCGCCGGCGGATACAAGTGGTGGATCGAGCGCTTCCGCGCCTCGCTCGCGCTTTTCGATTTGGCGCGGCTCGACCATTTCCGCGGCTTTGAATCTTACTGGGAGGTTCCTGCCGGCGAAACGACCGCCATTCACGGTCGCTGGACCAAAGGGCCGGGAGAGAAATTTCTGTCGGCGCTGCAGAGCGCATTCGGCGAGCTGCCAATTGTGGCGGAGAACCTGGGCGTGATCACTCCGCCAGTGGAGGAACTGCGGCATAAGTTTGGCCTGCCCGGTATGAGCCTTTTACAATTCGCCTTCGGTACTGATCCGCAGGGTCCATCGTTTCGCCCGCATAATTACAGCCGCGACCTGGTCGCTTACACCGGCGGCCATGACAATGACACGACGGTAGGCTGGTGGTCGAGTTCAGGCGCAGGCGACAGCACGCGCACTCCAGACGATGTTCGCAAAGAGCACGACTTCGCCCGACTCTATCTCAACTTCCATGATGATTCGGAAATCAACTGGGTCATGATCCGAGCGGTGCTGGCTTCAGTTGCCGATCTTGCGATTGTCCCGTTGCAGGATGTGCTGGGACTGGGCAACGTGGCGCGCATGAATCTTCCCGGCTCGGTCAGTGGAAACTGGAAATGGCGCTATCGTCCGGGCGCATTGGACCCCGATTTGAGCGCGAGACTTCGATCAATGGTCGACCTTTTCGACCGGTAGGAGAATCGCGACAGGAAAGCAGGAGAATCGCCTTCATGGATCGACCACAGCGTTCGTTTTGGCAGATTTGGAACATGAACTTCGGCTTCTTCGGCATCCAGTTTGGCTGGGGATTGCAGATGGCCAACATGAGCGCCATCTACGAATACCTGGGCGCGCGGGCCGATCAGATTCCCATTCTGTGGCTGGCCGCGCCGCTGACCGGCTTGCTGGTGCAGCCCATCGTCGGCCTGGCCAGCGACCGCACCTGGGGTCCCCTGGGCCGGCGGCGGCCATATTTTTTGGCGGGCGCGATTCTCAGTTCCATGGCGCTCATTCTCATGCCGCGCAGCTCAGCGTTGTGGATGGCGGCGGGCCTGCTGTGGGTTCTCGATGCCAGCATCAACATCAGCATGCAGCCCTTTCGCGCCTTTGTGACCGATCTGCTGCCGGAATCTCAAAACACGCGCGGCTATGCTATGCAGAGCCTCTTCATCGGGCTGGCCACGGTAATTGCCTCGGCGCTTCCTTTCCTGCTGACTAATGTTTTTCACCTGACGGAGGCCAGGGCCGCGGGCACGATTCCCTTTACCGTGCGCGCTTCTTTTTACATGGGCGCCGCGGTGTTCCTGTGCGCCGTGCTTTGGACCGTTTTCACGACTAAGGAATATCCGCCGGACAACTTGGCGGAATTTCGTAAACAAAAGGCAGCGGGCGCTGGTTTGTCGTCTGGTGCGCGTGAAATTCTTGCGTCCGTTCTCGCCATGCCAACTGTCATGCGCCAACTTGCCTGGGTCCAGATCTGCACCTGGCTGGGGTTGTTCTGCATGTGGCTCTATTTTCCCGTCGCGGTGGCGCGCAATGTCTTCGGCGCAGCAGACACGAATTCTCCCCTGTACTCCGCAGGCGTGGAGTGGGCGGGCATTTGCTTCGGAATGTACTCGCTGGTATGCTTCGGATTTTCATTCCTGCTGCCCGCGCTGGCCCGCCGCTTTGGGCGCAAGGCAACCCACGCCGTGTGCCTGGTCTGCGGCGGCCTGGGACTGCTCTCCGTGGCTGTGATTCACAGTAAGCTGCTGCTGCTGCTCTCCATGACTGGAGTGGGGATTGGCTGGGCCAGCACACTCTCCATGCCCTACGCCATTCTCTCCGGCTCGCTGCCGGAAGGAAAGGCCGGCGTTTATATGGGTATATTCAACTCCTTCGTCGTGATTCCGGAGATCACGGCAGCATTAGGATTCGGCTGGGTCATGGGCCATCTGCTGAACAACAATCGGATTTCCGCGGTGGTGGCGGGCGGCGTATTCTTCCTGCTGGCGGCGGTGCTGATGCATCGCGTCGAGGACGTGCATGATCTGCGGCATCCGGGGGCGCTGCCAGGCAATGCCGTCGCGACAAAGTCTTGACCTCAATTATGCAAGAGCGGAGACATAGTCTCGGCGGCCATATGTGTGACTCGCTAAAATACCGATCTGCCTTCGAATCAAGCATATAAATTGTTTCTCCGGGATCAGCATCTATACAATGACGATGCTCTGTCCTGAGTCATTAATTATGGTGCCGGGAGGAGGAGGGCGGATTGCCGTTATGGATTGACTCTAAACAAGTTATTGAAAATGCTGGACGCTCAAAACGTTCAAAACACAGGAAACGCGGTTCTTGGGTACGCTACAAGTACAAGGGATTCGCGACGAATCAGCAATCTGTTGAATCGCTGCGCTTCAGAAGATGAACCTACCAGAGTGGGACATCTTCATTTTGAATGATGTTGACGGAAAAGGCCGATTCTCTTGTGCGACGAACAGTCGCTCAGGGAGAATCGGCCTTTACGCTTCACTTTTTGCGTGTTACTCGACGATCAACATAACCGTGGTGAAGCACGACGCTGCGCCCGAAGTTGCGGAGGTTTGCCTGATCCACTACGAATCGCTGTTCAGAAACGCACCACGAAGCCGGAGCTGAGGCGCAGGTTGTTTTGGTGGTTGTTGACGCCGTTGTCGACGGTGGTGACGAGGTAGTCAGCCTCGATGAGGCGAAACGAGAAGCGCTGACTGGCGCGCAGGTCGAGGCCGCCGCCCAGGTTGGCTGCAAAGGCTGCGCCGGCGTTGGCGACGGACTGGCCTGAAACGAGGCTGCCGCTGGTGTGCGCCGCGCCCACCAGCAGTTGGCCGAAGGGTTTGAGCGGCGAGTGGCCGAGGCGCGGCCGATAACGCGCGCCCACGGTGTAGGTGCTCAGCAGGAGGTCGTAACCGGCGCTGCTGATGCCGCTCGAGTGCGCGGCGGTCAGATCGCCCACCAGCGCGAACTGACTGGCGGGCTTGAGCGACCACGCGAAGCTGGCGCTGCCGCCGTTGAGGTAGAAGCATTCGCAGCCTCCCGGAGGGGCGTTGCTGCGCAGGAAGGTGTAATCCAACGCCAATTCGGCGCGGAGCGGCTTTTCTGTTGCGGCTGCGGGCTGAGCTGGGGCTTGGGCAACGGCCGAGGCAGTGGAGACCACAGCGCAGGCCAACAACAAAGCAAAAGTGTATTGATTCCTGATTCGCATGGGGTCTCCTTTACTGCACCGTGAGCTGCACGGTGGTGGAACTCACAATGGCGCCGCTGGCATTGGCTCCGTTGACGGTGATGGTGAGGGGAGGTGATTCGTGTGACGGCAACTGGAAGCCGCCTCCGCATGCGGACAGTGCCGTGAGCGCGCCCAGCGATGCGATCAGCAGAACTGCCAGCGTGAGCCAGCGGCGGCGGCGCTTGCCGGGCACGAAGAACAACCCGATCAGGCTCAGCACCGGCGCAGCCAGCGGCCAGGATGAACTCTTGGCAGAGGCGGTGAGCGCGGCGGTTTGAATGGTCATCGTCGAAGGCGCCCCTGCAGAGCCGGGCGTCACCGGGTTTGGCGAGAAGCCGGCCGTGGCGCCGGTCGGCAGCCCGCTAGCCGACAGAGTTACCGCGCCGGTATAACTTCCGTTCACCGGGTTTACGTTGATGGTGTAGATGGCCGCGCCGCCGGGTTGAACGGTCTGCGGGGGCGTGGGCGAGGTGACGTTGAAGGTGGGCAGTGGCGGCGCGTTGACCACGATTGACTTCTGCACCTGCGTGGCGGCCGCGTAGTTGGAGTTGCCGGCCTGGTTGGCGTTGATGACGAACGTGCCCACTCCTGTGACGTTCAGAGTACTGCCGCCGGTGATTGAGCCGGTGCCGGTGCTGCTGGTGTCGATGGTGAATACGATTGAGTTGCCTGATGCGCCGCCGGTGGCGACGAGTGGAATGGTCAGGCCGGAGGAGTAAGTCACCGGCGTGGTGGGCTGGGTGAAGTTGATGGCCTGCGCGGCCTGAGTGACTACAACAGACTTTTGCACTTGTGTGGCCGCCGCGTAGGTGGAGTTGCCGGCCTGATTGGCGTCGATGACGAATGTGCCCACGCCGGTCACGGTAAGTGTGCTGCCGGTGATCGAGCCGGTGCCGGTGCTGCTGGTGTCGATGGTGAAGACGATTGAGTTGCCTGATGCGCCGCCGGTGGCGCTGAGCGAAATCGTCAGGCCGGAGGAGTAAGTCACCGGCGTGGCGGGCGGAGTGAAGTTGATGGCCTGCGCGGCCTGAGTGACTACAACAGACTTTTGCACTTGTGTGGCCGCCGAGTAGGTGGAGTTGCCGGCCTGGTTGGCGTCGATGACAAACGTGCCCACTCCTGTGACGTTCAGCGTGCTGCCGTTGATGGAGCCTGCGCCAGTGCTGGAGCCGTCGATGGAGAAGGTCACTGAGTTGCCCGAGGCGCCGCCGGTGGCGACGAGCGGAATGGTCAGGCCGGAGGCGTAAGTCACCGGCGTGGTTGGCTGAGTGAAGTTGATGGTCTGCGCGGTAAGCGCGGCGCCCGTGCCGGTGCCCGACAAATTAATGACCGCGGGGATCGTATAGGGTCCATCCGCGTACAGGGTGATGTTCCCTGTCCGCGTCCCGGTTTGCGTGGGCGAGAAGGTGACGTTGATGGTGCAACTGGCGCCCGCGGCGATGCTGCTGAAATCGCAAGTGCCTCCGGAGGCTATGGCAAAGTCGCCGGTAACCGAATACACACTGCTACCGCTACCGGTGCCGGATTCGGGATGAGCAGCGCCGCTCGACGCTCCAGCGGTAGCCGCGGCACGGCTGGGTGCTCCGGGAACAGCACTGGACTGGTTGGGATTGTAGAAGTACGCCGTCGCATTGCCGGTATTGATCAAGGTGACGGTCTGAACCGCGCTGGTAGTGTTCTCGGCCTGGCTGCCGAAGACCAGAGCGCCCTGGGGGCCGACCTCATAGACCACATAGCCGTTGGTGTCCTGTGCGAAGAGGTTGCCGGAGGGGTCCACAGCCACTGCGGTGGCGCCGACTGCGGTCGATGTGGCCGGTTGGCCGTTGTTGGTATACGTACCGCCGCCCGCCACCAGCGTGATGTTCTGGCTGGTATCGACGCGATAGATTTTGTGTTGGTCGGCGATGTAAAGGTCACCGGCTGGATCGGTGGCCACGCCATCGGCCACAAAGAAACTCGCGCTGGTAGCCGGCTGGGGAGTCGTGGTGACTGCGGAGGATCCGCCGCCGGCATAGATGGAGATGTTGCCGGTAGGGTTGACCACGCTGACCACGCTGTTGCCAAAGTCGGCGATAAAGACATTGCCGGCCAGATCGGTGGCGAGCTGATACGGCGATCCGAGCAGAACGCTGGTGGCCGCGCCCGCAACCGTGACGCCGCTGTGATCCGGCGTTCCGGCAAAAAGAGTGATATTGCCGGTAGTATCCACCTTGCGCACGATGTTGTTGCCGGTGTCGGCGATATAGACGTTGCCCAGTGCATCCACGGCTACGCCCTGAGGACCGCTCAGCTTGGCGCTGGTGGCCGGCCCGCCGTCGCCGCTGTAACTGCCGACGCCCTGCTGTCCGGCAAAGGTCGAGATATTGCCGGAGCTATTGATCATGCGAACGACGTTATTGAGCCGGTCGGCGATGTACAGGTTGCCGGCGCCGTCAAAAGCCATTTGCATGGGCGAGTTCAGCCCGGCGCTGGCGGCTGCATGTCCATCCCCGGAGTAGCTGCCGACGCCAGGCGCTCCAGCGAAGGTGCTGATTTTGCCGGTTGTCTTGGTGACCTCCCAAACCGTGTTGTTGGTGGTGTCACTGAAGTAGACGTTGCCCAGTGTATCGGTGGCAATGCCTCGGCCCGCTTGGATGAGGCTGGCGTTGGCGTTGTTGCCGCTGGTCGGCGTACCCGCATTGCCGTAGCTGCCGGCAATGAAGGTGAGCAGCGTAGGGGCGAATTGCAACTGTCCGGCCTTGCCGACGCCGCTGAGCAAGACGGTTTGCGGCGAGTCGGCGGCGTTATCGGCCACGCTGAGTGTGGCCTGGAAGGCGCCTGCGCTCTGCGGCCAGAACTGCACGGTGATGGTGCAGTTGTCGTTGGCCGGCATAGATGTACTAAAGTTGACATACGTCTCAGTGCAACTGCCGTTCGGATAGACGCTGATCGGCGAACTCGTTCCTCCGTTGATGATCGTGAAGGGTGTGCTGCCGGTGAAGGTGAGCGGCGCGTTTCCTATGTTGGTGAGCGTGATCGCGGGGTTTCCATTCCCTGACTGATAGCCGCTTTGCGCGGTGGTCGCGGGAAAGACGTAAGAAGAAGGACTGATGCTCACCGCCGGCGCGGCAGGAGCGTTCACCACAACGCTCTGCTGCACCTGCGTTGCCGCCGCGTAGGTGGAGTTGCCGGCCTGGTTGGCGTCGATGACGAACGTGCCCACTCCGGTGACGTTCAGCGAGGTGCCAGTGATGGAACCCGAGCCAGTGCTTGTGTTGTCGATGGTGAAGACGATTGAGTTGCCCGAGGCGCCGCCGGTGGCGCTAAGCGGAATGGTCAGGCCGGAGGAGTAAGTCACCGGCGTGGTGGGTGGAGTGAAGTTGATAACCTGCGCGATAAGCGTGGATATGCCGGTGCCCGACAACTGCACGATCTTGGCGGAAAGTTCATTGTTGGCGTCTTCAACGGCGAAGGTGAGGGTTCCCGTGCGTGAACCCGTCTGCGTGGGGGCGAAGGTTACGTCCACGGTGCAAGTGGCGCCCGCGGCGATGCTGCCGCTGGTGGTAAGGTTGCAGGTGCCTCCGGAGGCGACGGCGAAGTCACCGGTAATCGCACTCACGATACCGCCAATTAAAGAGCCGTCAGCAGTCGCGCCATTCGCCCTTGCCGCGTCGCGGCCAGGTGCTCCGGGAACAGCCAACGCTTGGTTCGGATCGTAGAAATACACGGGCACAGTGCCGGTGTTGATCAAGGTGACGGACAGGGCCGTGCTGGTTGTGTTCAGGTTCTGGCTGCCGAATACCAGAGCGCCCTGCGGACCGGCACTTACTACGCCGGAACCGGAGGGAATCAGCAGATCGCCATACAGATCAAGGCCGATGTAATTGATGGAGGAGGTGAAACCAAAACCAGTGGCTTGACCGGGCACTGTGCTGCCAGTTCCGCCGCCGGCGATGGTGGTAATGTTGCCCGACAGGTCCACCTTGCGAACCAGAACGACTTCATTTCCGGGGATATACACCTCTCCAGCTGCATCGACGGCCACGCCTCCGGCGTTGATCTCCGCATCGATGGCAGGGCCTCCATCGCCGGTATCGCCTTGCGTTCCGTCGCCCACGATGGTGGAGATTTTGCCGGTCGCGGCGCTGACCATGCGAATACGGTAGTTATTCAAATCGGCGATGTAGATGTTGCCGGAAAGGTCGGAGGCCACAGTGGTGGGCGCGTTAAGTTCGGCGGCCGTAGCCAGAATGTTATCGCCGTTATAGCCGTGGTTTTCACCGCTTCCAGTGTTTGGGAGACCGGCAAAGACCGACCCGCCGCCCGAGGGGGTGATCTTGACCACGACGTTTTCATTGTCTGTTGCAACGTAAAGGTTGCCGGAGGGATCGAAGGCCAGTCCTCCGGGCGTGAGGAATGCTTCAACGCCCGGGCCGGAACTGTAGAATTTGGTGATGATGCCGGTCACGGCGTTGACCTTGCGGATGCAGTAGTTGCCGTAATCGGAGATGTAGAGGCTGCCTTGAGCGTCCACCGCGATCGCGACCGGATCACTCAGAGTGGCGTCGAGAGCTGGGCAGCCGTTGCCCGAAGAGTCGGTTTCATCGCCGCATGCCGCCGGGTTCGTGGCGTCAAACGTGGAAGCATAGCCCGCAAAGTCGGTGATATTGCCCGATGCGTCCACCTTGCGCACCACGTTCTTGCCGGTGTCGAGAATATAGGTGTTGCCATACGGATCGGCAGCCACGTCGCTTGGAGTGCAGAGAGTGGCGCTGATGGCCGGGCCGCCGTTGCCGGTGTCGTGGCAGCCGTTACCCAAGCCGATCACGCCCGCAAAGGGGCTGAGCCACGCCGGATAGAACTGCAACTGGCCGAGCACCCCGGTGCCGAGGATAGTCACCGTTTGCGGCGAGTTGGCGGCGTTGTCGCTTACCGTCAGCGTGGTTCCGACCAGTCCCGGCAGCTTGGGGAGGAAGTCGACCTGGATGGTGCAGGAGTTGCCCGCCGCCAGCGTGGTTACGCCCAGGCAGGTGCCCGCCGTTTGGCCTTGAGCCGGACCATATCCATCGAGGGAGAAGGGCGTGCCACTGATCGCGGATACGCTATAGGAGATGCCGGTCAGCGCCGAGCCCCCGGTGTTGGTCAGCGTGATGAAAGAGACTCCCAGGCTATTGACGGCGACCGGGGTGACGCTGAACGGCGAGGCGCCGAGGCTGACCGCTGGCGGCGTGGACGCCGTGGCCTGCGGCGGCAGCGCCAGCAGGGCGACACCCGCTGCAAGCGGAGCAAGGATGCGCATGAAGCTGCGCCGGGTGCTTTGAATAGAAAAACGGTGACCAGCCATAATAGCTCTCCTCAACTCAGATGAAGCGGTTGTTTGCAAATCCACCATTCGCCGGATGGGGAACAATGGAGGTGGACATGAGCGCCTGCGTACATAATCGCATGCGCCGGGCGAAACTGTCATCCAACCCAGCGCATGCTGATTTGGATGCCTTACTTGCAATGCATGGTGAAGTTGATCTTCTGCGAGACCTTGTTGGGAGAATCAATTACGAGTTCTTCCCAGCCCTTGAAGGCCTTGAACGTCGCATCGTTATTCGCGCCCAAGTCCCATGTCTCGATTACATCCTCCGAAGTGTTGGCCTTCGGCAGATTCTTTTTTCCGGCGGGAGCTGTGGCGCCATCGCTCCTCTCGAAGTGATACTTGATTTCGGTAGGTTCGGTGGCCAGCACGCCCCAGGCAAATTTCAGTTTTACAGGGCATGAACCCTTGTAGTCGAAGTTCTTGACGATTTTGTTGTTATCGGTCAAGGCCCATCCGCCAATGCGGACCGTCGCTCTGCGCATAGGAGCGATGGCCTGTGCGTGTGCGAGCTGGTTGATTAACGCCAAACAGAAACACAAAGCGATTGCGCGTACAGCGTTGCTGATTTTCATTTTTCTCCTTTGATCTGGATATTTGTTGTGGTTTCCCGGCGGTGAGCTGAAATTCTCCCTTCGGCTTTCTCCAGATTCCGAATTGAATACGAACTGAATGCATCTGCTCTCTCCATGCGCCGGAACTGTGAGACCGCATTGAACATAGTGCGAACACCCCACAGTATCGTTTCAGTCAAAATCGTTTTGAGCGTTTCTTTACCTTGTCTTCGCCCGCCGGCGCAGGAGACGGCACCTGCGATCGTCCGGCTTGATCCTCGGCAGTTTTCGATGCCGCTTCCTGCTCGCTCTTCGCGGGCTGCCCTCGCACCAGCAGGGTGACCGTCTCCCGCTCGACAGTGACCTTGATGAGCCGGCTCATTGCCGGCTTGGCGATGGATTGGGTGACGGGCAAATCCGAAGTTGCCTTTGCCAACGAATACACAAAATCGTATGAATCGATGCCCAAGCCTCATGAGCACTTGGGATTAGCACTTGGGATTCTTGATCAAGTCGCCGATTGATCTATTCGCACGCCACAAAAACAACCAAGCATGAGATTGACCGATCACTCCCGCTCTTCAAGGCTTTTGAGATCGATTCCCAGTTGCAGGCACTTCTTGTAAAGGTGGCTGCGTTCGAGCCCCAGTGCCTTGGCGGCTTGCGTAATGTGCCGGTTGTGCCGGTCCAGTTCTTTGAGCACCTCTTCGCGCTCGAAATTGGATACCCGCGCGGCAAGAGCGCCGCCGGAATTCACGGTGGAGGGATCGTCCGCAGCCGGGCTTTGATGGGTGAGAGTGGAATTGAGATGAGCGGCAGGCAATGCGAGTTGAACGGCATCGGCATCGACCAAGTCGCCAGCGAGCAGCAGAAGCCGCTCGACGATGTTACGCAACTCGCGGATATTGCCCGGCCACGAGTAGTGCCTGAGCGCGTCGATGGCTTCATCGGTAAAGGAAGCGGGCTTCCAGCCGTTCTGCGCGCTGACCTGGCGGACAAAGTGCTCGACGAGCGCGGGAAGATCTTCCGCGCGCTGGCGCAGAGGGGGCAGCTCGACGGGAAAAACAACCACGCGATGGTAGAGATCGCGCCGGAAGAGGCCGGAGTCGACCAGTTTCTCGAGATTGCGATGCGTGGCCACAACGACACGCACATCGACGGTGATTGGCTTAGAAGCGCCGAGGCGCTCAACCTCTCCATCTTCGAGTACGCGCAGCAGTTTGGCCTGCATGGCGAGCGGCATGTCGCCGATCTCGTCGAGAAAGAGGGTGCCGCGATGGGCCTGCTCGAATTTGCCGGTGTGCCGCTGCGCAGCGCCGGTGAAGGAGCCTTTCTCGTGGCCGAAAAGTTCGCTCTCGATGAGTTCGGCTGGAATTGCAGCGCAGTTCAGCGTCACAAACGGGCCTGACGCGCGGTTGCTCTTTTCGTGCAAGGTGCGTGCCACGAGCTCCTTGCCGGTGCCGGTTTCGCCGTAGATGCAGATGCGTGCCTCGCTGGCGGCCACGCGTTCAATCTGCGCCATCACGCGGCGCATGGTATCGCCGGTAAAAACCAGGGAGTGCTTGCCGACTCGAGTACGCAGGTCCTGATTCTCGGTTTCAAGGTGGGTGAGCTTGATCGCGTTGTCAACGGTGACCAATAATTTTTCCGTGGAGAGCGGTTTTTCAAGGAAGTCCAGCGCTCCAAGACGCGTGGCTTTCACGGCCATCTCGATGTGCGCTTGGCCACTCATCATCACCACTGGGGCGGCGACGCCGGCAGCCTTCAGGTCTTCCAGCAGGGCCAACCCGTCACGGCGCGGCATCACCACGTCGCTGAGGATCAGGTCGAATGGCTGCGTGCGCGCAAGCTCCAGAGCGCGGGTGGCGTTGTCGCAGACGACGGCCTCGTGGCCGGCAAGGCGGAAGGCGCGGGAGAGCGAGGCCAGCGTGTTGGCTTCGTCATCGACGATGAGAATTTTTGCGTGGACGGTCATGATTTTGCCTCGCTCGCTCGGGGCAGCGTGATGACGAAGATCGCGCCACCCTTGGGCCGGCCTTCAACCGCGATGGTTCCCGCGTGGTCGGCAACCACGGACTGAACAATCGCCAGGCCCAGCCCGGTGCCATGCTGCTTGGTTGTGTAGTAAGGAGTGAAGAGGCGCTCACACTCTTCGGGCGTGAGGCCCGCGCCGGTATCGGCTACGCGAATCTCCACCTGATCGCCGCGCGGCTCGGCGGAGAGGGTTAGCGTGCCGCCCTCCGGCATGGAATCCATTGCGTTAAGGACCAGGTTCGATAACGCGCGATGCAGAAGTTCAGGATCAGCGTCCAGCGGCATGGGTTCCGAGGAAAGTTCAACGTTGAAGCAGATCTTTACTTCGTTTTGGCCAGCGGCTTCGTACAGGGAGCGCACGCGTTCTACTATATCTTTGGCGTCTATACGCTCCAACAGCGGCTTGGGCATCTTGCTGAAATCGCTGAAGCGGGCGATGATGGTTTTCAGGTTCGCTATTTCCATGGAGAGGGTCTGCGTACTTTCGCGAAAGACCTCGTCGAATTGAGCGGCGGGCAATTCGCGCGCTCGCACCAGATTTTCGACGGTCAGTTGCAAAGGAAAGAGCGGGTTCTTGAGCTCATGGGCAAGCCGCCGCGCAAGCTCGCGCCACGCGGCCACACGCTCGCTCTGCACCAGACGGTCGCGCTGCGCGGTCAGTTGCGCGGTCATGTGGTTGAAGCCGCTCGCCAGCACATCGACCTCATCGCGGCCGCGGACTCGCTTGCGTTCTGGCACGGTTGTTTCCCAGTTGCCGGCGGCGACCTGTTCGGCGGCGCGCGCCAACTGCTCGATGGGCCGTGAGACCCGTGCGGCGATCCAGAGGCTGGCCAGAATTGCCAACAGAATTCCACCGGCGGCGACACCATAGGCAATGGCTCGTATGTGTTGCTGCGCCTGGATCATGTTGGCGCGCGAGATGGCTACTGTGAGTACAGCCAGCACATTGCCGGAGTCGCTTTTAAGAGGAATCGCGGTGGCATTCACACTGTCCTCGCGCTGGCCGGTGAGATACAGGATTCCGCTGGCCGGCTGACCGCTCATGCGCGCGGAGTCGATCAGAGATTGATAGCGGTCCGCACCGGTCACCTCGCCGGCGGGGGCGATCAGCAATTTAGGATCGAATGCGGCTGGCGCAGGCGAGGCGGCGGCAGGCACGGAATCGCTGTAAAGGCCAATCTGCATTCCCGGCGTAACGGGCAGATCGGCGAGAAAGCTTTGGTCGAGTCGCTTGCCGGCGATCAGCCGGAGTTCCGGCTCTGTGCTTGAGCGAACTGCACGCACGGCAAAAATACCCAGCGCGGTGCTGCCGTCGGGCAGTTCTTCGCGCTTCAGAAAAGTAGCAGTGCTCCCGTTTGCGGCAGGCTCAGGATAGCCAAAACGCGCTGGCCACTGCGCCGAGCTGACAATTTTTTCGTCGGGTCCGACGATCTCAAGAAAATCGAGCTGCGACTCCTGCGCCAGCGCTTGCGCCTCGTTCACATACAGCGACGAATCGCCGGAATGTGCCAGTGCAAAGGCCATGCCGCGCACTCGCTCGCTGGCGGCCATGCGGTCCACCGCCGCGGCGACTTCAGCCGAGCGGTGCTGAAACTCGCGCTGGAACTGGCTGACGAAGAGCGCGGTTTCCTGCTGATCGCGCTGCTCAAAGACCAAGCGGATGCGCACCAGCACGGTCCATGCCACCGCGAGTACGACGGCAGCGACGGTCAGCGAGAGCAACAAGAGCAGCTTTTGCCGTAGGTTCATGGAGTATTCCTCATGGCGCGTCCTGGAGCGAAGCTTCGGCCAGCAGCGGAGCGCCATCCGTGCTCAGGCGCAAATCGCGAACACGGCCGCCGACAGCATAGGCGCGAGGAAGATAGAGAAGGGGAATCAGCGTGTGGGCGTCCAGGAAATTGCGCTCCACCTGAAGGAGCCCGGCTGGAGGTTGTTCAGGCACTGGGGTTTGAAGGCCGGCGCCGCGCAGAATGGATTCCAGCGCCGCACGCGGCTGATTGGATGCAAGCGGCAGGGTGCGCAGAGCAAGGTCAGCAGGCTGCGCTCCGCCCGCGGCAACGACGCGCACGTTGAATCCCGCTTCGTGCAGGTTCAGCGCGAGGCGCTGGGCCGCCAACTGCATCGTGCCGCCGTCTTCCGCGGCGAGCGTGAGCGGGGGCGGCGTGAGGCCGCCGTGCTTTTCATGGGATTTATTGAGGTCACGCTCAGTGGGAAAAAGAAACGAGTATCCGGTGAGCGCCGAGGGCAACAGGCTGGCCGTAACCTCGCCCTGCTTTTGAAAGATCACATTCGATAGCGCGCCGCGATCCACGGCGAGCGCGATCGCTGCGCGAAGGTCAGGATTGCCGAGAACGCCGGAGCATGAAACCGAGAGCGACAGCAGCAGAACCGGCGGCGACTGTAGCACGGTGAGCCGTTGTTCATGGGCCTTGCGCAACTGCTCGGCAGGAACTTCCACCAGATCGGCGCGGCCCACGCTGAGATCGAGCCACTGATCGCGGATGGAGCGATGCACGTGAATCTCAATTGCGTCGACGAAGGGCCGCCCTTGCCAGCAGTTGTCGTTCGCGGACAACGTCAGCACTGCATTATTGAATCCATTTAATTGAAACGGTCCTGTGCCGATGTTGCCGCCGGGGTCATTGGCAATCAGGTACTCGTCGCCGGCCAGCAGAGCAGGCAGGTTGGGCATGGGCGAGTCGCCGGTAAAAATTATTGATGAGCCTATGGCATGAATCGCCGACCAGGGGCAGGTTGCGCCGCAAGCGGCGTTCAGCGCAGTAACGACCGCAGCCGCGGTCAGCGGCGCGTCATCGTGGAAATGAACGTCGGAGCGTAAGCGAAATGTCCATCGATGATCTTGATTCTCCGGCTTCCAACTCACAGCAAGAGCCGGATGGGCAACTCCATCGGCCTCCATGCGCGTGAGGCCGTCGAGCATGAGACGCCGCGCAAGGCCGCCGGGCCGCTGCCACGGGTCGCCTTCAATTTCGACGCGCAGAGTTCCGCCGTAGTGAGGGCGGGTGCGCGCCGCCGCAGGCAGCGCCATGGTGGCCAACAGACAGCTAATTGCAACTTGCCGTAACACGGTCAACCTCGTATTCGTTCGTTGCGCTACGCACGACGGCGAAGATACTCTTGCCGTCAGGCGCGGTCCAGAACGCCGTCACGGTTCCGTCCATAGCCAGAGATGCGCTTGAGGGAACGGCCTCTTGCGCGGGCAATTCGTAGGCTCGCAGGCTGTCACTGGATGCCTCGCCGGAGCCGGAGGCAACGATCTGCGTGCCTGCTCCGCAGTCGGAGTGCAGTACAGCGAAATCGCTGCCCCAGTCGCGCGCGCCGGCAATAGTCTTGAGCGCGCCATTCTCCAGAATTTGCACCTTGCCGTCGATGCCGTCAACGAGCAATGCGGCTCCCTCAGCGGGACGAGGGAGCAGAGCAGCGGTGTAGAACGGAGGCAGGTCCACACCAAGGCTGGGAGAGAGCACGCCTGTGAAATAGTTGCGCGCGGTGTTGTAGAAGGCCTTGATTGTGGTTGAGCCGCTTGCCGTGTCTTCTTGCGCGATAGGCCAGGGATCGTCGCTGGCGCTGCAATGCACCGTCCAGCCGTTTTCTGGATGCGCGCTGTCATTTTCCGGAGAGGTGAAACTTCCGATGCACTCAGCTCCCACCGTGAATGCGGTAAAGCCTTTGCCGTCGGCTGTGGGCAGGAGCAGCCCGTGTGGATCGCGAGGAGAGGAGTTTCTCTCTGCGATTGCAAACTCCTTTTTCTCTATATAACCAACCTCACCGAAGAAAAAAACTACGATTTTATTCTGACGGAGGGCTAATAGGCCGTTCCGAGATTCAAGCACAGCCAGCACAGGGTCGTCGAGCGGGTCATAGAGTGGATATGAGAGTCCATGTGCAAACGAATAGCTTTCCTTGTGCAGCACGATGTGTTCTTGCGCAGGCACGGAGCGATCAATTTCATAGCCCACCTGCACCATCGCCACGCGCGTTTCGTTGCCTTCGATTACCTCAGCCACCCACAGCCGTTCCCGCTGATTCTCGCTCAGAGTCAGGTGAACGGAATTGGCGCTCTCCGCGCCTGAAACCAGTACACCAAGAGTTTTCAAGTCCTGTTCCAACAGCCGCCGGATTGCCGGAATTATGTCGTTGGGAATTGTCGAGAGGTTACGGATGGTCAACTGCGCCTGACCCGGGCCAAGAATCCCGGCCATCTGCCCGGCCATCTCCGCGGCGGGCTTTTCCCACGGGCTGGGCACGGGTGCGGCTCTTGCCATCAGTCCGATCAATCCACCCGCAAGAAGTGCGCCCAGCCAGATCAGCTTCATTGGCTTCATCTTTCTGTCATTATTTCGTTTGAGCGGATTATATCGTTCCAGGCTGTCCATTCTGTACGAATTACTACGGCAAATAATCCTCCGGCGGGATGGAGTGCCCATCTCGCCGGAGTAAATCCTCAATGGCCGGGCTTGGGAGCTGTCTCCTCGGCGGTTTCGCTGTCCATCTCCTGCTTCACCACCGGGCTGCTGGCCATGCTCCTGAAGACGTCGTTGGCAAAGAAGAATTTGCCGTCTGACGGCACCATGAGCACTTGTATCTTGTCGGAAAGACGCTCGGCCACGATCTTGTTAATCAGCAGAGGCGATTTGTTCAGCAGTGCCGCTTCGCTGGTCATGCGCTCGGCGTTGGCCGCGGCCATCAGTCGCACGCGACTGGCCTCAGCTTCGGCCAACAGGTTACGCCGCTGCAACTCAGCCTTGCTGTCGATGACTTTGGCCTCGGCGTCGGCCTCCGCATTCTGGATAGTTGTCTGCTTATGCGCTTCGGCCTCCAGCTTGCTCTGCTCAATCTGCTTCTGCTTGAGCGGCAGCGTGTATTGCATGGCATCGGCCTCGCCCTTGGCTTCGACCACGCGGGATTGCGCCTCGCCCTCGGCCTGCTTCACCTTCTGAACCGCATCGGCCTCGGCCTGCAACTCGGCAATGCGCACCTGCTTCTGCTGCATATCGGTAGTCACGGTGAGCTGATCGTCTTCTTGCTCCTTGAGTAGCAGGCCTTCGAGGCCCTTGGCATACTCGGCGGGCAGTTGAATATCCGAGAGCATTACTTCTTCGACGAAGATGCCGTCGGCGCCCAGCTTGCGAGTGATAACCTCCGCGGCCCGGGCGCGAACCTCTTCGCGCTTTGTCGAGAAGATTTCGCGCACGGTGTACTCGGGCGTCAGTTCGCGCCACGCGCTGGCTACCACCGGAGGCACCAACTCCTTGTCCACGGGCTGGGGCATATGCGCCTGCACACTGTCCAACTTGTTAGGATCGAGGCGATAGCGCACTGTAACCGCCAGCCCAATGTTCAGGCCTTCGCGCGATTGGACGCTGAGGCCGTTCTTCTGCGTCCCAGCCTTCGAGCCCTCTTCCACAAGGCCCGATGTGAAAAGGTGATCGCGCAGATCGAAGGTCTGCACGCTCTCCACCAGCGGGGTTATAAAATGCATGCCGGGGTAAAGCGTTCCCGGCCGAGTGCCGCTGATTTGGCTTACGCGCACGCCGCCCGTTCCGCTGGGCACGATCACGATGCTCGCGGCTATCAGCATTGGCAGGCAGGCCATCAGCGCCAGCGCCGCAGGACCGCGCCACGTAATCTCATTAGGCGCGAGGACTTCTTCTCCGCCGGCCTGGCGGCGCGCAATACGAATGCGAAGCCAGACGTTATATAGTGGAATCGCCAGAGCGGAAGCCAGCAATAGCACTCCCGCAAGATTCAACAACAGCTTCAATGCGATCATTTCCCTTCTCCTTTTTTGTTGTGGTTCTGATCTTGTTTTCCGGTACCCTGCCATGGAGCCAGCAGCAGCCGGACCAGCCCTCCGTACGTCAACTCCTCGAAGAGCAGCCCCGTCACCACCGGCAGCAGCGCCGCTCCCAAACCGTCGATTGCTTCCATCAGCAGATGCATCTCATGCCTCACTTAGCGCAAAGCCATCAGGACTTGTGCCGGCTGATTCTCGCCGTTTAATTCAAACGTCAGCGGTAAATTGAGCTGGATTGGAGCCACATTCGGCGAAACGATTGCCGTCTGGATTGGCTGCGCGGCTGCCACGGCGGCAGGCTTCTGCACATCGCTAAACAGTTGCGCCGTCTCCTCGTTGCGTTCGCCTACCAGTTCCACCGTGTCGCCCACGGCAACCAATTCGAAGAACTCCTCCAGATTGGTTTTGGCCATGCGAATGCATCCGTGCGAGGCGGCCTTGCCGATGGATCGGGGCTCGTTGGTGCCGTGGATTCCGTAACCTTGAATGCTCAGCCCCATCCAGCGCGTTCCAACCGGATTGCCCAGTCCCGGCGGTACGGTTTTGCCGTTGTGGTGATAGGCCGGGTTGACGATGCGCCGCTCGATGAAGAAGGTTCCCGTTGGACTTGGCGTTGATGGCTTGCCCACTGCGACGGGATAAACCTTCTTCACCTGTCCGTTCTCGATCAGCGCCAGTTTGCGGTCTTCCAGACTGACGACGATGGTCCGCTTTACCACACCTTGCGCCATTGCCTGGACTGCCAGAACCATTGCCGCCACGATCACCATCGCCAATTTGCCAAGCATTAAAGCCTTCATCGCATCCTCCTGTTTTGTTTTCAAATTGCCTGCGCCCAGACAAAGTGCAAACCGCATGCCAGACTCAATCAACTGAAAACGAACAGGTTATGGGCTTGATGAAGGAAGAGAATTGTGTCATTTCACACACGCCGTGTATGAACTGACACGGCTTACGGGAGGGACATGCGATTCGGACGTTGCCTCTCTTGACGAAGACAAGGAATCGCATGAAGAACTGCCCAAGCCTCATAAACACTTGGAATTCTTGATTACAGTTTCGATTGATCTGTCCGCACGCCACAGGGACAGCAAGGTATAAAAACAGCGTATGTAATTGATTGTAAACAAGTTATATGGTGCCGGGAGGGGGGGTCGAACCCCCATGACCTTGCGATCGGCGGATTTTGAGTCCGCTGCGTCTGCCAGTTCCGCCATCCCGGCGTGTCAAATCTGGTTCTAAGTAATTGAGTCTAAAGTGGTGGCCAGAGACGGGATTGAACCGCCGACGCCGGCCTTTTCAGGGCCGCGCTCTACCACTGAGCTATCTGGCCTCAGTGCAAACAGTGCGTTGCAATTTCCTGCGCGGATTCCGGCATCGCCGGAGCAGGTGGGCAATCCAGAGACAGTTGGCTGCAACAACTTGTGTCAGTATACCAACTCGACGGTTCCCGCGCCAAACCAGGACGGCAACCCTGATGGCAATTGCGTGGGCGTTGCTGCGTTGCCCAGCCCTCCCCGCGCCGGCCATGGCTGTTCTACACTGGAAGGCATTATGCGCCGACTCGCCTGCTTTTTCGCCTGCTTTGTCCTCGTACCCGTTGCCACCCTCCACGCCCAGACGCCTGCTCCATCGCAGACAAGGGAAGCCAGCGCCGCCCGCGCCTATCAGGCTGCAGTGCACGAGGGTCCGCCGGCACTGCGCATTTTTCTGGAGCAGTTTCCCAAGGGCGCGGACCTGCACGTTCACCTTTCCGGAGCGGTGTATGCGGAAACTTTTATCCGTGATGCCGGCGAGGACGGGCTATGCGTGGACCCTGCGGCACTCAGCTTTGCCAAGCCTCCCTGCACGCCGCCGCTGGTGGAGGCCGCGCTGCTTCCGGCCAACCAGAAGCTCTACGACCGGCTGGTGAACGCCTTCTCCATACGCAGCTTTGTGCCCAGCTCCGGCTTCAGCGCCCACGATCAGTTTTTTACGACCTTTGACCGCTTTGGCGGGCTGAACAAGCGGCACATGGGCGAGTGGGTGGACGAGGTGGCCAGCCGGGCTGCCGCGCAAAATCAGCAATATCTGGAGCTGATGGAGACGCCCACCTTCTCGCACACCGCGCGGCTTGCCCACGAAAATCCGTTGGACGAGGATTTTGCGCAGTACCGGCAGGCGCTGCTCGACCATGGGCTGCGGGACGAAGTTGCTGTCGATCGCGAGCATGTGCGCACGGCCGAGGAATCTCGCCGCCAGATTGAACACTGCGACACTCCGCACGCCGCGGCTGCATGCCAAGTGGAAGTTCGCTACATCTACCAGGTGCTGCGCGGCTATTCGCCTGAGCAGGTCTTCGCGCAGACGCTGCTGGGCTTTGAGACCGTTCAGGCAACTTTGAACGCACACGAACACGGGTTCGTTGGCATCAACTTCGTCATGCCGGAGGACGGCTTCCTCTCCATGCGCGACTACACCTTGCAGATGAAGATGCTGGATTACCTGCACTCCGTCTATCCCAAGGTTCACATCAGCCTGCACGCCGGCGAACTGGCTATGGGACTGGTGCCGCCCGAGGGGCTGCGCTACCACATTCGCCAGGCCGTCGAGCTGGGCCACGCCGAGCGCATCGGTCACGGCGTGGACGTGATGTACGAGGAGGACGCCCGCGGCTTGCTGAAGGAGATGGCCCAGAAGCACGTGATGGTGGAGATTAATCTCAGCTCGAACGAAGCGATTCTGGGAGTGAAAGGAGCGGAGCACCCTTTTCCGATTTATCGCGCGGCTCATGTGCCGGTGGCGCTTTCGACCGACGATGAGGGGGTCAGCCGCATCGACATTACCGGTGAATACGTGCGCGCCGCTCTGGACTACCACCTGAACTACCATGATATGAAGCAGTTGGCACGCACCGGCATGGAGCACAACTTTTTGCCCGGCGAGAGCCTGTGGGCCGCGCCGGATGCGTTCACCACACCGATTGCTGCTTGCGGCGGGCAGGCGCCTGGCGAGGAGAAACCTTCCGCCAAGTGCAAGGCTTTCCTCGACGGCAGCGAAAAGGCCACAGCCCAGTGGGAGCTGGAACGGCGATTTTGGGTTTTTGATGCGAAATGGTGAAATAGACTCTGGTGTGGTGAGTCAGAAGTTCATTGAAGAACTACCACAGATCCTTCGACTCACCACCCCCAGGCTGAAGAGTACGCCTGGGGCCCCGTTCGCTCAGGATGACAGCAGTTGTTGTGCTGCGTATTTCAGGATGACAGCAGTTGTTGTGCTGCGTATTTCAGGATGACAGCAATTTTTGTGATGCTATTTCTGACTCAGGACACTGGTCAAGCAGAGTTATGATGCAATCGACGGACGGACAGAATTGAATCGAGGGATGTTGACCATGATTTCAGCAAGGATTTGTTTGAAGGCTCTCAAATTAGCAACAGCGGCGTTGGTGTTGGCTTTGGGTTCTCAGTTTTTATGCGCCCAGGTTGATCCAGCCCGGGAAGCTTGTACTCCGAAGTTATTTCAACATTCTGTTACCGTGAACGGCTCTATCTTCAAGACCTATCAGGAACATGACGAGTCAACAGAATCCGCCTGCCTTGAGGTCGCGCGCGCCGGACAGGTAGTCTTTCGCAAGGTGGAGGATGAGGGATCGTTCAGCCTTGGCCAGATAGCTGATCCGGAGTTCGGTGTCCCAGGCATCCAACCAGGAACCGATGTGACCGGACGCGGCCATCCGGAGATGATTGTTTCGTATTACAGCGGGGGCGCACACTGCTGCACGAGCATTTTGCTCTTCGAACTGGAACCGCAACTCAAACTTCTTTCAACGTTGGATGTTGGCGACAGCAGCAATTCTCATTTCGAGCGTGACACACAGAATGGCAGCTACTACTTTGTAGGGTCGGATGAGAGCTTTGCGTATTGGCACACCGATTTTGCGGACTCGCCGATACAGAAGGTGATCCTCAAGCCCGTCTCGGATTTAACGGGTAATTTGACCTTTCAACTGGACCAGCAACAGATGCACCGCCGTCCGCCGACCAAGGAGGAGTGGCAGGAAAAGTACCTTCCGCAAGCGAGAGCGGCTTTTGCGCCGGATGCTGCCTTTGATAATTACTATGCCGGTTCGGCATTGTGGGGGCAGATGCTGGGCTGGATCTACGGAGGGGAGTCCAATTGGGCCTGGAAGCTCGTGAACATGACCTGGCCGGCGGAGAAGCCAGGCAAGGATGAGTTCCTGAAGGAGTTCTGCGGGCAACTTTCTCAGAGTACGTATTGGCCGGATTTACAGCAACATTTCGGCGATCCTCCCACGGCCTGCGCGCAGGGAATCACAGAGGCGGCGAAGAAGCCAAAGTAAGGCGGCTCGGGAGCAGTCGATCTTATTTTGTCTCATTTGGAATTCTTGTCAAAGGGTGGAAGTTGGAAAAACGGGGTTAAGTGGTTGAAAGGATAGGAAAGGATAAGGGCTTAATCCTTGCATTTAATTACGGGGAGATTGGTTAAGCTAAGAACATTCAACGAGGAACAACGAGAAGAGAGGTGACAGGAGAGTAAGGAAGTGGCTTTCCTGGTTTTTTCGGACCACTTCCACGGAGTCGCAAGCGTGAAGAGAGGCTGAGTCCATCTTCAGAGAACAAGTGGATGTTTTACCTTAGCGAAGGGTCGCGCATGGAAGCGTTGAAAGCGGCCGAAGGCAGAATGGCATGGGCAGCACAAACTCTGGAAGAGATCAGAAGGTTCTCCGAATTGAAGCGGAGCTGCGAGGGGCCTAGGAAAGCGGTTTGAAATACAGGAAGCCGCTGGTGTTCGCGGCGTTCAAGGAGACCAATTCGGTGAATGCAGGGGTGGTTCCCACAGGGAATCACCCCTTTTTCTTTCTGCGGAGAGTGCGAGGCCGTGGAAGAGCGGGACGGGATTGGCGGAGAAATGGTGTTGACAAAGAAGTGGCAGGCGGCTGCAAGCAGGCCGCGTGGAACAGGAATGCAAGTGAAGGCGGTCAACCCAGGCAAGGCAAAGTTGAACGCAGATGCGGACAAGAAGGTAGGAGAGGAAAGCGCACAGATTGTAAAGGCGCTGTTCAACAGCTTGATCGAAGGCAACACGACGAGCGCAAAGCTGTTGTTCGATCTGGCGGACGGGCTGATTAATTGCGAAGACCCAGTGGTGATGAGGCAACTTTGCAGTTATGCGGAGAAGCTGAAGTCGGAGCAGCAGTTGACTGATAACGAAGCCGATGCAGCCGCGAAGACGGAGCAGGGCGAGGGCGAAACGGTGGGTTGACGGTCCGGCGTGTTTGATGACAAGAGCAGCAAGTTAGCACCCGCCCTTCGGCTACGCTCAGGGCAGGCTTTCGCGGGATTACTGATCCGGCCCCAAAGAAATGCAACACTCCCTCCCACCCATTCCGCAAAAAACGCGGAATGGATGGGGCACAGCGTTTCAAAACTTCTGGGCCGGATCAATAGCGAGTCAGCAAGTTAGCGAGTTAGCAGGTTAGCGAATTCGGCGCGAGTCTGAGTCGGCTGCGGTTCGTTGTTCCAGAAGTCAATAGACATTGCGGAAACAGAGCGGAGAGGATGGACTCTTTGCCTTGTTCCCAGGAAGAAAGAAGAGAGACGAATGAAGCTCACGAATCACGAGGGTTTGCGCGCCAGCGGATGGCTTGGCCTGTTGTTGATTGAGTTGTGCCTGATGGGCCTGGGAAGCTTGGCCCACACGCAGGCGTTCAGCACGACGACGGTTCAGGGAACAGTGTACCTGGCTAACGGCCAGCCGGGAACGGGAACACTGGTGGTTAGTTGGCCATCGTTTACGACGGCGAGCGGCCAGCTGGTGACGGCCGCCAGCACGACAATGCCGATAGCGCCGGATGGATTTGTGAGCGTGAGTCTGGCTCCTAACCAAGGGGCGACGCCGGCGGGGTTGTACTACACGGCGATTTTCTATTTGAGCGACGGGGCGGTGAACACGCAGTACTGGGTGGTTCCGGCGGCGGCCTCGGCGACTCTGGGACAGGTGCAGGCGCAGTTGCTGCCGTCGACGCAGGCCGTGCAGACGGTGAGCAAGGCGTATGTGGATCAGGCGATCGCGGCTGCTGCAGTCGGCACACTGACAGTAGGCTACCTGCCGACAACAGGCGGAACGCTAACCGGGCCGCTTTATCTGAGCGGCGATCCGACACAGCCGTTGCAGGCAGCAGACAAGCACTATGTGGATGAGAACTTTGCCGAGGCGGTGCCGTTGGCGGGCGGAACGATGACTGGGCCATTGACGGCGACAAAGCTGGGAGCGGTCTACCAGGTGGACCAGTTTGCGGGAGCGGATTTTGGCGCCAAGCTGGGAGCGTGTCTGAGCGGGCTGAGCTCGATTCAAGGCGGAACGTGCGATGCGCGAAATTTCAGCGGGACGCTGGCGATGGGATCGAACCTAACGATTTCGACAGGGAATGCAACGGTTCTATTGCCGTGCGCAACGATTTGGACGGCTAATCAGGTAGTGGTGACGGCGGGAACGAGGAATGTGACCTTGCGCGGGTGCGCACTGCGCGGGGCGAGCACGGCGAGCGGGAGCCAGGGCGGGACTGTGTTTTATTACTCGGGCACGGGGGCGATGGTGCAGGTGGGCGACCCGACGTATGTGGCGGATACGATGGGTTTTCATCTGGACAACGTGGCGATCAATATTACGGCCGCGACGAGCGCCAGCGCGCAAGGATTAGCGGCCTATCGCACGCAAGAATTGGATCTGGAAAGCTTGTATTTTCTTGGTAACTCGAACCAGACGGGCATGACGCTGGACGGGACAGGGAATTACACGGGTGGAACTTTCTACGACAACGAGTTCACAGGATTCCGGACGGCGGTGAACGCGATTGGTCACCAGATTACGAATCCGGCGACGACGGATTGGATGAACGCGAGCACGTTTGTGCGGCTGCACATCGACTGCCCAACGAGCGGAGGAAGCCCGGTCAGCGGGACGTACGGGATCAATTTGCAGCAAGGCGACGGCAACACGTTCACCGGAGGGGATGTAGAGGGATGCTCAACGGCATTGCACCTGGGCGCGAACGCGCAGAACAACACAATCGTGGGGCTGCGGAACGAGAACTCGACGAATCAGGTGGTGGCGGACACGGGCAGCTCGTACAACAGTTGGATGACGGGCGGCACGATGTTTACCGGGGCGTTGACCGACAACGGCACGCGCAACAGCTTCCTCGATACATTTCACCGGAGTTTCAACGGGTTGAATGGTGATTGGTACGGGAGCCAGAAAGACGCCACGGTGACCAATCATCTGCGGCTTGGAATCGGGGCGGGCAACGAACGCGGATTACTGAACGAGATACAGACGGATTACGGATACCGCTGGACGGAAGGGTACACGGACGCGACAGCGGGCGAGCAGTTCTATCAGGTACAGGACTTGTTGAACAACGTGAACCGGCTGTCGGTCGGCCAATATAACAATGGGCAGTCGAGCACCAACAACCAGACAGTGATCAATGCGGCAGGGACCGGGGCGGTGGTGCTGAACGGGTCAAACAACTCTGGGACCGGCGGGGTGGTGATCGGGTCGGGCGGCACGAGCGAGACGACTGTGGCAACGGTCAACAACGCGGGAAATGCGCAGTTCAACGGCACCTTGCAGGTGGGCGGAACATCGACGTTCCTGGGTTCGACCACGGTGAAGAACCAGGCGGACGCGGAGATCGACGCGACGCTGTGGGCGGGATTGACCACGAGCCAGAAAGAGTCGTTTATCTATAAGGATTGGAACGGGACCAGCCAGTGGTACATGGTGAAGGACTCGAGCAATAACTGGTCGCTGAACTCGGCCATCGGCGGCCTGGACAGCTTCAAGGCCTACCAGAGCACCAATACCGGCGACACGTACATCAACACGTCGAACTCAACCGGAGTGGTGCGCGTGAACTACGAAACCGGGTCGGGCACGCAATTCAAAGTATACGGAGGCAGCAGCAGCACGCTCTATGCCAGCTTCACGGGAACGACAGCGATTCAATTTCCGGGTCTGGCGGCGAGCAGCGGGCATAACTGCCTACAGGTCGATAACTCCGGATATGTCACGAATACGGGGTCGGCCTGCGGTGCAGGCAGCGGCAGCGGCAGCGGCACGGTCAACTCCGGCACGAGCGGGCAGATTGCCTATTACAGCAGCACGGGCACGGTGCTGTCCGGGATAAGCGCGGTACCGCTAGCGGCAGGCGGAACAGGAGCCTCCACAGCTACCGGCGCGCTGGCGAACCTGGGCGGGGCGGCTCTGACCGGCGCGACATTTACAGGGGCAGTGCAAGATGGGACCACGGTGCTTCCTAATCAAGTGAACCCCGCAGCTTATGGAACAGTGGACCCCACCGGCGTGGCGTCGAGCACCGCGGCGTTTCAGGCGGCAATCAATACCGGGCAGCAAGTGTCTGTCCCGCCCGGACTTTACAATGTATGCGGCCTGCAAATACCCGATTCAATGCAGCTTGTCGGCCCTTCGAACGATAGACAGAGACAGACCTCGGCCTATAGCGGCCTCTTTGCGGCGGCGCTTACGTGCGCGTCCGGAGATATGTTCACGGTGGTTGGGGGAACGAGTCAAACATATATTGGCATTTCCGGGCTGAAACTGATTTCCGCAACGGGCGGCGGACACATCTTCAATTTAGGGAGCAGCGCCTATGTTGTCGATTTTGAAATGACTGACATATTTTTCAGCCAGAATAATCCAGCGAAATCATGGATTGTGGGCTCGGGCGGGATGCAGGAAATGACGATGGATCACATCTATGGAACGGTTGCAGCTGGAAATACAGTTCCCGCCGTTCAACTTGACGGCGCCATCAATGTCATGGATATAGGGGATCTGAACATCACAAGTCCAGGAACAGCCGGATCATACTCGGCCCATTATCTTTTCGAGATCAACCAAAACTCCGGAAGTGCGAGTAACGTTCATATCCACGACTCGCTCTGCGAATCCGCCACGGCGGGATGCTTCAACCTGAATGCAGTTGGCAATGCGTCTATCGACGATGTAGTCAATTATGACCAGCCAACTACTCCTACGGGGCCGTTTATCACAATCGGTTCGGCATCAGGTCAAGTTGAACTAAAATCTGTGACTTCGCTTTATGGCAGCGCATTGATTCCCGATCTCGTTTGTCCAGCAGGGGTATGCGAGTTCCACAATTCAGTGTTTCAAGTTGCTAACTTGGGAGGAATAATTTTCGATCAGAGAATTTGGAATCCTTCGCATTATCTGGATTACACTCCCGCGCAGCAGACCGATGCCTCACTCATGGGCGTCTGGTCCACGAAGGATGGTTTCAGTGGCGGCGGCATGACGGGGAATCTGCTGACCGGAAGCGATGGCTTAACTACCGGATGGTACACAGTGAATGGCGGCGCGGGAAGCGCACCTGTCACAGTAACAGGGATTACGGACCCTCTCGGCGGAACGAACGCAGTGCAAGTAACTTTCGGAATCGGCTCTGGTGCGACCAATAGCGATTACTCGCAATATAAGCAGACGATTACACTGGGGGCGGGAATCTACACCCTTTCCGCCTGGGTGAAGGCTTGCAGCGGAACCGCGACGATTACCTTGAGCAATGAAGGACTCCAAGGGCAGGCGTTCACGGTGGGGGCAGCATGGCAAAGAGTTTTCAGCACGGCGCAGACCTCCAGCGGAACGTCGCAGATATGGCTTGGCTTGTATGGCTGGACAACTCCATCCGCGGGCACGCAATGCCTTGACATCTACGGAGTACAGTTTACGCCGGGCATAGCAATCAACCCCTATGTGAGCACTACGCTGGCAGGAACAGCACTCGCCATTCAGCCACGCCAAGTAATCAATGGACAGCCTGCACTGTATTCGAGTCAGCCACTCGGGACGGGGGCCTTCGCAACCATCGCAAACTACGCGCCGTTGGCATCGCCGGCCTTCACCGGGACGGTCTCAGGCATCACGGCAACGATGGTTGGCCTTGGGAACGTGACGAACAACGCGCAGACACAAGCCGCCATCATGCCCAACACCGTGCCTGCCGCGGGCAAGATTCCGGTGGGAAATGCAGGGGGCACGGCCTACGCTCCGGTTGCTGTGAGTGGCGACTGCACGCTGGCTTCCACCGGCGCCATCACCTGCACCAAGAGCAACGGCACGGCCTTTGGAACGGGGGCCTTCGCAACCATTGCAAACTACGCGCCGCTAGCATCGCCGACATTCACCGGGACGGTCTCAGGCATCACGGCGACGATGGTTGGCCTTGGGAACGTGACGAACAACGCGCAGACACAAGCCGCCATTGTTCCGAACACGGCTCCGACAGCGGGTCAGGACTTAGTGGGCAATGCGGGCGGTACGGCCTATGCTTCAGTTA
>Ga0224558_1000316_pt1 | contig 57324 bp, 43 predicted proteins | sample 714S32024metaG_FD_180682 | JGI IMG/M metagenome (GOLD analysis project Ga0224558, IMG submission 180682) | Peat soil microbial communities from Stordalen Mire, Sweden - 717 S3 20-24 | ecosystem: Environmental > Terrestrial > Soil > Wetlands > Peat | place: Sweden: Norrbotten County, Stordalen... | reverse complement strand
AGCGCGAACAAAAGTCCAGCTTTTTCTCGCGGAAATCGCGGAAATGTTCCGCTCCTTCTGGGTTTGCCTTGCTCCCCGACTGCAAGTCACTGTTAATGAACGACTTTACCCCGGTAGACAATTACCCTCCATCTGTGGGTACGCGATGGAACGGGACAATATTGCTGTAACTAGATGGGGATCTGGAATCAACCGTTTAGCGGTTGGCGGCAAGGGGATCGATCAGCACCAGGCGTCTTCGATTCCCGTTAGCGCTACGGTGTAACACTTTGGAACTACAGGATTCCTGGAGGCATGTGTCGTGGGCCAACCGACTATGTCGGACCTGCGAGTGCCGATTGGCCAGGAATGGGTTGCTCATCAGGTACATGCGATCAGGTCGGCCTCGCCGAGCCAGTTTCCTCTTGTTACTTTGAGGAATTGGGCAGCGTCGCGGCGCGGTCGATTTCAGCGGCAAGTCCGGTCCGCGGGCGAAGCGAAGAGTTGGTCCGGCGTGCGCCTCACGCCGACGACCCGGCAGACAGGGTCGAGTACCGGCGCGGCCAGGAGAAGGTGGCCTCTGGCGTGAGGGAGGTTGCCGTCACTGGAAGGATTTGTCGGCTTCCAATAGCGGAGCCGTGATCTGCGCCAGCCGTTGCCGGTGCGGTAAGGCGGGCGTCGCGGCTAGTCGTTGGTGGTTTTGCCGCACTGCAATTGTATATGATGATTCAGGAATCGCATGTCCTCAAACGCGCTCGACTCGATCACGATCCAGGGGTTCAAGACTATCGCATCGGTGGAACTGGATCTGAAGCCGATCAACGTGGTCATCGGTCCGAACGGCTCTGGAAAGTCGAATTTCATCGGTGTGCTTGCCTTTCTGCGCGCCATCCGCGAGGGACGGCTTAGGGAGTACGTGACGGCGGCTGGTGGCGCGGAGAAGGTGCTGCACTTCGGCTCGAAAACCACGAAGGAGATGCGCCTCCATCTCTCATTTCAAGGTGGAACGAATCGGTACGAGCTGACGCTCGCGCCCACAGCCGATGATGGCCTTTTTCCGTCATCGGAGACCGCTTTCGTTGGGTACGAGACGTACCCCGATCCTCTCCCGCAGCCCCTACACCCAGTGCAGCAGGGACGAGAAGCGGGTATCAGTGATCCGCGCTGGTCAGTGCGAAAATGGGTCCCTCAGCACCTGGAGAGCTGGAGGATTTACCATTTGCACGATACCGGTGCGTCCTCGCCGATGCGCAAGACGGCGCGGGTGGATGACAACGAATTCCTGCGCGCGGACGGGTCGAACCTGGCTGCGTTTCTCTATTTCCTTAGAGAAAAGCACATCGACTCTTACGATCTGATTCAACGCGCCGTGCAGCGGGTCACGCCGTTCTTTGACGATTTCCGGCTGCAACCGCTGCGGCTCAAACCGGACGACATCAAGCTGGAATGGCGTCACAAGAGCTCGGACCAATACTTCGATGCTTCGTCGCTCTCGGACGGCACGCTCCGCTTCATTGCATTGACGACACTGTTCCTTCAGCCCGAGCAGTTCCGCCCTTCGGTGATTCTGGTGGATGAGCCTGAGCTAGGGCTGCACCCTGGGCTGCACCCTAACGCTATCGAGATGCTGGCTTCGTTGATTCGGCAAGCCTCGGTAAGTACGCAGGTGATTGTGGCGACTCAGTCGTCTTTGCTGCTGGACCACTTCGCCCCGGAGGACGTTCTGGTTGCGAACCGCGTCGAAGGAGGCACTCAGCTCACGCGTTTGGACTCAGGGCAGTTGGCTGCATGGCTCGAAGACTACAGCCTTGGCCAACTCTGGGAGAAGAACGAATTCGGGGGGAGGCCGGTTCCGGACTGAGCGATGCCGCGCCTGCTAATCCATGTCGAGGGCCAGACGGAAGAGGGCTTCGTCAACGAAGTATTGCGCGATCACCTGGTGGCGAAGGGCTACCATGCCGTCGAAGCGCGGACGCTGGGCAATGCACGACTTCGGCAACGACGCGGCGGAATTCGCGCGTGGTCCGCGGTCAAGATGGACATCGCTCGGCACCTCAAAGAGGACCCTGGTTGTGTCGGCGAATTATGCACTTGACAACGCAGCACCCAAAATGCAAACCGGGCATGGCCGGATTAGCGGCCGGGCGGTTGTGGCGCTTCGCCAGACCGAGGGAAGGCGCCTGATGCTAAAGGCCCCAAAGGGGCTTGACTACAAGGCGTATAATGAAACTGGTGTGCGGCGGGCGGGATTTGCACCCGCACGGGGCTTGTCCTTTGCCAGGGGCCACCACCCGATCCCAATTCGGGCGCGTCTGCTGATTTCGCCACCGCCGCCTATCCTGATGATCCCGCAATTGATTATCGTATTTTTACGATACCACCGTCAAGTGCCGGCGGGCTATTGCATTATCGTATTTTTATGATAGACTCAATGTTGTGGACGGTCTTCGAGTTTCTGGACGCCAGAAACTTCGGCGTGATCCAGATATGGCTCAAAAAGGAGCGCATTCAAAAGAAGGCGCGGATTCTACTGGATCAGAAGATCGATCTGTTGAGGCAATGCGGGCCGGGTCTGCCGCCCGAAATGTTGAGTCCGGGGCCAATTGACGGAGGCCATATCTATAAACTGAAGGTTCGCGGCCCAGTGATGTTGAGGCCATTGCTGTGCAAAGGACCGATATCGATGGATACCGAATACACACTGCTGCGTGGCGCTATTGAGCGCAACAATGTGCTGCCCCAATCTGACATTGTGCAGGCTGAAGCAAACCGGCAGACACTCATCTCAAACCCAGATCGGAGGTGCCTCTATGGCCAACGAAGTAGTTGAGCGTCTCCGCAGGGACTTCCAAGATTCAGACTATCGCCATGTATACGCAAACGGGTTTCTGGATTCTAGTATAGCCACGCAGATCAAAGTTCTGAGGGAAGGGCGGCAATGGACTCAATCAGATCTAGCCCGCGAAGCCAACATGGTCCAATCCAGGATATCGGAGATAGAAGACATAAACTATTCTTCATGGAGTATTCGGACCTTAAGGCGTCTAGCCAAAGCACTTGACCTTAGGCTGAAAGTATCCTTTGAAGAATTTGGCACGCTTCTGACGGATTACAAGAGGCTGAACAGAGCCTCTCTGACAAGGCGAGCGTTTTCGGTCGATCCAGAGTTTTCCCCGCATGAGCACAGTGGTGATGTAGCCGCTTTATCGGCGCTCCTGGAACATCTTGAAGCTATTGAATTGGCAGCGCCAGAAGCCCAAGCGCAAGCTGGTCAACGCCCCGAATACGTGTGCAAGTGGGTGAGGGATCAAGTACCTTCCGTCTCTAGCGCAATTGAGAATGTCGTAATGCGCTTGATACTCGACTTGACTGAGAATGAATCCGTTCCGACTCGTCAGTTTCCAATAAAGGAAATGGGCGCGGCTGAGTCCGCTTCTGGTGGAGGACGCCCGTCTCTGCTTCCGCCACGAGACAGTGTGGTTTCCATAAGAACAGGCCATAGCTTCCGCGCTAACCCGAGACGACGGCGACGCGGTGACGTTCCATTGAAGAGAGTGGCTGGGGCCGCTCGTTAAGCGAGTTTATATATGGATGACCAACCAGACGCAACACCTGATACCCAAATGCCAAGCGCGCAATATCCGCCATTTGAGCGAGATGAGGACTTTGAGTCCGTTTACGCGAATAACATTAATTTTGAAGCTAGCGTATGGGATCTCAAGCTGATCTTCGGATTGCTCGATCAGTCTAATAACAAACAGACTGTCAGGCAACATACAGCGATCTCCATTCCCTGGGTTCAAGCTAAACTCCTTCTTTACTTCCTTGAAGTAAACATTGGAGCCTACGAAGCTGACTATGGGGTTATACGCGTGCCCGCTGCGGTGACGCCGCCGGTACCAATTCAGCCCATAGAAACGCCTGACAACGAATACGTGAGCAGTTTATTCAGCTATTTTGCTGCCAAGCATCGGCTTCTGTTTGGGCCGCACGGCAGTGTAGCGCCACCGCCGCGGGCGGATGCGCCAAAATAGAAAAAGGGGAGACTTTGCCAAGAGCGGGAAACATCCACATACCGCTACAAACCGACGACGCCATTGTTGGTTTGTTGGCAGCGAAGCTGACTGCCGATATGCCGCGTCCAAGGGCCAACCCGACGAAAAAAAAGGCAGCCAAGAAAAAGAAGGCGCGCCCCCGCTGGGGCCACGCGCGAGACTTGTCACGCCGCTCGAGCCTAACCATTCAGGCCGCTGCTTTGTGAAGTGGATAATTCGCTTGTGTTGCGACTACCCTGGTCGATTACTACGGTCTGCCGCAGGGGGAAGGCAGGGCGTGGCCTGGGCGCGCAAAGGCCGCGACTTTGCCGGCGGCAGAGAAGGCCCGGTATGTGGAGGACGCTGTCCTGGCCGATCTGACCGCCGCAATGGGCAGCCGGTTCGACGCCAGACGATTCATCCCGTTTGTCGTGATGCATGAGTTCGAAGGATTGCTGTTCAGCGATTGTGCCGCCTTCAGCCGCGGCATTGGCCGGCCCGATTTGGAGTCCGGTCTGCAGGAGATCCGGGACCAGTTCTCCACGCCGGAAGACATCGACGATTCGCCGGTTACTGCGCCCTCGAAGCGCGTGGAGGCTCTCGTGCCTGGGTACGAGAAGCCGCTGCTTGGAGCGCTTGCCATACTGGAAATTGGGCTGGCGCGTATCCGGGCCGAGTGTCCCCATTTTAATGGCTGGCTGACACGGCTTGAGGCCCACTAATGGCGCCACCCGGGTTAGTCATGGAGCAACTCGCCACCAAGGAAAACTTCGATGAACGCGCCTACCTGGCGGCGAATCCCGATGTCGCGGCGGCCGTACAACGCGGCGATTTGGCATCCGGGCGCAGGCACTTTCAAGTGTACGGGTATAAAGAGGGGCGACGGCTGCGCATGTCCGCCGGCGTGTCTTTCGCGGCCGCAAAGAAGAACAAGCTCGCGCGGGTGCTGCCGTTGCTGCGCAGCGATATGCCATACGCCGGCGGCCACGGCTGCCTGGACTTCCTGACGCCCGAACTCCGCGAGCGATTCGCGATTATCGACAGCGCGGCGGTCTCGGTTAATGAGTATGACGGCTACGCCATGGGCCTCATCGAAAAGCACCGCGATGGATTGGTCCTCGACTGCGGCGCCGGGCAGCGTCCGGTCTATTACCAGAACGTTGTCAATTTCGAAATCGTGGACTACGACACCACCGATGTGCGCGGCGTGGGCGAGGTGCTGCCGTTCGCCGATAACTCATTCGACGCCGTGCTTTCGCTCGCGGTGCTCGAACACGTCAAGGATCCGTTCGCTTGCGCACGAGAAATCGTCCGCGTCCTGAAACCGGGGGGCGACCTGATGTGCTGTGTCCCATTTCTGCAGCCGATGCACGGCTACCCGAACCACTACTACAACATGACCGAGCAGGGTCTTAAGAATCTGTTCCCTCAGGTCGAGGTCGACCGGCATGAAGTCTATGGCAGCGTGCTCCCGATCTGGTCGTTGACCTGGATCGTCAGGAGCTGGGCGGGGGGGTTGACCGGGCGTGCCAAGGAGGAATTCCTGGAGCTGAAGATGTCGGAGCTTTTGGATTCGGGTGACAAATACCTGGGCCGGTCTTTTGTAACGGAACTATCGTTAGAGAAGAATTTTGAGTTAGCGAGTGCAACTGTCCTGTTCGGCCACAAAGCGGATCAGCCGGCGGCGGGCGATTCCAAGAGTTAGAGAGCCGGGAACGTTTATGTCGTCTGCCAGCGCTCCGCGGAGGAGGCAGACCACGAAAGACGATGGTCTGCCCCACCAAAGTGAACAGAGGCGCAGTCGGCATCGCTCTCTCCGGCGAACGTCCGGATCAAGTTGCGCTGATAAGTCATTTGCAGGGCGCGGGTAGCCACGTCCCAGGCGGTCAGGCTTCCCACCGGCGTACACTTCGCCGCGAACTGGTGCAGGACATCGTCCACCGTCGAATTGCCGTCGCATAATTCGAGGAACTCGGCAGTGAGCGGCGATATCGAGATCACCTCGATTTCGTCCTCGGAAACGCGGCGGGTGGCCGTGATCGCCGGGCGGTGGATAGACTCGTCCGCCGGTTGGCGCTCGCGAAGCAATTCCACCACGCGGGTTGCGTCGGAATCGAGGCGCAGGACGTAGACATGCGGATTCAGTCCCAGCCGCATATCGCTCTCGAGGACTTTCAGAGTGGCCGGAGGAGCCTCGCCGGTTTCCTCGCGCAGGACTCGCAGCAGGGCTTCCTCGAACTCCAGGAGAACGGCTTCGAACTCGCCGCGCGCCTGCTCCGGGCGGCTGCGCAGAAACCGGACGAAATCGCGGTCGAAATCCCACGTAGCGTAGTAGCGGCGCATTTCGCAGCCGCGCCGATGCGCAACCAGGTCCCGGCTCCATGCGCGCCATTCGTCAAAGAGGGTCAACAGGTCTCCGCAGCGATCCTGCCAGGCTACCAGCATCCAGCGAAAACGGCAGGTGGTGCGGAGGATGAATTCGCGCAGTTCCTGCAGGTAGCGCCGGTCCAGATGCGGGGTCGGAATGGCGTAGAAATTCTGGAAGACATCCGGAAAGGCGCTGATCAACTGGCGCTCCCGGTCGCCTTGGACCCAGCCGGAATGGGACATATCCGTGTAGATATCCTCGAGAACCAGCCGGTCGCGATATTGCACTTCCAGCGGCGTCCCCGCCAGAGGCGCCAGCAGGTGGAGCTGGGTGACCATCTCCGGTTCGCGCAAGGCTTCGGCAAGGAATCCGACAGTGGCCCGGACGTCGTCTATGGTTTCCTCCGGAAAGCCCATGATCGTGGAAACGGTGGTCCGCATCCCGTGGCGCGTGGTGAGTACCGTGTTGGTGCGAGCCTCGTCCAGATCGAGGCGTTTATCGATGATTTTCTGTATCCGCGGCGATCCGGACTCGATGCCGAAAAAGATGGAGCTGCAGCCGGCGCGCGCCAGGAGCTCGATCAACTCCGGATCTACGCAGTCGGTGCGGGCGCTGCAACCCCAGCGATAACCGCGGCCGCTCTCGATCATGGCCTCGCAGAAAGCCACTACGCGGCGGCGATCGACGGTGAACATGTCGTGCACCAGGTCGAAATACTCGGGCGCATAGCGGGCTGCCAGGATATCCATCTGTTCGATCAATTTGGCGGGAGACTTCAGGCGGAAGCTGCGGCGGAAGAAATCGTTGGTGGAGCAGAAGGTGCAGCCGAACGGGCATCCTCTTCCCAGTTCCAGCGGCAGGCCGCGGGTGGGACAGACCCCCGGATAGAGGTGAAAAGCCGGGAGCGGCAGGGAATCCAGATCGGCCGGCAGGGGCGCGTCGGGGTTGCGGCGGGCCTCTCCGGCGCTGCGATAAGTAATCCCAGGCACCGTCTCCGGCGAAAGGCCGCCGGCCAGCCGCATGGCAAACTCCGGCAGGCTTCGATCCGCCTCGCCGCGCAGGATGAAATCCACGAACGGAAAATGCCGCAGGGTGGGCAGATCCACCACGGAAGCCTGCGGGCCGCCGAACAGAGTAACGGCATGCGGGCGGAGTTCTTTCAGGCGCTGGGCGATCTGGAGGGTAACGGGGTAGCTGTTGCAGATGGTCGAAAAGCCGAACAAATCCGCATCCAGCGACGCCAGGCGCTCGGCGGCATAGCGGCTAAAGGAAGACTGGCGCTGGCGCGCGCTGGAGTGAATGTACTCGACGTACCACGCATTGGAATCGACAATGAGCGGCACAATCCCGATTTCTTCCAAAACCGCCGCGAGCGCCAAGACGCCGAGCGGTACGTCGGCGGACGTCTCGCGAACGCCCTCGTTCTCGAACTGTACCGGATCTTCGAAATCCGTAGCGGTTGGTATGCTGACCAGGCAAACCTTCAGCGAAGCGCGCGTCATTTCCGCGGGGCGCGCGGCGCGTTGGGCTTTTCGCAGATCACATTGTCCTTAAGGCTCAGACGCAGAGCGCTTACCGTCATCTTCAAGGTCTTGGCGACATGGTCCGCCTCTTCCGGTGTCAGGTCCCGCTGGACTTGGAAGCTGATTCCGTATTTCTTGCCTTCCTTGCAGGGATCGTCAGTTGCCATATGGTGCGACTCCTTTCGTTCTAGCAACTGTACCGCAAAACCGGGCAGTCCGGCGAAGTTTATTTTGCTGGCAGCGAACTCATCCAGATGGAGGCCGAATTTTCGGCGAGATTGAGAAAGATACGATTGGAAGTTACGGCGAAAGTCCTTACCGGCTGGGAGACGCTCATGGACGACAGCCGGGAGTTGTGCAAATGCTGTATCGGCCGGAGCGGCCCGGCCGGAGCGCCGGAGGCGGGGTTGAGCGCCCGGCTCCAGATACACCGGTAGCCGTCCGCGTTGGAATAGAAATACAGGCTCTTGCCGTTCGACGACCAGTGCGGCTTGTCGGACCAACCAGGGCGGGGATCCACCTGGCGCCAGCCGCCAGCCCGGCCATAGGGCGCCACATAGATGCTGCGTTCCTGGCCGGGAGCGCGGGCGGAGAAGACGATCCATTGCTCATCCGGGGAGCATTCGGCTTCGTCCAGCAGCAGTCCTTGTTTGGATAGCACAGTGGCAGCCGCGCCAGTCGAAACGTCAATGCGCTGGATTTCGCGGCCCGTCGAGACCAAGACTGCCTTCCCATCCGGCGGCCAGGCGCTCAGATAGCCACACGCCGCGCAGAGGCGGCGGGTCTCCCGCGTGCGCCGATCCATGACGTAGATGGAAACACCCTGGCTCTCCAGGACACTGTAGGCGATTTTGTCTCCCGAGGCGCTCAGCTGGGGATTCGATTTGGTGCCAGGCGTGTCGGTCATCAGGGACTCTTTTCCGGACTGGAGATTGCGAAGCCAGACCTGGCGCACGCCCGTTTCCGACGAAGCCCGGGTGAAAGCCAGCCACTGCTGGTCGTGAGAAACGTTGGGGAACGCGTCGAAGTCGGCGGTATCGGTGACGCGCGCGAGGCTTCGCTCGAGCAGGGGCCCTCCAAGCGCAAGGGACCAGATGCGCAGGCTGCCCTGCTGATCCTGGAAAACGAGGGTACCGTTAGAGGCAATCCAGGGCGCGGTTTCAAACCCAGTGCCGAAGGTCAAGCGCCGCGCTTCGCCGGGCCGCATCAGGTGCCCGAGTTGCAGGCGCGCCCGCCAAAGGTTGACATTGGCCTTCTGGGCGGCGGAGAAAACCAGATAATCTCCGTACCACCAGGCCGCATAGGCGTGCACTTCCAGGCCCTGAGCGCGAAACTGTTTCAGTGCGCCGGTATTCACGGGTTTAGACCCATCGAGCGAAGCAGCCCACCATTCGGCGTCTTCGTCCGGGGGAAGGCTGGGGTCGGGGGAGGCCTGCAACAGAAGGTGCTGCGCATCCGGCGCCCAGACGGGATAGCGCGCATCGGCAAGCTGCGGGCAGAGCTGGCTGGGCGTGCCGCCGGACGCCGGCATGACATAGCTCTTGGCCGACGGCTGGCGCGCATGGACTTCGCCGATCCAGTACGCCAGGTACTTGCCGTCGGGCGAAAATCGCGGGTCTTGTCCCCGCGGCGCCAGCAGGCGCGGCTCGCCGCCAAACGCGGGGATGACATAAATTCCACCTCCATCCTTCTCCGAGCGGAATGCGACTTGATTGCCATCCGGAGAAAAGGCCGGGTTGGATTCGTCGTAGGGACTATGAGTGAGCTGCAGAGAGGCGCCGTCCGGCAAACGCCGGATCCAGATGTCCATTTTTCCCGTGTGCGCCTGATCGGAAGCGTAGGCCAGGAACTTCCCGTCGCCGGAAAGAGTCGGATCTCCACTGAGTGTATCGTCGCTGGTCACACGCACGAGTTGCAACGGCGGCGGGTTTTCAGACCCGTTGCGCATTCTGAGCCAGTAGAACGCGGCGGCAAGCAGGACGACGATAGCCGGCACAGACCAAGCGAGCCGGGAGGAACGCCGCGACGACCAAGGCTTGCTTTCGACCACCTGCTCCAGTGCGAGCGCCATGGCGCCGGCGGACCGGAAGCGTCTTGCCGGATCGGGATCGGTCGCCTTTTCGACCACGGCGATGAAGGCTTCCGGCAGATCGGGGCGGGCATCCAGCAGGTGATTGCGGCGGCCGGCTGCATGAGCTTGCTGAAACGCTGCGGCGTTGGCTGCCGAGACCGGGTATGCCAGTGTCACCAGATAATAGAGAAGCACCCCGGCGGCATAAAGATCGGTTCCCGGCGAGGCGGGCGCTCCCCGAAACAATTCCGGCGCCATATAGGGCAGGGTGCCGGCCACTTCCCCGCTGGCATTGTCGGGGTCGATTTCCTGCCCCAGCCCGAAATCCACGAGAACGATCCGGCCATCCGCCTGGCGCATCACATTGCCGGCCTTGATATCGCGGTGAACCAGGCCCTTGCCATGCACAAACGCCAGCCCGCGGCAAACCTGCAGGCACATGAGAGAGGCGTGCGCGGGATCGAGCCGGCCCCTTTCCTTGGCAAACGTTGCCAGCGTCTGACCCTCAATCAACTCCAATGAGAGCGCCGCGCCGTCCGCATTTTCTTCATAGCTATGCACGGCGACGAGGTTAGGGTGCTGCAGTTTGGCGAGTGTCTTGCCTTCCCGAATGGCTTCGGGGCCATCCAGAATCTTCAGGGCAACGTCGCGATCCAGCCGGTCGCGCGCGTGATAGACATCGCCGAACGCGCCGTGGCCGAGTTTCTCGACGATCTGAAACTGTCCCCACTGCTCTCCCGGCTGCAGCGGCTTCGGGATGGATCGCGGAGGCTTCAGCAAGGCCGTTTTGTCCGTAATCCTCCATCGTGAACTCAACCACGCGATGGTTTCGATGAGGGATCGTTTGGACACTGCGGCGAATCGATTATAGCGGCGGTGTATGCGCTAGCGCAAGCTGCAGTTGCCAGACAGGCGTGCACGACAAGCAAGTGGATACCCCCGCGATTCATCAATGCTCACGCACTCGTGGGGCGGACCTCCAGGACCCGCTGTTTCGCGCAACGGAATCGGCTATATCGCAGTACGAACAGGCCGACGTGGACGTCGGCCGCAGGACTGGAGTCCCGCCCCACGCAAGTACAGCGGATTCGCTGTGGGGCAGGCCATCGTTTTTCGTGGCCTGCCGAGTTCGAGCACGGTGCGCAGACGACAAACAACGATCGTCTGCGCCACGCCGGGCACCCGGACGGTTACTTCGAAGAGTTGGAAAGCAGCGCGGCGCGCTCGATTTCGGCGGCGAGTCCGGAAACCGTAGGCACTTCGAAGAGTTGGTGCGGAGTGAGTGTCACACCGAAAGCCTGGCGCACACGGTCGATCACCAGCGCACCCAGGAGAGGGTTGCCTCCGGCGTGAAAGACGTTGTGGTCGTTGGAGGCGCCCTCGACTTGCAGCAGCGAAGCCATGATCTGGGCCAGCCGCGCCTCCACCGCTGCGCCGGCGAGCGATTCGAGTTCCCGCGGCGGCGCAGGCAGCGCGGCGCGATCCACTTTGCCATGGGGTGTGCGCGGCAGCTCGGCCAGGCTCACGATCGCGGATGGCAGCATGTATTCCGGCAGACGCTCGCGCAGCCAGTTCAGGAGCGCGGCTGGGGATGGATTGGCGTCCGCCGCCGGCACCACGTAGGCCACCAAACTCCGGCCGCCGGCCGCATCTTCGCGGGCGATCGCTACGCTGTTTTCGACTGCCGGATGCGCGCTGAGCGCGCTTTCGATTTCGGCCGGCTCCACGCGGAAGCCGCGGATCGAGATCTGATCGTCGATGCGGCCGATGAATTCGATTTGGCCGTCGGAGTAACGGCGCACCAGGTCTCCGGTCCGGTACAGCCGCGCTTGGGGGTCGGAAGAGGAAGGGTCGGGAACGAATTTGCGCGCGGTCAACGCGGGCTGGTTCACATAGCCGCGCGCGAGGCCCGCTCCGCCGAGGCAGAGTTCGCCTGGTTGGCCGTTGCGCACCGGTTGCATAAATTCGTCGAGAACCGCGACACGCACGTTGTCGATGGGGCGGCCGATAGGCGGATATTCCAAGGGGGTCGATTGCGGCGGCACAGATCCGGAAGTTGCCACCACGGCAGCCTCGGTCGGGCCGTAGTTGTTGACCAGGGTGAAGGGCAGGCCGGCGGGCGGATAATGCCGCAGGACGTCGCCGCCCGTCAGTAGCGTGCGCAGGGCGGTGTGGCCCGGCCATTCGAGCGCGATCAACTGTTCGGCGAGGGCCGTGGGCGCGAAGGCGATGGTGATGTATTCGTCGACCAGCCAGTCGCGCAGCGGCCGGGCCGCGCGTCTGACGGCGGCGTCCGGAAAGTGCAGGTTGGCGCCGGCGGTGAGATAGGGCCAGATCTCCCAGACGGCGGCGTCGAAGCTGGGCGCGGCAATCTGGCTGGCGTTGTCGGCCGCCGTCACATGGAAGGTGCGCTGGTGCCAGCGGATGAGGTTCAACAGGCTGGCGTGGGCGATCTCGACTCCGACGGGACGGCCCGTGGATCCCGACGTATAGCCGATATACGCCAGGTTGTTTGGGCCGGGCGCGGGGAGCGGATCCATAGGCTTGCTGAACAAGAGCGGAGCCTCATCCAAGGGGATGACTTTCCACCTGCCCCTGGGCAGGCGGCCGGTGAGGCCGCGCTCGGCTAGGACGAACGGCGCCTGCACGTCGCGCAGCACGAATTCGAGACGTTCGGCGGGATCGCCCGGATCCAGCGGGACGTAGGCGGCGCCGGCTTTCAGAACCGAAAGTGCGGCCAGAACGCCGGCGGGCGTGCGATCGGCAAAGACGGCGATGGGAACGTCGGGGCCCGCGCCCAGCAATTGCAGCCCTTGGGCCAGGCCTGCGGAGCGCTCATTGAGTTGGCCGTAGCTCAAACGGAAGGAACTGGCGGCCAGCGCGAGGGCTTCACGCGGCTGCGCGGCGATCATGCCGGCGATCGAGGAATCTTGCGAGTCCGAGGTGCGCGTTTCAGTCAGCATATTGGTTCGTTGCTCAGGATTCTAGCATCGCCGGCATAGGTTAGACGAGGCTGAGCGGGTCTAGCGGCGGTACCAGGGGGTCTAGGGAACCGCTTGCTTCGGCGCGCGCTGCGTGCGCGACACAAAAGTGGAGATTCCCGCAACGCGGCTTGCGCTGACGGATTGCAGCACCCTCAGTTTTATCTGCGTTCATCTGCGCCGATGAACGCAGATAAAACGAGCCGTACGGAAGTTGGCTTTAGGCTGCCGATAGTGTACCGAGCGCCCCTTAGACTTAATTGTTGGCCGGCGTCGAGGAGGTCCCAGGCATCATCGTCACTTTGACCACCACGGGCTCCTCTGTCTGGCTGCGCAGTCTTTGGGCGAGACGCTGAAGGAAAGAGTCCATCTCACGGATGCTGTCGCGCAAGTCCTCAAGCGCGGCACTCAGGTCGTCGACATGCGCCGCCGTGGCGGATGCGGCATCCGAGGAGCTGCGTCTCCGGGGGGCACTTGGCTGCACGGTGGCGAGATTCTCCTGCCGCACGCTCAGCAACTCGCGCAGTTCATCGAACCGTTGCGCGAAATCCAGGCTCGTGACCGGTCTCTGTTCCAGATACTGGTTGCCGAGTTCCGAGGGGCGCGGCCCCCTGTCGCTGAGTTCGCCGCGCAGTCTATCGAGCGCCGAGGCAAACGGGCCCTCCCCTTCCGCCGGCTTCAGGGACTGTGCGGCTCCCATCTCGTCCCCGTTTCGCGTCTTACCATCCAGGGCACTCCGCAGATCGGTCAGCACACCAAGGAGCGTCTCTTCGCGCGCGGCCAGAGCGCCGGCCGGCTGCGCCTCCACCGGTTGCATGAGCGGAAGCAAGTGCGTCCGGCAGAAATCGTCGATGGCCAGCAAGAGGCTCTTTTCCTTCTCCACCACCCACGTGAGGGCCACCATCACCACCAGGCTTAGCACCAGGGCCAGCAGAGCTGTATCGAAGGAACCCGCCAGGCTCGAAGTAATTCTGGTGAGCGCGACTCTGATGGCGTCGAGTTGTTGCGGCGCCGGCGATGGGGAGAGCGCCGCCTGCTCGAGTGTCTGGCGGATGCTCATCACAGTGCCGGCCAAACCGAGAATGGGGATGGCGTACAGGAACAGCCGTACCGGTGTGTGACCGGCTTCGAGTTCCGCCAAGTCGGCATCGCCGGCCGTCGCCAGTTCCTCGGCGGCGGCTGCCGCGCTGTCCAAGGACTGAAAGCGCGCGATCGCCTTCTCGATCCGGCGGGCCAGCATGCCGTCACCATGCCGCACAGCCGCCGCGCGCGCTGCGTCCATCACCTCGCGGACACCCTCTGCGCTTCTCAGCGAAGCGGACGGCGGGATAGACGTACCGGCGATCGCGCGCTGGCGGTTCATCCCGTTCCACCAGTCCGCGAATAGGACCACTAGCGACCAGAACGTCAGCAGCAGGCACACGAACAAGGCCCAGCGGCCAATCGCCTGCTCGGGGTATGCGAAACCCGCGGGAAACGGCTTGTGCACCACGATAAGCAGCAGATAGAAAGGGGCCGACAGCAGCACCGCGCCGCCAGCCTGTAGCAACAGCCGCCGCGATCGCCAGCCGCGCGTGGCGCCCTTTGCCACGATTTCAGGGTTATTTTTCACCATTACCTTCCAACTTGTCGGCGATGGAGCTGGCCAAGTCCGGCCGCACCCGAATGCGCAGCTCGACGCGGCGGTTCTCGGGGCCGTAGAGGTCCTGGTGGTTCCGCGGATGCGCATCGCCCCGGCCGGTGGCCGAGAGCAGATCGAGAAAACACGCGCGGTCCTTTTCCAGCATATTCAGGCTCTCCGACACCACCGCCATCGAGCGCTGCTGGCTCAGGACCAGGTTCTCCTGACTGTCGGTGTTTTCGTCGCCAGTGCCGAAGCCTTTCTTATCGGAATGCCCTTCCACGACGATCGTATCGATGTACTTTCTGATGTTGTCCTTGCAGAGCACCGCGGCCAGTTTCGGCATCGTGTCGCGCAGGTAGGCTCTGCCAAGTGGCGACAGGTCAGCGCCGCCGTGTTCGGCCGCCGCTTCCTTGAAACTCATCACTTCCTGCGGAACCGCGACCACAATGACGTCCCCATCCTGGCGCATTTTCTCACCCGCCTTGAAAAGCTGAGCCGCATTCAGACGATGGGCGACGTAGTCGACCGTGCGTCCCGTCCGTTTCGCCTGGTTGTTCAGTTTCGCCACCAGGAGCAGGATGAAGATGACCATCAGCGACGTCATCAGGTCCGTCAGAGAGCTGGAGATGTGGTCGCCGGCCTTGGATTGCTTCATTGCCGCAGCCTCCGGATACCCTTGTTCAAAGTGTCGCTCAGCACTCCCAGACGGTCCGAGAATTGTTCGACGTCGCCGGCCAGCGCGGCCGCCATCCGCGGTACGGACTCGTTGGCGGCCGAGACCAGATTCAGGAACGCGGCGATCCGCGCGTTCATGCTCTCGAGCGACGCGGCCTGGCGGGCCGCCAGGGCCTGGACGTCCAACTGAATGCGCGTGGCGGTGATGGCCGGCATCAGCCGGGAAGCGGCTTCCAGAAGGTCTTCGTAAGCGTTCGACAGCCGTCTCTCGCACCACTTGCGCTCGATGAGCACGAACGCGATGCTGAGCGCCAGACCGATGATGGAGGACACGAACTTGCCCGCCAGTCCCTCAATCAACTCCTTGATCCCGACCACGGTTTCCGTATTGTTGGACAGGTCGACATGCAGGCCGCTGAGAGCCACAAGAATGGAAATGAATGTCACCATGAGTCCCAGACCGGTTAGAATGCCGGGCACGGCCTGGTAAAACGAGCCATGGTAGTAACGTTCGGAAACGCTCTCTTCGCGCAGGACTTCGCGCGGTGATGCCCCGAGATAGCGGCCCTCAACGCCGTCGGGACTGACATAGGTCACGATGTTTTCTTCGAGGTCCAGCCACCAGGTCCGGCAAGGCTCCCGCAAGGCGCTGCAGCGGCCACGCACCTCCTCGAGGAGCGCCGGAGCGAGGCCGCAGCCTCGCTCGGTTCCGCTAGCCGCCGCGAATGAACGCAGCACGGATCCCAGTGTTCCCAGCGCGCGATAAGCACGCGAGGACTGCCGCAGCATGCTGACCAGCAGAACGCAAAACAGGGCCAAGAGGCCCACACACGCCACTATGATCGGTGTTGGGATGGCCATCATGCAATCTTAACCCAGAGGATATATCCTGTCAGTTAGATCACTTTACCATATGACGTGTGTAAGTCGATACATCTCCCGCCCATCACGGCGGCGGTTGCCAGTCGCCGGGCAGGACGCCATCCTGCCTCCCCCAGGTTGGGCGCCGCTGACCCTCGTGCTTGTGGGTGTCCTGGTGCTCGCCGCGTGCGTCGCTACCATGGGATTCGCGCTGCTGAGGGTTCTCCCGCCGACACTCCAGCCAGAGACCTTGCGGCACGTGCCGCCGCCTGTCGCGCGCCAGGAACCCGATCCACAGGTGGAAATGATGGCACAACAGCGCGAACTGGCGTTGCTGGACAAGGAGTTGGACGACGCGCGTCAGAGCATTCAGGAGATCGAGCGGGAGAAGCAGCCGGGTCCCGAACGCATCCTTGCGCTGCAGCGGCAGCAGGATCAACTAACACACCTGATCGAGCAGCGGCGGGCATCGCTGCGGGAGTATGAAGACGCAGCCCGCCGTCAGGCAGCCCAACAGGAGGAGGCGCGGCAGCGGATCGAGCGCCTGCGGGCCGAGGCTGCCGAGTTGGAGCGCCGTATCGCCGCACTAAGAGCGAGCGTCGGGCAGGCGCAGGAGGCGCGGCGCGCGCGAGCCGCCCTGGAAAGCGGTTCGCCTCAAGCCGTGGAGTGTGTGCGGGGCGCCGTGATCCTGCGGCCGCAGAACACCCGGATCCCGGTTGCGGAACTGCGCAGCGGTCGATTCGTCGCCGCCGTGACGGGTAGCGGTGTGAACTTCCTGGTGACTCCGGAGGGCATCGACAGCTTCCTGGCGGCACGTGCCATCGCGCGCTTGGCAGGTCTCACCGTGGGCTACGAACCGGTTCTGGCCGGGAGCAAACCATGAAGCTGCACCGAGTAGCGTCGGCGGAACCTTTGCTGCTGTTTCTCATCGCGCTCATCGGCGGGACTCTGTGGCTGTTGAAGCCGGTTCCGGATGCTGCGGCGCTGGTGCGTCCGCCCGCTCCGCAGGCCGCGGCTGTCCCGCCGCCGCGCCCGCAACCCGCACAACCGCGCAGCAGGCCGAACCTGGCGGACGTACGCGCAGAACTGGAAGCCGCCAGGCAAGCGATGCGTGAAGGCGCCGCGGCGCTCGACGCCCAGATCGCCGAGATCGAAATGCTGCAGCGCAGGGTGGATGCGCTGCGTACCGAACTCGCGGCGCTCGAAGCCCAGCGCGCGCCTATGGGGCCGGCGGCCGTCACTTCGGCGGAAGAAAGCCGGACGGAGGATCTGGTGCAAGAGCGCCGGGCGCAGATGTCCCATCTCGAATCCGAACTGGCGAACCTGAAGAGCGCGCTGGCCGCACCGTTGCCCGATGCGCGGAAGGTTCCTCTCGCGGTCCACCCGTCGCAGAAGCTCCCCGTCCTGGTCGATCTGAGTGGCAACCGAATCGCACCGGTGACCGGGGAGTTCTTCCACCTTCCCATGTTCACGTCCTCTTCCGTGGTCGTGGCCACGCGCAAAAGCCCGGGGGAGACCATCGCGGAAGCGCGCGCGCCGAACAGCCAGTTTGCGCGCTTCCTCTCGAAAATCCACTCCGAGAAGCGGTATATCTCGTGCCTGCTGAACAGTGATTCTTTTGAGGCCTTCTATGCGGTGCGGGACATGGCCACCCGCGCGGGTTTCGACATTGCCTGGGAGCCGGCAGACACCCGCAGCGGAAAGATCCCGATCCAGAAAGTGAAGCTGGTGTCGAAACCACGCTCGCCGGACGATGTGGTGCCACTGCCGGATATACTGCGGGAGCATGCCGGGAAACACTGAGCACCCTTAGCTCCTATTTCGCGCGCAGCACTTCCACGCCGCGCGGCGGCAGATCGACGGCCCGATGCGGTCGCGCCATCGTGGAGCACGCGGCGCATGGGGCGCGGCAGCGTAACGCGCTGCGGTGTCTTCGTATGATTGACGCGGTACGCTTCACCGCCGCAATCCAGATCACGTCCGAGCAGAGTACGTACACCACGGAATGGAAAGTCGACCCTCGGGCGTTCCTTTCAGCCGACGCTAAGCTTAGACAGTCGGCGGCCCGTGACCGGTCTCTCCCCTCGTCCAGCGTGGCTCGTCGAACGGCCTGGAGTACGAGACGCTCGGACCTTGCAGTTATCTTTAGGTTATTCCTGGGCCACGGGAACGGAGCGCACGCGCCGACGCGCTCGCACGTGGAGTATTTGTACGAGTTGGCGGCGGTGTGAGAACCGGCGCCGTTACTGCGGTTTGAGCTTGAAGACCACGCCGGTGCCGCTTTTCCCACCGTAATATGTCGTGCCGTATAGGTTGCCAGCCGAATCGCGGATCAGCCCGGCGTAAGGGGTGCCACCATCGGCGCCGCCCGTGAAGTTGTACAGTACGCCATAATTCCCGGACGGATCCAACTTGTACACCACACCCCAGCCACCCGTGCCGCCGTAGAGCGTAGTCCCGTAGAAGTTGCCCGCCGAGTCGCCGATTACACCGGCATAGGGCAAGAATCCACTGGTGGCGCTCGTGAACGTGTAGAGCACCGTCTCATTTCCCGCAGTGTCCAGCTTGTATACTACGCTCCCGTTGGCGCCGAGGTAAGTAGTCCCGTAGAGATTGCCAGCCGAGTCGCGAATTACGCCTGCGTAGGGACTGCCCCCATCGGCCTCACCCGTGAAGGTGTACAGCACCGTCTCCGCGCCAGCCATGTCCAGCTTGTACACCACACCCCTCCCAGTGCCGCCCTCGTGGGTGGTCCCGTACAGGTTGCCGGCCGCGTCGAGGATCACGCCAGCATAGGGGACGCACCCATCAAACGCCCCGCAACCGAAGCTGTGCAGCACTGTCTCATTGCCCGTCGGGTCCAACTTGTATACGACGCCCCAAAAGGGTTCATATCCGCCGGCGCTAGTCGTCCCGTAGAGGTTGCCTGCCGAATCGCGGATCACACCGGCATACGGGAGGCCCCCATCAGCCCCAAGTGTGAAGCTGTGGAGTACCGTCTCATGTCCGGCCGGATCCAGTTCGTACACGGACGCCCCATTTGCCTGTACCGCCGTTGAGAGTGGTCCCGTAGAGATTACCGGCCGAGTCGCGGGTCACACCTGCGTAAGGGTTTCGGCCGTCAGCGCCGCCGGTGAAGCTGTAGAGCACCGTCTCCTGGCCAGCCGGGCTCAGCTTGTACACCACGCCCGCGTTCGCGGGTCCGCCGCCGGTGGTAGTGCCGTAGAGGTTGCCGGCGGAGTCGCGAATTACGCCTGCGTAGGGGTTGGTCCCACCGGGCGCGTTTGGAAAGTTGGGCGGCGCCGTCTCGTGGCCAGCCGGATCCAGCTTGTATACCCCCGCACCTACGTTGCCTATGCCGCCCTGAAGCGTGGTCCCATACAGGTTGCCCGCCGAGTCGCGGATCACGCCTGCGTACGGTGCGGCCCCGTCGGCTGCGCCGGTGAAAGTGTACAGGACGGTCTCCTGGCCGGCCGTGTTCACGCTGTATATTACGCCCAGGTTTCGTGTGCCGCCTTGTTGAGCGGTCCCGTAGAGGTTGCCTGACGAGTCGCGGATCACACCGGCGTAGGGGTAGCCGCCGTCGGCTCCGCCCGTGAAGCTGTACAGCACCGTCTCGTGCCCCGCTGTATCCACTTTGTACACTACGCCCATGTTCCCTGTGCCGCCGGAGCTAGCTGTCCCGTAAAGGTTGCCGGCGGAGTCGCGGATCACACCTGCATAAGGGGAAGCCCCGTCGGACTCGCCCGTGAAACTGTACAGCACAGTCTCATTGCCGGTCGGGTCCAGCGAGTACACCACGCCCCACTGCGCGTTACCGCGAAGGGAAGTAGTCCCGTAAAGATTGCCCGCCGAGTCGCGGATGACACCGGCGTAGGGGTAGCCGCCAGCGGCGCCGCCCGTGAAGCTGTGCAGTACCGTGAATTGGCCGGCCGCATCCAACTTGAAGACGACGCCGTAACCGCCGTAGCCCGCTGAGCCGCCCGCATAGGTGGTGCCGTAGAGATTGCCGGCCGAGTCGCGGATGACACCGGCGTAGGGGTAGCCGCCATCGTCGCCGCCCGAAAAAGTGTAGAGCACCGTCTCGTGGCCGGACGAGTCGACCTTGAACACGACGCCCGAAGACGCGGCGCCGCCGTAGACAGTTGTGCCGTAGAGGTTGCCTGCCGCGTCGCGGACCACACCGCCGTAAGGGTTTCCTCCATCGGCCCCGCCCGTGAAACTGTACAGAACCGTCTGCCGGCCTGCCGTATCGACTTTGTAGACTACCCCGGCATTCGCTGCGCCGCCGGAGTTAGCGGTCCCGTAGAGGTTGCCTGCGGAGTCGCTGATCACACCAGCGTAAGGGAACGCCCCCTTCGGCGGGCTGGCGAAATTGTGCAGCACGGTTTCGCTGTACGCGGTCTGTGCCTGCGCCTGCGCTATCGTCAGCGCGACTATTGCGCACGCAAGCCATGAGAAGCAGGCACGTTTTTTACAACGCGGCGGCTGTTGAGTCACCGGAAACCGGCAGCCGTCTTGTGCGATGGTCATGAATTCCTCCTTAAACTGGTGTGCACTTAGCGCCCTGGTTCACCGGCGGCGTTACTGCGGAGTAAGTCTGAAAACTACGCCGACGTTTCTTTTCCCACCCATTTGGGTGGCGCCGAAGAGGCTTCCCGACGAACTAAGAATCACGCCTGCATGGGCGTCGCCCCCATTGGCTCCTCCGAAGCTGTACAGCACGGTGTAATTGCCAGTTGCGTCCAGTTCATACACGACGCCCTGGCCGCCTGAGCCGCCGTTGGAATTAGTCCCGTAAAGGTTGCCGGCCGAGTCGATGATGACACCTGCGAAGGCGTTGCCCCCATCGTTCCCGCCTCCTCCAAAGGCGTGCAGCACGGTCTGCTGGCCGGCCGTATCCACCTTGTACACAACGCCGGCGTTCTGTGCGCCGCCAAAGAAGGTGGTCCCGTAGAGGTTGCCCCCCGCATCACGGATGACTCCGGCGTAGGGGCGGTTCCCGTCAGCCCCGCCGGTGAAAGTGTACAGCACCGTCTCGTGGCCGGTCTTATCCAGTTTGTACACCACGCCATAGCCCGCCCAGCCTGCCCCTGCACCGCCTGCTGGAGTGGTCCCGTAGAAGTTGCCTGCCGAGTCGCGGATCAGACCTGCGCTAGGGTAGGCCCCGTCGGCCCCGCCCGTGAAAGTGTACAGCACGGTGAGACGGCCGGTGGTACGAAGCACGTACACCACGCCCGCGCTTCCACTGCCGCGCCAGGAGTTGGTTCCGTAAAGGTTGCCTGCCGAGTCGCGGATCACGCCGGAGAGGGGGTTGGATCCGTCGGCCCCGCCGGTGAAGCTGTACAGCACCGTCTCCTGGCCGGAGGTATCCACTTTGTAGACCACGCCGTAATCCGCTGTGCCGCCGTAGACGGCGGTCCCGTAGAGGTTGCCTGAGGAGTCGCGGATCACACCTGAGTTGGGGCCACCCCCATCGGCCCCGCCCGTGAAGGTGTACAGCACCGTCTCATGGCCCGTGGCGTCCAGTTTGTATACTGTGCCCCAGCCCGACGTGCCGCCTGCGGAAGTAGTCCCGTAGAAGTTGCCGGCCGAGTCGCGGATCAATCCCGCGCTGGGGTAGCTCCCATCGGCCGCGCCTGGAAAGCCGTACAGCACTGTCTCCCGGCCGGATGTATCCAGCTTGAACACGACGCCTCCGTTGGCTGGGCCGCCGTAGGCAGTAGTGCCGTAAAGGTTGCCCGCCGAGTCGAGGACCACGCCTGCGTAAGGGTGACTCCCATCTGCCCCGCCCGTGAAAGTGTACAGCATCGTGGCATGGCCAGCCGCATCCACCTTGAAGACCGCGCCTGGGTTCGAGCCGCCTCCGGTGGCGGTCCCGAAGAGGTCGCCTGTCGAGTCGAGGATGAGGCCTGCTTGGGTTTGGCCGCCGTCGCTGCCGCCCGTGAAGGTGTACAGGACCGTCTCATGCCCGGTCGTATCCAGCTTGTACACTACGCCCTGATAGTCAAAACTCGCTGCGCCGCCGCTTTGAGTAGTCCCGTAGAGGTTGCCGTTGGAGTCGCGGATCACGCCGGCAATCGGGTTTGCCCCGTCCACGCCGCCCGTGAAGTTGTACAGCACAGTCTCATGGCCGGCGGTGTCCAGCTTATAGACCAGCCCCGCGCCCGCAGAGCCACCATTCGGAGTAGTCCCGTACAGATTGCCTGCCGAGTCCAGGATCACGCCCGCTTCGGGGCCGCCCCCATCGGCCGCGCCCGTGAAGGTATACAGCACGGTCTCGTGTCCGGCCGTATCCAGCTTGTATACGATGCCCCGATTGGCTGTGCCGCCGTAGCGCGGTTCCGTAGAAGTTGCCTGCCGAGTCGCGAATCACGCCTGCGACGGGGCAGAGCCCATCAATGGTCCCTCCGCCCCCCGATCCGGTGAAACTGTACAGCACCGTCTCATGGCGGGCAGTATCCAGCTTGTAGACCACCCCCGCGCCCGTTGAGCCGCCCGTGGAAGCCGTTCCGTAGAGGTTGCCCGACGAGTCGGCAATTACACCGGCGTAGGGGTTTCCTCCGTCGGAGCCGCCCGTAAAGTTGTACAGCAAGGTCTGATTGCCGGCCGCATCCACCTTGAACACGGCGCCCCAGCCCGCTGTGCCACCGGTCTCAACCGTTCCGTAGAGGTTGCCGGCGGAGTCGCGGAGCAGGCCCGCGTAAGGGTTCGCGCCCTTCGGCGAGCTTGCGAAAGTGTGCAACAGGGTTTCCTTGTATGCTGTCTGCGCCTGCGCTGGTGCTATGGCGGCGGCGGCTAATACGCACGCCAGCCACGGCAGGCCAGCACGTCGTTGAAAATGGATGGAGTGGTCTGGTTCTTTGTCAGTCATAGGTCTCCTTATGGGCGCGCTGGCGCACGGAGCTTTCTGCTCATAGAAAAACGAGTAAAAGATCTTAATGCCCAGTGTATACCCGATCCGGACCGACTCCGAGAAATACTGCCGGATCGCATTTGGAAGGCAGGGTGCAGGCGCAAAGGTAACATGTTCCAGCCTCCCGCGATTGGTGTCGCGTTGTCCGCGATCGCGCTCTCCCTGCAATCCGCCGCGCTTGCCCAGGATTCGCGCGCGCAGTTCATGAGCCTCGAAGCGGCGCAGCCAATCCTCGAGGCCATGTCCGCGTCGCTGCCCGCCGGCCTGCGCGCCGGCCAATTGGACGCAGTCCGCTGGGCGCAATGGCTGAAGACGGCGGACACGCAAGTGCGGCATCGCCTGGATGCGGGCGAAGAGGATACGCTCACCAACCTCTTGCGTTTCGGCGTTACCTTCACCAAGGAATACCGCATCGACGATGAGTACTTCGCGCGCTATGGCGAAAGCACGCTGGTCGACTCTTTCGCCGAACACCGCGCGCACGATTTGATCCAGGCGCTGGCCGCTCCCGGAACCAACGCGGGCTTCATCGAGATGCGCGCGCTCCTGGAGCGCCACGGATTCCCGCTCAAGACAGCGGCCGACCGCGTGGCGGCGAAGCGCTACCTGCTGAATAACATGGCCAGGATGCACAAAGAGTTTCTGCAGGCGAAAGAGCAGGTCAAGAGCAACCGCTTTCAGATGTTTCAGGAGCGGGGCATTTCGCTCGACAGCAATCTATGGCCGGACTACGATGTGGATCTGCAGCTTCGGCGCATGGCCGCGCAGGGCATGCTCAAGCCGGGCAGCGTGCGCAAAGTCGCAATTGTGGGGCCCGGCCTGGACTTTGTCAACAAGCAGGAAGGCGTGGATTTCTACCCGCCGCAGAGTGTGCAGCCATTCGCGCTGCTGGATGCCCTGCTGCGGCTGGGTCTGGCTAACGCTAACGCCGACGCCGGCGCCGGCGCGATCGAGATCCATACGCTGGATATCAGCTCGCTGGTGAATGCGCACCTCGCGGCTGCCCGGAAGAGTGCGGCTGCCGGGCGCCCGTACACGGTCCAACTGCCTTGGTTCGCGGGGGGACGGTGGAGCGGCGAGTTCCGCGCAAGGTTCGTCGATTACTGGAAGGCGCTGGGATCCCGGATCGGGGAGCCCGTTGCGCCTATCACCGTTCCCGAGGCCCTTTCCGGCATCGACACACGCGCGGTCCGTGTGCGCCCGGCCATGGTTGGCCGCGTGAATCCCGTCGACATGAATATCGTGTATCAGGTTCTGCCGGAGGCGCCCGGCGGGCGCTTCGATCTGATCGTGGGCACCAACATCTTCCTCTACTACGGAGCATTCGAGCAATCGCTGGCAAGAAGCAACATCGCGGCCATGCTGAACGCGGGCGGATACCTGTTGTCCAACGACAAACTGGCGGAGGGGGCGGCGTCCGGACTGGAACTGGTGATGACGACGGACATTCCGATGACGGAGGCGCCAGTCATGACGGATTCTATCTTCTGCTACCAGCACCGGCACTGAATTAGGGATCCGCACTAATTCCAAGACTGTTCACTTAATGATGTTTCGGTGGGGCAGACGATCGTTTTATGTCGTCTGCCAAGCGCTCTCCGAAGACGGCAGACCACAAAGTGCGATGGTCTGCCCCACCAAAGTGAACAGCATTGGCACTAATTCCGGTACCTTTAGTACTAACACGCAGTGCGGACAATGCCCCGCTCAGCTTGGGTGATATCCCTCAGATATTGAATAAATGGAACTTCAGGGCCGGTTTGTTTAATCTCGCCTCGCCTAGGTGTTGAGTTTCGCAGCACTCCCCAGGCATGGCGTGGGGCGCCGGATTGGGCGGCCTTAGGCCCCTCAAACGGGTGGTGGAACCCCATATTAACACAGGGTTGCGGCGGTGGGCGGTGGAATCCGCCAAGCCTCATGGCGGAAACAGGGCTGGCCTGTGGCGGCCCGTATTACCGGTTAAGCGGAACGGGTTATCTTAATCTACTTTGTGGCCTATGAAGTGCATCGCTTGGGGTCTACTTCTTTTTTGCTGCTCCTGGGTGCCGGACCCCAAGCCGGTCGAGGGGTGGGGGTCTATGAGTCTGGGTTCAGGGCGGTCCGGGACGAAGCCTCGCAATATGCGGGCGATGGGCTGCGCGTGCGTCCTTAGGGGACTTGCTCAGACCCGTTCCGGCCGATCCGCCAGCGCCATCGCCCAACAAGGAGTAATTTCTTTACTACTGGTGCTGGTTGCGGCCAGTTCCTCTCAGGCAAAAACGCACCCGGTTCCGCTGGAGCCAGGCACCGACGCCGCCAAGTGCATCACCTGCCACGAGGATAAGACCAAGGGAAAGGCGGTACATTCGGCCATCGCCACGGGATGCTTGAGCTGCCACGAACTGCGTGTAAGCAAAGACGTTACCCGTATCAAGCTGACCGCCGTCACACCCGTCAAGCTGTGCCTGGGATGCCACGCCGACAAGGACGCCAGCCAAGTCAAAGGCCATGTGCACGGCCCGGCGGTTCGGGACTGCCTCAAGTGCCACGATCCGCATACATCCGCCTTCAAGAACCAACTGCTAAAGGCCACCGACGGCGCCACCAAAGACACCAATCTTTGCCTGCAATGCCACACCCAGGGGCTCAACGTTCCAGCCGCCGGCAGCCGCCACGCCGCGCTCGATGGCGGCTGCGAAACCTGCCACGTCACCCACAAGACCGGCGCTTCGGCGGATGCCGAGTTCCGGTATCACCTTACCAAGGCCAGCCCCGCGCTCTGCACGGAATGTCACGATCCCAAGGACGCGCAAATCGCGAAGGCCCATCAGGGCCAGCCGATCGAAAAGGCGGATTGCCTCACCTGCCACGATCCGCATCAGTCGGCCACGCCAAAGCTGATGCGGGCGTTCCTGCACAGCCCCTTTGAGTCGAAATCCTGCGACACCTGCCATCAGCCGGCCAAGGACGGCAAGGTGGTGCTCACCGCCCCCAGCGTCAAGGAACTGTGCGTGACCTGCCACGACGAGCAGGCCAAGAAGATCGCGAGCGCCAAGGTACAGCATCCCGGCGCGCAAGGCGATTGCACGGATTGCCATAGCCCGCACGCGGGTAAGACGCCGGGCTTCATTCGTCCCGATCCGGTGACCGCCTGCCTGGGCTGCCACAGCGATCAGGCCGAATTGCAGAAGAAAGGGCATGTACACCAGCCGGCGTATGAACAAGGTTGCGCGACCTGCCACGAGCCGCATGGCGGAGAAAACCCGAAACTGCTGCGCGCCAAGAGCGAGAACCAATTGTGCCTGGAGTGCCACGGTCCGGATGCGGCTCCCGCCAAGCTCGAAAAAGAGCACCTGGTGGCGATCTTCGATGGCAAGGTGAAACTGCCCGAGAATTACTTCCTCAAGGTGACAGTCCTGCCGTTGAAGTACGGCCTGGGGCACCCGACCACCCGCCATCCGGTGCAGGACGTGGTGGACCCGGCCACATCCAAGGTCTTGACCGCTATAAGCTGCGCGAGCTGCCATCAGCCGCATGCATCGGCCAAGCCGGGCTTGCTGGTGAAGGATCAGGCCAACAACATGGACTTCTGCAAGACCTGCCATACCAACGGGCTGAATCTGAAGAGCACGCGGGTGGGGGGCAACTAGGATGTGGCGGACAATAGCGGCACTGGCTCTGCTGACCGCTCTGCCCTTGGCTGCCGCCGACAAGAAAAAGAGGAATTCGGATCCCGAGCCGAGCGCTCCGCAAAGGATCAACATCGATACCCGCAACCTGGTGTGGCCGCAGCCGCCGGAGATTGCGCGCATTCGCTTTCTGGCCATGTACACCGGCGAGAAGTTCGACCCGGCCATTCTGGACAAGCCCAAGAATAAGAAAAAGAATTGGAAGGATGTGCTGGCCGGCGCGCAATCGCAAACCGAGAAGAGCGTCAAGATTCCCTTTCAGTTCATCCGGGTGTACGGGGTTGCCGCCGACTCCAAAGGCAATATCTATGCGGCCGACCAGGCAGTGGGCGCGGTTTTCATCATCGACCCGGCCACCAAGGACGCCACGCTGATCCGCAACGGCAAAGAGGCGCGCTTTGGCCTGATCAATGGACTGGCGATGGACGACAACGACCGGCTCTTCGTATCGGATTCGAAACTGCGCCACGTGCTGGTGTTCAATTCCAAGCACGAACAGGAGGCCATCGTCGGGACTGGCGTGCTGACGGATCCGGGCGGACTGGCAATCGACCGGGAGAACCGGTTCCTGTACGTGGTGGACACCGACAAAGACCAGGTGGTGGTCTTCGACGCCGATAGTTACAAGGTTCTGCGCACTATCGGGGTCGCGGGAAAGAAACATACGCTGGCGGATCCCGGCAACTTTTCTCTCCCCACTAATGTGGCGGTGGATAGCGATGGCAACCTTTATGTAACCGACACGCTGAACAATCGCGTGGAAATCTTCGATGCCGAGGGAAACTTCATCAGCGAGTTTGGCAAGGCTGGCGACGGTCCGGGGCGGTTCGCTCGTCCCAAGGGCATCGCGGTGGATGGCGACGGCCACATCTGGGTGGTTGACGAAGTCCAGAGCCGCGTGCAGGTTTTCGATCGCGAAGGGCGCCTGCTGATCTATTTCGGAGAGCAGGGACAGTATCCCGGGCAATTTCAAGCGGCCTATGGCATCGCCATCGACCAGAAGAATCGAGTCATCGTTTCCGAGCAGTTTCCCGGCCGCGTGCAGGCGTTCCAGTACGTGACTGACGCCGAGGCGGAAGAAGCCCGCAAGAAGCAGGATGGCGGGGAAGCAGCGCCGGGAAAGCCGGCCCAAAAACATATCGCGCCTGTTAACGCGCAAGGTTCCGCGGCGCATGCGCCGCGATAGGACTTGGTTCCGGGGAGGAGCCAAACGGATGACGGGGCGAAGCCCACGTCCGCAGTGAAGCAACAAGATGAGGCTTAGGAGGCCTTTATATTTATGAATAGATTAGCGCTAATGGTTCTCATCGTCGCTCTGGTGTCGATGACCGCCATGGCACAGACTGACGTCCTTGGAGCGCACAATGTCTATGGGCGTGGCTGCGTTGCCTGCCACGCTCCGCATAGCGGCGCTCGCGGAAACGACGTCAACACGGTCGATCCGGGAACGGGTACCCTGGCTCTCTGGGGACAGGACCTCGCGCCCCTTTACGGCAAGACCGTCGCATTCGGCGACGCGGGCGGGTACTCCGTCACATTTCCCGCCAGTATCGCTGGCTTCACCGGCGCACACGACCCCAACTTTGTGATCATTGCCTGCCTGAGCTGCCACGACGGCAACGTGGCGAAGGTCGGCATGATGAAAGGCACAACTGTGGAGACGCTGCCGATCGTCGGCGGGAACGCCCCGACGCTGCTCGGAAACGATGGCTCGACCCCGGGCCAGTATAACAACGACCACCCGGTTGGACCGCAGGCCGCTTTCGGCTGCGGCGGTCAGTACAACTGGGACTGCACGATCTCGGCAACCGGCACAGTCCAGATGACCGGCCCCAGCAGCAGTGTTTTCAAGAACACCAATTATGGTTTCACGGTGTCGCTGTCGGCTGTCAACAACGTCCCGACGGTGACTTGCACCAGTTGCCACGATCAGCACAGCGAGATTATTTACGCGGGCATGATCGGGGGTGTCCAGGCTAACTGGAACACTTCCTTCTTCGTGCGGGGGCCGTACACCCCTGCTGGCGGCGGCAACAACGCGGCGCAGTTCTGCCGCAATTGCCATGGTGGAGAGTCAAACGAAATGCACGGTCTCATGAACGTTCCGACGACCGGCAACAGCCATATTTAGTCGATGCGAGAGTTCCAGGGGGGGATTTCCCCCCCCGCTCTCCTAAATCTATGAAAACGCGGTTCTCGATTTACACTCTACTCGTCTCAGCGCTGTCCGCCCAGGCTGGCGCGCCCAGCGTACCTTCGGCGGCGCCACCGGCGGGCAGGCCCGTCGCGCGGGTCAACGGAGCCATTCTGACAGACCGCGATCTTCGCCGGGAGATGCTGGCTATCTTCCCGTACGCCGCCCAGCATGGCGGCGACTTTCCCAAGGCCATGGAGCCGAGCATTCGCAAAGGCGCCTTGCAGATGATCGTGTTCGAAGAACTGGTATACCAGGAGGCGTTGCGGCTAAAGATGAGCGTGCCGGCCGCCCAAATGGATCGGGCGTGGGCGGAATTTCGCAAAGAGTTTCCGACGCCGGAAGCTTACCGGCAATTCCTGAAGACGGAGGTCAACGGCTCCGAGGATCTGGCGCGGACCAAGATCCGGCGGTCGCTGCTGGTCGAGCAAATGATCAAGATGGAGGTGTCGGACAAGGCCGCCGTATCCTCGGCGGAAGCCAAAGTCTATTACGACGCGCATCCCGACGCCTTCCGCGTTCCGGAGTCGTTTTCGGTGCAGACCATCTCCATGGTCCCGCCCGGCAAGGCGACGCCAGCCCAAGTGGAGGAAGCTCGCAGAAGCGCCGCCAAGGCGCTCAAGCAGGCGCAGGCAACCAGGACGTACGAACAGTTCGGCCTGCTGGCGGAAAAGATCTCAGAGGACGACTACCGCGTGATGATGGGCGATCACAAGGCCGTGGATCGCGCCAAGCTGCCGCCACCCATCGTGCAGGCGCTCCAGGCCATTCGGCCCGGCGAAATCAGCGGTGTCATCCAGGTGGAGCAGACATTCACCATCGTCCGCCTGAACGCGCACACGCCCGCCGGTATACGGGGATTCGACGAAGCGAAGGACTCATTGCGTAAGCAACTCGAGAAAGCCAAAACCGAAGAGCTTAGGACGGCGCTCGGCAAGAAGCTGCGGAGCAGAGCAAAGATCGAGGAGCTCTGATTCTTCGCAGGAGGGTGGGAGTAGAAGGCTGCCGTGGGGAAAACATCAGCAGGAGCGATTTGTGTGTTAGTGGCGGTCATGGCGCCGCACGCCCTGGCGCAGCTTCGGACGGGGGAGCTGAGCGCCGACCTGAGCGGCTCCCTGTCAGCCGGCTACACCGCCGATTATGGGAACCTCACCGCTTCCGACCATGGCATCACCGCGGGCGGCGCGGCGAACTTGACCGGCTCGTATTACAACCCCGGGTTTTTCTCTTTCAACATCCAGCCTTTCTACAATCAATCCCGGACCAATTCCGATTTCCAATCCATCACCGACGCCAGCGGCGTCAATGCTACCGCCTCGATTTTTGGAGGGAGCGACTTTCCCGGATCGATCAGCTACAGCAACGTTTACAACGGCGAGGGAAACTTCGGGGTCCCCGGCGTCGCCAATTACACGAGTCACGGCAACTCCGATGTTTTCAGTGTCGGTTGGGGTGAGCACGTCGCCAAGCTCCCCAACTTGTCGTTCAACTATCAGCAGGGAAGCAACCAATACTCGATCTATGGGACGGACACGAACAGCACCTCCGATTTTCATTCGTTCGTGGCCAATGCCTCGTACTCGCTGGTTGGTTTCAATTTCAACGCAGGCTATCATTACTCGGCCGTTCAATCGCAGTTACCCCAACTGTATTCGGATCAGCAGCCGGAGAAATCCGATTCCGATACCAGTTCGTACTCTTTGGGCCTGGGACATGCGCTCCCGTTCCACGGGACATTCACGGCCGGAGCCATCCGCTCGGATCTGGATTATGGCAGCACCGAAGGTAATTACAAAGGCACACTCGACACGGCGTATTCGGGTCTCATATTCAATCCGGTGGACCACCTGACTTTTGGAGCCAACGCGCAGTACCTCGACAACCTGGCAGGCCAGCTTTATCAATCGATCGTCTCCGCGGGCGGTATCGCCGCACAGGGGCAGATGCCCGCAGAATCGTCGCATTCCCTGGATCTCACCGGGTTCGCCGCCTATGCCGTGCCGGTCCTCCACATGACTTTCAATGGGACCGATCAGTACCAGGCGCAACGCTTCGCCGGCGCTGCCTCGGAGTCGGATTCGTTCACGGGATCGGCGACCTACTCAAACTTTCTCATGGGAGGCACGCTGAACGCCACGGTGGGCGCCGTGCGAAGCGAGATCAGCCCAACCAATGCGACGCGCCTGGGCTTCATCGGCTCGGTCAACTACTCGCGGGAAGTCCGGCGTTGGTCCTTATCCGGATTCGTGAACTACGCGCAAGACCAACAGACCCTGCTGGCTTCGTACCTGACGAATACCCTGGGCTATTCGGGCAGCGCGGGGCGCCGAATCGGCCGGAGGTCGACATGGACCAGCGTGGCCAGCGGTTCCAAATCCGGATTGGCGGGTCAGTCGGGTTCCACCAGTTCCAGCCAGTCGTATTCCACGTCGGTGTTCGTAAGGTGGATCAGCGGAACAATGGCCTATTCACGATCCAGCGGCAACGCGATTCTGACCGGGTCGGGCCTGGTGGCCACGCCGGTTCCGCTCCCCGTAGTGAGCGCGGCCGCCGTAGTTCTCTACGGAGGACACGCCTACTCGTTTGGGGTGGGCGCTAACCTGGCGCGGGGCGTCACGCTTTCAGCCGCTTACTCGCAGGCGCAAAGCAACACGGAGAACGGCGACGCGAACTCCAACAACAACACGTCGCAATTGACCGCGACCATGCTATACCGCGTGAGAAAGACTTACTTCCAGGCGGGCTATGCGAGGCTGGTCCAGGGCTTTAGCGCTTCGGGCACGCCGCCCAGCATGCTGGGCTCTTTATATTTCGGTTTAACACGATGGTTCAGCTTTTTCTAAGACTCGCGTGGGGCAGCCAATCTTGGCTGCAAGCCGGCTCTCCAGCCGGCTTCGACGCGCTGGAAAGCGCGTCCGCAGGCAGGATTGCCTGCCCCACAAGCCGGAACTTGGGCTACAGAGTGCTAGCCCTGCTGCTGCTGATGCCGGGGCTGGCCGCGGCACGCTCCGTTCCGAAGACACCCGTGACGCCGGATGCGCCCGAGCTGCTGATGGACGGCGGGCGCCGCCTGGTATTCGAACGCAGCTTCAGCTCCGAGCGCGAAGTGAAAACCAAGCGCGGCTTCTGGACCAAGGTCAAGGACGCCGTGGTCGGCGAACCGGATTATCGCCGCCTGGTGCGCCCGTACGGCGTGACGGAGGATTCCCGGGGGCGCATCATCATCACGGACCCGGGCGCCTACGGCGTGCATGTCTTCAATTTCGCGCAGCAGAAATACAAGTTCCTGTCGCACGGTGAGGGAGAGCATGCGCTGCGCGCCCCGCAGTGCGTCGCCGTGGACAAGCAGGACAACATTTACGTCACGGACTCCGATGCGGGCAAGATCTTTGTCTTTGGCGCCGATGGGAAATTCCAGCGCGTTATCGGCGGCTTGAAAGGCGGCGAGGGCATTTTCAAACGGCCCACGGGGATCGCCGTGGATTCCGATGCCCAGCGAATCTATGTCAGCGACACCTGGCGAGATCGGATCTTCGTGCTCGACATGCAGGGCAGCGTCCTGCGGACCATCGGCAAATTGGGCCGCGCGGACGGCGAATTCAATTTCCCCACCGAGTTGCGCCTGCAGGGCCAGGATCTGGTGGTGGTGGATGCCATGAATTTCCGTATCCAGGTTTTCGATCGTTCCGGCAACTTCCGCTACGGGTTTGGCCGCGCCGGCGGCAGCCTTGGCGATCTGTACCGCCCTAAGGGACTGGGGATCGATTCCGAAGGTCACTTCTATGTGGGCGATGCGCTCCATCATCTGGTCCAGGTTTTCGATCGGGACGGCAACCTGCTCTATTATTTCGGCAAGGAGGCGGGCATCGGCGACTTCGAGTTACCCGCCGGGCTGTCGGTGAATGGTTCCGGACGAATCCTGGTGGTCGATTCTAACCGCAGGCGCGTGCAGGTGTTTCATTATTTTGGTGCGGCCGAGCCGCCCGCGGGAGGCGGGCAATGAGGCTTTGTCTGGCAGCTTTGTTCGCCGCGGCCGCCCTTTCCGCCCAGACCCGCGATGTCATCGGCATGCACGACCTTTCCAGGGGCAGCGGATCGCCGACTACCGGCGCATTGCCGGGCTCCTGCATGTATTGCCATGCGCCGCACAACGGCGTCGGAGGACAGACGCCGTTGTTTAACCAGAAGCTTTCCAAGGCGACTTATTCGACTTATACCAGTTCCACCTACAAGGAGACGGGCGAAGCGCAACTGCAGCCATCGAGCGATAGCCTGTTGTGCCTGAGCTGCCACGATGGCACAGTGGCGCCCGGACAGACGCAGGCTTACGGAAAGATCTCCATGTCCGGAAGCATGAAGCCGGCCGATATCCTTAGCGGCGCATCCGGCCCGAGCTTGCAAAGCTCGCATCCGAACAGCCTGGTGCTGCCTTTGAAAGACGATCCGGAACTAGTGAAGTCGCTGGTGGGGGCGGGGAAGACCGCCGACCCCGCGGTCAAGCTGATCAAGGGCAATATCGAGTGCGATACCTGCCACAATCCGCACGTGCAATCCACCGATAAGGTGGCGCAGAACTTCCTGGTTCGCGACGGTTCCAGCGGGCAACTCTGCCTGGCTTGTCACGATCCCAGCCGCGTAGTCACCGGAGCGGACAACCAGCTCTGGCAGTGGGCCATCGGCGCGCATGCCATCGCCACGAACACCGTGAGAAATGCCGCTGCGACGCCCGTCGGAGACTATGGCACGGTGGCGCAGAACGCTTGCATTGCTTGTCATCAGGTGCATAACGCGCCGGCGGCAGCGGGTCTGCTGCGCGCGCCCAACGAACTGGACTGCCTGTTGTGCCATGGCGGCGGCTCCAACATCTCGCCGGCCATCCCCAACATTGCCGCGGAATTCGCCAAGACCGGCCACCCGTTTCCCACGAGCAATAACCAGCACACGGCGGGCGAGGGCGCGCTGCTGAATCAAAACCGGCATGCCACTTGCGTGGACTGTCACAATCCGCACTCATCCGTGCGCGTGACCGCATTCACGCCGCCGCCGGCGATTCGCTTGTCCCAGAACAACGTGGCTGGCATCAGTGCCTCCGATGGCGTCAGCACGGTGAAGCCGGGGGCCGTGAATCAATATGAGAATTGCCTGCGCTGTCACGGCGCCAGCACCGGCAAGACGGCCAGCCGCGTGTTCGGGTACCTGCCAGTATGGACGATTTCGGCAGGCGATCCGCTCAATTTGATCCCGCAGTTCGCCGCGACGGCTTCGTCCAGCCATCCGGTGACGCACGATAGCAACAGCAGCCTGCCGCAGCCGAGTCTGCGCCCCTACATGCTGAATCTGGACGGAGCGACCCAGGGGCGCGCGATGGGAGTGCGCCTTCTGTGTACGGACTGCCACAACAGCGACGACAATCGCGAATTCGGCGGGGCCGGCCCGAATGGCCCGCACGGCTCCAAATTCACGCACATTCTGGAACGCCGCTACGAGGCGACCCAGGCCCCGCGACCCGGCCTGCCGATTGTGAATCCGTTCCCGAATCCGGACCTCAGCGTAGCCGGCCCTTACGCCCTTTGCGGCAAGTGTCACGACCTGAAATTGGTTCTCGCCAATACCAGTTTCAATGGGCACGCGCGGCACATCAACGCCGGCTTCTCGTGCTCGGTATGCCACACCGCGCACGGCATGGGTAGCTTCTCGGCTACGATCTCCGGCGAGCGTCTGGTGAACTTCGACGCCAATGTGGTGGCCCCCAATGGACTGGCGCCCATCTCGTACAACCGCGCGAAGAATAGTTGCAACCTGGTCTGCCATGGGCAGGTTCACGGCGCGGCATCTCCGGTGCGCCCCGGATTGCCTGCGCACGCCGGAAAGTCGGGTGTTCACCGGTAGCGCGTTGGCGGAGCCGGGCGGCCGAAGGCCCGAACGTGCCTCGGTTATAATCCCGGTTGGCCGGGACGCCCAGCCGGGCATCCTGGTGCAGGTTGTAACACGAAAAAGGGAGCAGCGCGTATCGCAGCGGCGAAAAACCCGGCAGCGAAGCGGTTGCTCGACCTCCTGCTGTTCTACGCGCTCGGAGCGGCGGCGCTGGCGTATGCATTTCTGGCCGGACTGAGAACCATTTTCCCCAGCCGGTACCACGAGCGGGGTGAATCTGAGAGATCGGCCACACTGCAAAGCCAACACCGCCTTCGCGAACAAACTGTTTACGGAGAAGGGCTTTGAATCGTGGACCCCATTCAACCGCGGCGCGATCGCCAATTCGTCAACCCCCCGCCCGAGTTCCGCTTGGGGCTGTAACGTCATTTTGAGTTTCTTTCCCTTGCGGAAGCGTCCCTGCGGCTGCGATGATTGCTGTGAACGCTAAATCCAAAGATCGTTATGATGCAAAATCGTCTGCTGATTCTCGCCACCCTTATCGGCGGCTCCGCCAGTCTGTTTGCCCAAAAGCCCGCCTGGCAGCCTGCTCCAGGGCATCTGACCTTGCCACTCTGGCCAAACGGGGCGCCAGGTGCTGCGCCGAATCCGGCTCCGGAGGTGGATACCACAACGGCGAAAGACAACCTCATCGCGGGCAAGCCGCTGATCCGTCTCGGCAATGTTTCAAGTCCCACCCTCACGCTGTACACTCCCCGCTCCAACAACACCGGCGCGGCCGTGGTCGTCTTTCCGGGAGGTGGTTACCACATCCTGGCCATTGACCTCGAAGGGACCGAGGTGTGCGACTGGCTCAATTCCGCGGGCATCGCCTGCGTACTGGTAAAATACCGCGTGCCCGACTCCGGGCCTTACCCGAAGTCTTCCGCTGCATTACAGGATTCGCAGCGCGCTCTGGGGATGGTGCGCGCTCACGCCGGCGAGTGGCACATCGATCCGCGCCGAATCGGGGTCCTGGGCTTTTCCGCCGGGGCTCACCTGGCTGCCGCCCTCAGTACTCACTTCGATCGCCGGCTGTACGATCCAATGGATGCCGCTGACGGTGTAAGTTGCCGTCCCGACTTCGCCGTGATCGTCTATCCAGGTTATCTGGCGCTCGCGGAGAAAGACTTCGCTCCAAATCCGGACATTCACGTGACTGACCAGACCCCGCCGTCGTTTATCGTCCAGGCGGAGGACGATCCGGTCCATGTCGAAAACGCGGTGGTCTATTTCCTGGCCCTGAAGAGCGCGAAGGTTCCGGCGGAGCTTCACATTTATGCCGGGGGCGGACACGGCTACGGCCTGCGACGCACCGCTCTGCCGGTTACGGCGTGGCCCCTGAGCGTGGAAACGTGGCTGCGCACGCTCAAGGTCCTGTCCGGCTCGGCAGGACCGGACGCCCCGGCGAAGTAAACTTGCGAGAGACCTTGGAAATCCACCTGATCGACGGCACCTACGAGTTGTTCCGGCACTACTACGCCCTGCCATCCGCGCGAGATCGGGACGGCCGCGAGGTCGCCGCGGTGCGAGGCGTGCTCGGGTCCGTTCTGGGAATGATTCGCGGCGGCGCCACGCACGTTGCCGTCGCTACGGACCACGTCATCGAATCCTTCCGCAACGGGCTATGGCCAGGCTACAAGACCGGTGAAGGCATCGAACCAGACCTCCTGGCCCAGTTTGAGTTGCTCGAAGAGGTCCTCCCGGCGGCCGGCGTCGTAGTCTGGCCCATGATGGAGTTCGAGGCGGACGACGCCCTCGCGGCCGGGGCGGCGACGGCGGCTCGGGATGCGCGTGTCGAGCGCGTGATTATCTGCACGCCCGACAAGGATCTCGCCCAATGCGTGCGCGGCACGCGTATCGTGCAGTTGGATCGCCGGAGACGCGTGACGCTCGACGAGGCCGGCGTCGTTGGAAAATTCGGCGTCTCGCCGGAGTCGATTCCCGATTATCTGGCTCTGGTGGGCGACGCGGCTGACGGCTACCCCGGTTTGCCAGGCTGGGGAGCGAAGTCGTCGGCTGCCGTTCTCGCCAAGTTCGTCCACCTCGAATCCATCCCGGCGGACTGCGGGGAATGGGGCGTAAACGCCGCCAACGCGGGCGCCCTCGCGCGCACGCTCTCCCGCGAACGCGACCGTGCGTTGCTGTTCCGGACGCTGGCAACGCTCCGCACCGACATTAGGTTGTTTGACGACGTGGATGAACTGCAATGGCGAGGCCCCCAGGCGGGATTCGACACGTTGGGGGCACGGCTCGACGCGGCGGTCACCACGGGCCGGGCGCCGGGTCGTGTCAAATCAGGCTGAAGGAGACTATTACATGCACCGCAGAACATTTCTCACGAGCGTGAGTGGTCTGGCAGCTACCGGAGCGGCACTCTCTACTGCCGCCGGTGCGCCGGCCGGCATCCGCGACACGTCGAATACACTGCCGCGCAAGGTAGTCGTCGGCACCGCGATCCAGGATCTTTGGGGCACTTACCCTGGACTGCGGCAGCGCCTCGATCAACTCACCAGGCTCGTGGACCGGATGGTCGAGCAATCCGGCAAGAGGTACGGGCGGGGCCCAGACCTCGCCATCCTGACCGAAACGGCAGTCACCGGGGAGGCGGGTAAGGATGTGCATGCCTGTGCGGTCCCGCTGGAGGGCGAATTGCGTGAGGCTTTCAGCAGGAAAGCGAGCGAACATCGCTGCTACATCGTGGCTCCCACTTACCTGCTCGCAGCGGACGGGAAGCGGTGCTCGAATGCCGCGATTCTATTCGGGCGCGACGGCGCGGTTGCGGGGATCTATCGCAAAGTGCACTTGGTCGTCGCGCCGGATAGCGAGACCATGGAGAGCGGTTGTACGTTGGGGACGGAGGCGCCGGTCTTCCAGTGCGATTTCGGCAGACTCGGGATCCAGATCTGCTACGACATGGAATTCGATCGCGGTTGGAACGAACTGGCGCGGCAGGGCTGTGAACTGGTGGCATGGCCGACGCAGTCGCCGCAGACTGCCACTCCGGCATTCCGCGCCATGCGGGGAGGGTTTTACGTTGTCTCCAGCACGTGGCGGCACAATGCATCGATATTCGAGCCGAGCGGGCGAATCGCCGCGCAAATCCGGCCGCCGGAAAGCGTGCTGACCTATGAGATTGACCTCAGCTACGCGATCCTCCCTTGGAGCGCCAAGCTGGAAAACGGGAAAGCGTTGCAGAAGAAGTTCGGCGAAAGGGTCGCCTTCCACTACTACGAGGATGAAGACCGGGGCATTTTCTGGTCGAACGACCCTCGCATGACTATCCGCGAGATGGTGCGTTCGCTCGGCCTGGAGGAGCGGCACGAGCAGCTCGCGCGCGTCCAGCAGGTGTATCGCAAGGCCGGGTTGCAGGAGTAATCGCAGGACTGGCGGCAACGATCACAACTGCTCCGCCGTCCCGCCCCACTCCTCCGGGTGCACGTCCGCCACCGACTGCGAAAAGGTCCACGAGTGTCCCGCGAAGTCATCCGCGTTGTACTGCCGCTCCCCATACGGGTGAGTCACCGGCTCTTGTGTGATCTTCGCCCCGTGAGCCTTTGCCCGGTTGCAGTGGGCATCGGCGTCCTCGACACGAATGGTGAGCGAGTGCCCCATGCCCAGCGCCGCGTTGACTTCGTTCGGGCGTATTTCTCTCACGATCACCGCTCCATCGCCCACATTCAACTGCACGCGATGGTCACCGATGCGCAGACGCACGCTAAATCCGAATGCATCGCACAACCAGGCCGCGGCCTGATTCACATCCGGATACGCCAGCACTGGGATTACGGTGGCGCGAGGTATCGATCGGTTCGAGATCATGCTATTCCTCCTCCACCATTATGCAATTCAAGTCGCTAAGGCACCACCTTCAGCACTCCCTGGAGCGGCAAATCCTCCGACGACTTCCCCACCATGATCTCAAAATCGCCTGGAACCACTCGCCAATGCATGTCGCGGTCGAGCAATTGCAAATCTTCCGGCGTCAGGGTCAGCGTGACATTTTTCGTTTCGCCCGGTTTCAGGTCCACGCGCTCGAATCCGCGCAGTTGTTTTACCGGTGTTGCCACCGGACCCGCGGTCTCGTGAATGTAGAGTTGCACAGTTTCCGTTCCTGCGCGGTCGCCCGTGTTCTTTACCTCCACACTGACGCGTGCCATGCCCTCCGGATGGATCTGGGGCGGGTCGATGCGAAGGTTACTGTACTCATACTGTGTGTAGCTCAAGCCGTAACCAAAAGGGAAAAGAGGTGTCGCGGGCATATCGACGTAGCCGCGTTTCAGGTCGCGCATCCAGTAGGCTTTGCCGGGTTTGTAATTATAATAAGCCGGCAGTTGACCGACGTGGCGGGGAATCGTGATAGCCAGCCGGCCGCTAGGGTTGTAATCGCCGAATAGGACATCGGCAACGGCTTCCCCACCGCGCTCGCCGGGCCGCCAAGCCTCTACGATCGCCGGCATGTGCTCGGCAATCCAGCGGGTCGAAAGAGGCCGGCCGTTCACCAGCACGACGACGGTGGGTGTTCCCGTCTCGTAAACCGCCCTAACCAGGTCCTCCTGCACGCCGGTGAGGTCCAGACTGGCTACGTCGTGGCCTTCTCCGTCCGTGGGAGGGTCCTTCTCCTCGTCTACGTCGTTCTGACCCTGGTTTTCTCCGACCACCACAATGGCTGCATCCGCACTTTTCGCGGCGCGCGTAGCTTCGGCGAACCCGCTCTTGTCGGTGCCCAACACTCCACAGCCTCTCACTGCAACAACCTTGACTTCCGGACCGGCCTTGCTTTTGATGCCTTCCAAAATACTGACGACGTGCTGCAGGATCTTGTGCGGTGAATAGTCCCCGAGTTGGTTCATGAGGTTTTCCGCGTCCGGACCAATGACCGCAATCGATTTCAAGTTCTTCTTCAGCGGCAGAAGGTTTCGTTCATTCTTCAGCAGTACGATTCCTTCGCGGCCGGCCCGCAGAGCGAGGTCCCGATACGCTTGTGAGTGAACCGTGCGTACAGCGCGATCCACATCGACATAGGGTTTCTCAAAAAGACCCAGGCGAAACTTGAGATCCAGAACTCTGCGCACCGCGCGGTCCACCAACGCGATGGGCACCCGTCCCTCCTCCACGTTCTCAATCAGCGGGCCCATATAGGCGGGTTCATACGTGATGTTCACATCCACGCCCGCTTTCAAGGCCAGGGCGCCCGCCTCTTTTTGGGTGCGAACAATGTGTTCGTAAACTAACGTTCCGAATCCGCCACCCTCGCTCACCACTACCCCCCGGAAGCCCAACTCCTGCCGGAGGACATCGTTCATCCACTTCTCGGAAGCGTGCGCGGGCACGTCCTCGATTTCCGGGTATCCAGCCATCACACCGAGAGCGCCGGCTTTGGCGATTGCCGCAGCCCAGGGAAGCAGAAAGTTCTCACGTAAAGCGCGTTCCGATAATTCGATGGCGCCACGTTCCAGGCCGCTGGCTGGTTCGCTTTGGGTAGGGAAATCCGTCAGCACGGCGATTACTTTGTCCGCGGCCGCGATGTTCGTCCCCTGCGCGCCCTGGACAATGCTTTCCGCGATACGCGAGTAAAGGTAAGGATCCTCCGTATAGGCTTCTTCGTTTCTACCCATACGCGGGTCGCGATCCAGCTCCAGCACCAGAGTCGAGAGCATGTGGATGCCGACGGCTCTGGCCTCCGCCGCCGCCGCCGCGTAGACGGATCTCACCAAGTCCAGGTCGAACGTGCTGCCGATGGCCAAGCCCTCCGGAAAGATCGTCGCGCCGGGAAACATAGCGCCGTGCGTGCCCTCTTCGTCCTCAAGGAGAGGTATTCTCAGGCGCGTCTGAGTGAGCGCGATCTTCTGCAGCTCGTTGAAGTACTCAGCCTGCTGGCGGGCGCCGTTGTGCAGAATCTCATTCGCGAGCGTGAAAAAGCCGCAGCCCGGACCAATCTCCCGAGTGTAGGTTCCGGCGGCGAACCTTCGGCACGCCTCCATTTTTTCAGGGATATCCTTCCCCAGCTCATTCACATAAACACACGGCAAATTGAGCTGCCCGACTTTCTCGGGGAGCGTCATGCGGCGCATCAAATCGCCGATTCGTTCTTCGACCGGCTGTTTCGAGTCGAGGTATGCGGGCAATTCCCCGCCGGCCTGCGCAGAAAGCGCCGGCGGATGGAATAGCGCCGCGCTGACTGCCGTGACAACCAACAAGAGTGAATACTTCGTCAACACTTCTCACCTCCTGTTGGAGGGCGGGCAATTCTGCCCGCAGCCGGCTTTCAGCCGGCTCGGGCCGCCTAAAAAGGCGGCTGCGGCCATGATTGGCCGCCCTCCAAGGCACCCCGCGCTCAATACGGACAAACCTTAGCGTATTCCGTTGCATGCTAGGCTGGGGCATGTCCGGATTTGGATCGCCCCTACCGTTGGGGCTCATCGTAGCCTGCGCCCTGATGGCGCCGGCCGCGGAATTTCGCGCCTCGGCCGTGAAGGTGGACATAACTCCATCCGCCAGCAAGTGGCTGGCGGGCTATCCGGCCCGGCAATCCACGGGCGTGCACGATCGCCTCTACCACCGCATCGTTGCCATGGACGATGGACACACGCAGTTCTTCCTGGTTTCCTCCGACCTGTGCCTGTTCGCGCCGTCGGTGTACGACGAGGCTACCGCGCAGTTGAAAAAGGAAACGGGCATCGAGCCGGTCCAGGTCTGGTGGACCGTGACCCACACGCACTCCGCGCCGGAGGTCGGACCGCACGGCCTGTTGAAGCTCATGATGCCCGAGCGGTACACCCACGAACCGGACCGTGAGTACACGGCTTCGGTGGAGAGATCCCTGATCGACGGCATCAAGAAAGCCCGAAGCGAACTTGTGCCGGCGCGTCTGGCCTTCGGCACCGGCTACTCGGCCGCCAATATCAACCGCCGCGCGCGCGACGTAGACGGCCAGATATCGCTCGGCCTGAATCCGGACGGACCGGCCGACCGGCAGATCGGCCTGATCCGGCTTGAGCGCACGGACGGTTCTATCGTCGCGCTGATCGCCAATTACTCGATGCACGGTACGGCCCTCGGCCCGCACAACACGCTGATCAGCGGCGATGCGCCCGGGGTCGTGGAGACCTACGTCGAAGAGAAACTCGGCGCTCCCATGCTATATGTCAACGGGGCCGCCGGGAACCTGGCGCCGATCTACACCGTTCAGGAAGATTTCCGCGCCGCGCACATCACGGAGTTCAACGTGCTCCTCGGCGACCGCATCCTGGCCGCCAACCGGTCGCTCGCGCCGGCCAGCGCTGAAGTCGGCATCAGGGAGGGGGAACGATTCGTAGAGACCCCTCGCCGCAAGGGCTTCGGCTGGGACGATTCCCTGGGCAACTATCTGCAGGCCGGCAAGGGCGAAGCAGGCACCATCCGATTCCCAATCCGGTTTGCGATCGTCAACGACAGCCTCGCGCTGTGGTCGGCCCCGGTCGAATTATTCTGCGAGATTTCGATGCACGTGCGGAGCCGCTCGCCCTATCCGAATACGTTTTATTTCGGCTATGCCAACGGCTGGCTCGGTTATCTGGCCACCCGGCAGGCTTTTTCCGAGGGCGGCTACGAGACCCAAACGAATCCTTTCACCGACCGCGTCGAGGAGGATTTGACCAAGACGGTCTTGACGTATCTGGAGGGTCGCGGCAATTAGGGCTTCCAGCCGCGAAAACAGCCGGGCGACCTTCCAGCCGTAAGGAGTGACCAAGTAGCGATTGGTTTTGGGTGGACGGCAGATCAACCCTTTCGGGCGGAGGCGACGCCATTCATAAGTCGTTTGGTCGGGTTGCGCCGGTAGGGACACCACAGAGTTTGGCCAGGCAGCAGGGCATGGGCGCAACCCTGGGCGCAACCCCAGGCCCAACCCCTTCACCCCACCCGATCTGAAATTATCCGGATAACAAGTCCGGCTACTCTGAATACACTGGCTTTCCCTTCGGCGGCCTGATACATTGACTCACGGAGGCACGCACAATAATGAAGTCTTCCCCATCCCTCATCCCCTCAGGCAGTTGGCACACTGAGGCGTGCCCCACGAGGAGGTTCGCGTGAGCGCAACGACGCAGCAGGTTCCATTGGCCGACCGCATTTCCCTCAAGGAGAAAATCGGATATTCCCTGGGAGATGCGGCTTCCAATCTGTATTGGAAGACGTTCGAGTTCTTCCTGATCATCTTTTACACGGACGTCTTCGGCCTCTCCGCCGCGGCCGTCGGCACCATGCTGCTCGTCACGCGCATCGCCGACGCGGTGGCGGATCCGGCCATGGGTGCTCTTGCCGACCGGACCAAGACGCGCTGGGGCCATTTCCGGCCCTACATCGTGTGGTTCGCGCTCCCGCTCGCCGTGGCGGGCGTGCTGACCTTTACCACGCCAAATCTTACCGGCGGCGCCAAGCTCGTTTACGCCTACATCACTTACGCTCTGCTGATGTTCCTCTATACAGCGGTCAACATTCCCTACACCGCGCTGATGGGCGTGATGACGCCGAACTCGCAGGAGCGCACCTCCATCTCCTCGATACGCTTCATCGGCGCCTTTACCGCCGGCGTGTTCGTCCAATATTTTACGCTCAGCTTCGTCAAGTTCTTCGGCGGCGGTAACGACACTCGCGGCTGGCAGTTCACCATGGTGCTGTACGGCATACTCGCCATCGTCCTGCTGGCGCTGTGCTTCGCCAGCACCCGCGAGCGTGTCACTCCGCCCCCGCAGCAGGATTCGAACATCAAACGCGATCTCCGCGACCTGTTTGGCAGCCGGCCGTGGCTGGTCCTGGTCGGCGTGCTGCTGCTGATTCTGGCGGCGTTCGTGATTAAAGGCTCGGCCTCGGCCTACTATTTCAAGTACTTCCTGAAGCGCCAGGATCTCCTGGGGTTGTTCCTGGTGTCGAACGGCCTGGCGTTTTTGGTAGCCGTCTCCGTCACTTCCTTCCTGGCCAAGCGGTTCGGCAAGAAGCCGCTCTTCATGATGGCGATCGGAGTGGGCGGTCTGGTAGTCGGATTCTTCTGGCTCGCGGGCCCCTCGGACCTCTGGCTCATATTCGCGCTGCAGATCCTCTCCAGCTTCATCATCGGGTTCAACTCGCCGCTGGTCTTCGCCATGTTCGCGGATACCGCCGACCATGCCGAATGGCGCACCGGCCGCCGCACCACGGGGCTGGTGTTTGCCTCCGCCATCTTCAGCACCAAAATCGGCGTGGCCATCGGCGCGTGGATGTTCGGCCTGATCCTCGCATACTCCGGGTACGTGGCCAACGTAGAGCAAACTGCCGGCTCGCTCCACGGGATCATCCTGTCCATGAGCTGGATCCCGGCCGCGCTGTTGGTGTTGGCTGCCGCCACCATGGCGCTCTATCCGCTCGACGATGGCCTGATGGTGAAGATCGAGCAAGACCTGAAGGCGCGGCGGGGAGAGATCGAGGCATGAAGACAACTTTTGTTTGTGTGTTCGTTGGTGTGTTCGCTTTGCTGTCTTCGGCGCTGGCAGTCGATCTGACCGTGCAAAAATGGCACGGCAACGGCGTCTGCTACTCCGGCTACCGCGCGGGCCAGAACCCGCAACTGAATCGGTTCCCGACTCAGGCGCAGATTCTCGAAGATCTCAAGATCCTGGAGAGGAATTGGAAGCTGATCCGGCTCTACGGAGGCGACCGGCACTCCCAGGACGTTCTGGAAGTCATCCGGCGTGAGAAGATCGGGCTCAAGGTGCTGCTGGGCATCTGGCTCGACGGCAGGGCGGGCCGCGAAGGCGAGAACGCGGAACAGACTGCCACTGGAATCCGCCTGGCCAACGCCTATAAGGACATCGTCCTGGCTGTCAGCGTCGGCAACGAAATTCTGGTGTCCTGGTCCGACCACAAGCTGACCGAGGAGCGCGCCATCGAGTACGTCGCGCAGGTTAAGAAGGCGGTGACCTGCCCGGTCACGGTCGCCGACGACTCGCTCTACTGGCGGCAGCCGCAAGCCAAGCTGGCGGACGTCGTGGATTTCATCACCACGCACACTTATCCCATGTGGGGCCACGAAGACATCGACACCGCCATGCCTTCGACCATCAAGAACTACGAGAGCGTGCGTAAGGCTCATCCGGGGAAAACGATCGTGCTGGGCGAGGCGGGCTGGGCCTCCTACACCGTCGGCGATCAGCACGCCCCGCGCGCCGGCGACGAGCAGAAGCAGAAGCGTTACTACGAAGAACTCACCGCCTGGGCGAAGGGCAACGACGTGACGGTCTTCTATTTCGAGGCGTTTGACGAGCCCTGGAAGGGAAGCGGGACCGAGGGCCACTGGGGCCTCTTCTCCGAGGGCCGCAAGGCCAAGCTGGCGATGCGGACGCTGTATCCGGACCTGATGCCGGACGGGCCGACCTCGCCGAGCTACCCTCCGCCGGCCGCTCCAGCCGCCAAGGAGAGCCAATGAGCGCAGCCTTCGCCGGTGGAACGCCCCTGCAGTTCCGCGCGGGCGCGGTGGAGGGCGGCCCCTTCGACATTGGTGGCGAGCGTTTCTACCGGATCGTCAACTACGATGCCATGGCGCCGTTCCTGATGAGCCTGGTCAGCGACTCGGATCATTGGATGTTCGTCTCGAGCACCGGCGCCCTGACCGCCGGCCGCCGGGATCCCGACCACGCCCTGTTCCCCTACTGCACCGACGACCGCATCCATGACAGCCAGGACCAGACCGGCGGCAAGACCATCCTGCTGGCCGCCCGCGCCGGGCGCACGGCTCTGTGGGAGCCTTTCTCGCAGCGCTACGAGGGGCTGTACCGCATCACGCGCAGCCTCTCGAAGAGCGTCTACGGCAACAAGCTCATATTTGAGGAGATCAACCACGACCTCGCGCTGTCCTTCTCCTGCGCCTGGATGACCAGCGACCGTTTCGGCTTCGTACGGCGCGCGGCTTTGGTGAACCTGGGCGCGGAGCCGGTCGAGGTCGATCTCCTGGACGGCATCCAGAACCTCTTGCCCCACGGCCTCACGCGCCGCTTCCAAATGGAATACAGCACCCTGGCGGACGGCTACAAGGAGAACGAACTGGATCCCGAAACTGGTTTGGGCCTCTTCAAACTGAGCTCCGTTCCATCCGACCGGCCCGAGCCCAATGAGGCGCTGCGCGTGACCACGGTCTGGTCGGAGGGCATTCAATCCGCCCGCCGGCTGCTGTGCGCGGCGCAGCTTGACCGCTTCCGGCGGCGGAATGCGGTGGACCAGGAAACGCTGATCCGCGGCCGCCGTGGCGCGTATTTCGTCAACGCCGTCCTGGCGCTTCCCGCAAGCGGCCGCAAAGAGTGGAGCATCGTGGCGGAGGTCGATCAGGACGCCGCCAGCGTCGCGGCCTTGGTCAGCCTCATCAAGTCCGGTGGGGACCTGCGTGCGCAGCTTGACCAGGAAGTGGAGCGGGGCACGCGCAACCTGGTTCGCATGGTGGCCGCCGCCGACGGTCTACAACTCACGGGCGACGACCTCAGCGCAGACCGGCATTTCGCGAACGCCCTGTTCAACATCATGCGCGGCGGAATCCCCGACTGCGGCTACCAGATTTCCCGCTCCGATTTTAGGTCGTTCATCGGCAAGGCCAACCGCGCGGTAGCCGAGCGGCGGGCCGGCTTCCTCGACGCTCTGCCGGAAACGCTGCTGCACAGCCGCCTTCTGGCGCTGGCACGCGAGCAGGAGGACCCGGACCTGGAGAGGCTGGCGCACGAGTACCTGCCGCTGACCTTCAGCCGCCGTCACGGCGACCCCAGCCGCCCCTGGAACATCTTCTCCATCGAGGTGAAGGCCGAGCACGGCGAGCGGATACTCAACTACCAAGGCAACTGGCGCGACATTTTCCAGAACTGGGAGGCGCTGGCGCTCTCCTTTCCCGGTTACGTCGAGAGCATGATCTTCAAGTTTGCCGGCGCCTCGACCGCCGATGGCTACAATCCGTACCGCATCATGCGCGACGGCTTCGACTGGGAGGTGCTCGACCCGCACGACGCCTGGTCTTACATCGGCTATTGGGGCGACCACCAGGTGGTCTACCTTTTGAAGTTGCTCGAGGTTTCGGCGCGCTACCATCCCGGCGCTCTGGCGGGCCTGCTTACGCGCCGTGTCTTCACTTACGCCAACGTCCCCTACCGCATCAAGCCCTACAGCGCGCTGCTCGAAGATCCGCGCAACACCATCGACTTCGATGCCGCTCTCGACGGCGAGATTCGCCAGCGGGCGGCAGCCATGGGCGCGGACGGCAAAGCCCTGCCGGGTGCGGACGGCGCGCCCTACCGCGTGAACCTGGCGGAAAAGTTGCTGGTCCTGGTGCTGGCCCGGCTCTTCAACTACATCCCCGAGGCCGGCCTGTGGATGAACACGCAGCGGCCCGAGTGGAACGACGCGAACAACGCGCTGGTCGGCTCCGGCGTCTCCATGGTGACGCTCTACTTCCTGCGGCGGTTTCTGTCGTTCTGCCGGGACATTTTCGGCGCCGCCGGCACACCGGCGATCGAGGTGTCCTCGGAAGTCGCCGAGGCTTTTCGACGAGTGGCCGAGGCGCTGGAACGGCACGCGGGCCTGCTCGGCGGACCGATCTCGGACCGGGAACGCAAGGCCGTCCTCGATCTCCTGGGCAGCGTGGGAAGCGGCTACCGGGCCGGAATTTACGCCCACGGGTTTTCAGGCCGCCAGACGCCGCTTAGCGTCGCCGAGCTGATGGCCTTCTGCGACGTGGCGCTGCGGCACATCGACCATTCCATTCGCGCCAACCGCCGGGAGGACGGCCTCTATCACGCCTACAACCTCATGAAGGTCGACGGCGACGGGATCGCCATTCGCCGCCTCTATGAGATGCTCGAAGGCCAGATGGCCGTGCTGAGTTCGGGCGCTCTCTCCGCGCAGGAATCGGCGGCGCTGCTCGACGCGCTGCGCGGCAGCCACCTTTACCGTGCCGACCAGAACAGCTACGTCCTGTATCCGGACCGCAAGCTGCCGGGTTTTTGGGAGAAGAACAACATCCCGGACGCGGCCATCGCGAAATCGAAATCGCTGGCCGCTATGATCGAGCGCGGCGACCGCCGCATCGCGGTTCGAGATTCCAACGGCGTGGCTCACTTCAACGCGGCCTTCCGGAACGGCACGCTGTTGCGGGAAGCGCTCGCGGCCCTGAGCCTGCCGGCCGATGAGCGCGCGCAGATCCTGGCGTTGTATGAAGAGGTGTTCGATCACCAGTCCTTCACCGGGCGCTCGGGCACGTTTTATAAATATGAGGGACTCGGCTGCATTTACTGGCACATGGTTTCAAAGCTCCTTCTGGCGGTCCAGGAGGTCCTGTACCGGGCCGGGTGTGCGGGCGAGGACGCCGCTCTAGTCGAGCGCCTCAGAAGCCACTACTACGAAATCCGTGAGGGCATCGGCGTCCACAAGCCGCCGGAACTGTATGGCGCAATCCCCACCGATCCATACTCCCACACGCCCGGTTTTGCGGGAGTGCAGCAACCCGGCATGACCGGTCAGGTGAAGGAGGATCTCATCTCGCGGCTGGGCGAGATGGGCGTCGCCGTCGCAGACGGACGGCTCGGTTTCTGCCCGCATCTGGTCAGCCGCGGCGAGTTTCTGCCGCAGGCGCGGACGTTCCACTTCTACGGTCTCGACGGCCTGGAGCACGGCCTCCGCCTCGAGCCTGGCAGCATGGCGTTCACTACCTGCCAGGCGGCCGTGGTGGCCCATCGATCCGGGCCGCGCCGGATCGAGATCGCCCTTGCCGACGGCTCCAGCCACACGGTTGAAGGGCTGAACCTCGATGCCGCTACCAGCGCCGCGATATTCGAACGTACCGCAGCGGTACGCCGGCTGGACGTGTTCTTCGGCTTCGAGGGTGGCGAGTAGCAGCGGCGTTTTTGGCCGACTGGCCGCCCCTCCAGTTTTGTGACTGTCGACCTTAGTCGGCCATAGAGCCGACTCACGCCGAACGGGCAGGTTGCCGTTCCACCCGACGTCGCCGCCCCGGTTCCGCCGGGAGAACAGATTCAGGTGGTGCTCCAATGGGGCATCTCAGACGACGATGCCGCTTGGCGCGCAGCGGGGCGGCGACGGTTCGAGGCCGCGTATGCTCCCGACTCGATCTATGAGTCGCTGATCCATGACACTTCGACCCGGTGAAGTCGTGCCGATTCGGATCGAGTTTCACCAAACGCCGGGCGGCAAATTGCGTCCAGCCGTGGTGCTCCTCGATTCGGGCGACGACGATTTCGTTGCCGCTCCCATCACCTCCCGCCTCCGAACCTCCGACTTCGATGTCGCTATTCAACAATGGCGCGAGGCCGGCTTGAATACGGCCTCGACAGTTCGCGTACACAAGCTGACCGTGCTGGCAAAGGGTGACGTTGTGCGCCGCCTTGGCGAACGCGCAGAGCCCGATCAAACCGCCCTGAGAGCGGTTCTGCGCCGTGCCCTTGCGCTGGACCAGTAGGACACCGCCCGGCCGTGGGTGCCCGCCCCCCAAAATTCTCCAGAGTAAAATACGTTACGGAGCGGATCGGATCCGCGCGCGAACTGGTGAAGTCGTCCTGATTCGGCCGATGTCTCTATTCGGCAGCACCTCGTCGACAGTTCGCGGGCCAGAACCAGAGCCAAATCGGCGGAACGCCAGTACTGCGGCTGCCAGGCAGGGCGGAATACACGGAAGGCCAATGCGCGGTCTGTCACCGCTGTCGCGGAAGAAGCTGTCGCGCTGTCGCGGAAGAAGCTTGCGCTGAGGTCCGCAAAGTTGTAAGTTTAAGGAGGTGCCACGACCGGTTTCCCGGCCGTGGCTTTGCGGTTACTTTCGACGACGACGCCGCGAAACGCGGATCGTCACCGTGATCGCCGTAGTCGCGGCGATCATAACGGTCAACGTGATGATTAACATCCGTTGCCTCCTTTCGCCTAAACGTTGGATTGGCCGGCCCGGGTACAAACCGGGCCGGCAGCGTTTAGGACGCCGTAAAACGTCCCACTGCTTTCCAACAGGCGAAATCTGTAACGCAAGAACTATTGTGCCCGGAGGCGACCGGCATTCTCTTGGCAAGATTCACTCAACCGTCCGATTAGCCCGAAGGCCAGGTCCTCCTGCTTCTTTGACTCATCCCCCCAAAATTTTCCGGAGAGAACTTCCCGCCATCCGCCACGAGATTGCTTCCTGCAAGGAGGAATCTTCATGGACGAACGCGAGCGGCGTCACGCCATCGACGTCACGCTCTCACAACTGGACAAGCAGTTCGGCAAAGGCGCCGTTCTGCGTCTGGGATCCGGCACGATCGTGCCGGTGGCGGTGATCCCCAGCGGCTCGATCTCGCTCGATGTCGCGCTAGGCGTGGGCGGCTTCCCGCGCGGACGGGTGATGGAAATCTTCGGGCCGGAGTCGTCCGGCAAGACCACCTTGACCCTGCACCTGATCGCCGAGGCGCAGAAGGCCGGCGGAGTAGCCGCTTTCATCGACGCGGAGCATGCGCTGGACCCCGCCTACGCGCGCAAACTGGGTGTGGACGTGGATAACCTGCTGGTGTCGCAGCCGGATCACGGCGAGCAGGCCCTCGAGATCGCCGCGGCGCTGACCGGCTCCGCTGCCATCGATGTGGTGGTGATCGATTCGGTGGCGGCGCTGGTTCCGAAGGCCGAACTGGAAGGCGAGATGGGCGATAGCCACATGGGGCTGCATGCGCGGCTGATGTCCCAGGCCCTGCGCAAGCTGACCGGCGTGGTTAGCCGCACCGGCACGTGCATGGTTTTCATCAACCAGATCCGCGAGAAAATTGGCGTGATGTTCGGCAACCCCGAAACCACCACCGGCGGACGGGCGCTCAAGTTCTACGCTTCGGTGCGCGTGGATATCCGGCGCATCGCCGCGATCAAGGACGGGGACAGCGCCATCGGCAACCGCACCCGCGCCAAAGTGGTCAAGAACAAGGTCGCGCCGCCATTTCGGGAAGCGGAGTTCGACATCCTTTACGGTGAAGGGATCTCGCGGGAGGGCGACCTGCTGGATCTGGGCGTGACCCAGAACCTGGTGGAGAAGAGCGGCTCCTGGTTCAGCTACCATGGAGAGCGCATCGGCCAGGGGCGCGATAACGCCCGCCAGTTCTTGCGGGAGCACCCCGACCTATGCGGGAATCTGGACGGCGAATTGCGCAAGGTACTGGGCCTCGACAACCTGCAGGAACAGCCCCGCAAGGCGGCGGCAGCGGCTGCCGGCGCCGAGAACCCCGTCAAAAAGGCCGTTTGACGGGCCTCGCGCGGCTCATCCTCGAAAAAAAGCCCAAAAACAGGCCGTTTCGCACGTATTTTCTCTTTACATCGACTTTCGCATTCACTTATTATTGATACGTAATCGAAGCCGCCGCTCATGACGGGCGCGCGGCCGGCGCCCTAATTTCGATGGACGGCGTATGGGGGGACCTCCGTTAGCGGCGGCCCTTGAGTGTGAATCGATGGTGAGAACCAAAGGAGATCTATGGCAATTCAACGTATGACGCAGACGGCACTAGTGAGACACCTCGCCGAGAGTTGCGAAGTCAACAACAAAGTAGCCCGCCAGTTCCTGGATTCCCTTGCCAGCCTGGCAATCGGGGAAGTGAAGAAGAACGGGGTCTTCGTGCTGCCGGGTATTGGACGCCTGGTACGCCAGGACCGTAAAGCTCGCGTGGGCCGCAATCCCGCGACCGGGGAATCCATCAAGATCCCGGCCAAGAAGGTGGTGAAATTCCGCGTGGCGAAAGCCGCCAAGGATTCCATCGTCCCGCCCAAGAAAGCGAAGTAGGCGGAACTACCAACTCCAACAGCAGAATCCCCGCGAGCCTTAGCGCATGCCCGCGGGGATTTTTTGATCGAGATTTCTGGAGCCTGAATAAGATCCGCCCCACTTGCGGGCAGCCTCCGGTAGCCTACTGCTTCTTCTCGTCGTCGCCCTTCATGGCGTCCTTGAAGTTGCGAATGCCAGCGCCGAAGCCTTTGGCAATCTCCGGAATCTTCTTGCCGCCAAAAAACAGCATGGCCACCAAGGCCACCAGGAGGATGTCCTGCGTGCTAAAGGCGAGGGCGTAGACCGCGTTAGTGGTTCCCATCCGGCCTCCTTTCGACTCTATTGTACAGGAACTATTGTACAGGAACTATTGTACAGGAATTCTAGGCAGCGGAAGTGGCGCTGGAAACGCGCGGCTCGAAGGTGTAGCCGAATCCCCGCACGGAATGAATCAGCCCCGGATTGGCCGGGTCGATCTCGATCTTCTGCCGCAGCCGCAGGACATACACGTCCACGGCGCGGTCCGTGATGGCGCGATCCTGGCCCCAGACGGCATTCAACAGTTGCTCGCGGCTGAAGACTACCCCGGGACGGCTCATCAAAAACTCGAGCAGGCGGAACTCCGTAGCGGTGAGGTTGAGCAGGGTCCCATTCAGGCGCGCCTGGCAACTGCCGCGGTCCAATTGCACTCCACCCGCCTCCAGTACGCGCGCCGGGGCGGTCTGATTGCGGAACTGCAGCTTGATGCGGGCGATCAATTCACGCACGAAGAATGGCTTGACCACGTAATCGTTGGCGCCCAACTCCAGGCCCACGATACGGTCCGTTTCCGACGCCCGCGCGGTCAGGAAGATGATGGGCGTGCTGAGCAGGTCCGGGTCTTTGCGCACCGCTTTGCAAATCTCCAGGCCGTCGTAATCCGGCAGCATGATATCCAGCAGGATGAGATCGGGCCGCACCTGGCGGCAGAGGTCCAGCGCCCCTTTTCCGGTTTGGGAGCCGGCCATCGCAAATCCTTCCTTCTCGAGGTTGTACTTTAAGAGGGCAAACAGATCGGTGTCGTCTTCAATCAGAAGGATTTTCTTCATGGGGCAGCCGCCTTTCCGATGCGTCCACCCTTGAGCGTAAACAACAAATGGTTAACGCTGCGTTACGGAAGCGTGAACTGGGGATTAAGTTCTTGCCACCAGCCACCAGCCACTGCTTTTACGGGAGTCCTTCAAACCGGTACCCAAATCCGCGGACGGTGGTCAGGTAACGCGGATTATCCGGCTCCGCTTCGATGTGTTCGCGCAGTCGCCGGACGTGCACATCCACCGTCCGCGGCGTGACGAAGCGCTGCTGGCCCCAAACCTCTTCCAGAAGCTGATCGCGGCTGTAAGCCCGTCCCGTGTGTGTCAGAAAGAACTCCAACAGCTTGTACTCGGTGGACGTCAGGTTCAGCTCCTGGCCGCTCAAAAAAACGCGGTGCGCGCCGCGATCCAGCTTAAACGGCCCGGCCTCGATCGCGGTATCTTCCTCCTCGTCACGCTCGGCGCGGCGCAGGTGGGCCTTCACCCGGGCCACCAGCTCGCGCGGGCTGAACGGCTTGGTCATGTAGTCGTCGCCGCCGATCTCCAGCCCCAGCACCCGGTCGACTTCGTCGGAGCGGGCGGTGAGGAACAGCACGGGCGTACGCGCCAGAACGGGCGACTGGCGGATTTGGCGGCAAAGCTCGAACCCATCGTCGCCGGGCAGCATCACGTCCAGCACGATCAGATCGGGCTTCCAGGCTTCCAGGTCCTTCAGGGTGCCCTTATTGCCGGCCAGCACGTATGACTGATAACCGCCGCGAGTCAGATTATAGTCGAGCAACGCGGCCAGCTCTGCCTCGTCCTCGACAATTGCAATTCTCTTAGCCATCGGGATACCCGTGGTTTCCTTAGTCTAGCAGCCAGCGGCAGCAGCTCGGCTACAGGGAAAGTATGCTAACTTCCCGCCTTGCGCTCTACGTGCCCGCCAAACTGATATCGCATCGCCGAAAGCAGCTTATCGGCGAAGTCCTCCTCGCCGCGAGAGCTGAAGCGCTGATAGAGCGCGGCGCTCAAAACCGGAGCGGGCGCCGACTCATCGATGGCTGCCGTAATGGTCCAGCGGCCTTCGCCGGAATCGGAGACACGACCGGAGAAGCCGGACAAGTCGGACTGCTCGAACAGCGCGACGGCGGTCAGGTCGAGCAGCCACGAGGCCACTACGCTGCCGCGCCGCCAGACCTCGGCGATGTCGGCGAGGTTGAGGTCGTATTGATAGTTTTCGGGATTGCGCATAGGCGCGGTTTCGGCGTCGGTGTCGCGGCTGCGCTTGCCGGCATTGGCGTGCTTCAGAATATTCAGCCCCTCGGCGTAAGCGGCCATCAGGCCGTATTCGATGCCGTTGTGCACCATCTTCACGAAGTGACCCGCGCCGGATGGGCCGCAATACAGATAGCCTTCCTCGGCGGTGCCGCCGGCCTTCTCGCGCCCAGGCGTGCGTTCGGCGTTGCCGCGGCCGGGCGCCAGTGTCTTGAAGATCGGATCGAGATGTTGGACGATTTCAGGCTGACCGCCGATCATCTGGCAGAAGCCGCGCTCCAGTCCCCAGACGCCGCCGCTGGTGCCGACATCCACGTAGTGCAGGCCTTTGGCGTCCAGTTCCTTGGCGCGGCGAATGTCGTCGATGTAATAGGAATTGCCGCCGTCGATGACCATGTCGCCGCTTTCCATGTGGGCGGAAAGCTGCGCCAGCGCGCCATCGACAGCAGCGGCGGGAATCATCAACCAGACCGCGCGTGGCGGTTGGAGCGCCTTCAACAGATCGTCGAGCGTGGCCGCCCCTGTGGCGCCTTCGCCCGCCAGCTTCTCTACGTTCGCGTGATCCTGATCCCAGACTGCGCATTGGTGCCCGCCGCGCATCAGACGGCGGACCATGTTCGCGCCCATGCGTCCCAGACCGATCATCCCAAGCTGCATGCACGTCCCCCAATAAAGATGTGGCCGGCTAAAAGCCGGCTGCGGGCACGATTGCCCGCCCTCCTAGTAGTAGCACTTCCACTCCTCGCGGCGGGAGGTCGACTGTGGAGGTGACGGCGTTGTCGTGGAGCACACGGCGCATGGGGCGCGGTAGCGTGACGTGCTGCGGCGTCTTCGTGTGGTTGACTAACACGAACACTTCCTTGCCGGCGCCCACGCGGCGCGACACTTCCACGCCTTCCGGTACAGGTCCGAGCGCCGGCTCCAACCCGCCGAGGCGGATCATCCACTCGGTTGCCGCGCGCATCAGGCTATTGTCGAGCCATGCGCCAACATACGTAATGCGGCCTTTTCCAACTTTCCGGGAAAGGACCGCGGGCTGTCCGTCGAGCCAGCCGTTACCTTCGCCATAGGTGAGTAGCGTGTCCGCGCCTTGCGCCTTCAGTTGCTCGGCCCACAGCCGCGCCTTGCCGCTGCCCCAAGCGCCGGAAACGGGCACGTCTTCGTTCAGCGCGTAAAATTGTTCCACGCGGCCGCCCAGCAGCGGCACGAGCGGGCCGGGTTGCCGCGCCGGCTGGAGCGCGTTGTAAGCGTCCTTCATGGCGGAACGCGGTCCCAGCACCAGGTGCCCGCCGCCATTCACATACTCAGTGAGACGCTGCGCCATATCGTCCGGCATCACGTTCAATCCCGGCGCGATCACCATGCGGTACCCCGCCAGCGGCGCGTCCGCACTCACGACGTCGACCTGCTGGAGCATCTCGCGCACCGGCTTGTAATAGCTGGCCAGCAACCCGACCGGATCGAAATCCTGATTGTGCCGCTGGCCATTGATCGCCCAGCGGCTGTCATAGGAGTGCAGAATCGCGACGTCCGCCACGGGACTGGTGCCCGCCAGCGCCTCGCTCGACTGCTCGAATTCGCGGCCAATCTGCGCGACCTCGTCATACAGCGGAACGGGAGTGCCGTCCGCTCCCACCAGCACGCCGTGGTACTCCTCCTGGCCGTTGAGCGCGCTGCGCCACTGCCAGTAGCTGACTGCGTCGGCGCCGTGCCCGATGGCGTGCCAGGCCATCGCGCGCACTTCGCCGCGATCCAACACGTTGTTCACCGGCGCCCAGTTCACCGAACCTGGCTGCGTCTCCATCACCCAGAAGTTTTTGCGCTTGAAACCGCGCGTCAGGTCGTGGGTCATGCCGTTGCGCGCGGCGTCCAGATGGCCGCTGCCCACGTAGTCGTCCCACGACGCCAGGTCCAGTTCTTCGCTAAGGACGTAATGATCGAACGCGTCGTACCAGCCCATGAAATTGGAAGTGATGAACTGGCGCTTGTCGCTGGCTGCGCGGATCGCCTGCACCTGGATGTGCTGGAAGTCGCGGATGGAAGCCGTCAGGAAACGCTTGAACTCCAGGTCGAGCCCCGGATTGCCGCCCGGACCCATGGGAATCTGGCTCCAATCGGTGTAGGTCTGGCTCCAATACTCGGTGGTCCAGTGCCGGTTGAGCGCATCCAGCGTGCCGTACTTTTGGCGCAGCCAGTCCTGAAACTGGCGATGGGTGTCGTCGTCCCAGGAGAACGCGCCATACTCGTTGTCGATCTGCCAGCCGATGACGTTCGGCTGGTGGCCAAACCGGCGCGCCATCTGGTCGGCGATGCGGCGGCAGAACTCGCGATACCGCGCGCTGGTGGGCGACCCCTGCTGGCGATTGCCATGTTGCGCCTTGCGCCCGTCCTGCTCGGTGCGCAGCGTGTCCGGATACTTTTGCGTCAACCAGGCGGGCGGGGCCGCGCTGGGCGTGCCAATCACGACCGAGATGCCGTGCTCGGCCGCCAGCGCCACCGCGCGATCCAGCCAGTCGAGATCGAACTGGCCCTCCTGCGGTTCCAGGCGGCTCCAGGCGAATTCGCCAACGCGCACCACGTGGATGTGCGCGGCCTCCATGAGCTTCAGATCCTCCGGCCAGCGCGACTCCGGCCATTGCTCCGGATACCAGGCGGCGCCCAAAAGGATGGCGGGCCGCTCGGCGGCGAGGGACGCGACGGGCAGGATGGCGCACAGCAGCGCCAAGCCGGCCGTCTGCCAGCATTGCTTGAGTTGCATAAGGAGGTATTTTAACGTGGGACAGACCTCCCGGTCTGTTCGGATGGCCGGCAGCCACGGCTACTGACGAAAACTCCTGTGGGGCAGGCGTCCACGCCACCCTTCCGTTGCTGAAACCGCCGGTGGGGAGGGAGACGCCACGGGGATCCGCGACCGGCGCTCGTGCCGGGTGCGGATTGGGCACTTTTATGCGTAATTGTGCAGAACAGGGCGTTTTTGTGCACGTAGTGGCGGCCACGCGAAATCTGTCGAGCAATGCCAATCGTTAAAATCTGATATCTAAGTTATCTTTTTTGTTGTAATTGCCAGGATTATCTAAAGTTTTGGCTGACGTTGGGTGGTTGGGGAAATTGGGTTCGCTTCGTAATGTGCGATGGTTGGGCTACGGCGCGTGGGGGCTGCTACGGCGTGGCCGTTTCTGTGATTTGTGTTGCGTTTCGTTGCGCTCTTGCGGAGTGGTTCAAGCCGGGTTGGCCTGCCAGGACTCGCCCCCGCCCAGGTTGTTAGGCCGTTACACGGTGAGGGTTTTTCGATTTCATGTTGCATCCGGTTGCATTTGTTGCGTTGGAGGCGGCTGGCTGGCCAGAATCGCCGCCGGCTGCGATCGAGATTGTCAAAGAACGAGGGGGTTCCCGGCAGAACACCTTGCGGCGAGTGC
>Ga0224558_1000314_pt1 | contig 57390 bp, 56 predicted proteins | sample 714S32024metaG_FD_180682 | JGI IMG/M metagenome (GOLD analysis project Ga0224558, IMG submission 180682) | Peat soil microbial communities from Stordalen Mire, Sweden - 717 S3 20-24 | ecosystem: Environmental > Terrestrial > Soil > Wetlands > Peat | place: Sweden: Norrbotten County, Stordalen... | reverse complement strand
AACCACGGCAGCGACAACCAGCGGCAAAGGAGCCAAGCGCAACAAGAGTGCCGCACAGCAAATCGTAGCGCCACAGCAAAACGTAGCGCCGGTCGAAGTTGCCGCGCTATCGGCGGGCTGATGGAAAGAAAGGTCCCCCCGCAATGAGATACATCGCACGATACCTCGTTTTTGGCTGCATAGCTATGGTGCTCATGAGCTTCATCCGACATGGGTTCTTGAATCACATCCTCGATTCAACGCCATCATTCGCGTCTATGCATCTGCCCGAGTTGGGCCAAACCATTTCGGCGGCAATCTCAACACCAGCTGGCACGTTCGCCTACAGCCCCGACGCCAACATTGAGCGACTGGACGTAGATGCGATTGCAAGTACGGACCCCCACGCTCACCTCGACATTGCGATGTACGCCTTTACGGACCACATCCTTGCCGACGCAGTAGCTGACGCCGCCGAACGTGGTGTCACGGTCCGCATTTACCGGGACGCACAGCAATACGGACAAGAGAGCGGGCGAGATCCGTACGTCGCACGCAAACTTGCCGCCGAACAGAACATCTCCATCCGCGTGAAGCATAGCAGCGATTTGATGCACCTAAAGGAATGGAGCGACGGTAGTCGACTCAGAGAGGGAAGTGCCAACTGGAGCCCGTCAGGCGAGAAGCGCCAAGACAACTCCGCTGCAGTCTTCAACAACAAGCAGGCATCCCAAGCCTTTGAGAGAAAGTTCCAAGATATGTGGGATCGACCGGACAACCTCCAGGTGCAATGAAACGATTTCACAACCAGCGTGACAAAGAGGGGCCCGACATCAGGCCCCTCTTACTGTTTTTGGGAGGCAATATGCAGGATCGAGGAAAGGTCGTTCTGACTGGTGAAGTTAGCGATACTCCGGTCATTCGCGCAACATTGCAAGGGTTGTATACCGCGACCTTTTCACTCACCAGCACAACGCGTCGTATGAATCGTGCCGGGGTCTACACGGACCGGCAGAAGCGCCACAACATTGTCGCGCGTGGAGATCTCGCGCTAACCATTCGGTACAAAGTACGGAAGGGGAACCAGGTCAGCATCGAGGGCGAGTTTTACCTGAAGCAGTGGATAGAAAAAAGATCGGGTGAGACGAAGTACCTCACCCAGGTTGTCATCGACCGCTTTTCATTCGCCGAATCGGATCAGCTTGCGCTTCCAATGGCAGCCTAAAAGACTTTCACCGTGGGCTGGATAATTCCAGCCTCTTTGACTAACGGCCGCACGGCCACAACCTAAGCCCAACACTCCCAGGAGGGAGATACCACAATGGCACAAGGACTCAATCGCGTTGCATTGATCGGATACGCTTCGAAAGCCGCTGAGACCCGCAGCACCAACGGCGGCGTTCTCATCGCGAACTTCCAGCTCGCAACCACCGAGAAGTACAAGGACCACGGCGGCAACTTCGTCGAGAAGACCGAGTGGCACAACATTGCCGCGTTCTCGCGCACCGCAGAGATCGTCCGCGACTACGTGAAGAAGGGCAGCCTGCTCTACCTCGAAGGCAAGCTGGAAACCAGTAGCTGGGATGACAAGGAGTCCGGTCAGAAGCGTTACAAGACGCAGATCATTCTCCGCAACATCAACTTCCTCAGCTCGCGCCCCGCAGGCGAGGCGACGGCGGGTCCGCCGTCCACCCCCGACGCGGACGACTACGTCGATCAGGGCATCTCGGACGACTCGATTCCGTTCTGACAGGGCATAAACTGTCACGAATCAGCTAGCTAGAGCAATCTAGCCAACTGACCGAAGGTTTCTTGACGAGGGCGGCCATATAACAGTGGTCGCCCTTTTCTTGTCTTCAAAAGCAACTCCCAATCCGAAAGGAAAGCCCAACCATGTACCTACTCTTCATCCCCTCGGCCCTTGCGTTCGTTTTCATCGCCGTCACCCAGGTCGTCTCCGAGATGCGCGGCGCCGCCGCTTGCAATATCTAGATTCGAGTCCAAAACACCCGCCCCTTCGCGCCCCGGGGCGGGTGCTCCTCAAGGTCAACGGCGCTTCAACGTCAGAGCAAGCCGTAGACCCGAAAGGATACCCAAGATGCAAACCCGCTTCGAATTTCGTTGCAGCTACCAAGACATGGTCGCGTACGACGTCATCGGACACGCCGACGTATTCAGTGTCGAGTCATATCGGAACACCACACATGGTCTCGAATACATGCGCTCAACATTCAACCATTGCGGAGATCCAACCTCGTTCGATCGCAACATCCTCTCACGCCAGGGCGGCGCTGTCGTTCATACCCGCACGGATGCCCCGGCACGCTGGACGCCCGAGTTCTACATCGAGTTTGTCTTGTGGCTCCACGTAAAGTACGTCGCCGGCAAAATGAAGTGGGCCGCGACATGCGAGCGTCGCGGTTGGGGTGCAGAAGAGTTGGCTCAGTACGAGCCGATGCGCCCGGTCCCGAAAGCTATGTACTGGAGCCAGGGAGCTTCGTCATTTCTCGTTGAACCCTGGTGGACAGACAATCACGCCTGCGACTACTGCTTGAATATTGCGAAGATGACCGGCGTTCTGAATTGCCCGATCCACGCTGAGATATGCACTGGAACACCGGGGGCTGCTACGGCCCCTGGTGTTCTTGCGTCCACAGCGTAGGGCTCGACGGAAGAAATCACCTCGAATCATTCACCGCACCACAGGAGACGAGATGGCATCGTACGACTTCAACCGAATCTTGATGGGAACCGCTGCCGATTCGTTTAGTTGGGAGCGATTCTTCAGAGAATTGGGACTAGCTGCTCTTGCCCGCAAAGCGCTTGGCATATGGGCGTAGTCCCCAGGTAAAGAATCACATCACTTAAGTAGCCGCGCTGGGCGGAGCGTTATCCGCCCACTGCAATGAACGAGATGGGTTTTCTATACCCATGGGGTTGCTCGACTCCTCTCGTGTGCACGGTGGTGCTGGATACAATCAATTCCGCCACCCGGTACAACACTATGCCGCCACTGAATTGATTGCCGAGCGGCGGTCTCAAATGCATCATCCGCGCCGGAGGCGTGCTCGGGGAATTCGAAGTTGCCGAAAACCCGTATTTCGTGCAGTTCGCCTTCTCAGTTCACGCTAAGCCCTGTTCTCGCATACGTGGACAGGTCGAATCCATCGAACGCTCCCTGACCACGGACGACGATTGCGCGGACGTGCTGATGCTGCTCGCCAACGTGCGCGGCGGCATCAACCGCCTGATGGCCGAAGTGCTCGAAGACCACATCCGGCTGCATTTGCTTGCGTCCGAGAAGAGCTTAGCCCCACCCCATGAGTTGGCGGAGGACTTGATCGACCTGGTAAGGGCTTATCTGAAGTAACAAGGGCTAATGCAATGGGTGGTTCTTGTTCGATCACGGGTGTTTGCCGCGGGCGTGCAGCGCGGGAATGAAATGCCCGTGCGGATCTATCTTGGGATGCCCGAGCTTGGCTGCTATGCGCTCCTCAAATCGCTCTGAGATGAAATGTTCGAGACGCTCGGCTTCTTCATGCACTTCGTCAATCGGGTAGTCGAGCACCTTATAGAGGAACGTCTCGATGAGCCGATGGTGGCGCACCACCTCCAACGCCCGCTTCTTCCCCGCTTCGGATAGTAGTACGCCGCGGTGCCGCTCATACTTGACGAGCGGCGGCGAGCCAGCGGCCAGCCTTTGCACCATGTTCGTCACAGAGGCGGAGGCTACGCTCAGTCGGTGTGCCAGAGCACTGCTTGTCACCCTGCTCTCTTCAGGTCCGCCCAGAGCCAGAATGGCCTTGAGATAGTTGTCTACGGATTCGGTGTTCGGGTTCGGTTGACGGCGCACCGTTATTGCTCGATTTTCAAGGCCGCAATTTGACATGCATTTATTTTAGGTGTACCTAATATGTAGGCACGCCTAAATTATACACGTCTGTTGACATAGTTGATTCATCGTAGAACCAGTCAGGCATTCCGAACCAATTGCTTACCGGAGACTCCCCGACCCAATGATGCTCGGTAGAATGGCCGACTCGAGTTCTAGCGTCTCGTCCTACTTGTGTTTGCTATTAGCAGAGATCATGTAATCGAGGCCCCAATCTCTGTACCTCCGCGCGGGATTGGGTGGGCTGAGCATTCGGTAGTAATAGCAAATTTGTCGCGAAAAGAAAGTTTGGTAAAGCCTTTGACGCAGACCGAAGACGTCGTCATCACGCACGAGGACGTAGACCGTGCTCGGGACCGTACGCGGGTCTCTAATGCGCGCGCAAGGCATGGAAGAGGTTCTCAGGCGCGCCTGTTATGGCTTCTTGTCGGTCCCGGAATTCTCGTCATGCTGGGTGAAAACGATGGTCCGAGCATGCTCTCGTACGCAGCAACCGGAGCTAAGTTTGGCATTGGCTTCTTTATCCCCTTTATCCTCCTGACATTCCTAATGGCAATTGTCGTTCAGGAGATGACTGTTCGCCTGGGCGCGGCTACCCATCGGGGCCATGCCGAACTCATCTTCGAACGCTTCGGTCCCTTCTGGGGATGGTTTTCCATGATCGATCTCGGAATCGGCAATTTTCTCACGCTGATCACCGAATTCATTGCCATCCGTGCCGGCCTCAGCTTCTTTGGAGTACCCCCGTGGCTGGCGATGCTGGGCACCCTGGTCCTCCTCTATACCGCACTGATGTCGCACCGCTACTGGACATGGGAGCGATTGACGATGGCCATTGCCGCCTTCAATCTGATCTTCATTCCTGTTGCTCTTATGGCGCATCCGCATTGGGATGCAGTCGGCAAAGCACTTCTGGTCTGGAAGCCTCTGCCGGGTGGCCTTACCAAAGACACGCTGCTGATTGTCCTCGCCGACATTGGTGCCACCGTCACCCCGTGGATGATCTTCTTCCAGCAGAGCGCCACGGTGGACAAGGGCCTAACCCGCCCGGACATCCCCTTCGGTCGCATCGACACCATCATCGGAGGAGTGCTCGCGGCTGCCGCGGCGATCGCAGTTCTTCTGGCAACGGCACCCCTGTTCGCGCTCCACATGACCGCAGCGAACTACCAGGCTGCCGAATTCGCACAGGCGCTTGAACCTGTCATCGGCCATGCAGGTGCTGCTCTGTTCGCGCTCGGCATAGTGGAAGCAGGAATAGTGGCGGCAGTCACCATCTCCACGTCTTCCGCCTACGCCTTCGGAGAAGTTGCCGGGCTGCCGCACAGCCTGAACATTCCATTCAAGGAAGGCAAATCGTTCTACGGAGTGCTGTTCGCCTGCGCTGCCGTGGTAGCGGGCATCGTCCTGATTCCGAGCCTCCCGCTGGTCTATGTGGTTCTCGTAGTCAACGTGATCGCCGTGCTAGCCATGCCGCCCGCTCTCGTGTTCCTGTTCATGCTGGTGAACGACAGAGAAATTATGGGCGATCTGGTAAGTCCGCTTTGGGCCAATATTCTTGCAGGAATTATCGTCCTTCTGCTGACCGCTGCCGGAATTCTGTTCGGCATCAGCGTCATAGCTCCTAACATCTTTGCTGCTCTTAGCGGCAGATAGAAGAAATCACAATGACCGGAAAAGAACATGAACACCAACATGAGTTCAGCATTGAGCAAACAATTCTCGTCCTCTCCGCGCTTGAGCGCGACCAGCTCACTGGAGGAAAGAAACAACGCCTTCCTCGGCGGCACCTGAAGGGCCTCGAAGTGATAATTCTTTGGTCGCTCCGTGTCTACCTTCTCTTCATGATGGCGGTCGTCGTCTATCAAATCTGGTCGGGCGCGCGTTAGCTAGCCCGCATCGTTCTTGAAGGTTGAAAAAGCGAAAGCCTCTTGTGTCAAAAACATGTTGTCAAAGACAGTGTTTGAAGTAACAGGAGAGGATTCCGCGTGATCGACTTTACCACGACACAGTGTTTGTTGATCCCCGAGATTTTTGCCAAGGCAGTTCGATCAACGGCAGAGCAGTTCCGATGGCGGAGCCATCCTGCTGAAGGCTGCCAAGCGCCGGTACGGATTGATCGGCGGCTTGGCTGGATGCCTGCGAGACCAGCGGTAAGCGGGCAAGGTCGGTCGTCCGCTGAAGGAGCTTCTCGAGCGAGGTGGGATAGACAACAGGAAACCATTCGACCACACTCCCAAAGCGCAAAACGCTTGTTCATGACGGCTGTATGCAGCACAGGCCCTCAGAATTCAACCCTTCCCTGGAACGCGATCATGCGCGGCGAACTGTCGCCACCAAGTCCGACCCCGAGCAGACCGGTGGGCGGAGAGATGGTGCTCGTCAACGCGCCAAAGCCAGTCTGCGTTGCCGGCTCGCCAGGCGTTCCGGCCTGGTTCGTGGGGAGGGTGAAGTTCGGGTGGTTGAAGAGATTGAAAATCTGCGTGTCGAAGCGAAAGGTTACATGTTCCGTGATCGGAATCTTCTTCGTCACGTAGACCTCGGAGTAGGTGAAGTGCGGTCCGCGATAGTTGTTGCGGCCAGAGTTGCCGAACTGGCAGGTCGTGGGCGAATCGCCGCCCGTGCATGCCCCCGTGCCAGGATCGACCACGGAAGCAAACGCGTCCGGGTTGAGCCATTGCAGGCTGCCGGTTTGGGTCACGCCGGAGACAGCGGTCTTGCGGTACAGCGGCACGCCCGGCACCCGATTCGCATATTGTGGCCCGCTGCCTTGGAAGATGCCATGGTTGTTCGCGGTGTAGGGCGCGCTAAGAACGCTGAACGGCAATCCGCTATGCAGGATTGCAGTCCCCGACACCTGCCACCCGCCCAGCGTCCGGCGCAGCAGCGCGTGGCTGGAGCGAAACGGGATCTCATAGATGGCGAACGCGGTAAAGTTGTGGCGAACGTCGTAATCGCAGTTGCCATACTCTTTGCGCAGATCGCCGGGCAGCGGAGCGAGAATACCAAGCGAGGAATACGCAAGCAAGCCGCCATTCGAAACCTCGTCGAGACAATGGCTGAAGGAATAGTTGACGCGCAGGGTCAGGCCGGCAAATTGTTTCGTCGCGCTGGTTTGCAGCCCCGCGTAGTTGCTGCCGGCGCCGGTGCGGAATTCGTTGACGTTGCCAAAGCGCGAATCGAGCGGCTGATTGTAGGCGAACGGCGCGAAGCAACCGTCGCATACGGTCTGGTAGCCGTTCAACTGGACCTGGTACGGCTCCTGAACAGCGCGCGTCCCAACGTAATCGACGCGCAGCGAGCCGCGCGCACCGAGTTCGCGCTCGAGACCCAGACTCCATTCGAGGAAGTACGGCGTCTTCAGCGTGCCGCTGGGAAACGTATTGAGATTGACAGCGAACGGTGAGGGGTCGTTAGCGCGGAAAGCAGTCTGGAAGGACTGGTTCGCCTGCGCAGTCGCATCTACAGCACTGTTCGCGACCCCCGGCGCAATCCCAACGCCGCCAACCTGTCCGTTGATCCCACCCACGAAAACCGGAGCATACGGGGGATTCGTTGCGCCGAGGTCTGCCACCTGCGCCGGGATGATGTCGTTGAAGACGCCGCCGCCCGCGTGCAGAGCCATCGTGTTCGACAGCTTGTAGGCCACCGACGCCCGTGGCTGCCAACTGAACAGCGGCGTGCCCGGAAACAAGCTGCGCACATTGGTCTGGATCGCCTCGCTCAGCGGCTGCGCGGCGTCGTGCGCCATGTCCACAAACGATCCCGCCGGACGCGCAAACAGACCATGCCGGTTCACCGGATTCGTGTTCCAGGTCACCCGCAGCCCCGCAATCACGGTCCATCGCTGACTGAGCTTGTACGTGTCCATCGCGTAGATATCTAGATTGCCAACCGAAACGCTCTCCTTCTGCGTAATCGGAAACGCCGCCGTCACCGTGGACGCAGCGCCATACGTAAACTGCGCCAGGTCGTTGTAGACCACGTCGGGCACCACACCTTCACCCAGGTCGTAGTCGCTGACGTCCAGCCTGCGGGAGTTCTCGCCGAACTTGAAGGTGTGGCGTCCGCGCGTCCAGATAAGGTTGTCGTTGATCTGCCACTGCGTCACCATGCGCCCCTGCGTGTAAGTCTGATCATTGCCGCCGATCGTCGTGAACGGCGCGTTCGAACTGCCTCCGGCGAGCACGATGGGAAAGGTCGCGAGCACCTGCGCGTAATTGTTTGGCTGAAAGATGCTCGAATACCAGCTTGCCCCCGGGTTGAATTGATTCACCAGGTTCGGCGTGAACACGTGCGTGTAGCCCACCACCAGCGTCCGCTGCGGCTGCGGCGAGTATGAGTTGAAGATTGCGTTGATCGGATCGGTGTACGCGGCCTGCAATCCAGTGTCCTGCTGGAATCGGTACCAGACGCTGTCGTTTGCGTCGATTGTGTGATCGATCTTCAGCACGATCAGATTTTCGCTGTCGGAGTTGTTCAGCGATTGCGTCCGCTTGTTCGCACAGCCCGAGCCGTTGAACAGGTTCGCCGAAGTCTGAATGCCGGCCAGCAGAGCGCCGTTTGCATCCAGCGGACACGAGAGCACGGGCATGGGCGTGCCTGCAGTATTGCTGTATAGCGCGAACATATTCCGGTAAAACGCCACTTCCTGCGTCTGCGCGGGCAGGACAGTGCCATTGATCGGATCGGTGCCTCCCAGCAGTAACTGCTGCAACACATACTGCTGATAGGCGGCCGACGGCACCGTCGTTCGCGTAACCAGCGGCAGCGCCATGCGGATCCCTTCAAAATGCGCAAAGAAAAAGAGCCTGTTCTTCCGTATCGGTCCGCCAACGCTGACGCCGAACTCATTCACCGTCGACCGCGGCTTCTTCGCAATATTCCCCGGCGTGTCGTTGGCGTGCAGAAAGTAATTTGTCCCATTCAGCAACGAGCCGTTCCATGTCTCGTACACATCGCCGTGAAACTGGTTCGTCCCCGACTTGGTAAAGTAGTTCACCTGCGACGCGCCGTAGCGCCCCTGATCGACCGCGTAGGAGTTGGTGTTGACCGTCGCCTCCTGCAAAGCGTCCAGACCGATTACGAGGTTGGTCGAGAGCCCGATGTTCAACCCAAGGAACGGATCGTTCGCATCGAAGCCGTCCAGCACAAAGCCGTTCGAGGTCGCAGGCAGGCCGTTGAACTCGACGTTGCCGTAGCCACCCGCCGCCTTGGCGTCGTTCGAAGAGCCCGCAGTATTCATCAGCGCACCCTCGGCAAACTGGGCCACATAAGTCAGGTCCTGGCCCGGATTCGGCAGACTCTTGATCGCCTTCGCCTCCAGCGTCGTCGACGTGTTCGCATTTTCAAGACTCATCAGCCCGGATTGCTCGATCACTTCAACCGACTGCGAGGTCGCTGCCAGAGCCAGCGTGAAGTTCACCGTGGCAGTCTGGCCCACCGAGACGTTTGTTGGCTGTGACACACCCGGACCGAATCCCGTTACGTGAACTTCAATCCGGTATGTCCCCGGATTCACCTGGGAGAAGAGGAAGCGTCCCTCGCCATTGCTCTTGACCACGCGGACCGCGCCCGTATTCACCTCGGTCGCCTTCACCTCCGCGCCCGCAATCGCCGCATCGCTCTGGTCTGCCAGAGTGCCCGAAAGCGCACTGCTGGTCCCGCTCTGTGCGCTAAGCAACAGCGCCTGCATCGCAGCCAGCATCACAAACAGTGCTACGGCTCGCTTGGCGGTTCGGAGAAAACAATACATTTAGGTATACCTAACTATTAGGTAACCCTAATTTTGTGGAGCTGTCAAACGCTGGACACGCCACGAATCATCCGCCCCGAACATTTCACAGTGTCCAGACAACGTGCATTCCGGAAGGTAATCCTCGAACTACCTGCAATGTCATTTTTGGGCAAGTTCGCATTGACGCGTCCCTAAACGGCGAACTTGCCGCAATCGCCGACGCATCTAATCCAGGGGAGGTCTTACCCTTGCGAATACCATTCCCCATACCATTCATCGTGATCCTCTCCTTAGCCTTTGCCGTCTGTGGCCAAAACGCCCCTGGCCAGAACACTCAGCCCCAACCCCCGCAGGCCACTGAAACATCCCAACCGCCTGCCCAGCCCCAGCAACGCAGCCCCGGCGGTGACGTTGGCAGCGGTGCCGGAGACGTCGGCAAAGGGACCGCCAAAGGCGCTGGAGCAGCGGCGGAGGGTGTTGGGAAAGGTGCGGGCGATCTCGTTACTCTCCACCCCATCGACGCCGTCGGCAATGTTGGAAAGGGTGCAGCCATCGCCGGCAAGGACGTCGGCGTTGGTGCCTCCAAGGGAACAGGCAAAATTGCCAAATGCACAGGTCGGGGTATTGGCAGGATATTCCACCATCGTCATAACCCGCAGACGCCCCCGGCTCCATCCGCACCACAAGACTAAACAACGAGTGCGGCAGGAAGTCGGGGGGCACGCGGCTTTAGGCCTGAATCTCGGGTACCATCGCCTGAAGAGCCCTTCCAGTTCGTCATTGAGAACCTTGGTCCGTGCGTGGAGTAGGAGATGTGCTCCACGGAGGGTCCACTGCATCTGTTGCTTCTTGACGGAGTGAATTGGCTCAAATTGGCATATAGCTCTGCCATCCTCATTCCACACTCAGGAAACTCTCGGCGCACTGGCATCGTCCCATCTTCCATGAGCAACATCACGCTTGAAGAACACTTCGTTACGGAATCCTTCCTCCGAGCCACCCGAGCTAATGGCGAGAGAACTCCCCCGCAGCTTGCGGAATTGCAGTGCAAACTCCTCGACATCGGCCCCGGCCGGATCGCCGACATGGACAAGTCAGGCATCTATCTCCAGGTGCTCTCGCTCGCCGCGATGGGCTTCGATGCGCTCGATGCGGATACGGCGAGTTCGCTGGCCCACGATGTCAATGATGAACTCGCCGCAGCAGTGCGATCCCATCCCGCGCGTCTTCGCGGGTTTGCGACGCTTGCCCTGAAGGCACCCGCCACGGCAGCGGCTGAGCTGGAGCGCTGTGTCACTCGCCTTGGATTTCACGGTGCTCTCCTTGATGGCACCACCGATGGCCTTTTTCTTGACGATCCGCGCTTCCTCCCGGTCTTTGAGGCCGCCGCTCATCTTGGTGTTCCCATCTACCTCCACCCTGCGCGGCCGCCCCAGCCGGTCCAAGAGGCCTATTATTCCGGCCTTCCCGGTGAACTCGGCTTCCTTCTCTCCATCGCGGGCTGGGGCTGGCACGCTGAGACGGGCCTTCATACCCTTCGCCTCATCGTCTCCGGTCTCTTCGATCGCCTGCCCACGCTGCAACTCATCATCGGCCATATGGGAGAGGGTTTGCCCTATGCGCTCGCCCGCTCTAGCGGTATCCTCTCTCACGCCGCGCCGCATCTTCGCCAGCCTGTCGCCGATTATTTCCAATCCAATATTCACTGCACCACCAGCGGCTACTTCACCCTGCCGCCGTTGCGCTGCGCCCTTGAGGTGGTCGGCATTGATCGCCTTCTCTTCTCCGTCGATTACCCATACAGTCCCAACACGCGCGGCCGGGCTTTTCTCGACAGTCTACCGGAGATCCTCGGTACAGATGACTCTGCAAAGCTCACTCACCGCAATGCCGAGCATCTGCTCGGTTTGCGCCCGGCCGTCTGAAGGCTTACCTCGCCCTGGCCGACGAAGGCACCGGGAGTTCGGAGGCAACCGGCTTTAGGACGGAAGGGAGCTGAATCGTTGCTGGCGCCCCTAGCCTCATACTCAGAGGAAGCAACGAGTTGCGCGTGTCGCAAAGCCTCTCCGTCAAGCCGGACGGCCGAAGATTGCTGCACGCGAATCAATCTCTTCCTCAACAACTCCATCCCGCGAGAACGGTTCGAGTACAGCCCGGATGGCAGCTTCAAATCCCGCCTGCCGTTTTCCCACCACAGATGGAGATGTATTGGACTTTGAGAGCGCTCTGCCAATCAGGTCGGTAATACTGACACGTTGTGAGTACGTTACGGTGACGTTGCAGAGTTCGACGAACGGCGAGCCGACGAACCAATCCTTTGGCTTGATTCGATAGCGTTTTCGCTCTGGATCGTCAGACCATGAGTTGCAAATCTCCTGGTAGGGCTTCAACCATGGGGACGCTGGAGTTTCAGTACTGGTCGCGCCGCAAACCAGCACACGGCCCCGCTCGGAGACGATTCGTTCAAGCGCCTCAAGAGCTGCACCGCGATCAAGCCAATGCAGTGCGCGGCCAATGGTCACGACCGAGAAGAGTTCGCCGGCCGGGTAGTCCTCGATGCGGCCGAGATGCAGGGCAAGATGCACGCCAGCAGCTTCCGCAGCTTCTCTCGCCGCCTCGATCATGGCGGCTTCCGGATCGAGCGCCGTGCAGCTTCCTACGAATGGAGCGAAGCCGATCGCCAACGGACCCGGGCCACAGCCAATGTCGAGCAGGGCTTCATCGCCATGCAGGGCAAGCCGTTCAGCAACAGTTTGAAAGAACTCCGCGGAGTAGGGCTCCCTACAGCGGGTATAGAACTCGACAGTTGAGGCAAAGCGGCCCATCGGTTCAAGTATTGCAGAAGGGATGCGAAATGGATCAAGGAGAATGGGTATGGTAACGATTCGAAACAAAACGGGCCATTTGGGGAGTTTGCCAACCCATCTACCCCAAGGCATGTTCAGAGCGGCTCTTATTTCAATAGTGAACTGCCTGAAATGTTTCGGCAAGTTCGAGCGACCGGGCCCCTTCTGAGGCGAAGTCTCCGACAGTAGGCAATCTTGCTGCCCCCTTGGATCTGGTTGAGGTTCATGACCTCTTCGATTCCAGTGGTGGGATTGGATTGTACTGGGTGGCAGGTTTCCGTCCGAAATGGGTGGCGGGATAACTGTGCAGCGCTTCGTCGCTGGTGGCGGCATAACGTTGCAGCGGGTGGCGGCATAACACTGCAGCCAGCAGTGGCTTGTCCATCGGTGCTTCAGGTCTCCCCATCTGGGGTAACCCTGCATTGAGGGGTGGAATTCCCCTCAGCGCTATCTCAACTCTTACCCACTAAAGGCTGGTCGACCATGATTCTTACTTACCACGTCACCTTCGGCGTCCCCTTTCGCCTTGATCTTGCGGAGCAGTGGGGACCGCGCGTTGAACTCGAAGCCATCGCATTTATGAACGCCGCCCCGATCGACTGGCGCCTTGGCAATGATCCTGAGCGTCCCGGACTTCATGCTGGCCACCCCGCGATGCGCGGCTTCCACGACCTCCAGAGGCCGGTCTTGTCCGGTGGCACCCGCGGCCTGCCAGCCGCCAATTTGGAGTTGGAGACCCGCGGCATTGGAGATGCAACTGTTCTCGTCTGGCTGCGGCCAGGCACTTATCCGGAAACCGAGAAATGCGGAGCTTAGAGATTGATACCCCATAACGAAGGGGCCTAGTAGGAGACGAACGCTGAAGAGGGAATTGAGGAGAGTCCAAGGCCGATTGCGGACTCTAAACGCAAGTTGACTCCACACCTCACAAGATCGGTCGAAAGCTAGTAGTCGAAGTTCCGAACGGCCCCACCCATCCATTTCGCCAGGACGTAAACCAACAATCAACCCTCAGCAAGATGAAAGGCCTCAGTCATGAGCAGCACAACACAAGTGAATGTTCCCGATGAGCTCATTGTCAACGCTCTCGAAAGCGCGGACATCGGCTACTGGGCCTATGTGCCCCGCGGCGCAGACCACGCGAAGTTGGTCAACGGAACCGCAACAGCTTTAGTCAATGAGTCTGACGGCTCACACGACGGCAAAGGAGACGGACACCACGAGTTGACGGGCGCTAAAGTGCGCGCCGGCCTTCAAGTGTTAGCCACGAAGTACCCACACCACTTTGCCGACATCGTTGGCGACAACTCAGACTGCACCACGGGCGACGTCCTGGTCCAGTGCGCCCTCTTTGGCGAGATTGTCTACGGCTAAACTCAACCGGCCGGGGGGAGCCGCAAATCCCCCTACGCGCCACCGAGGAGCAACCCACATGGCCTCCGCCAGACAAAGCTTTGCAAATACCGGCAACATTGAAATTCGACGTGGCGGCCAACGCGTTCTGGTCGGTCAGTACGCCGAAGGCGAGTTCCGGATCAAGAAAGAGTTTCAATCCGACGGCCCGGCGCAAAACCGGATTCAGACTTGCCTCGAGACCGTCGCTCGGTACGGTAAGCCAGCGCCACGTATTGTGCTGGTTTAGCCTCGCCCCACCTTCCTAGCCTCCAGCAGCCCCATCCCCAAGGAGCAACTCACAATGGAATACATCGGCTTTGACCGAGAGGACGACGCATTTTGGTATCGCAATAACAACGGCGGTTGGCTTTTCATCACTACCGATCGTACCGAGTTCATTTGGTTTTCCATGAAGTTCACGCCGACGCCGATTCTGAAGCATCGCGCGACTCAGGGACTCTCGGGCTTAGTGACGTGCGCTCGCAGTCTGGATGAAGCGATCAAGCAGATCGCGGCCTAAACCAATCGCATTGGCCGGTACGTTGCCAGCCATTACGCAGGAGTAAGCATTATGACTACCGAAGAGAAGTTGGCGCGACTGAAGAACCGTTGCACGCGGTACGAGGTTGTGTTGACCAACGGCACGGATACCAAGTTTCTCGTGCTGTACACGGCACAGCATTCCAACCGCGGACTCATTGCGGTCATTCGCCAACGGTACGACGCCATCCTCGCCCAGACTGGCGGGGAGTTGCCCTATGCCGTGAAGCCCGATCAGAAATTCGCCGGCAATGAGTGGCGTTGCTTCTTCTCGGGACGCACCCAACGCGAAGCAATCATCGCGGGTGAGTTGGAGTTTGCTGAAGTCGCCACCCACACAGCTGCATAACCGATTCCTCGCAACACAACCCACACCCAGGAGCACGATTCATGGCAAAAGAAGCGATGCAGTATGTCTACATTCCCGAACTCGACAAAGAGGGGAAGCGGGCTCGTCTCACCCTGCTGACCGACAAGGATTCCAGAGGTGGGCTCTCCTCGAGCGTGCAGACGGAGTTCGAGAGTCCGGACGGCGGAACCTCATTCCTCCTTTGTGGTGACTTCCGTAAGACGGTGCTGAGAACGCCCTCGGCGCGCGGCACGCAGAAGGCGATCGATACTCACCACGCCACGGTGTTCACGCCCGAGGCCATCGAAGCGCTAAAAGCGGAAACGCTGGCGTTCTACGCGGCGGAAGCAAAGCGTTTTGACTAACCACTAACGCCGGCCGGGAGCGTCATCTCGGCTGCAATCTCATGGAAGGATCCGCGTCAATGCTCAAGTTTTTCTACAACGGACTGAAGGACGGCGCCAAACTCCAGAAGGCCTCGTACAGCACTGGCCCCTATACGCCAGAAAGCGGCTTGCCGGACGAAACCATCACGATCACCGCGCGAGACTACATGCGCTTCAGTGCGGACATTCAAGAGGCCTTCGTCGTCGTGAACCAGACCGATACCATGACGGATTTCTTCGACAAGGATCGTATCCGGGTCAGGCCCTCGCATCCGCTCTATTCCGAAGTCAAGAGAGCCTACAACTCCCAGCAAGCCAAGAGGACAGCCAGGAGTCAGCGGTAGCCCCGAGATACATCCCGGCGCAGGCGCCTACGAGAAGGGGGATCAGTCATGCCAGACCAAGTCAACATAGGCTTTTCCCCGGCCACCGCTTGGAATCGGATTCAGATCGACGCGGACCAGGCAACAGCCGCAGCCGAGTTCAAGACAGCCAAGGCAGCCTTCGCGACCGCAGCTTTCACGCTCCTGGGTGCATGGGAAAGCGTGGAGATGTGTGGCAGCGAGGTCAAGATCGAGGGGTACATTCCCAAAGTCTTTTGATGAAGTTGTGCGCAGTATTCAGGATTGGACGGAGAAGGAGTCCGTCGCTTTTTCAGCGGAGGCAGGATGACACGAACACTCAACGGTCGCGAGACCAACACGATACTGCATGCGCTCCGCTCGATGGCGGCAAATGCCAGGGACGACGTCCGAGACGCCTGCCATGACGCTTGTGACCACTTCATCGACGCGCCGGCGCTTACCTCGGTCGAGATTGACGCGCTGTGCGAAGAGATCGGACTCGATTCTCTGACGCTCTCCACGGACGAGTAGCCGAATAGATCCACCCACCCCACCCTTCACAAAACCAGTGACGGGCTGTCTTCCCACGACGACCACCACGCGGCTTCTGTGGCCGTCTTCATCTATTTTCGTAGTGACTCCGAAGGAGAATGCCAATTATGGCCGATTTTATCTATACGCCGGAAGAAGCGAAGGCGTTGCTCGATCGTCTGAGCCAGCCGTTTGCAATCCCTGATGTGAAATGGCGCGTTACGAACAAGACGCAGGACGGGAAAAAGGGCTGCGTTGCTCCATATGCAGACCCTCGAGCGTACACCGCTCGGCTGAACGAAGTGTTCACCGCGGCTGGCTGGGCCTTTGAGTTGTCGAGCGAGACGACGATTGGGCTTATGCGGATGAGGGCAGGGAAGTGCGTCCCCACCGGAAAGGTCACCATCATTGCCACCTTGGATATCTTCGGTATTGGCAAGAAGGCGTCGACCGGGGAGATGTGGGCCGATGACGACAACGCTGTGACGCGTGCGGAAGCCCAGGCGAAGAAGCGCGCAGCGTCGATGTTCGGGTTGGGAGAGTACTTCTACCGTTTCAAGGAGCTTGGAAGCGTGCTGTGGGTTCCGCTTGATGATCGTGGAAATCCGACGAAGGTGCCGGATCTGCCGGGATGGGCGCTTCCTGCTGGAACGAGACCGAAGACAAGCTCGGCACCGACCGCAAACCGTTCGACGGTGCCGGTACAGCAACAGGTCGCGCGCCCGCAAAGCGTGCAACCTCAGCAAACCGTCACGGTGGTGGGATCGCCGCAAGTGGCGCAACCGGCTGTGGCGCAACCGGCCGCAGTGGCCAAGGCAACTCCTCCTCCGCAGCAGAACCAGGTCCACTCCATCAGTGAGCCAGAGAAGAAATTTCGTGCTGCCCGCAAGGTGCAGGAGACCATTCTCGGCGTTGACCTGGCGAACAACATCCTCGAAATCTTGGCGGCAAAACTGGACGTCGGCGAGATTAAAGGGGAGAAGTTCGGCCTGGCCACGACAAAGCTGGACGCGGCGGTTGCTCTCCTGACCAAAGTAAGGGAAGTGGCGGAGCGCACGCATCCATCGGTACTGAGGAACTTGCTCCTTCGTTACGAGTTGCAGGACCTGAACGCCATCCCTACGTTCCATGTGCTCTACCGTATCGCCCTCGATATGCAAGTTGTCCCTGCGATCGGGAAACGCGCAGCCTAACCTAAGACGTGGACGAATAGCCAATTCGTCCACGTCAAGCCGCAGAACTGCTGATCTGTTTCTATTCACAGGCTGTCGAAGACACTCTCGCCCGGGCCTCGAGCGTTGGCGACGACGGCCAGTCGTTTGCAAGGCTGCTATCGGAACTGGGCACTTGGCCAGAAGCGACCTTTGGATGAACAGCCTCGAGTAGATTACACATGGCGATGTGTGGTAGGCTACACAGCAAAAGGGGATCACAAATGGCTACAAATCTGGCGATTGATGAGGGACTGATCGAGGCAGCGCAGCAAATAGGTCATCATGTAACGAAAAAAGCCGCGGTGACCGCTGCACTGAACGAATACATCTCGCGGCGGAAACAATTAGAAATACTAGAATTGTCCGGAACTATCGATTACGAACCCGGCTACGACTACAAAAAGGTTCGGAAGCTCGACAGGATCGAGGCTGAAAAGTGAAGGTTTTGGTTGATACTTGCGCATGGTCTCTTCTGCTGCGACGGCGAAACAAGACTACGCTGAAGGACGATGAGAAGATCATGGTAGCGTCGGTTGAGGAAGCGATTAGAGATGGCCAAGTGGTCATAATCGGACCAATCCGCCAAGAAGTGCTCTCCGGCATCAAGGACACGGCGCAATTTGAAAAATTGCGGGCGGCGCTGAGATCGTTTCAAGACGAACAAATCACAACGCTACATTACGAAGATGCGGCTCACTTCTTCAATACGTGTATGGGACACGGCGTTCAATGCGGCGCGGTAGACATCCTGATTTGTGCTGTTGCCGCGCGCTTGCACTGCACAATACTTACCTCGGACCGGGGCATAATGCGATGCATTGAGGTGCTCCGAAGCGAACGGCTGATGTAGTAAAGAACCTCGCAGAAACGTTCAACACGGCTACCATCATGGCTGACCGGACCAGATGCCGCCACTATGACCAGTGGCGGCATAATTGTTGACGGCTGCAAACCAACCTCCATCTCTTCTCGCTCATAATCTCTGTGCTGTCCTGTACGCCGGATCTTGGACAGCAGCTCTGTATGAATTTTGATCGACCGGCTAGTGCCTTTCTCGAAGTTGCCGCCAACAAACTTGGAGTCCCACGCAAGGAGCAACGGATATATGGTAAAATCTCTCACAGTTTGATGTGAACCCTGGGTTTTGGGGTTCACGTCGAATGGAACGCCTCCTCGGAGGGTTCCGAGCTTCAATCCAATAAATCGACGACTTACCCCTATAAACCGAATTCTGCATCGATAGATTGATCACAGCGGCCACTCGAAAGAGTGGCCGTTTTGCGTCCAACTTTGCCGCACGAATATACCACTACCACTGTAAAATAGCGGAAGGAGCCTCAATGTCGGGTTTAGTACTTCTCATTGCTGGACCTTCGGGCTCAGGGAAAACAACTTTAATACGGGGACTTGTGAACCGTGTTCCGTTCCTAACCAGGGCAATCACTGTCACAACCCGGCTGCCACGGCCAGGTGAAGTATCAGGTGAAGATTATCACTTCGTCTCCCCAGAGCGGTTCGCTGAGATGAATCGCGCCGGCGTCCTGATTGAGTGCGCTGAAACCTACACCGAGAGTTACGGGATTCCACGTACCGTCTTGGCTGGGACGTGCGATCGGGCTCTCATCCTCACAGGTGGCGGTGCCCTCGCTCTTCGGCAGCGGCTTCCAAACTCCATTAGCATTTTTATCCAGCCGGCATCGGCGGCAGCCGCGGCGGCGCGGATCCTCGAGCGGAACTGCCCGAACAGCGAGTATCGCGTCGGTGGCTACGAGCAGGAAGTTGCCGTATCCTCTCAATTCGACCGAGTCTTTCTGAACGAGGATTTCGATGAAACCCTGGATCAGATTGAAGACTTCTACCTCAGCGCGAGGCGGCAAAGGCCTCACGGCCGCCCCGCGCACAAGTTTGAAACCGGGGCAGGGAAGGGGACCGGCGATGGTCCCGTACTTTGCGTGCCGCGTTTGGAGACTGGAGCAAAGCCTGGCTCCTCCTGTCACAACTGCCTCCAGGGGAGCTTCGGATTGATGGCCGACGTGTATCCCAACTGGTTCCGGCCCTACAAGGCGATCAAGATCCCAGGTCCGCGTTCGGTCAAGAAGTTCTGCGCACGGGCACCAAGCCTGGGGCGCAGAGTCCCCATGCCGGCGATGGTCCCGACCGAAGTCACGACGGGGCCGGAACTGGTCAATGCCATCAGGGACGACAAGCTAAGACGGAGCGCGTAGCCTCGCTCCTTGAGCTTCCTTCCGATTTCATCAAGTCAAGATTCCTGCCGACGCTTCGATGCCCGTGTGCTCAGCTCGCAGGAACCAGCGCAAGGACGGACCTTCGTCCCTATGGCACCCCAAACAAGCTCGCTCACGGTCAGACGAAACCGTACGTGAGTGGGGTGCCGCGCCTCACTTTTTCTGATTGGATTGCTGCGGGGCGAGGGTAACCTAATCCACTACTAGACAAAATCTATCCATTATGAGACACTGACTTCATGGAGGAGGACTCGTATGGCCACCCATCCTTCCTACGCCGCACCAGGTTATCAGTTCGATGTCACACCGGATCTCAGCCGTCTTGAGACGCGGGAACGTCTAAGTCAATCGTCCATCGATGGGTTCTTCGCGATCATGGACAAGTGGCATGTGTCCATCGAGAGGGCAGGGGACTTGCTCGGCGGCATGCCCCGCTCCAGCGTTTACAAACTGAGGTCGGCCGCCGGAACGCTTCGCCAGGACGAACTCACTCGGATCTCTTATGTTGTCGGGATCTATAAGGCCCTGCATATTCTTTTGCCCGACGAGTTGGCCGACAAGTGGGTGAATCAGCCAAACGACAACTTCTTATTCAGTGGTCAGACCCCTCTCGACTACATTGTGCGAGCGGGGATCCCGGGATTGCAGCAGGTCCGGAGTCTGGTCGATGCAGCGCGAGGCGGACATTAATTGGCTCACCTGGATCTGTTTAACTACGTTGGCACTCACAGGTTGATTCCTACAAAGTTTAGCGGCGAGAGCGTTCTTGAGACTCTGCCACTTCCACCTGAAGTGCTCGCCGATCTAAGCGAGCTTGATGCCGCAACCAACGAACGTAAGATCGCAGAGGGCGGAGGGAACAGGGCAATCGGCCCGGGCGAACTACTGTACGGCGTTCCCGAGGCGCAGATTGTCAACGCGGCCTTTTCCCACCCAGGTCCACACGGGGGCCGGTTTAACAGTGCGCAGCGCGGCGCCTGGTACGCAGGTGTCGAGCTGGAGACCTCAGTCGCGGAGGTGGCCTTTCACAAGAGACGTTTTCTCGAAGATGCGCGTATGACTGGCCAGCACGCTTTTGACTACATGGAATTTCTCGCTGATTTCTCCGGTGACTTCCATCACCTTGACCCCACGGAGTTCGAAGCCTGCCTGCAGCCGGATCCCATCCCGCAATGCTACGGTGCGTCACAGGCTCTCGCGAATATGCTCTTGTACACCGGCTCAATTGGAATCGTCTATCCGAGCGTCCGCCACCCCTCCGGTACGTGCATTGCGTGCTTCCGGCCAGCCCTGGTCTTCCACCCTCGCCGCGGTAAGGAGTATCGGATCACGCTGCAAACTGGGACAAACGGAATCTCCTATGAAAATGTCGTCCGTCCGACACAGTGTAGCACAATGTATCTCAGATAGAAAAGGGTACAGTGATCATCGTTGACAGGAGAATTTGGGGCCTGCTTTCTTCCCATTGCTGGGTCACCGAATCTCAACATCCACCCGATCGTCTTTCGGGAAGAGGTAGAAGGAACTCTTAATTGAGGAGCCTTTCGAAGGCCGTTCCTTGCCATAGCTTATAGTCCGAATGCTTGTAGTAGGAACTCCCTCATTGACCAATACCCGTTTTAACCCCTTATGATTCAAATGCCGATTTTGCCGCTAGCCCGATCCATGTGTAAAACGTGAGATGCGCGAGGGATAGATTGAAGGGGAAACGAATTCTGTTTGCGGTAGTGGATCAGAAGGAGTAGCGGTACTCCAGCCGGATGATGTGCTTGTACCAGATTTCATGAGTGAGTGCCTGCCCGAAGCCCAGATAAAACGAGGTGTGATTTCCTATGGAGGTCCGAGCGCCCGCTTTCATATTGACAATATTGTAGCCGTCGGTGCTTGTAATGGACCATGCGGGGATAAAGCTGGTCTGCATGCCTCCGAGGACCTTCCAGCCTACAAGTTCGAGCACTGGCGCGAAACGCACGTTCTCGCCTCGGTACAACTCGTAGCTCGGCCCGACGCCGTAGTCTAATACGTCTCCAGTGAAACCCGGAGTGTCGCCGCCAATGGGATGCGTGTCCCCTAGCTGACCCTCGAAAGAAAAACGGTCCGTCACCCTCTGGAAGTAAAGCAGCGAGGGCATAACGCTGTAGTGGGCGGTGCCTAAGCCCTCGGTGGAATTGCCCGACGGGAACGACGCAACAAACTGGAACGTAAGATACTCTCGATGCGCAGCCACAGCGGCGAATTTAAAGCCTGCCTGAACGTCCGATATCCCGCCCTGATTGGTGAAACTTCCGCTTCCGGCGACGAACGCCTGAGGCTGGATCCAACGCAGGGGAACATCCACCAGGAAGGACAAGCGTTTGGCCGGCGCAAACTCGCCGGTCAGGTAGAGTTGCTCAAAATTCAGGGCCTTGACCAAACCGTTTGGGCCGCGCGCCGTGCTGCTGTCGCACCCGCACTCCGCGTAGAAAAACTCGGCGCGATCAGGGTTGTTGTCGTCAAAGGCAGCATCGAAGCGCGTGCGGATCTCCGAACCCACGACGGCATCGTCGATGTATCCGACCATGCTGCCTTCGATGGGCGGCTGGTCGGTGCTGTCACCGGACTTCCCGGTCTTGGAAGCCTGCGGGGCAGATTGTTGCGCGAAGGCTCCGGGCATCGCGAAGGTAAGACGAGAAGCGGCTGCGATGGCCGAGTCGTCCAATGAATGGATTACTGCCGCAGAAACAAGTGAATCACTGACTGTGCTTGATTGGCTGACCTGTGCGAACAACAACGCTGGCGACACTAAGACGATCACTAGAGCCATACCAAATCGTGTCATGGTTCCCTCGGACAAAGTGTTTTGCTGGTGGTTTTTACTAAAATACCTATCTTTCCCTTAGTTGTCAATCACTTATGCGCGGCGATCCAGACTTGCAATTTGATGGCGTTAGATTGCAATTTGATGACCTTAGTTTGCAAGATCTGGAGCGCCGGGCTGGGCGCGGCGAGTTCGTCGGTGATCTGCCGGGCGCTGTCGTCGGACTGCGCGGCCAGGGCGAACTGATGCTCGCTGGCGAGGGCGAGCGTGAGGTTGATGTAGTAGGTGGCCGCTTCGGTTTTGTACTCGCGGTTGGCGCCATCTTTCTGGCGCAGGCCGTTTACGCCCGCGATGGCCTGCTGGAACAGGCTTACCGCCTGCGCGAATTCCTTGCTTTGCAGATCAAGCATGCCGAGGTCGTTATCTACGCGGGCAAGTTCCTGCGCGGGACCGGGCTCGCTGGAAGGCGGAGAGGAGGCGAGACGGGCCGCGCCGACCAAGGGCTGAAGCAGGCTGGCTGCGTGGAGGAAGTCGCCCTCGTCGTCGGCGGAATGAACGTCGTACAGGAGGATTCCGCGGTTGTAGTAACTGCGAGCGAGATCCTGCGGATAGATGGGGTTGGCCGGCGCGTCCTGTTGCAACTGCTGCTGCAGGGCGATGGCTGCGTCGTACTGTTTACGGGCGTCGGCGGCGGTGTACTGTGTCGGCTTCTGCGCGCCCTCCAGCCACTCGCGGAGGGTTTCGCCGAGCCAGTTGTGGTTGTAGGCGAGCCGCTGGCGATAGTCCGCGTTGGCGGGATGCTGCTGCGCGAGCTTGCCGAACCCGGCGATGGCCTTTCCATATTCATTCACGGCATCTTCATGCAGTTCCAGAAGACGATCGATATCGCCGAGGCGGGAGTACGCCATGGCCATCTCGGCGGCGAGCTTTTCGTCGCGCGGTTCCTCCCGGGTGAAGTTCAAGTAGAAGGTCTTTGCCTTGTCCAGAAGCTGGCGGCGGAAGTCTTCCATCTCAGGCGAGTCGGGGGCCTCGCGGGACTGCTGTGCGCCTGCCGAAGATAGGCTCGCATCGACCGCCTGCTCTGCCAGCAAGAGGTTCTTCGCGGCGAGCGAGCTCTGCCGGTAGGCCACGACAGCAAGCGTCCCGATCGCGAGCAGCAAAGTGGCAAGCACATAGATGGCGACCTGACGCGCGCGCTTTCTGGCGGATTCCTTTTGACGTTCGACCTCCCGCTGCTGTTGGCTGCGGTCAAGGAAGTCCATCGCCTGGGCGAAGTTCGAGTCGTAGCGTTCGGCCCAGGCGGCGGTGGGCCGGTTGGTGCGCCGCCACTGCAATCCGGTTTCGAGCTGGGGATCAATCCACAGGGCCCCGGAGGATTCGGCGAACCATGAGGCGGCTTGCGAGATGCGCATGTAGCTGACGGCGGACTCGCGTTCCTCTTCCGTCCATGCAGCCAGGCGGGTCCAGCAGCGCATGAGGCTCTCGTGGGATAGGTCGACGATGGTGCGCGATTCGAGTGAAACCCCGGCGTAGGGCGTCAGGAAGCAACGTCCAGGGCGGCGGAAGATTTCAACGACCCGGGCCACATCGGCCTCGGGTACTTCGCAGACCGCGGCGAGCTCGGCGATGGAACAGGCGCGGCGGACGCCGCGGAAATCGGAGTAGGTGTCGGTCAACGCCTTGAACATGGTTTCGACAATTTGCCCATCGCCGAGGGAGACAGCTTCCTGGAACGCCTCTTCGGCGTGGATGGACAAGGCATGTTGCAGGCCGCCGATGGACTCGTAGTCGGCGATGTCGATGTCGGGCGTCTGTTCGCCGCGCCGCGCCCAGTGGTCCCAGGTGCGCATCAGGGCGTGCTGCAGCAGCGGAAGCTGATCTTGGTTGTCGCCGAGATCGTTGAGCAGTCGGAGGACGAGACGCTGAGCGATGGCTCCGCCGGCGACGGCGACCGGGCTGGCGATCGCCGAGCGCAATTCGTCGCGGGTCATGCGTGGAATGAGGTAGAGACCTTCGTTGATGGCTTCGGGAAGCCCCTGAAACCCAATGCAGTCTCCAAGAAAGTCGGAGCGCATGGTGAGCACGACGTAGATCGGAACGTCTTTCTGGCTTGAGGCTTCGAGGAGAAGCTTGAAGAACGCGACGGCTTCGTTGGTAGAGTTGCCGCCTGGTCCGCTACGCCTGAAGCGGAACAACTCCTCAAACTGGTCCACAATGACGAGAACATTGTCGTGTGCAGGGACGTGCGCCTGGCGCACCGCCTGCACAATCCCCAGCGAGCTGCGATGAAGGGTCGCGTCAATCAGGACGCGGTTTGTTTCGGCAAGTTCTCCTGTGGCGCCAATGACATCGGGAGCGTCCAGAGCGGAGGCGAGATTGCCGATGGGGTTGTCGCCTGGGCGAAAGATTGCGATGCGCCAGCTCGATCCTGCTTTCAGCATGAAGCCGCTCTCGAGCGCGGGGATCAGGCCGGACCTGACCAGCGACGATTTCCCGGTGCCTGAGCTTCCTGCTACCAGCAAGAAGCGGGTGGCGCGTAGACGGCGCAACAATGCATCGACCTCCCGTTCGCGGCCGAAGAACAGATGCTCTTCGTCGGCCTCGAACGGGCGGAGACCGGGAAAGGGGTTCGACAGGACGTTCATTTCCATCGCTCCAGGTCCCTTCCTTCAATGCTTGAGGCTGGCGATGAACGGTTGCAGCGCCTCGGCGGACAGTCCTTCGAATTGCGGGATGACCATGGCGTCGTGAGTGCGGAAATGCTCTTTCTCGGCGGTTCGCGGAGAAGCGACGACGATACCCACTGCAGGCGCGGGCTTGGTCCTGCCATACCCGGGCGCCTTCTGGATCTCGCGGATCTTGCGACGCACCCACAGCTCGGTGGTCGAGCCGTAAAAGATGAGCACACCGTCGCAGTTACGAAGATTCTCGTCGTGGTATTCGCGGAGCTCGGCCTCATCCCCCTCGAAGACGGCCGGCAAGACTTCAAAGTGGTCGTAGAGGTAGTCGACCCAGGCGGATGCCGCGTCCCCGTCGCGTTGGTCGTAGAGCAGGTAGAGCATTGGATGGATACCCGCGGATGTGGCGGGCGCGGTAGTCTGCGCCGCTGGCGCTAGAGCGGGCGCGGGTGTCGGCGGCGACTTGAGCTTGTCGTGGATCACTGTGCGGAGATCTTCAAGAAAGGTCTCGAGCAGGTCCGAACCTTTGACGGGTCGGGGGTCGAGGCGCAAACGCTCGATCAGTTTGATCTGGCGGTCATCGTCCACTTGGAGGCCCGGTGGAATCCAGATCAAGCGGGAGAAGTTTCCTTTGGATGCTCTTTCGATAGTCAGTTGGTTTTGAATCTCGAGCAAGCAGTCCGCGCAGCCCTCGGGGACGAAGCTGTAATTCCTGCCCACCAGCATCACGGAAAGCTGGCATTTGGCGAGGTCCTCGGCGACGGCAGCCTTCACCTCCGACGCTACGAAGGGAAGGGGGCGGGTGGGAAAGACGATGTGGCCGTGCTGTTGGAGATCGCGCCGCAATGTCTCGCGCTGCTCGCGCAGATCGCTCGTGGTCTCGGCGAGGAAGACGCCATGGCCCATGGGTGGGGATGCGGGCGACGAGTCGGGAGCTGCAAGCATCTCCAGCAGGTAGCAGATGTCATGTGCGAGGTCATCCAGCTTGAGCCAGAAATCGCGCTGCGCCTCGGGACCGAAGATTTGATCCATCTCGCGGACGCGGCCAGTTTCGGGATCGACCTTAAAAAACTCGTAGCCGAGCAGGGTTTGCAACTCGGGAGGGTGCTTCTCAAACGGCACCGGCGTCTTGAGAACTTTGAAGACGCGCAGCTTGTCATGGAAGCGGATTCCGCCCTGGCGCTCAGCGGCCGCCCAGAATGCGTCCAATTCCTTGTGCGCCCAGTCGGACTTAACATAACGCGGCGACACTACGGTTACCAGAACGGCGACGCGACTGAGTTTTTCGATAAGCGTTTCGGCGAAGTGATCGTTGCCTTTGAGCTTGGGATCGCGCCAGATTTGCGGCTGCTTGCCCAGAAGCTGGCCGACACGCACTTCGAGCGCTCGATGAAGATTGGAGATCCAACCCTTCTGACCCTTGATCAACTCGACATTATCCAAATGCGCGTAGCTGATAAATGCGTCGCTCTCGAAGTTCATAGCTTCCTTTCGCCTTCGCCTGAGCCAAGACCCGCCCTCCAGTTGCGGCGCAGCGAACGATCGTCACACTTTTAAATAGGAATCTCCTTTTTCTGCACCGATTCGCTTGAATTGTACCGCTCCTGATGGGTATTGCAAGACCAATGCTGCAATTGCGGTCGAAAACAGAGCGATTCCGTGCCGCCCTGGACTCGACCGCGTAATCAGGAGCCTTCCTTGTCGATTTCTCAGACACTCTTTTCTCCTCCTTTCTCCTCAGCGATTTGATTTGGCCTCGCGGGCATCGTTAGTTTGCCGGAAGGGGCAACAGCGCGATCCGTCGCATCATCGCCGCGAATCGTGTTCGCGTCAGATGCCCTTCCGCCAGCATCAGCCAGTAGTACCGCGCGTGCTTCACCAACCGCCCTCCCGTCTTCACCAGCCTCTGCTGCAAGCTAGTCAACGACCACGTTCCGATTTCCTTTGGCAGCACCAGCCGTCGCCACAGGTTTCCCAGGTTGTAGGCGAGAATGCTGAGCCACAGCCGCACCTCATTGCCGCGAAACCGGTGGCAGGATAGCCGCGTCATCTTCACTGCCTGCTTGCCCTCCTTAATCCATTGCTCCGCTTTGCCGCGCTGGTTATAGAAATGGATAACCTTCCGGTTTCTGAGCTGCGTGTTGGTCACGATGAAGCCCACCCGAGGGAACAGCTCCCCGGCATGGAACTCCACCTTGGCAACCACCCTCCGCGCCGTTGTCCAACTGGCTGCCCGGTAAAGAAAGCCCTTGTACCACACGACTGGTTTGTAAGCCGGACGGCCTACCGGCCGAGTCAGCAACTCGGCAATATCCCGCATCAGGCAGTCGTTGGCAGGGATACGGATCGCGTACTTCGCCCCACGCTCTTCCAGTGCTTCGTAGATGTCCGGTTTCGCAAAGGCCGCGTCGGCCCGGAACCAGACTTCCTTGCCCAGCTTCTGTTGCCGTTCGATCTCCGGTAGCAAAAGCTGCTCCCAGCCATCGGCACTGTGAACGTTGCCTGGCCGCAGCCTTGCGGCAACACAGTCGCCCGCACTGTTGAACAGCAGCAGCGGGTGATAGCAGGTGGATTCATAGTGTTTGTTGTAGGCACTCTGTTCCTGTTCTCCGTAGACCGGGATCTCGGTGCTGTCCATGTCCAGCACCGCCCGCCATGTCCACTCCTGTCGCTCGACCTTTGCAATTAGTCCCCGGTTCATCGCCGCCAGACCGCGCAGGTTCACAGCTTGCGTCAGCACCTCGGTCTCAAACCAATGCAGCCGGGAGGGAAGCGCCGCGCCGCGATCCCGGATCTTCTCCGAGCCAATCAAGCGGAAGGTCGGGTCCTGGGAAAGGCGCTCGGCGTCGTTGAGATCTTCATATCCAGCCAGGCGGCTGTATATCGATTGGCGCAACAGATCCGCCAGAGGCAATTGCGTATTCCTGCCGCGACGGGCATCGGTCAGATTGTCGGAGATCAGCTCGCTCAGCCCGAGACGTTCATCCAGCTCTCGAACCACCAACAAACCAGCGTCGGACGTGACTCGTGATCCCTGGAAATCAACCTTCAGGGAGGAGTTGAAGGAAAGATGAAAAGGCCGGTTTTGTATCTCACCCATTAGGTACGGACCTCCGGAATGTCTTTACCACGTTCGCACCCTCATAAACATTGACGATTATGACGCTTCGAGGTTTCAGAGTGATGAATCAAAAAGGAAATGCGGGTTAACAGACGATGCAAGGTTCTCGCCCAAGGCGAGATCGTACTCACTGCTGCCAAGTTGATCAGTATTGCCTCCGAGGAGAATTTCCCGTCCGGTTGGCGGGTTCTCTATCCATGATTCCGCGAATCTGCGTAATGCCTTCATACTCTCGATATCAGGTTGATTGGTGTCTGGGGCGAACCCGACGGTAAAGCTCGGCAATCGTTTCAACGTCTGACGTTCAATGTTTCGAGCCAAACGAAATACGTGGACGTGGCCGATCGGCTCAACTCTGTTGGACGTAGGATGAGCAACTAAGAACTTGCTCGGCTCGTCAGGCTGGTACACCATGTCATGCTCGTCTGGATGAAGATTGAGAAAGCGAACGAGTTCAGGATGGTCTTGCAGATATCGAGGGTCGTCCTCGTACTGCAATCCATCGCGGAGACCGCCTTGAGCAAAATCCTTCGCGATGGAAGGATAGTGCGTCAGAAAGTCCTGTACATCCGCTTCCGTGTCTTCCTCACCAGCATCTGCCGCTCGATCAGACAAACCGCCACCGACGATAATCCTGCCTGGATCCAGCGACCAGGGATTGTTACGGCCGTCTTCATCATCGTACGAACCAACCAAGGGCCTGGTGGAAGTCCACTCCCATTTGGGCTGGTCCTGCCAAGAAATTATCCCGAGAGTAGCGGCCCATTCCCACTCAACAAGTGTCGGCAAGCGAGCACCAGATCGCTGTGCATACTTGAATGCTTCCTGCCACGTGAACCCGTAGGCGGTTTGAGAGAACTCGGCCCCAGTTCGATCGGCCGCCTCGGACACAATGTCCAAGGAAATAAAGTAGGGTTTCAAAATGACGGGAGCAGCAGAGCCTTCCGTGTCAGAACCGATGCCTAGCAAATCGCCCGAGGGAACCGTGCCCCCCGGAATGAATTGATATCCAGGTATGTTGTCCGGCGGAGTCGGTACTTCGATCGTTGGATCGAATCCATAACCTCGAGAAAATATGCCGTAGGAATACGATCTTCCTCCCAGCTTGTATTGAAGCACATAGTATCCGGGAGAAAGCCCGAATGACTCCGATCCAGTCCGCAAGTCATTCAATTTCATGGGTTCTCCTGAACCCCATGGTGTTTTTCCAAAGCCTGCGGGCAGGGGGCTGATCGAAATCAGTTCGGCATTCTTGGGCAAGAGTATTCTGCAATTGCTAAGATTGGACGCTCGCAAGTTATTGTCCTTGGCCAACGTGCGTCGTTGAACGACGATGTAGCCGACGAGGCTGACCAGGACCAAGAAGCCGACCGTGGCCCACGATGCCAACCTTGTGGCGTGGTCTTTTTTCTGACGGGAGTTGCTCAACTGGATGAAATTGCGCTCGCTTCTAGTAAGTTGTAGCGGCTTTGCAGCCAGCCAAACACGTGCGCGGGTCAGTTTCAGCCCTGAAAGGAGAGCCTCGGTCTTCTGTTCCTGCGCTGCTCTTTCCCAGTCGAGCAAGTCCTGTTCCAGTTGGTCCTTGCCGATGAGGAACTCGCGCTCTTCGTCGAGCCAGCCGCGGAGCAATGGCCACTTGCGCAGCAGCGCCTCATGTGCCACCTCCACAGCGGTGACGCCGTGCTCTTCGAGAATCGTCAGCAGCCGTGCCTTCGCCAAGCGCTCGATCAGCGGTAGCGCGCGTAAAGGGAGCGCGTTCAATGTCGCCGGACGGCGCACATATTCGCCTTCGGCGTTTACCCGTACCATCGCCGGGATAAAAGCCTCTTTGAGCGCCTGAAGGTCCTCCGGACCCGGCCGGGCCGCGCTCAGCAACTCCTCAGCCTTGCGTCGAACGGCATTTTCGAGAGGCGAAAGCTGCGACTGCGGGTCGCCCAGACTGCGGTATGCCTCGACAGTGAGCCGTCCGCTGCTGGCCGCGTGGTCGTAAAGTTCGCGCAGCGCAAACGCCAGCAGCGGCATCGCGTCTTCGGTGCGCGCATCGGCGATGGCCGCCACCACCAGGGCATCGTCCACGAGGATGCCAGCGACCTTCGCCGGCCCCTCGATGATCTCGCGCACCTCGCGATAAAGCGTTCGCTCCCAATCCGCCCCACCCTGAGCGCGCCTGGCGTTCAGGTGCTCGATGAGTCGGCGAATATCGTCATCCCGCCCGAAGTAGATCGCGGCATCCGCCTCGTCGAAAGCCAACAGTCCCGGATAGGGCGGACGCGTGTGGTCCCACGGATAGCCGCCGCGTGTGGAGCCGCTTGTGCCCCATGCGCGGGCAATCGCGGACTTCGCAAACGAACAGCCAATAGCGTATCCGACCGCCAGGTTGATGAACCAAGTGGGTAGCTTATTTTGCGAAAAAGCGAAGTACGCGGAGGCCGAGCCGTTGTTTCGCCGCTCCCTCGCTATCGACGAACACACTTATGGCCCCGATCATCCGGAGGTCGCCGGCTATCTCAACAACCTTGCCCAGTTGTTGAATGCCACCAATCGGCTGGCCGAAGCCGAGCCGTTGATGCGCCGCGCCCTCGCCATCTGCGACCACGCCTACGGGCCAGACCATCCCAAGGTCGCCACAGGTCTTAGCAATCTTGCCCAGTTGTTGAATGCCACCAACCGGCTGGCGGAGGCCGAACCGCTGATGCGCCGCGCCCTTGCAATCGACGAGCGCTTCGACGGCCCCGATCATCCCCACGTCGCCATCCGTCTCGGCAATCTCGCCGCGTTGTTGCAGGAGATCCACCAACTCGCGGAGGCCGAGCCGCTGATGCGCCGCGCCCTCGCAATCGACGAACACTTCTACGGCCGAGACCATCCCAATGTCGCCACTGATCTCAACGGCCTTGCCGGGTTGTTGAGGGCCACCAACCGGCTGGCGGAGGCGGAGCCGCTGATGCGCCGCGCCCTGGCCATCGATGAGCGCTCCTACAGCCGAGACCATCCCAATGTCGCCAACCGTCTTAACAATCTTGCCATGTTATTGCAGGAGACTAACCAACTGGCGGAGGCCGAGCCGCTCATAAGCCGCGCCCTTGCCATCTTGGAGAAATCCTACGGGCCTGACCACCCAGACGTGGCCAGGGCCCTCAATAGTTTGGCCGCATTATTGCTAGCGATGAACCGCCTAACGGAGGCCGAGCCGCTTTTGCGCCGCGCGCTGGCCATCGACGAGCAATCCTATGGCCCAAACCACCCTGAGGTCGCGACCGACCTCAATAATCTTGCCCAGTTGTTGGACGCCACTAACCGTCTGGTGGAAGCCGAGCCGTTGATGCCCGCGCCCTAGCCATCGACCTGAACTCCTACGGCCCCGATCATCCAAACGTCGCCATCCGTCTCGGCAATCTCGCCGCGATGTTGCAGGCCACCGACCGGCTGGCGGAGGCTGAGCCCTTGGTCCGCCGCGCCCTAACCATCGACGAGTCCGCCTTCGGCCCCAACCACCCCCGAGTCGCCACCGATCTCAACAACCTTGCACAGTTGTTGAAGGCCACCGACCGTTTGACTGAAGCCGAGCCGCTGACGCGCCGGGTCCTGATCACCTTTGTGCATTTCTCGCGGGCGGTGGGCAGTTCCCATCCGCACCTGCAAGCGGCCGTCGATAACTACGCTGTGTTGCTGCAAGCGATGGGGCGGAGCCATGACGAGATTCTCGCCACGCTGCGGGAGATTGCGCCGGAGTTGTTCCGTAAATAGAGGGCGCGGCGGCTGCGGTGGGGTTGGTTGGACTGGTAGTATCGAGGGATTCGGACGAACTACGGGCCTGCTTTGCTGAGAGACCATGGCGCGAATCTTCATCAGTCATTCGAGCTCGGATGGGGAGCAGGCGGCGCGGCTGCTGGCGTGGCTGCATGCCCAGGAGTTTGTTTCGACGTTTCTCGACATAGACCTGAACTCCTACGGCCCCGACCATCCCGACGTCGCCGTGGGTCTCTACAATCTTGCCTGGTTGTTGGGGGACACCAACCGACTGGCGGAGGCGGAGCCGCTGATGCGCCGTGCCTTCGCCATCCGGTTGTTTTTGCGCGGGCGACGGGGTATAGCTCCGGATCTGGACGGCACTTTCCTCGGCTGCGCCAGCCTGCTTCAAGCGATAGGGCGCAGTTCGGAACAGATCATCGTTACACTGCGTTAGATTGAGGGAGGCTTCCGTCCATTGATGATGAGTATGCCCGGGCTGAATCTCCCTGCGGTCCACGGGCGGGTCCTCGTTGGTTGCGGCGCTGCGGGAATGGTAAGGGCTTGCGTGTGCGATGATAGCGCTACGGTGAAATTTCTTGGGTTACCGGGTGGGCTGGACCATCGTGCAGCAAATCCACAATGTTGCGAACAAAATGCACTCTTGGAGACGAGATGATTCAGGCCTGGTTAAGCTTCCAAAATGGGTCTATGCGGCAACGACATTTGAAAACGCGCTGGGTGGCGTTCCCATGTTTGGCGATTACCCTGTCGTTGCTCGCCACATCCGGCTGCGCGGTCCATCGCGTTCGCGCCGACTTCACGGGCTTTGAGAAGGCTTACGCCGACACGTCGAATCACGAATTGCTGCTAAACCTTGCCCGCCTCCAGAACCACGACCCGACTTACTTCTTCAAGATGGGCCAAATCACCAGTTCCTATCGCATGTCCGCGACCGCTCCGACCAGCGTCGGCTTCGCGTCCCAGAGCTCAGTGGCAGGCAAGTCAAATACAACTGGCGGCGCAACGCCGGGATTGAGCTATGAGAGTGACCCGCTCTTTCAGTTCATTCCTGTGAATGATGAAACCAACGCGCAGCTTCTGCTCAAGCAGATCCCAGCCGAGACGTTCTACATCTTGTATCAGCAGGGATGGCGCATTGATCAGCTCTTCCGGGTTATGGTTGACCGCATCGAAGTGACTCAACCGACTGGCAACGGGTTGAAGGGATGTAGCGTCTCGATTTATCGAAATTCTCCTCCTGCCGTCGGCGCCAGTAGGATTGCGGCCCCGCTCGGCCTTCTTCAGCAGCAGGAACTCAGTAGCTACGCTGGCTTCCTGCGCGCGAGCGCTATCGCGTATTCCTTGCAGAAACATGGCAATCTCGTGTTGCGAGAGGTTAGTACATTCGTGCCGCTGGATGCCAACGCCCTAACCGCAGCTACCTCGCCGAGCAACACTGCTGACAACCAGGGAGACGGCGCGAAGAGCACTGCCGAACCCAAGCCGGCGAGTACACAGAATGCTGCGGACTCTAACGCGGAGAGTGCCCAGCCGGCCGACTCGAAGAAGAGCGGAGTCGACGCTACCGTCATTGAAAAGGCTGCGGAGAAGGGCTTGTCCTATGAATCATACGAATTATCTAACGGCAACATCCTGATCGGTCAAAGGTTATTGAGTCCGAAGTTCTACCTCATTCCCACTGCGTCACTCTCGCAGGACCCTCAACCTGACATGATGGCCGCAATTGCAAGTGAGCTCTGGAATGATCCGAATCTTATAGTCCTGAATAAAGAAGAGGGCCACAAATTGTCCGCCGTCAATAATTTCCTGATGGCAGTCGTAAACGGTTTTGCTATTCAGGACGACCCAGTCACTCCCACTGAGAAGGGAGGGCCGTGTCCGATTGAAAACCCAGATACCATTAAGTATCCCGTCAGCGCCCGCCTGGTGCTGCGCTCTCTGATTGGCGTGATGGCGGCGGTAGCGCAAGAGCAAATACCACTTGACAGACTCGTGGACAGAGACGTACCGGTCACGGGGCTTGCAGAGGAGCCACTCCCAGGACTTGGCTTTAATGAAGCAATCCCCGTTATCGAACGCCTTCCGATCTTGCGGATCAACTGGAAGCTCGACAACGAGTTCAAGTCAACGCAGTCCAGCCTGAAGCGGACGCGGGCATTAACCGAGCTAGACTACCAAGACACTGACTATCTCATCGCAGATCCCGTTCCGCAGGAGGTGCCGGTGCCAGAAAATGAGTATTGGAACCGCGACGTCTTCCGGCTCATCGCAGCACTGACCGCACAGGTAACCGTCGACACGTCCAAATACCCAATTGCGAACATCTTGCAGTTGAACTCGGTCCAGTGAGGTCGCGAAAGGCTAATCCGACAGGCGAAGGATGCAGATGCACCGATTCAACGATGAACCAGCATCGCGGCTGACGGCCAGGACCGCGGTCGGATCGGCTGCTCGGGATATTGATCGGTGAGAATATTATGAAGCGCATTTTAGCGTTGGACGGTGGCGGAATTCGAGGCGTCTTCACACTGGAAGTGCTCTTACGCGTCCAGACCCTCCTGCGGGAGCACTACAACGCTCCGGAGATGATGCTTTCGGAGCACTTCGATTTCTTTGCCGGCACAAGCACCGGCGCCATCATTGCAACCTGTCTGTGTTGGGGCATGGATGTTCAGACGATTCTCGATATGTACGAACTTCATGGGAGGACAATGTTCACTCCCGTTCGTGACCCCTTTAAGAAGCTACTCGTGTCGAAGTTCGAGGCGAAGCCGCTTTCCGACATGCTAAGACGCATCTTCTCAGAGGATGGAGAAGGGAAGAAGCCTTCGCCGCTCGGAACCAACCGCCTCAAGAAACTTCTGCTCGTAGTAGTGAGAAATCATTCCACAGGGTCAGCATGGCCACTCACCAATAACCCGTTGGCAAAATACAACGACCGGACACGCCCGGATTGCAATTTGAACGTCCCGCTATGGAAGGTGCTACGAGCCAGTACAGCCGCGCCAGTGTATTACGATCCGGAGAAAATCATACTGGGCGATCACGAGGAGATATTCGTCGACGGCTCGATCACCCCGTACAACAATCCGGCGCTCATCGCCGCGCTCTCTGCCACCTTGCCTTGTTACCGGCTCAACTGGCCGTCGGGGCCGGAGAATCTCCGCGTCGTCTCCTTGGGGTCCATGCGCTTCTCCTCCGCACTACCGAAAGACGTTGGCAGTCTGTGGGTGTTATATAACGCGAAAAAGATTCCGCCCGCTTTGATTCAGGGCATCGCATGGGAGCAGGACTACATGTGCCGCTGCCTTGGGGAGTGCCTGTACGGCGAGCCGCTCGATGCGGAGATCGGAGACCTAATGGGCGGCTCACTTCCCGGTCAGCGCTGGTTCAGCTATGTGCGGTACAACCAATCGTATAATGCAGATGCCGCCGCCAAGCTGCTTAAGTCTCATTCAAATCTAGCGGAGCTCGATGCCGTCACCGCGATTCCCGTTTTACGTAAGTTGGGAAAAGCTTACGCTAAGGAACATGTGCAGTTGCAGCATCTCATCTGACTTGTGCGTATTGCTTTCAGATGGCGAGAAGCAAGCTAAACACGATGCCTTATAAAAATTCGGATGGAATCGACAAGCGGCCGCTATTTATGCGGGCATCAGACGCTAACATGCGCAATAACTTATGACGCTGTGTTTAAAGTGAATTGTTGACATCGACGACGAGCCTTTATCGCATACTGCCGAGAGAGGCAGGGCAAATTTATTGCGTCGCCGTCGAAATAGGTAGCTTGCTTTCGGTTCAAATGGGAGAGCTGATTCGGAAATTGTATTTAACAAGAGCCTGCAGTAACTGTTCTCACTGCGCCAGCTTCGATATAGTCACATGAAAACCATGTCCGAAAACTCCGAGCTTCTTGCATGTGTAAAGCCACTCGCCGATCCGTTGCGGGTATTCGGTGCGTTCACACTGGTTGAAGTCCTTGCCCTCTTGGCATTTCTTCTTCTCCACAAGACGACGCAGCTTGCGCTGATGTGTGTGCCGTTGTCAATCGGACTGGCAATCGCCTTGGTGGCAGCGCCAAGACGCAGACCCAACGCCATCTATCTGCGGGCTTTTCGTGGAGACCGCACAACCTCACGGTTGCGCACACTGCTGATTGCCGTCCTCGGGTCGGAATTTCGCCTCTCGGGCATCCGGCCGCCCCGTAAAAAAAGCTCAGTCTTTCTGCGTTTCTTCCTTCCTGGAATCGTCGCCCTGCGCTACGCCGGCAGTCTATACATGGATCTTGAAGCGGGCGATGACTGGATGGCACGCCTCTGGAAGACCTATCAGTCCACGCGCGTCGTCTTCATCGATGCCCGCGACATGACCACCTACGTGCACCAGGAGATCCGGCTTACGCTGCTCACCATGGGCTATGAGCGTTGCATCTTCCTCATCGACGACAAGCGGACTGAAGCGGAATGGAGAACGGTGCTGTCCGAGATTGCAGCTACGGGACCTCTGCCAAAACAGCTCCTTTTGCTGAATGTGAGCCCCAGCCATGTGCGTTCCGGCGAGATGGCCAGGGACCTGCGCGCCTTCATCAAGGTTCTTCCCCATGGCACGCCGGCCGAGTTGGACGGTGGGCGACAGTTCATCCTGGAGCATGTCAGACCGCGGCTCCTGGCAAAGAGTGGACGGCCGCAAGTCGTCACCGTTGTCATTGCTGTGCTTGCGATCGCGCTCTCTTACTTTGCGGAACACAACATCTCTGACCCGCATCCGAAACTGGAGTTGATCCAACTTGTCGCCAACCTGTGCCTGCTGCTCTTCCTTTTTGCGCTGGGTGCGCTCGGGATCCTGCGTCAGTGGAGAGCGGCGTGGCTGCTTGGCCGTTATCATCGCTCCCGAACTGCTTGGGTAAGATCGGCTGCTACCATGCTGTGTTGGCTGGCGCCGTTTCCCCTGCTGGGCATCACATTCCTTCCGGACTACAAGGCTTCCAACGAACGATCTGCGATGACCTCATTCGTAATTCTGACCCTGGATGAATCGATTTATCAATCGTCCAGTCCGACGCAAAGCTTTAGCTGCTCGCTTGCGGAGCTGTCACAGCCGCACCCCTACTTACCGGAAACCCCTGTGGACGGGACGCCACCGCTTCCACAAGAGCCACCCAGCGCCGCCGAGATCGAGAGTGATCGAAAACTGGCTGCAGGGAGATCGGACGGCTACATCTTCGCCGTCACCAACTGCGCGCATTCCATAGTGGACGGACACGATGTCCAGACCGGGTACCGGATTACCGCAGTGCCCGCCAGGCGTGGCCTAACCGGAGACCACGGATATTGCAGTGATCAAGATGGACACCTCAGCATCGATCCGGCCGGCGGCACAAACTGTACGGAGCCTGTGCCGTAGTGGGCGCCCCGGTTGTGTTGCTTTTGCGATACCAAGCATCGGCAGGTAGGCATTCTGAGTTCAGAAGGAGCGCAACAGCAGATCGGCCTCGCGGAACTTGCGTTGGAGCACTATGGAGCGGCCGCGACGGCTTTCCAAAGCGACTACGAAGCGAGGCGGCGAGCCAGCAAGCGGCTGGAGGAAAAGGCCGCTGGGGAGCATCTCCGAGAGGCGATTGAGGTGGCGCAGCAAGCAGCGAAAGCGTACTGGCTAAATGACCAATACCACTTAGCAACTGCAGTTCTGAATGAGACGCTCGACGACGCCGCAGAGAAACACAGCTTTTATCCAGAAGATATGGAGCTCCACCAGATTTGGGTCGGCGCTCTGTTTTCAGCCAAGAGCGCCTGTATCGGAGAGAAGTAAAGTGTCCGGGATCGTTCGGTTTCCCAAGTGGACAAGGTCCGGGGCATGATGCAGTGCGTCGGGGACATTCGCAGGCTTGCCGGAGACGATGCGAGCCCCGTTGTGCGGCAGGGTTTGGCCGTATTGGATAATCAAATCCTACCGCGGCTCACTTCAGGTACTCACCGAAGCTGCTAATCCACGATATTGGGCAGAGGCCGGGTTGGGGAGAGCATTGGAACTCAAGGCGTCTCAGGTTGAGCTCGAAGGAGGAACAACCTCCCGGGCGAACTCTCTCAACAGTGCGGTGGCGCAGCCGAGTGCGGTGGATCTTTTTGACCAGGCCGTACAGGCGTTCACGAATGCGTTACGGGTTTATAGTCAATCGCCCGATTGGGAGTCGGGGGCAAAAATGGACTATGGCGGCGCATTGCTCCAAGAGGCGTCCAGGAGCACGGGGAAAAAGGCATCCGACCTTTCCGCCAGAGCCGTTCAAGCCTATGGCAGGGCACTTGAAATCATGTCTGGATTCCACACCGTTTTCGCCACCCTTGTTGTGCCCCATGGCCTTGCGCTCATGCTGGAAGGAGAATGGGAATCAGGAGACAAAGCCATTACCCTGCTCGACCAGGCCGTTCAGGGTTTCCGGACTGCGCTCGGCGGCATCACGGCCGCCGATCAACGAGGCCTTTGGATGGCCACGGAATACGATCTTGCTACAGCTCTCTACCAGGATGGGCGCCGCACATCCGACCAGAAGGCTGCGGCTCTGTTCAATCAAGCCATCGTTGCAGACCAGGAGCTACTTAAGATTTTGGATGAGGATGGCCCTCAGAACAGCGGCCATCGAACAGAGGATTGAAAGAATGCGATGAACAACCTGGCTGGTGACCACCTAGCTTTGGGCGACTATGAAGCGGAAGGTGCCGATTACGAAGCTCTACTGAGGTTTGATGGGTCCGTTAGCCTTCGAGAACGTGCAATAGACCTGTATCACGAGCGCCTTTTCAAGTTCGACCGGGCCTTAGAGCTGGATAGGGAAGTAGTGCAGATTGAAGTGAGGCAGAAGAGCGCCACAGTTGGCGCTCAGATGAACCTTGACGAAGCGATGCTCACCGCAGGCGACTTCACGTTCTGCGCGGCACCGGCATTGCCTCACGAGCATGCAAGCTTTACGGCATCGCAAGATTTAATCGAGGACACTCTAGACCTGGCATGCTTCTGGGGCGCCGGAAATAAGCACGCAGCCCTTGCCATGGAAAGGGAGCTCCTATCCAAGGGGCCGGTGCTACAAAAAGACAGTTGGGTCTTCACCGGAACTCTTCACTTTCTTTCCATATCTCCGGCATTCGAGAAGGGTCGCGTGGCTTGGATTGCGCTGTTTACTGCAGTGCAGGATGGTGATGCGGTTGGGATGACGAAGGCGCTGCATGAGCTTGAGCCGCTGATGCAAAACTAGGCTATCGCGCTGATCCGTTATCATCAGGAAATCGTTACTGGATTGACTCCCGATTTATCTCTGCTTATGGAGCAGGATCGCTCTCACATTGCAGTTGTTGATGCGCCTCGATGCTCGCTTGTGCCGAAATCGCCGGTGAATAATGAGCCGCCGCCGCCTTGGCGAACCATAAGTGTGCAAGTTGCTCATCCGGACGCCCCAGCCGGCCGCAATAATACATCGCTCCGAGTTGGTAGTCGGCATATGGATCTCCGTGCCCAGATAAATCTTTGAATAGGGCGGACGCCTTTTGCGAGTCCTTGGGCACCCCATTTCCGTGTTCGTACAACTTCGCCAGGATCTCTCTGGCGGCGAGATCGCCGCGACCGTTTTCATATTCGAGGAGCGGTAGAGCCTCACCGACTTTCTGTTGATGAACTAGTTCCCCTGCTTTAACAGTGACGGCATATGGATCTCCGAGACCCATCTTGGCGGCGCTGAGTTCCCATCCGTTTACCCACAAGAAGTGAATACAGTAGCCAACGATCACAATGAAAACGATCCACTTGATAGTTTGCCACATCGTCTGTTCTGTCTCCATTCTTCCATTTTGCTCTTGCACTTGCAGTACCGCCGCGACGGCGCTGCGAAACTCTACCACCTTGTCTGATAGCCTTGATGCAATTTGCTGAGCTAAACAATCCTGCCGCGATTGTAGGCACCCTGGCCTGGAGAGAAGCCGTGGTAATCGGGTGACAGTATGCTGGAGTGAACCCCTGGATGACTAGTTCCTACTTGGCGCGTCCGCGGTAAACGTGTCAAAGAAGCCGTCTACTTCCTTTGAAACATTGAGCCTGATTGAATCGGGCTGTGTCACGACCGACAATTGATAGTAATACTGTCCCACAACTATGATTCGGTCGTATGCAGCATTTTTTGTAGTCTGCACCATGCCTTCAAAGTAGAACTCTCTGGCGGAATATTTGTAATCTTTGAGAGGTTTGTCCCAAATCAATGTCCCATTGACTCCCTTAACTACCTTATCTCTTTGTATCTCTAGAAACTCCATGCCTCTTGGGCGCATCGCCGGCGGAAACACAATGCACATCATCGAGTAGGTTGCGCGAGCCGTACTAGTGCAATGACCGCGCATATAAGTAATATAGAAAGGTACTTGGCATGAGCTGTGTCCTGCCTTATGACTAAGGCATGGGCAGAGGACTGTGTCTGGAGCTTTCCCGGCGTGATCGCCATCAACTGGATGAGTTGTTGAGCGGCGGCTTGCAGCCGGTGCGGACGGTATTGCGAGCCCTGGCTCTGCGGCAGATGGATGATGGACAGTCCACTCCGGCGGTGGGAGTCAGCCTCGGGCTTTCGGCCAAGGCGGTGTGGCAGATCGCCAAGCGCTACCAGCAGGGCGGCCTGGATCGTGCGTTGTTCGATGGCGCGCGTCCGGGCAAGGCTCCGGCGCTGGATCAGGAACAGCGGCAGCGCATCATCGCGGTGGCCTGCTCGCCGCCGCCGGAGGGACGGGCACGCTGGACCGTACGGCTGCTGACCGAAGAGGCGATCCGGCGCAAGCTGGTTCCACGCGTAGGGCGGGAGACCATACGAGTGCTGCTCGAAAGCCACGATCTGAAGCCGTGGCGGGAAAAAAATGTGGTGCGTGGCGAAGCTGGATGAGGAGTACATCGCCCGCATGGAGGACGTGCTGGAGTTGTATGAAAGACCGCTCTCGAGAAGTGAGCCGGTGGTTTGTATCGACGAGAAGCCGGTGGTGTTGCATGAAGATACCTGCACCCCCATCCCCATGCTGCCTGGACGAGTTGCCCGGCGCGACTACGAATACAAGCGATGCGGAACCGCCAACGTGTTTTGCGGCGTCGAGCCCAAGGCGGGACGGCACTTCACCAAGGTGACGCCGACCCGCTGCTCAGCCGAGTTCGCCGACTACCTGCTGAAGGTCGCCGCCCGCTATCCCGCAGCCGACACCATCCACCTGGTCATGGATAACCTTTCCACGCACACACCGAAGGCGCTGGTGGAACGGTTCGGAGACACCGCCGGGACCTGGTTGTGGGACCGATTCACGGTGCACTACACCCCCAAACATGGAAGTTGGCTGAATCAGGCGGAGATGGAGATCAGCATGTTCAGCCGCCAGTGCCTCGGCAAACGACGGATCGAAGATATCGCCGCCTTGCGAAAACAGGCTCGCGCATGGAACCGCCGCGTCAATAAGGGCAAGGCCACGATTCAGTGGAAGTTCACACGCCCACAGGCCAGAAGAACACTTCACTACACAATCACGCGGTCAAAGCACTAGCCATATACATCCGAGTCTTAAACCCGTCGTCATCTGAAGTGTCAGACATTGGGTAAAGGGTTGGACTGCCTGGTAGTGAGATCGTTGCCGCGCATGTATCAGGGTGGTATGACTTCCAGGTGGGTGCGACAGAAGTTGTCTGTGGCTGACCTCTCTGACCAATGCCCATGCACAGGAACAGGATGCACGTCGCTATGCCTTTAGCCGAAAGGTTGGTGTATCGAGCAGAATGCATAGATGACAACTCCAAACTCGGCGCGAAGAGGTTGCGTTAAGTGGGCAGGGATGAGGAACTGGTGGAATGCTATCACGCCTGCCAATCAGGAGGAACTAACGACCGCCTCCCGTCCGCTGTGAGCTTGTTGAACAAGGGGGATACGAGACGAAAAGCGTACCTCAACTGAGACCCTAAGGCCTTAGGCTACCAGTCCGGGCGTATCTTAGGAGGCGGAAAGAATAGCAAAAGCGCAATTGAGCGTGCAAAACTAGGGTTATGGCGCGGATACGTTACGACGTTTTTTTGAGTTATCGGCGGGCCGATACGGAACTGGTGTTGCCGCTGCGCGATGAGTTGCGACGGCTTGGGTATGTCGTCTTTTTCGATACGCAGTCGATTGAGGGTGGGGACGACTGGAAGGGGCGCCTTCAGACGGCCATCGCGGCGTCGCGGGTGCTGGTGCTTTGCTGGAGTGAGAATGCGAGTCGGTCGGAGGTGGTCACGTTTGAGTACTCGTCCGCTAGGGCGCTGCATAAGAAGGTGGTTCCGTGGCTGCTCGACCATACGCACCTGCCGGTGATGCTGGACCACATCAATGGCATTAAGAGTCCTGACCCGGTGCAGGTGGCGGCGTTGTTGCGGGCGTCGTTGGGGTGGACACTGGGGCGGCGACGCGGGGTGCAGGCCGCGCTGGGAGTAGTGTTGGCAGGCGCGATTGCGGGGGGCGCCTGGGCGGAGTTGAAGCCTCCGCCGCCTGCTCCACCGTGGGAGTTTCAGGGTGACGTGATCGATCCGGTGACGCGGGTTGGGATTGCTGGGGTGGAGGTGGACGCCACGCCAGAGCATGGGGCGGTTGTGGTGAGGCACACGGACGACAACGGGAGGTACGATCTGCGGCTGCCGGCGCCCCAGACGAAGACGATTCATCTGGTGTTTCGAAGGGATGGGTATCAAGGAGACGAGGTTACGGTTCCGGCGGGGAAGCCGTTTCAGACGGATCTGGTGAAGGTGGCAACGAAGTAAGGCCCATGTCTCGCCGAGGCCAAGCTTTCGAGATCTCCGACCTGGGGACTTCCCAACTCGTGTCTCTCTTCTCGGACCGCTATACGCGACAGACTGCCAGAAATAGAGTCACCGGGGGATGCAAAACAGCAAGCGGCATTGGGATATTGGTCGTCTTGGCGTGGATGGAGCTAAGGCGCTCGCTCGCGTATTGTCCGGCAAGACTTGGTCGGAAATCCGCATTTAGCCGAGATGTCCCATGTACCCTACGACTCCAAACCGCTCGACGACTTCGATGTACTCGCTGATTAGCTTCAAACACTCATCCAAATCCCGATAGGCAAATGGGCCGTCGGTGCGCAGCGATGCATCTTCTACGCCATCAGGTATCAGAACTGAGTTTCGGAGATTCGCATAGTCGTAAGTGTCTGCGAACGGCTTGCAGTCGCTCCGCGACATTCTCCGCCCAGTTCCATGGCTCATCGAGTTGAGGACCTCGCCCACTCTGCCACCTCCCCGGATCAGAACCACGTCGCCCGACATATGAGATGGCAGAATAGACAATTCGCCCGGCACCAAACGCACAGAACCCTTGCGAATGATTACGCTGCCATCGCTTCGCCGTTCGTAGGTGTTGTGGGGGAGATCGAGTACGAGTTCGGTCTTGCCGAAGACACTTTCAAGACGTTCGTGAATTGTCGCGCGATTGTCTGCAGCCCACTGAACTACCTGATCGAATGTCTTATCGAAGACAGCGGGACGGTCGATCACATCGTCAACGTGGCCGGACTCATTTCGTGACCCTGTGTGGATCAGGAAGTACAGCGGCCCGTCAGCATACGGGGCCAGTGCGTCCAGAAAATGGTTTCCTCCGCCGAGATCGCCAAGGTTACCCTTGTTTGTTCTCAAATGATCTGCAACCGCGTTCCACCTGGTCCTGTCAAAATCCTTCACGGGAATAGACGAGCGGACGAGTCTCATGCCACAACCACAGTCGGAAATGGCAAACCGACGCCAATCCTCTTGTCGAGTGAGGACGGCCGTGCCTGTGGGGAGTGGCGATTTACCCGGGCAAGCATCTGGCAGGAAGACAATTTGCTCTGCCTGTAGATCATGCGGAATCCACGAATGCAGCTTTCCAAGCGGCTCGGCCGACAAGTTTGTGATCTTCAATATCTCATCCCGTTCCCCCGCATGATTACATTTCCGTTTGTCGTCATCCGCCGTCTACCACAGCACCAGCTGTTCTCGACGCCCGCATCGACCGTTCCAGCCGCCGCTTCCACCGCTCGCCGGGATTGATCGACTGCACGTCGAAGAAGACGCGACACCCAGCTGCCGCAACTCATCCCGCAGCGGCGTGTCCAGAACATAGGGTTAGTTTTGCATAAGCGGCTCAAGCTCATGCAGTGCCTTCGTCATCCCAGCCGTGTCGCCATCCTGCACCGCAGTAAAGAGCGCAATCCACGCCGGGCGGCCGGAAGCGAAGGCCGGACTCTCCCCAAGAAAATGAAGGTCACCAGTGAAGGTCCAGAAGCCCTTCTGTAAGCCTGAAGCCTCGACTATGAGGGCCGCCTTTGCTGCGCTCGCTTTGACCGTATCGCCGGCTGCCCATGCGCAGGGAAGCAAAAGTGTGTCTCGAACGATTGTCTCGCCAGAAGACAGGGCGGTTGCCATGCTCGTTGCCTTCTTCGCACAAACGTCGAAGTGCTCAGCCGTCAAGTTGGCTTCAATTAAACCCAGTGCGTTGTCGGTGGAAGAATCAAAAAAGAAGAGCTGCTGTTCGATCTCGAGCGCTAAGTAGTAGCGAAACAAGCCTTCGTGGTATAGACCGCCGAGACGGCTCTGCGTCTTCGCCCAGTCCCGCGGGAATTCGGCCTTTGTATAGACTTCCAGCGTGCTCCGGTAAGCCTGCGCCGCCTGTTCGAGCAGACCGGCTGCCTTCTCGCCGCTCGCCCGCTCCCCCTCGTCATTCAACGCGTTGCCGAGATTCACTTGTGTCCTGGCCCAGTCCTGCGGAAAATCGGCCCTCGTGTAGACATCCAGAGCACTCCGATATGCCTGCACAGACTGCTCCAGAAGATCGACCGCCTTATCTCCGCTTGCCCGCTCGCCCTCGCCGAACAGCGCGTTGCCGAGCTGCACTTGCGTGAACGCCCAGTCCCGCGGGAGATCGGCCTTCGTATTGACCTCTAGCGCACTCCGATACGCCTGCACAGCCTGCTCCAGAAGAGCAGCCGCTTGGTCGCCACTTGCCCGCCCGCCTTCGTCGCCAAGCGCATCGCCGATATTCATCTACGTCGCGGCCCAGTCCCGCGGAAATTCGATCTTGGTATAGACCTCGAGCGCACTCCGGTACGCCTGGATAGCTTGCTCCAGAATGGCAGCCGCCTTATCTCCACTTGCCCGATCTCCCTCGATGCGCAGCGCGAGGCCGAGATTGCTCTGCGTTCCGGCGAAGTCCTGCGGAAGATCGACCTTGGTGTAGACCTCGAGCGCACTCCGGTATGCCTGGATAGCTTGCTCCAGAATGGCAACCACCTTGTCACCCCTCACCCACTGACCCTCATCAATCAGAGCGAGGCCGAGATTGCTCTGCGACTTCGCCCAGTCCCGCGGGAATTCTGCCTTGGTATAGACCTCGAGCGCACTCCGGTACCCCTGCACAGACTCCTCAAGAAGGGCAGCCGCCTTGTCCCCACTTGCCCCATCTCCCTCGATGCGCAGCGCGCGGCCGAGATTGCTTTGCGTTTTGGCGAAGTCCTGCGGAACATCGACCTTGGTATAGACCTCGAGCGCACTCCGGTACGAATGGACAGCTTGCTCCAAAAGAGTAGTTACTTTATCACCGCTCACCCACTGCTCCTCATCAACCAGAACAAGGCCGAGATCCCTCTGCATCTTCGCCCAGGTCCGTGGGAATTCGGCTTTTGTATAGACCTCGAGGGCACTCTGATACGCCTGCGCAGCCTGCTCCAGAAGAGAAGCCGCCTTGTCTCCGTTTGCCCGCTCTCCCTCACCGCGCAGCGTATTGCCGAGATCCATTTGCTCCTCGGCCCAGTCGTGCGGAAAATCAGTCTTAGTAAGGGACTCAAGCGCGCTCCGGTATGCCTGCGCAGCCTGCTCCAGAAGAGCAGCTGCTTTGTCTCCGTTTGCCCGCCCGCCCTCATCGGACAGCGCATTCCCGAGCGTCATCTGCGTGATCACCCAGCCGCGCGGAAGATCGGCTTTGGTATAGACCTCCAGCGCATTCTGGCATGCCTGCACAGCCTGCTCCAGAAGAGCGACCGCCTTGTCTGCGCTTACCCGCTCGCCCTCTATGACCAGCGCGTTGCCGAGACTGCTCTGCGTCCCGGCCCAGGCCTGTGGAAGATCGGCTTTCGTATTGACCTCCAGCGCACGCCGGTACCCCTGCACAGACTGCTCCAGAAAAGCAGTCGCCTTGTCCTTGTCTCCGATTGTTGCTGTGCCCTCCTTGGCAAGCGCATTGCTGAGACTCACCTCCGTCGCGGCCCAGGCCTGCGGAAAATCAACCTTGGTAAAGACCTCGAGCGCACTCCAGTACGCCTGCACAGACTGTTCCACAAGAACAGCCGACCTGCCTCCGATTGCACGTCTCCCCTGCTCTTGCAGCGCGTCGCCAAGCTCCAGCTGCGCTCCGGCTCGGGCCTGCGGAAGATCAGCCTTGGTAAGGGCCTCAAGCGCACTCCGGTACGCCTGCACAGACTGCTCCAGAAGAGCAGCCGCCTTTTCGCCGCTAGCCCGCACTCCCTCTTGGGCCAACACGATGGCGAGATCCACTTGGTCAAACGCGGTGCCCCGTAGATTTCCAGATGCAGCATCCTCCCGTTGGAGCGTCTGGAAATCCGTCATGGCCTGCGTAAGCAGCGCAGCGCTATCGCTGGCCGGAGCGACCTCACCCTCCGAGCGTCGCGCACTAGCCGTCGCGGAAAGAGCGTCAAGCCACAGGTTGCGCAGGCCGCCATCCTCTGGGGACACTTTGTGCTGGACCGCGATGTAATCCCGTGTCTTCGTCAGCACCGCCGTTGCATCGTGGTAGCGTGTGGCCATTTGCAGTGCGTTAGCCCGCTGTTTGGTCGTCTCCAGAATCTTCTGTAGCGCCAGCCGACTCTGCTCCTGCTGCTGCTTCTTCAACTCATCGAGCGATGCCATCTCGACATCCGTCGCCTCGCCAAAGAGATCAGCCGCCTCACCGTAGTTCTTCAGCGCCAAACGCTGCCAGCGCTCGCCGCTCCGCTGAGACCCCCGGCTCTGTCTGAATCTGTTGCGCCCACTCCAGAACCTTCTTCTGCGCCACCTGAACTTCGATCCCGTTAGCCTTCGCCCACTCTTCCAGGCCTGCGTCGACGGCTTGCTTCTGGGCAGCCGCCTGTTCCTTCATGCCATTGATCTCGTTCTGCTGAGCGCGGTTCTGGCTCTGCAGCGTGCTCACCCGCGACGACAACCGCCGCTGCACCGCCTCAATCTGCGCTGGACCCGCTAGCGCAGCCGACCCCTTGGGCAGCAGCTTCACCGGCACCGTCGACCCCAGCCCATGCAACTGCCCATCTGCCGGCTCAAAGATCACCAACTGCGTATTCTTGAGCGAAATCCGCAGATCATCGCGTTGCGCCGTATCGGACGAGACCACAAGAAAAGCCTCGCCTCTCGGCGACGTCGGACGTTGCGCCTCCGTCACGATCGTCGAGCCGTCCAGGTAGCCAAGCGAGACCACAACCGCCGCCACACCCGGCCCTCAGCTTCATCGCGTTCCTCCACGGTGGCATGCCTGCACGGTCCGCAGACGATACTGATGTTCCCCCTCAGCCTAGCGGAAGAACTGAGCGTGGGCTAAACCCATTCTGTCCAAACCATAAGATTCTGTGCATGATCGAGATCATCCCTGCAAGACACCTTGCTTTACCTAGAGCGTGTGGATTCAGTGCATCTTTACATACGATGACTTGGCGTCATGCTAACTTAGGGTGCAGGTCTTGTTCTTACTCCCGAAAACCTCCAGGCGGCGGTATTTATCCGCTCCAGAATATGTGCGGCCCTTCTGTCGACAGCGAAAGGCTATGCGACGAAACCGGGGCAATCGACCGGCAAAACGCCGTGATAAACCAGTGCTGGACCAATGTGGTAAAGAATAGAAAGCACAAGGGAATCAAGAAGGGTAGCGATGGCGGATTTCGAATCGATTCCATACCGAGTTCGCATCGGCGTGACCGGCCACCGCAAGCTGGACGATCCGGTTGCGGTGCAGGCATCGGTCAAAGCGGCCCTCGACTCCGAAATTGAAAAACTGTATCCCGAGAAGTCACGGCACGACATCGAGCGAGTCCGGCGCGCGGGGACTACCCCGATCTCGTTTCGAGTCCTAAGTCCGTTGGCTGAAGGAGCGGATCGCGTGGTGGCGAGGGTCGTTCTGGACAAACCATTCGCTCGCCTCGACGTCGTTCTCCCCCTGGCGATCGAGGACTACCTCGGAGATTTCGCCACGGAGGAGTCCCGAGAAGAGTTTCGAGAGTTGCTGGCCCGTTCAAGAAAGCCAGTTCTTCTGCGTACGCGGCGCATCGAGGACGACCGGAGCGATCCCGGCGAACAGGCCGAACTACGTCGCGAGTCCTACGCGAAGGTGGGCCAATATGTAGTGGACCATTGCGATGTCCTCATCGCCATTTGGGACGGCAAACCGTCGCGAGGCCACGGCGGCACCGCCGAAATTGTCAAGTACGCCCTGGAGCAGAACCGTCCCATCATTCGTGTATGGGGAAACTTGTTCGAAGTACTGAATCGCAACAATAACGGCCTCGATGCCTCGGCCCTAGACGCAATCGACCAATTCAACCAGCGGTCAATTAGGCCCGAGCAGAGGGCGGGTTTAGTGAAGAGCCTCGACCGAGATCACTTTGAGAAACCGAGCAGCGCGAGAGACATACCAGCCCACGTGCGTGAGTTCGTGAATGGCCTACTCTTTCCTTTTTACGTGCAGGCCTCGATCGTGGCGAAGGAGAACCAGAACCGGTTCTACCGGGCAGGCAAATATATCTATGTCCTTTCGGCGGCGGCGGTGGGCTGCGCCGCGCTCGGGGTTCTTTTCTCTTCGCTCGCCTGGATCGGATTCGGGGCTGAGTTCGTGATTTTGACCGTCATGTGGATGACTTTACAGCAGGCCCGCCGGAAACACTCTCATCAGAATTGGATTGAGTATCGCTTTCTCGCCGAACGCATCCGTTGCGGGATCTTCATGGCCATTTGCGGAGTCGAGCCGAAGCCAATCGAAGTGCTGCCTTACATGGGCCATTCGCAGACAGTCAACGACTGGACGGTACGGGTGCTTGACGAAATCTGGGACCGCCTGCCACCTCTCACCGGTTGCACGGAAGGCGAGTGTCTGATCCTCAATGCTTACATTAGGGAGGCATGGATCGGTGACCAGGTGAAATTCCACAACAAGAAGAAAGAGCGGGAGGGGAGGGCCCGAGAGCGTCTCGCCCGAGCTGGTGCAATCGTGCTTCCCGTGACGATCGCGGCGGCAGCGCTGCATCTCTTGCTGGTCTTTTGGCGCCCGACGACCGCTATGCCGGAATCCATTCACCTGCTGCACCAAAGGCTACATGAGGGGTTGGCGTTCATCGCTCTCCTATTTCCGGCGATTGCGGCGTCTCTGGCTGGCATGGAAGCACAGCGCGAACACTTACGGCTGGAAAAACGAAGCGCCAACATGGCCCCGCAGCTTGAGCAGTTGAGTCGGCAGATGGCGTCCGCCACGGATCCGGAACGTTTTGAAAGTTTACTGCAGCAGGTGGATGAAATTATGCTGCGGGAAACTCAGGACTGGCTCATGCTGATGCGGTATGTAGAGATTAAGGCGGGCTGAGACGTGGATAGGGCAACTGAGTGATGGAGTTTCCGGCCCGCCAGTCCGGCTGTTCTCAGGTAACAAAATTGGTGGCTGCAAATCGCTGCTAGGTGTGGACCAAGTCGACGTAAAACTCACTCGCGATCACAACATCGCGAAGACCCACCGGGTCTCCCGCGCCACAGTCAGCCGCCTGCTCAAACAGGCGAAAAACGCCGTACCACTGTCTATATAGACAGTGCTCAAAAGGGGTGCCGCAGGGCACCACTCAACTCGTTGAATCCAGGCACTCAAAATCGCCAGTTCTGGCGCCTCACAAGGTGTGGGTTGTGAAACAGAAACTAAAAGCAACACAAACCTGATCGACCCGTCCCGGTCTTTCTGCTACTCCCTCTAAAGGGGTCGAAATATGGGACTTCAACGAGGCAGGGCCTATGCTGTACACTCCTGATACCAATACTCTCCCCCTGGAAGCGGCATCCCAGATGCTCAAGCTTTTCATCTCCTATTCGCATAAGGACCGGGAATGGTGCGACCGACTGAACGCACATTTAGCCGGCATCAGTAAAGAGGTGTTGGCGGAAGTTTGGTACGACAAGCGCATTTCGCCGGGAAGCGAGTGGAACTCAGACATCGTCCGTCATCTGGATGAAGCGGACATCATCCTCTTTCTTGTAAGTTCGAATTTCGTCAATTCGGAGTTCTGTGCCCTTGAGGTGGAACGCGCCCTTGCGCGCCAGGAGGCCGGCAAGTGCACCGTGATCCCCGTCATGCTGCGTCACTATAACCTCAGTGGTTCGGGATATACCCATCTGCAGCCTAGTCCCCAGGGGGGCGGTCCGATCGATAGCGATGCGTGGCCGGACAAGGACCTTGGTCTCAAGACTGTCTCCAATGAAATTGAGACCAAGGCTCGGTCACTCCTTGGCAACGCGCCAAAACATCAATCTGGCCTGGTTAACCCATTGGAGCTACAGAGACTCCTCCACCATCTATGCGATCGCCTGCCGCAACGCAGAGCCCTCCATCAGGCCCTCGAGCCCGAACGCCGCAAGGAGCAGCGCCCCTTCCTCATCGTCGTTCTCGGTCACCAGCAGGACTCGCTGGAGTGGTTCCTCAGCCGGCTCGAGCACGTTCTCCTCAAGAAATACTTCTCGCAATCGGTTGGCCGCCTCTCTCCGCTCGAGTGGCCGGAATACGTTCGCGGCCAAACCTCCACGCAGCTCTTTGGCCCCTGCCTTACGGATTGTCTCAACGCAAGGCCCTTCGCCACATTGGAGGAGATGAATGGCGCACTCTCAGCGATGAGTCCCGTAAGCTTACTGCCGAGCTCGGTGCCGGCCGCTACCTGGGACCGGAATACGGAGGCTCTCTTCGATGCCTACCTGGCGCTGTGGCAGAGCTGGCCGAAGATCCCGGCGGACCGAGTGCTCATCCCCGTCGTCTGTATTGAGTATTCGGGCGATTTGCCCGCCCAGCGCCGTCTCCTTCGCTATCTTAAGAAACTCAATTTTGAATCGCTTGAAAATATAGGCGGCGTGCTGCTGCCCCAGATGACCGCCGTCGAGCATGCTGAGTTCAAAGACTGGTTGAGGCTCGATCAAGTCAGGCCGCGAATCCCTGGGCCAGAGAACGCGATCGACAAGTCAAACCTACTCACCTCAGTCTTCCCGTCGCGGATGTATCAGTTAGCTGAAACCCACTTACCTCGATTTCTCCAAAAACTGTAGGTGACATGACAAGTCTTCCCGTTGACCTGATCAATGAAACCCGTAAACCGGCCGCGAGTCCGGTTGAACTTCCTGAAACCAGGCTCGCTGGAAAAGATTCGCCCCGAGACTACCTGCCCGATTCAGGCCTCGTCGACGCTTTTCGCGCGATGCTGCTGCTCCGGCGCCCTCTGCTGATCACCGGCGAACCCGGAACCGGCAAGACCCAGGCGGCGCACTACCTCAACTGGAAGCTGGGCTATGGCGAAAAAGCCCTGCGCTTCGATGCCAAGAGCACCTCCACCGCACGCGACCTCTTCTACAGTTACAACACCATCGCCCGATTCCACGCAGCCCAAACCCGCGAAGGCAGTCAGAACTCAGTCGACTACATTCAATACAACGCGCTCGGCACGGCGATTCTGCGCGCTACGTCGAAGGCGTCCCTCGACGGCTGCCTGCCCTCCGATTTCCATCATCCCGGCGCGCCAACGCAGAGCGTCGTCCTCATCGACGAGGTCGACAAGGCGCCTCGCGATTTCCCCAACGATCTCCTCAACGAACTCGAGAATATGATCTTCAAAGTTCCTGAGCTGGGAAACCGCGAGTTCCACGCCGACCAGAAGTATCTGCCCGTCGTCGTCATCACCAGCAACTCCGAAAAGAATCTGCCCGCGGCCTTCCTGCGCCGCTGCGTCTACTATCACATTCAGAAACCCACCCGGGAGCAGTTCGCGCTGATCCTCCGCGCTCGCCTCCGCGTCGACACCGGCTCACCCCTCATGGAAGATGCGCTCGACTTCCTCATGTACTCGCGCGGCGGCGAGGCGGAGTTGGCCAAGAAACCCGCAACCGCGGAGCTGCTCGATTTCGTCCTGGTCCTGCAAGCCAACGGAGCCACACCCGACCAGCGTTTCAGCGAGATCGAGCCCATCGTCGTCTCGGCCCTCGGCACGCTGATCAAAGGCGAGACCGACGATCGGCAAAGAGTGCTCCAGGAGTGGTTCGCCCGATAGGACATTGCCATGCCCGTGACCGCTGCTCAACTCTCTGGCTTTCTGGACTGGCTGCGCGATGGCGGTTCCGGCTTCGAGGCCGGCGACCAGCAGTACCTCGCCGCGCAACAGTTGACTGAGACGTTGGCCGCCCGCGGCGAATGGCCCGCGGAACGTGTCGCATGGCGCACTCTGCTTGCGCCGGTGCTCAGTTCCTCGCCCGCGCAGCAGCAGCGATTCTACGAGTTGCTCGACCAATGGTTCGCCACGCCCGTCTCGCCCGCGCCCACTCCCGGCCCTGACTCCTCATCCCTTGGCAAAAAAGGTCGAAGGCCCATCCCCAGGGAAGCATGGCTCTATGGCTCGCTCTGTCTCGTCCTCGCCTCGGCGCTGCTGGCCGGAGCCATCCATTATTGGCCTCATCCGCGCCCTCCGCATCCCGACTCCACACACTTCGACTCCGCGCCCCCGTCGCCGCAACGCGTCGATCAGCCCAAGGGCCCCGTCCACCTCACCGTCCACGCGCCCAACGGCCAGCCGCTTCCGGACGCAACCGCTCACTACGCGGGCGGCGGCTCGCCCACCACCGACTCTGCCGGCTTCGTCGCGCTCAATCTTCCCAACGCAACTCAGCCGCGCTATCTGGTCGTAACCAAGCCCGGCTATCGTTCCGTCGTTCAGAACTTCCCAACGACGGACACGCCGATCACCTTGCAGCCAGCCGCCCCGCCCAAACTGCCCCATCATCTGGATCGCTGGTATATCCGCCACGCGCAGGTGCTCCGCATGGTCGTCATGCTCATCCCTGGCATCCTGCTTCTTCTCTGGCTCATTCGCCTCTTTGGCAAGGCGTTGGAGCTTCGCAAGTGGGCCACCACCAGCGAACCCCGCATGCGCCGCATTGCCACCTCGAACAAGACCGAGCCCCTCTATCCCGCCGCCGGCATCCGCCGTCTTGCCGTCGCCCTGCGTCGCCGGCGTCCAGAAGAATCGCCCGAACTGGATCTTCAATCGACCGTGGAAACTACCTGCCGCCAGGCCGGCTACTTCACTCCTGTCTTCGCCACGCGCAACTCCGAACCCGAGTATCTCTTCCTCGGCGAGCGCAAAAACCTCCGCGATCACCAGGCCCGCATGCAGGACGAACTCATTCGCCGACTGCGCGATCACGACGTCTACGTGCAGCGTTACTACTTTCAAAGCACCCCCTCCACCTGCAGCGACGCCAACGGCGACGTCTTCTCCCTCAACGAGCTCGCCGCCATGCACCCCGACAACGAGGTCTGGCTCGCCCTCGACGCCTCCCGCTGCCTCGACCCGGTCAGCGGAATCCCCGAGAAGTGGTGGGGAAGCTTCAGCCACTGGCAATATCGCACCCTGCTCTCATTCACCCGCGCCGAAGTCGACACCGAGGTGCGCATCTCCGATCCCACCCGCAAGGGCATCGAAGATCTTGTCCTCGACACGCAACCGGCAGCCGCGCAACCGGCAAAGGAGCAGCCCTACCCATCCGTCCTCCGCGACAGCCCCGACAGTTGGCTCAGCAACCTCGACCCGCCGCCTGCCGCCATCGCCCGCCTCAACGCCCAGCTGCAGATGTTTCTCTCAGCCGACGGCTACCTCTTGCTCCAGGCAACCGCCGTCTACCCCGAGATCGCCTGGAACATCACCGCGACCCTCGCCGCCGTCCTTATCCCCGCCGCCGAACGCGAAGCCGTCCTCAACCGCCTCGCCGCCCTGCCCTGGTTTCGCCACGGCATCATGCCGGACTGGCTCCGCGTCCGTCTGCTCAGCCGCCTCGGCCCCAACGAGCAGCGCGTCCGCTCCGCCGTCCGTCGCTACCTCGACACCTCCGTCGACACCGCTTCGCAAAAAGAAGAAGCCCTTGAGATCGCTCCCGGGCCGCCCCGCCGCGGATCGTCCAAAGGCGCGCTCAAGGACCACGTCTACCTCGCATTCGCCTCCGGCCGCAAGCTCGACCAGCTCTCCGTGCAGGCCCCCAAGGGCTGGCGCAAATTCCTGCGCGACTCGGTCTGGCTGCGCGTCGCAACTGCCCTCGTCCTCATGGCAGCCATCTGGGTCGTCACCAATCGCGTCATGATCCACCTCGTCGAGAAGTCCCAACCCCGCCTCAACCGCCCTGCCAACCTCCCGCCCGATCCCTATGTCACCGCCCTCATGCAGGTCGCCGAAGCCAAGGAAGGGACCATGGATCCGGACCCCCATGGCCTCTCGAACCTGCAGCAGTACTCCAGCGTCGCGAGCGATGTCCTCAACGTGAACGATCCTTTGCAGTCGATGACCTTCGACGATCTCAAAGGTCGCTTGGTCCCTCGCGGCGCTCCGCTGCTACCCGGCATGGCCATCGAGACCACCCACGGAATCGAACTCGTCAAAGCCGTCTCCGGCGACGACGTCCTCACCTTCGGCGCACCCGACTACATCGCTCGTAAAGACCTCTCCGGAGCATTCGACCTCTCCGGAATCCCCCTCACCCCGCGCAATCCCACGAACACACGATACGAGGCTGTCCGCGATCGCGACCAACTCTCGCGTCTTGTGGAAGCCCTCTCGGATAGTGAGAAAGCCTACAACAATAGAGTCAGCGCCTTCAACGCGGCCTGCGCCGAGATCCAAGCAACCAACGCCGCTCTGTTCGCTGATTGCACAGCAAAGGCCAACATGCTTCGCGCGGAAAAGGCCGCTCTGGACGAAGAAAAGAAACGGCTCGCTACATCTGGATTTGGCTTGCCGGCTCCCCCCGCGCTCGCTGCGGATTCCATCGTAGGTAAATGGGTGGGTACCCTTTATCAGCAGCCTGCGGGCACATCTTCCTCATACCAGGGCGAATTCACTCTGACCTCGCCCAACTCAGGGACAAGCAGTTACCCGTCGCTCAACTGCGGGGGTGATCTGTCGGGAGGTGAAAGTGGTGGGATATATCGCTTCCGGGAATCCATCGTTACTCGTCGCGTAACTCCGACCTCGGGCGGCTGTATCGACGGCAATATCGAAATGGTCGCGAGCGGAGACACGATGACTTTTCACTGGAGAGGATATTGGGAAGGCCAGAATATAGTCGTGTCAGGTACGCTGCGACGAGTAGACAAAGCTGTAGCCACGGCAGCGCCCGCCGCCACATCCCCACCCACTTCGCTCTCCGCCACCGTCCCCTCCAGCTCTCCGGCAACCGCAACGACTGCTCCTGTCACTCCCGCGCAAGCCGCGTCACTGCGCAACAGTTGCGCCGCGGGGAAAGCGACAGACTGCACCGCTCTCGGGTCCATTTATGCGAACGGGACCGGAGTCCCCAAGGACTATGCACAGGCAGTCGCTCTCTTCCGCAAGGGTTGCGACGGTGGCGATCCGTTGGGCTGCGTAAACCTGGGAGAGTTGTACCAAAACGGCATGGGGGTCGCCAAAGATGATGTCCAGGCGACCGCGCTCTATCGCAAAGCCTGCGACGGGGGCGCTGGCGCTGGTTGTGACGACCTCGGCGAGGCCTACCGGGACGGCACGGGAGTCGCGAAGGATGTGAGCAAGGCGACGACCCTGTATCAGAAGGGCTGTTCTCTTGGCGAGAAAGCCGCGTGCGACGATCTGAAGCGGCTTCTTGCGTCCACGCCCGCCGATTCGCCGCCAGCCGCTGCGCCAATCAAGTATTTCCCGCCGCCTACCCCAGCGTCTAACTCAGCAGTGCCCGCCGCCGGCCCAGTCGGGAAGGGCACTTCACTCAGTCCCAGCGACCAACAAGCGTATCTCGCCACGATGCTGAGCGGACGCTCGCGAACCCTGATGACAAGCGGCGGCGATGCGCCGGTTGCGGACGGCGGACCGGACGGGCACTCTATCTTCGCCTACGCTTTCTTGCAGGCGCTTCAGAATCCACCCGCCGAGACCTTTTCGGCCGAAGCCGTGTTCGATTCTGTTAAGCAACGCGTGGCGGAGAGCGCGAAGCAGATTCCGACCTACGGTTACTTTGAAAATCCATATGCTTCAGGCGATTTTGTGTTTCAACGGATGGCCTCCACGTTCCAACGGATCGTGAGTTCTACGTCGACGTTCGGCAATTACTATGCGCTCGTGGTCGGCATCGATCAGTATCAGCACCCGATGCCACCGCTGAAATCGGCCGTGAACGATGCGCGGGGCGTGGCTGACGAGCTGAATAAGCAATACGGATTCCATGTGTCGCTGCTGCTCGACAAAGCCGCAACAAGGGCGAACATTCTTGATAAGTTGAATAGCTATCGAGGCCAGCTCGGGCCGAACGACAACCTAGTTATCTATTACGCCGGCGCCGGCATCGCTGACCCAAGTGGGAATAAGCCGGGATGGATACCCGCCGATGCGACTTCCGAAGACTCTACCGATCGCATCTTGATGGATGAGGTGATGGCGCTCGCCAATGCGCTGCCGGCGCGCCATGTTCTTATCATCTCCGACAGCTGCTATGCGGGCGGTTTTCCCGGAGGGCAGACGCGCTGACGGCTTGGGCGACAAACCTTGGCGACGAGTTCCCAAAATTGGAGCCGCGAGCAAGGCTCTCTTCTATAGACACCGGCCTCTGTCGGAATACGCCAATAAGCAGCCGAAGTGCTACGTCATCCCGTGTGTGGTGTGTTTCACAACCCACAGGTTGTGGAACAGCGATTTTGAATCGGTTCACCATCTTATTTTCAATGGGATAAGACCCTTGAAGTGCCACGCCTTCTGGGACGGCGGGTGCTGTTTCTAAAGCACTTGTGGTGTTTCAAAGGGTCAATCAAGACAGTGGTGTTGAGCATCCTTTTGGAACCGCCCTTGGGAACGACTAGACTTTACCGACAGGCAAGAAGTTCATGGGTCACTTGGTGCCAGATCGCCATTGCGTGAACTGTGCGACTAGCGCATGCCTGCTACTGGTGGTCGAACTGCCTGCAAAGTCGGGTTTACTATGATGGTCCGCCGCTTAATATTCTCCGGAAGATCTTGTAGGCAGATTCAAGGAGGATCATCGACATGCAGATTCGTTCGGTAGGGATTGACCTTGGTAAGACGACCTTTCACCTGGTGGCACTTGGCGATAGCGGCAAGGTGCTGCTGAAGAAGAAGTTCTCCCAGAGGCAGCTGATCGCTTTCACAGCGAACATGCAGACCTCTTTGATCGGGATGGAGGCATGTTCAGGGGCTCACTTCCTCGGGCGTGCTTTACGGGAACAAGGCCATGACGTGAAGCTGATCCCGGCTCAGTTTGTGAAGCC
>Ga0224558_1000313_pt1 | contig 57554 bp, 48 predicted proteins | sample 714S32024metaG_FD_180682 | JGI IMG/M metagenome (GOLD analysis project Ga0224558, IMG submission 180682) | Peat soil microbial communities from Stordalen Mire, Sweden - 717 S3 20-24 | ecosystem: Environmental > Terrestrial > Soil > Wetlands > Peat | place: Sweden: Norrbotten County, Stordalen... | reverse complement strand
AAAGCTGGACTGAGCCCATGAACCCGGAGAGTTACAGACCATTCGACCGCAGGGGGCGCGAGCTGGGTGCTCGCCGCTCGCCCCCTGCTCGTTTTACCTCGCTGCCAGCGCGCAGGGAATTACTACAACAACAGAAACCAAAACAAACGCCACTTACACAAATTTCTTTACAAAGCCCGTAAATCTTACCAGAATCCGATACCGCGCGTAAAACCGCACGTTATAAGCGGGGTGGCTCATGATACGTCACCGGATTTGTGACCGGGACCACTAAGCTGGGAAAACGTCGGAGAATGACCCCCAACTCTGAAGGAGTTGCATCTGGAACTCAACAGCCACCTGACGGCCACCACCGCCAAAGCCGCCCCCTAGAGCGAGCGAGTCCTCATCCCCGCCGCCAGCCTGCACCTGGCCACTTTCGCCGGGGCCGCCCGCTCGTCCCGGACCGCCAGGCCAAAGCCGGTTCGATGCTAAAAAGCCCCAATTTCGAGGCCAGTGCCACCCCCAGGCGTTTCTTGGACCCAAGGGTATGCTCTTTTGGGTCCCTATCAGGTTTTCCATGTAACAAATAGCGCTCAGGGCAAGGGACAAGAGGGGGCCTGGTAAACGGGGCTCGGATATCCTGAAGGGATTGCGTCACTCAGCCCAGCGTTGGACCGCCGTGGGAAAAGGGGCGGCGGTCCTACGCTGGGAAAACGTCGAAGAATGGCCCTCAACTCTGGATGAGTTGCACCACCAGTTGGAGCCGGGCCTCAATACAGGAAGGTCCTGGTCACGCCAGTCCCCCACGCCTTTGCTTCAGTTCATTAGCAATGCCTTCGCTGTCCAGCAGCATACCCAAAATGTGTTGCCCTTCACATTATTCGCAAGCATGTTCTTACCCTCGACTGGCCAACCGCTCCGCCCCCTTCCTTAACTTAGCACACTCTGGACTTGAGTTACACATCGGAGGGCGCGCCAGCGTCTTGGACTGCGGTGGCTGGCGGGGAACGGGGCTGACACCGCTTTCTTTCGACTCGCTCACCACCGGGAAACGAATTCATCGAGGATGACGTAGAACTCTTCGAGTGTCTGCTTCGCCAATCCGCCTGACAGGGCGGGTTCTGAGTCCATTTGCCATTGTTAAGCGGACACGAGCCGCCCAAAAGCGGTCGAGCGCCGTGTCCCAATATTAGACATCCTGCCCGAACACAAAGGTGAGCGGCATTCTCAAAGCGCGAGCAATCGCAGCAGCTTCGTAGTCCATGACATAGCGGGACTGGCCTTCGATTCGAGATATTGCGGAGCGGTCAAGGAGTATTCCCTGGCCAGCCAAGCGTCCGGCCAAATCATCCTGACTGACTGGCAGATTCCGCAGACATGACTGATACCGGGATGGCACGTTTAATGCGTATGAAGTCCACACACCCGCTTGGAGCGGGAAATTGGAAGGAACCGGCTATGGACGCGAACACAACTATTGCACAGGCGAAACCGCAGAAACCGCGACATGATAGGCGGCGTAGCTGGCGCACGATGCGCAGCGTTGTGGTTTGGCTGTGCTCCGGGAGGGGAGAGTAATCTGTGATTCTAAGAATGGTATGAAAACAAAAGTAATCTCAAAGCTACATTGCGGTTCTTTTCTCATTGCGTTTTGCGTCGCAGCATTTCTGTTGGCGGGTTGTGCGACCACTACCCAATACAAAGGGACGGAGGTTTCCAAGCTGACGGATTCACAGCTTATCGAAGAACTGGCCAGCGCGGAACGTGAACTCGGCATCCAGACCGACTACCGAAAGGCATTATCTTCCATTGATACGAGTCCGCGCCCCGTCATCACTAGCGCCAGCACGACATACAACGGGAACCTCAACGCGCAATACAATAGTGCGAGCCAAACGCTTAATGGGAGTTTCAATGGGAGCGGCTACACAACTTATCAGTATGTGGACGCAAACGGTGGCGCTCGGTTCGGCCAGGCGGTCGCCTTACTGATTAATGCCTCGAAGACGGCCAAACTGGAGGACAGGCGCAGAGCCGTTCTGACTGAAATCTCACATCGGCGCGATGCCCGCGAGAGCAGGGAGCGTATTACTCGACAGTTTTTGGCTGCGCATCCTGAGGTTGCCGCGAATCGCGACCTGCTCATCGCCTGTCTTCTAATCACACAACATCAAACTAGTGACCCATTGGAACAACTCCAACAAGCGGCGGAAATCGTGCGCACGCTGCCCAAAGATCGCTGGATCGGCTGGGTCGAAGCTCCAGACGGGAAAGTCGTGGGTTCTTACTCTATGGATGTAGCTTGGGAGGGCAACACGCTGATTGGAAAAGGGAAGGCGAGTGACGGGTCGCTAATGACCCTGACCGCCAAGAGAAACCAAACGGGGATGCTCGAAGGAACGATTCGGAGCCAAACGATGGAGGCAAAGTGTAATGGCCGGATGACCGATACTGGCCTGTGCGTGGATTACACTGGGACCGAGAGCGGTCAACCGATTCGAGGAATCACCCGCGCATTCAGGTATGCGCAGATGGAGGACTTGAAGACAGTTTCGACTTCCGTTGGAGATACGCAAGAGGGCACTCATTCAGGCCACTACGTTGGGAGTGGCAAAGCTGTGAATAACGGATTTGCGCAACCTTACCAAATCACGCTGGACGTTGTGGATTCCGGGGAAATCACCTTCACTTGCACGGCTGTTGTGAATGGCCAACAAGCCGTAGTCAGAGGCAGAGGAACCGTGGACTCCAACGGCAATGTCATTGTGCAAAACGAGTCTGGCGATACCGGGCGGGGGAACATATCCGGGACGGTTCTGAAGGCCGGCGGGGAATCTCCCGACGGTTCAATCAAATCCTACTTTACGGCCCTAAAGCAAAAGTGACAGTCGTTCGGGTCGTGCTGCAACTGTCCAGTTGAACGCCGCATGCCGCGCTTGTGGGGGTGCAGGATGGAATTCACCCGCGCAGCGTCAAGTACAAGCGGAGGCACCCCAAAGCAAATTCCTATGTGCAGCCTTCGGTCTTTGACATGCTTGCAGGTGCAAGTCCTGCCTCGGCAAGGGATGGTTGGGCCGAGTAGTGATAGCAGACCCGGGCTGAGGGAGACCTCGGCTGCGGCCAAGCTCTGCCGTAAACGGGCGGGCCTGTCGGCGGCGCTGAACCGCCGGCGGGGACTGGCCAGCCGCTCTAGCCAACGTGCAGGCCGCAACATTACGAGAAAACTGCCGCGTCGAAATTGCTTCCTCCTCTGAAGCCTGTGAGGGGCTGGTTCGGAACCGCCGAACCACGATAGAAATGGAGAGGGCTCGCATGACCGCGGGATAAGCCATCCGGCGAACTCGGTCAGCCGACGGGGTAGAGGTAGCGGCATGTATGGACAGTATGACAAAGCAAAGAAGGGAAGGTGAGGCGAACCGCCCGACGAGGGCAAAGACCGGCCAGCGTATGCTGATAAAGTCAAACTGGACGGAGTTCGTCAGACTGGCGGATCAGGCCATAGTAGCGATTACAGGCACAGACATGATAAACTGCGCTCAGCCAAGGGCCTGTGGGTGCAGCCGCCGTTCCAGACGCCTGGATATGAAATGGCCAGAAACGGGCGAACGGCAGCTCCTGTGTCAAACGCAGCCCCGAAAGGCATCGGAAGGGCGCGGGAGGACAAGGCTGGCTTCCAGCCGTACCGGAAAACCCTCCGTGCGGAATGAATAGAGGGGGCGGAGGAAGCGTTGGCATGACCCGAGGGATGTTTGCCACGATGCCTGAAAGGGCTGATACAAAAGGAAGCCATTGGTCTAAACTGCTCGCGCCTCCGCTCCACTCAACCAGTATTCCTATCAGTTACGCCAATTCAGCACTCTGACCGTAAAACAGATCAAGTCGGCTCCGTAAGATGGCAGTGCGGGAAACAAGGTCAGACTCCGTGCAAAGTCGAAATCCGACCAACCTCATCGCAACGTTACGATCAGAGCGTGGTAATTCGGCAGCAAACTACGAGGGCGGTGCGGAACAAACCCTGCCTGAATCGCTACGATCGCAGTCCAAGGAATACGATGGGAGAAGAGTTCGTAACACTTGTCCCGGCGAAGGGCAGGGGACCAGGAGACTCGGATAGGCAGGCGGGCGCTCGGGCGCCATCGGCTCCCCGTTTGTGCAATCCTGAAAGGATTGCGTCACTCAGCCCAGCGTTGGACCGCCGGGGGGGAAAGGAGCGGCGGTCCTACGCTGGGGAAACGTCGGAAGATGCCCCTCAACTCTGAATGAGTTGCACCACCAGTTGGAGCCAGGCCTGAATTCAGGAAGGTCCTGGTCACGCCAGTCCCCCCCACCTTTGCTTCAGTTCATTAGCAATGCCTTCGCTATCCAGCAGCTCGCCGCCGGATCGCATGAACTTCTCACGCAGCGCCAGAAGCTTCCGCCCCGCCGCCATCCGTGCCAACATCCCTGAGCAAGGTCGCGTGCTGACCTTCAAACGTGCTGTGGTCGTGGATACTGGGCCGATTTGAAGATTCACCTGGCGGCCACCGCCGCCAAAGCCGCCTCCTGGGCCGTGCGCGTCCTGATCCTCGCCGCGAGCCTGTTGGTCCTGGCCGCCTTCGCCTCGGCCGCGCGCTCTTTCCGCTCGGCCCAGAGCCAAAACCGGCCTTAACTTGGGCCGCCTCGTGGCCGGAACATCCCGCAGCCGAGATCCCCTCCGTTCCGGCGACTTTGGACTTTGAATGCCCTGGTCGGAGTCTTAAACTTGTCGGCGTGAGTTCGTCGAACCATCGCGTGCGGCGCGCGACGCTGGATGACATCCGCCAGTTGACGGCCCTGTGGCAATCCATGCAATTCCCGGTCGAAGACCTGGCCAGGCGAGTTACGGAGTTTCAAGTGGCCGAGGGAGCGGACGGTGAAGTGCTTGGCGCAGTCGGCCTGCAAATCGCCGAGCGCCAGGGCCTGGTTCATAGCGAGGCCTTCAGCGACTTCGCACTGGCCGAGCATCTGCGACCGCTGCTCTGGGACCGCTTGCACGCCGTCGCTACCAACCGCGGTCTGCTCCGAATCTGGACCCAGGAACAGGCGCCGTTCTGGAATCACTGCGGCCTGCTCAAAGCCGACGCCGAAGCACTGCAAAAGCTGCCGGCCCCGTGGCGCGGGCCTTCGTCCGCCTGGTTGACGTTGAAATTAAGGGATGATGTGGAGACCGTCATGCCGCTCGACAAGGAGTTTTCGCTGTTCATGCAATCAGAGAAGCAGCGCACCGATCGGGTCTTTCAGCACGCCCGGATGTTCAACACCATCGTGACGCTTATCGCCTTCTCGCTGCTGATCGCAGTGGGGATATGGGCCGTGCGTTTGTTCATGCGCAACCCGCAACTACTCCACCACTGAAGCAGGCAAAATGAATTCGCCCGCATGGTACGAGCTGCGAACCATCGGCATGCTCGCGACATGGACGAAACCCATCTCCCTCGCGCGCGCCCCATATTCGGCAAACTTCTCCGGCGTCACATACTCCACCACCGGTAAATGCCTCAGCGTCGGCTGAAGATACTGGCCTAATGTCAGCAGGTCACAGCCGACCCCGCGCAAATCGGCCAGCGCGTTGAACAGTTCCTCCTCGGTTTCGCCCAGGCCCAGCATCAGGCCGGACTTGGTGTACATAGTACCGACGCGCTTTGCCTTCACTTTGCTTAACACGCTTAGCGAACGATCGTAAGTCGCCCGCGAACGCACGGCGGGTGTCAGCCGGCGCACGGTCTCCATGTTGTGATTGAAAATGTGCGGGTGGGCGGCGAGCACAATGTCAATGGCTGCGTCGCGCGCATTGAAGTCCGGGGTCAGCACTTCAATGACTGTTTGCGGACTCAGCGCGCGCACCGCCTCGATCGTGCGACGGAAATGATCCGCCCCGCCGTCCGCCAAATCGTCGCGCGCCACCGCCGTGATGACGACGTGCCTAAGCCGCAAGCGCTGTGTCGCTTCGGCCACGCGGGCCGGTTCGTCCGCTTCCAGGGGAAGGGGCTTGGCGGTCGTCACCGCGCAAAAGCCGCAAGCCCGCGTGCAGCGGTCGCCGCCGATCATAAAAGTGGCTGTGCCCTTGCTCCAGCATTCCCAATGGTTCGGGCACCGGGCGCTTTGGCAGACGGTGTGGAGCCTCAGTTCATCCAGCAGAGCCCGCGTATGGGCGAAGCTGTCTGTGGTGGGCAGCCGCGTGTGTAGCCAAGCCGGCAGACGCGGGCGTGGCACGGTGGCAGCAGGGGTTGATCCGGCCATTCTACGTTTCCAGTTTTCTCCAGAAGTCAGCGAGTTGCTCAGGGCCGAAATCGGCCAGGATCTTGCCGTCCACGTCCAATACCGGGGCGAGGTCCTGCCCGGAAAGCCGTATCATTTCATCGTGAGCCGCTTCGTCAGTTATAACATCCACCTTCTCATACTCGACTCCCTCTTCGTTCAACCAGCGTTCAGCTTTGTGGCACCACCCGCAGTAGGGCTTGATGAAGAGTCGAATCCGTTTCCGTTTCACGACCATATAGTCGCGGAGGTTGGGCCAATTATCAAATGGGAGTTACGAAAGGGTAATCAGTATCCAGTCCTCGGTGGCCGCTGCAAGTCGCCGATCGCTCGTTACCGATCACCGATTACCGATCACTGATTACTCCCCAGCCCTGCTGCCGCTCATGCCCCGCCAATTTGAGCCTGATATTGTTCCGGCCCCAGCAATGCGTTCAACTCGGCTGGCTGCGAGAGCTTAATCTTGTAAAACCAACCTCCTGCGTAAGGTTCAGTGTTCACCAAAGCCGGGTTCGCGACGACCGCCGGGTTGACCTCGGTAATCTGGCCGCTGACGGGCGAGTAAATGTCGTTGGCCGTCTTAACTGACTCAACCACGGCGCAGGATTCGCCCGCCTTGATCTGCCGGCCGACGTCGGGCAACTCCACGAACACCACATCCGTTAATTCATGCTGCGCGTGGTCCGTGATGCCCACCGTCGCCACGTCGCCGGAGACGCGCACCCATTCGTGCGTCTTCGCGTATTTCAAATCCGAAGGAATGTTAGCCATACGGTAATTGAGTCAGGGAGCAGCCGCCCGGTCAATCAGGTTTTCGATAGATCGGCTTCGGCACCAGGATGGCCGGTGCCCGCTTGCCACGGATTTCGATCTCGATCGGCGTATTCGTCTTGGCAAATGCAGCCGGCACATACCCCATCCCGATGCCGATGCCGAGCGACGGGCTCTGCGTGCCACTTACGACCTCGCCGATCTTCGCGGCTCCCGGACCTGTGCTCCAGATCGCGTAATGTGGGCGCGGCGGCGCTGAACGGTCCGTCATTTTGAACGCCACGAGCTTCTTGGCGGGACCCTTCGCCTTTTGTTCGGCTAGCACAGAGCGGCCGTTGAAATCCCCCTTGTCCAACGCGACGAAAAAGCCCACGCCTGCCTCGATGGGAGTAGTATTCTCGTCCAGTTCATGCCCGTAAAGCGGGTAGCACACCTCCGTCCGCAGCGTGTCCCGCGCGCCCAGACCGGCCGGCTTCAAGCCGTGCGGTTGGCCGGCAGAAAGCAGTTGATTCCAAATCGCCTCAATGATGCCAGCCGGCGCGACGACCTCAAAGCCGTCCTCGCCCGTATACCCGGTGCGCGAAATCCAGATCGTGTCCCCGCCATAGCCGAACCGCGCGATTTGGTTCTTCTTCAAGTCCGACACCTGCGCCACGATCGTTCCTCCCGTGGACGGACCCTGGAAACAGCCGTCAATGAACTCCACCACCCGCGGGCCCTGCACCGCCAGCGCCCCAGTCGCGTCGGAAGTATTTTCCAGCTTTACCTCGCTGCGCCGGGGGAACGCGGCCAATTGCTTCTCCAGCCACGCTACATCGTCCCCGATGCGCGAAGCATTGATGATCAGCAAATACTCCTGGCCCGCCAGCCGATAGGCGTAAAGGTCGTCAATGACGCCGCCGCGCTCGTTGCACATCAACGTGTACTGCCCCTGCCCGGGTGCCAACTTCCGCGCGTCGTTGGTCAGCGTCCGATTAAGAAAGCCCTCCGCGCCAGGGCCGCTGACCAGGACCTCGCCCATATGCGAGATATCGAACAAGCCGGCTGCCTGGCGCACCGCCAGATGCTCGTCGGTGATGCTGGTATACTGGACCGGCATTTCCCAGCCGCCGAATTCAATTAGTTTGCCGCCTAACTTCTGGTGAGCGGCGTAAAGCGGAGTCCGTTGCATCTACCGAGCATTCTCTTATGTCCGCAGGTCTATCAAGCCAAAAAGCCTTGCAAAAGTCCGTTAGCCTGCTTTCGTGGCGCCCGTGCAAAATGACTTTTCATCGTCTGGCAGGCACCGAGCTCGGGTCCGAGGAACGCTGACAACCTGACTCGGCCCATGCAACCTATCCGCCGCGCCGTTATTGATGTCGGCACCAACTCCGTCAAGCTGCTAGTGGCCGACCTGGCCGGCGATGCCATCCAGCCAGTGTCCGAGCAGAGCAAACAAACCCGCCTGGGGCACGGCTTCTACGCAACGCATCGCTTGCGGACCGAGGCGATCGTTGCCACGGCCAAGGCCGTAGCCGATTTCGCAGCCGTGGCCCGCGAAGCGCAGGCTGTCGCGATCCGCGTCATCGCCACCAGTGCTGCGCGCGACGCAGTAAATAGCGAGGATCTAACCGCCGCGATCCAGCAGGCTTCCGGCTTGAAGGTCGAAATCATCTCCGGCCAGCAGGAGGCAGAGTGGGGGTTTCAGGGAGTGACCAGCGACCCGCAACTCGCGCGAGCGCCCTTGCTGGTAATGGATGTCGGAGGCGGCAGCACCCAGTTTGTGCTCGGACGGGACAAGCGGGTCCTTTACCGTCAGAGCTTTCCGCTGGGCTCCGTGCGGCTGATGGAAACCACTCCCTGCAGTGACCCGCCCCAACCAGCCGAACTGGCTGCCTGCCGCCAGTGGCTGAGGGACTTCCTCCAGAAGGAAGTCCAGCCTGGCCTGATGCCGGCGATCGAAGCTGTGACAGCGACCGCGAAGATGGACCAGAGCCCCCTCAATGTGGCAGCGACGGGCACAACAGGCGGCCTGCAACTGGTTGGCGTGGGCGGCGCGGCCTGCATCCTCGGTTGCATGGAGGCTGGCCTCGGGATCTTCGACCGTGCGCGCATCGAAGCGACTCATCTGAGTGCGGCGCGCGTAGCCTGGCACCTCGAACGGCTCTGGAGTTTGCCTTTAGAGCAGCGCAAAGCAATCGTCGGCCTGCCGAAGAACCGTGCCGATGTTATCCTCCCGGGCGTGGCTGTTTACCATTCGGTCATGCAGGCCTTCGGTTTCTGCGAACTGCGCCTCAGCACTCATGGCCTGCGCTTCGCCGCTCTGATGCCTCCTTCCCCGGAATTGCCCAGTCGCCCCAGCGTCAACCAATCGTAAATTCTCTCAAATTCCCTCCTCGCCCATGCCTGGCCAGGGCCTTAAGGTCCAGACCACCTCACCCTCCAATAAGTTCTGGTCTGCATCGCTTTTACCCCGCAAGAGGCCGCTTCCTGGCCTGGAATGCCACCGCGCCACTCTACCAGTACCCTATCGGTTGCTTAGTTCCATGGTAGATCCGTAATAGTTCCATAGTAGATCCATAATAGTTCCTTGATACCTCCATGCTAGTTCCAGGATACCAACACGCCTGCTGTTGGCCCGCTCTGGTGTGACCCCTGCATCTCCCCGCCCACGCCCGCAGCGAGCTGTCTGAGGTTTCTGGGCTTCTACGGCAACGCACTTGCCAGCCCGTTGAAACCGACTAATCTGGCTCCATGAAGTTCAACCATTTACTTCGATTGCTCCTGTTACTCCTCGTGGGTTCCGCCGTTCAATTGCCCGGCCAGCCGACCGCACCTGAACGCAGGGATTTTGAGTCAATCAAAGCCAGAGCCGACAAGGGTGATGCCGAGGCGCAAATCAGCCTCGCTATTCATTACGGTGAGGGAACGGGCGTTGCCCGAGACCCGGCCAAAAAGGTGAAATGGCTCCGCAAGGCCGCCGACCAGGGCTCGGCGCGCGCCGAGTGTCTCTTGGGTTTAAGCTACGCCAACGGTGATGGTGTCAAGATGGATAAGACGGAAGCTGCCCACTGGCTGCGCCGGGCTGCCGACCAGGGGCTCCCCGAAGCCCAATACGATCTAGGCATGTGCTACTCCAACGGGGATGGGGTGCCCAGAAATGCTGCCGAGGCCGCGGCCTGGATTCGCAAAGCCGCCGACCACGGCCTGCCGGATGCCCAAAGCGAACTCGGCAACTGCTACCTCGAAGGGATTGGGGTGCCGAAGAACGTTCCGGAAGGCGTGAGGTTGACCCGCAAGGCCGCCGAGGAGGGACTCGGCCCGGCGCAGAACGCTTTGGGCCTTTGTTACCTCAAGGGCACTGGCGTGAAGAAGGATTACGTGCAAGCCTACAAGTGGTTTTCCCTTGCCGAAGCCAAAGGCGATGAACGGGCCGACGATGCCCGAATCAACCTGGCCTCCGCCGAGCGGTTTATGACTCCCGAACAAGTGGCCGAGGCGCAGCGATTGGCCCAGGAGTTCGAGCCGCACAAAGCCTCGGCCTCCGGCGAATCCCCCTCACCGGCGGCCAACGGGGCACCCCGTCCTTCAGGCGCTGGCGTCGGGCAAACCAACGTCCCGGGAACCGCATCCGCGCCCGCCAAGGCTCCCAAGACCGGCGTTGTTACCGTCTCAGCCCCTGATGATTCCTATGAAATCTCCGTTGATGGCGCCTTCGTCGGCAACACCCCTGCCAAGATAAAGCTCACGGAAGGCGCTCATGTCGTGGAAGTCAAGAGGGCAGGGTTCAAGGATTACCGCAAGGAGATCAAGATTACTGAAGGGTCCGAGTTGACCTTGCGTGCCGTCCTCGAGAAGCCGTAACCTCGGTTTCGGGAGCGGGGTCAAACGACACTGTGAAACTCTCCATCGTCACACCCAGCTTCCGTAATTCGGACTGGCTCAGACTGTGCGTGGCGTCAGTGGCGGACCAGGCCGGGGTGGAGGTCGAGCACATCGTGCAGGACGCCCAGTCCGACGACGGCACCCAGGAATGGCTCGCGCAGGACCGTCGGGTGCGGGCTTACTTCGAGAAGGATCAAGGCATGTATGATGCCGTAAACCGGGGCTGGCGGCGCTCCAACGGCGAAATCCTCGCCTACTTGAACTGCGATGAGCAGTACCTCCCCGGCGCGTTGCGCGCGGTCGAGGAGTTCTTCTGCCGGCACCCACAGACCGACGTCGTGTTTGCCGACACCGTGGTGGTGGATACACAGGGCCAATTCATCTGTTACCGCAAATCACTGGTGCCCTGGAAGAACACCATGTGGGTTTACAACCCGGTGATCAGCAGCTCCATCTTCATCCACCGTCGGGTCTTGGACCAACACCGCCTATTCTTTGATACCCAGTGGCGCGCTTTGGGCGATAAGATGTGGACGGTGGAAATGGTGCGCCGGCGGCTCAACCTCAAGGTCTTGCGCCATTTCACCTCCTCTTTCGCGGACACCGGTGAAAACCTCTGCCTGGCGCCCAACAGCGTCCGCGAGATGCAACAGGTGATGGCCAAAGCTCCCGCCTGGGTCCGGCGCTGCAAATTCCCTCTTCTCCAGCTCCACCGGCTGCGAGCGCTCTGCCATGGCCTTTACTGGGAGAATGCGATCAGCTACTCGATTTACACCCTGGCCAGCCCGGGTCGGCGGGTCGAATTCCATGTGTCCAAGCCCTCCGCGGTCTGGCGGGGGCGCGCGAATTCCCATCCGAGGGGCTCGGCGACCTGCTCATAGCGTGAACGAAGTTGACTGCGGCCAGAAAAGGCTATTCTTGAACACTTAAGACGGCTAGATTCCAAACAGTTTTCGATCAATGAAGTGGCTCACCAAAGTTGGAGCTTACACGGTTTTGTCCGGCCTGCCGGGAGGCGCCACGCTGTACCGGTTCATTCAGATTGATGGGTGCTGTCAGCGATACAATCGGGAAGAGCTCGTGGCCGGGGGTCTGTTCTTTGTGGCCTAAAAGCGATGATCCTGGTTCTGGCTTATCACAAAGTGCTCAGCGCCGCGGACCCTGAATCCGACTTCTACACCCTCCAGGCAGGGAAACTGGAACGTCACTTGCAGTTGCTGGCGCAAAGCGGCCTCCACGCGCTGTCGCCGGAGAAGTTGGTTGATTCAGAGCTGCCGTGCCAAGGGGCCTATCTTCTGAGCTTCGACGATGGGACCGAGGACCATTACGACGTTGTGCTGCCGGTGCTGGTGCGATACGGATGCCGCGCAATCTTCTTCGTGCCCACTTCCAAGCTGGACCGCCCGGGCTATCTGACCTCGAAGCGGGTCACGGAGATAAGCCAGGCGGGGCAGACTATCGGCCTCCACAGCCACGAGCATCGACGGTTGGATTGGCTAGGGGAAGAAGACGTTCGCGTGCAGATGCAGCTCTCGCGCCAGATTGTCGGGGACTTGACGGGTCAGCAGCCAGTCTTCTTCGCCCCGCCGGGCGGTTATATAGACCGGCGTGTTCGGGACATCGTCTTGGAATCGGGAGTCCGGGTCATTCGCACCACGCGGTGGGGCTACAATCGGCATCTTGATTTTGCCGCCCTGCAATGTATCCAGGTCAACCGCCATTTCACCGAGGCCGGGTTCCGGCGGGTCCTGGGGTTCCGCCGACGCTCCGCGATGCTTTATGCAGCCAAGCAGATCATCAAGAAGATAGTTCCTGCGCGAACTTACCTTTCGCTGCGGCGCAAGCTCTTCGGGCAATCGGCAGACAAGTAGGCTTATGGAAACTCACTCGACACTGATAGTGGGGGCCGGTTTGACAGGGCTTTCCTGCGCGTATCACCTGGGAAGGGATTACCTGTTGGTTGAGAGAGAGAACGAGCCAGGCGGTATGGTGCGCACGCGCGAGCGACATCCTGGGTTCATGTGTGATAACACCGGGCACTGGCTGCACTTGCGGAGCGACTACATGAGTGGACTGGTGCGAAAGCTTCTCCCTGCCGGGCTCGTCGAGCATGAACGCAAAGCGGTGATTCACCTGCGTGGTGTCTTCACGCCTTATCCTTTTCAAGCCAACACGCACGGGCTGCCGCGAGAGATTGTGCTGGAGTGTCTGCTTGGCTTGCTCAAAGCCCGCCACCCGGAAGACTTCGGCTTGAAACCGCCGGCGGAAGCGCCCCGCAATTTCCACGAATGGCTGTTGAGGTATTTCGGCGATGGCATCGCACGGCATTTCATGGTGCCTTACAATGAGAAATTGCTGGGTGTGCGCCTGGAAGAGCTGCGACCGGAATATGCCGAACGGTTCATCCCGCGGCCCTCGATCGAAGACGTCATCAAGGGCGCACTCGGCTTTTCGCGCGAGTCGCTGGGTTACAATGCCAGGTTTGTCTATCCTCGTGAAGGGGGTATCAGTTCTCTGCCCCGCGCGTTTGCCCGGGCGCTCAAGGTCCCGCCCGTGTACAATACGGCCGTCACCAAGGTGGAGCCGCAAAGCCGCAAGGTCACCTTGTCCGACGGCCGCCAAGTGAGTTACCGACGGTTGCTCAACACGGCGCCGCTTCCGCAGTTCTTGGCCCTGCTGGCAGACCTGCCGGAAGAGATTCACCAGGCCGCCCGGCGGCTCCGCGCCACAACCGTGCACTACTTCGACATCGGTGTGCGCGGTCCCGGGGACATCGCCAGCCATCACCACTGGATTTATTTCCCGGAGCCGGAGTATATCTTCTACCGCACTGGCTCTTATTCTGCGGTGCACCCGGGTAATGTCCCACCGGGCTGCCGCAGTTACTACGTTGAGATGTCGGGCGGAGCGGCCGACTTGCTGAAAGAGCCCGAGCGGTTAAAGCAACGTGTGGTGTCCGACCTCCAGCGGGCACGCGTTCTTTCGGACCGCGATGAGATCCTATTCATGGAATTGTGCGAAATTCCTTTCGCTTACGTCATATTTGATCAGAACTACGAGCAATGCCGGCAGCTCATTCTCGATTACCTTGCAGGCCAGGGCATCCTCTCCCGGGGCCGCTGGGGCGGCTGGGGCTACGGCGGGATGGAAGATGCGCTGCTGGACGGGAAGGCGGCGGCCGAGGAGTTGCTGAGCGGGTCCAACCCCTGAAGCGCGTATGACCAGGTATTACGTCGCAGGCCGCAAGCCATGAGGCCGCGCGTGTTGATGATCGCCTACGCGTGTGATCCCCGAGGGAGCGGAGAGCACTGGTTAGGTTGGGGATGGGCGGAACAGGCGGCGCACAGTTTCGAGGTGCATCTGGTGACCACGCCAAAGGCACGTGCGGCGGTGGAAGAAAGTTCGCGTGCGACGGGCATCACCCCGCATTTCGTTGACGTGCCGGAGTGGCTGCGACTCACCGCCGACCTGGGCTCGGCAGGCTGGTCGCGCAAGCTGGCGTGGCAAAAGCGCGCGGTGCGGGTGGCTGCAGAACTGCATCGGGAATTACATTTTGCACTAATGCATCAGACAACCTTCCATTCCTTCCGCACCCCTTTCTTAGCAGCAGGATTGGGCATTCCGTCGGTCTGGGGACCCATCGGCGGGGGTGAATACGCGCCACCTGGGTTCGAGGGTTATCTCGGACGGGGGAGATTTGCTGAGTTTAGCCGGAAGCTTATCAACCGGCTTTGGCTCCGGTTCCCGTCGGTCAAACGCTCGCTGCGACAAGCCACGGTCATTTTCGTTTCCAACCGTACCACGTTGGAGTTTCTTCCGGCCGCCTGCCATGCCAAGAGTCAGATCGTTCCCCCCAACGCGCTCCGTCCCGAGGACGAGCAGTGCCCTCGCCCCCCGGCCCGGCCGGAGGGCGCCGATGCCGGCCCATTCAAGCTCCTTTATGTGGGTAACTGCGTCGCGACGCGCGCCATCCCGATTGTGCTGGAGGCATTGCAACAGGCCAGGTTGACCAATTATGAATTCTCGATTGTGGGCGGGGGACCGGCGTTGGAGGACTGGAAGCAACGGACTGCCGAGCTGGGCCTGAGTCAGAAGGTCAGGTTCGCGGGCAAGATCCCCTACTCGAAGTTGCAAGGCTACTATGCCACCGCCGACGTGCTGGTGTTTCCGGCGCTGCGAGACAGTGGCGGATCGGCCGTGCTGGAGGCCATGGCGCGTTACGTCCCCGTGGTTTGCCTGGATTGGGGCGGACCGGGTGAGATGGTGGACAACCAATCGGGCTTAAAGATCCCTGTTTCGACGCCGCAGAAAGCAGTGGAAGCGTTCGCCGGCGCGCTGGTCCGATTACAGCGGGAGCCGGCCTTGCGTGCCGCTTTGGCCAACGCCGGTCGATCCCGTGCGGAAGCCGTCTTCCGCTGGCAGGCCAAACGAGAGTTGCTCGAAGCTACCTACTGGCAGCTAATCCACCGCCCATGAGTCCACGCAAAGATTTCCTGCTGGCCCTCTTCCGCCTTCTTGACCAGAAGGCCGTGCCTTATTGCGTCCTGCGAAACTACGCGGACATTTACGAGGATGAATCCTCGGATATTGATTTAGCAGCCGAGCCGGAATATGTTCTGCGCTTGAAAGACAGTCTGGCGGAAGCTGCCTCGGCGAGCAACCACCATCTTGTCCTGCGCGCACTATTCACCAATTATTCCTATGTCTATTGGCACCCGGAGGGAGGATTTCTTAGAATCGATATTGAGACAGAGGTTCGCTGGCGTATCTTTCCGGTCCTGACGGCCAAATCAATAGTCGGCTTGCGACGGAAAGAAGGCGTCTTCTATGTTCCGCACCCGCGTCACGAATCGGTAATTCTGTGGGCGGCAGCGATCGGGCGGGGTCACCTTAGCGAACGGTACCGCAGCCAACTAATGCGGCTTTACCAACAACTGGCCGACCCCAATGAATTGCAGCCCACGTTCAACGCCTCGTTCGGGAGGGTTGGCCCACAGTTGGTTGGTTTTCAAGCCCGCCTTATTGATGAAACCCCATCCCCGCGGCTGTTGCTGGCCGCGAGGCGGTCGATCTTAAGGAATGCGTGGAGGGATGCTCCCAGTCGGCGCGCGATGTTTAGGAAACTCGTTCACGATGTAAGACGGTTGTGGGAACGACTCCGGCAGCCGCTGGGCATTTCGGTGCTCTATGCTTCCTGCGCCCAACCGCCCCGGAACCTGAAGGACTTCTTCCAACGGATCAAGTTCCTGTATCCAGTCGCGAAGTCTGAGGTGCATTTGTTCGACCTTGCGCTGACCGAAAGATCGCCGATTACCAGGCTGGGCGTTCGGCTCCGCCTGCGGCGGTTACGTATTTTGTTCAAAGGGGGGCTGTTTATGCGCTTTTACCAACTCCCACGCGATGGGAATGTCCAATGCGCCGTCTCCACGCTTACGCGTTATCTGTACCCGTCCCGCGCTTTCGTCTGGACAGAGGACGCCCGGTTCCGGATGTGTCTGGGCCACGTCGAAACGGGGTTTATGGCTGAGCTGGACCCGCTTGAAGAAGCCTCGGTTTCCAATGATCGAATTATCCAGTTCATCGCTGCCATTCTTGAACGCTATCGCCTGCGCGACAAACGCGCCCGCGGGAAACGCGGCGTCCTGGTCGCGCTGATCGGCTCGGATGCTTCGAGCACAAACACCGTCGCCCGCAGCCTCAGCAGTCTGGGTGGTGAACAAGACCGATTCGACCGAATTAGGTGCCTCCGTTGGCCGCCCCAACTCAAGCGGGAGTCGCTGTTTCCTCTTCCGGAATCCGACTGCTCGATTCGTCGGCCACAAACTCAGGATCATCTTCCTGGGTCCCACTTCGCAGTGATCCAGGTCTGCAGGACCCTGCTTCTGGTCAACCTCGTTCACTGGTTTCGCGTGCGTTTGCTGTTGCGACGGAATTCTCTCGTTCTAGTGGACCTCTCTGATTACAGCTACTCTACGGATTCCGTATCAGCGAGTTGCTCTGGGGCAGCAGGTTTGCGGGCTCGAAAGCTATCGCTTCACCTGCGGCCGGATTTGGTGGTGGCGCTGAAAACATCGGCGGCCGAGTCGTGCTCGTGCAACGTGGAGCGCTCCGAAGAGGAACTCCGCCGCCAGAACACTGTGCTGGAGCGGCTTCGCTTTGATGCCGCTCGCGTTTTGCAGGTGGATAACGCCAGCCCGCCCTCGGAGATCGCGCGTGCAATCCTGCAAGAAATCGCCACCATCGTCCCTTGAAGCGTTCGCGCTGCTGCCCACTGACGCGACTCACGGCGAGTCACTGCGGTTCACGGGACGCGCTGCTTATCGAGCGCGCTTTGCACCCGCGACGGGCAATTGCTCGGCGGATCGAATGCGAGTCAAGGTGCGATTCAGACTGTCGGTCAGTGCATGACTTGGTGTCATGATTTGGCGTTGCAGGCCCGCGCGATTTGTGCAAGCCTCTTCTCGGCTTGGGTCACGGGGTTGGCGTGTGCGTGATCTGTATTCGGAGGGGTGCTCCGGCATTCACCAAACACTGAGCCTGTGCCAGCCAGACAAGAATGAAACATCAGGCCAGCTTAGCTCAGCGCTAGAGCGACGGCTCCGTAAGCCGTAGGTCCTTGGTTCAAATCCAAGAGCTGGCTCCATTTCCCTCCGTCGAAGCGGTCGAGTTTGGGTTCATAAGCTCTATGTCGCGTTTGCTGGGCCATCTCAGTCTCGTTTCCGCGTTCCAGCGGTTCGTCCGCCTCGTACGCGGCCTCGGAGTGCTGCCGACCCTGGTCATGCTGCTTGCGGTTCTGGACGACAGATGCCTGAGGTCCTTTGACCGCAAGTACCGGGTCAGGACCAGTGGCCTTATCCCTCTTGCCAACACTTCCTTTGAACGTGCCAGGCTGGCCGACGCTACGCAATATGGCCCCGTGAATGCGTGGGCGTTCCGCAGGTTTTTGCGGCAGTTGAATCTGCCGCACGAGTCCCATTTTGTGGACCTCGGGTGCGGCCTGGGCCGCGCATGCATCCTGGCGGGTGAATATGGGTTCCGGAAAGTAACCGGAGTCGAGTTGGCGCCTGAACTTTGCCAGGTCGCCCGCGCAAACCTCTCTCGCTGCCGGCTTCCTTCGGACAGGCTATCCCCGGTGACGATCCTGCAAATGGACGCGTTTGATTTCTGCGAGAACACCGACGCGGATGTGTTCTTCATGTACCGCCCTTTCTCCGGCGAGTTCTTGAGCCACATTTTAGAAAAGCTGAAGGAAAGAGCGGCCAGTCAGAACCGGATCCTGACGATTATTTACTCCGAGCGGATGCTGGTGCCGATAAGCTCCGCGAAGATCTTTGCTGGGAATCCGGCCTTTCGGAAGACGCATGAAGCCGGCTTCCTTGGGCAGGCTTTCTACGTTTATCAATGCGGCAGTCCATCCGCGGGACCAGCCGCAGGTTTGCCGACGGCGCCGACGGCGCCGACGGCGGCCTAGAGCACGATGTAACAACAATAGGCTCATGATTCCTTTGCACAGGCCCCCTTTTGGCATCGGCACCGTTATGGCTTCCATGCTGCCGGGCGGGGAGCGTCGCAGCCTCCAGCGGTTGGAGGAGAGCTACGCCGAGGCCAGCGGCTGTGCCGCCGCGGTATGGCTCCCGTCCGCCCGGGCCGGTATATGCTGGGCTCTGCGCGCGGCGATTGGAATCCAGACCACCGTCATTGGTCCGGCCTTCACCTGCGCGGCGGTGCATGAGGCCATGGTGCGATCGGGGGGCAACGTCCGCCTGGTGGAGCCGGGGGAGAGCGACTTCCTGATGGATGAGCGGACTCTCTTTGAGTCGCTGACGGGAAACTACGCTTTGGTGCTGTGCGAAGCATACGGGCACGGTTACGACCTGGTCCAACTCCAGGCCAGAGCGGTCTCCCCTCCGGTGGTGCGGATAGTGGACATGGCCATGTCCGTGCCACACCCCGCACTGTTCCAGAGGATGCAGTCGAACGATTTTGCCCTGATCAGCTTCGGCCAAGGCAAGAGCATGTACGCGGGTTGGGGCAGCATGGGATTCTGCCGCGACCTCGCGTTGGTCAGGGAAGTCAGAAGGCTTCGCGACGCACTCCTGGCCCGAAGCGCTTTCGGGCTGTTGCTGCAACGAGCCGCAAGAATCTCCCTGCAAACCGCAGCGCACTATCCGCCGGTCTATTCAATCGCCTGGAGGCTGTGGTACCAGGGGCGCGCTGTCCTCGCGCGCGTCAAGCAGGTGCGGCCCGGCGGGAGCTCCGAAATGGCGTTGAAGCCGCCGCCGGTTGGATTCCCGGCGGCGTGGTCCGATAACCAGAGCCGTTCGAAGGAGTGGAGCCTGCCATCGACCCGCTTGGACCGGGGTCTCGCTTCCCGGAATCTTCAGCAGGCGGAATCCGCCTTTGAAACCAGGCTCGCGCTCGCGCGCCGTTACCACGAAAACCTTCAGGACGCGAAGGCTATAATCTGTCCCAAGGTCTCGCCTTACGCACTCAGCCACTACACGATCCGCGTGGGGGCAAGTATCAGAAACTCCGTCAAACAGCGCCTCTTGAAGGCCGGGATCTATACGATTTCCTTGTGGACATTCCCGCCGCATTTGGACAAAGACCGTTTCCCCGCTACTTTTCGCGCCAGCTCGGAGGTGATCAACCTGCCTCTGGCACCATGGATGTCCAATAAGCACGTGGACTGGGTTTGCGAGCGCGTGATTCAGTGCGTTGAAACGTGTTTGCTTTAGCCATTGGAATAGCAGTATCTATGGCTCGAACGACAAGTGGTTCTAGCTCGCGCCGCGCGTAGTACTTGGAATTGAGCGACGTTCGCGATTTGAATACACCGTCACTCGGAAGCCCGATAGATCCAGCTCCTGCAGCCGCACAAACTCGGCCCGTTCCTGAATGGCCTGATCCCATTTTGCGTTGAAATACACGATCAAAACGTGCCTGGGGTTCTGGCGGAGGGAGGCAACGAGGTTATCCAGCACTTTGGCCAGGATAGCCTGATCAAAGGGATTGCTCAAGATGAAAACCGTTTCATCGGCCCCGACCACGTATTTGGCCGCGTCCAATTCGCAGACCCTAAATTTGGTTGGCCCCTTTGTCCTGGCTGTGAAGCGCGCGATATTCCGCCGGGCAATTTCACAAAGCTCGTGCGCGAACTCCACGCCCCGCACTTCCCGGAAACCGAATTCTGCCGCCACCAGCAAAATCCTCCCTTTGCCGCTGCCAAAGTCAACCAACACGCTGTCGGCGGCAATCAGCGGCCTGAGCGCGCTAAACAGCTCTCTTAGTAGCACGACGCGAGTGGGTTGATATAGATAGCCTCTCTCCCTGTTCTCGCCCTTAACGGTCAAGTGATCTAACTCCAAACACGCGCACGTGTCCACTCCGTGCCTCACATCGAAAAGGTAGTCCAGGACGAGTCCGCGCGCTTTGGCCAGCGTGTTGGCCATCCCCTGGTTTCGGAGAGAGGAGCGAAGTCTTTGCAATGCGTTCATTCGAGCCGCGTCTTCAGATGAAACCAACTGCCGGCTTGGCCCTTGGCCAGCCTCTTTGCTTTCAATACCAGGCGCCAGCCCGTGATGAAAATACACCCGTGGCGGTGTATCTTTAGCGACATCTGGCCGACCGGTGACTGTGCAATTCTGCCGCCCATGACGAAATATTGATCAATTATGGAGGGGGGTAGCGGGATTGCACGTACATTCTGCTAGCGGCGGGGACAGTTTTGGAAGTCTCCTGCCCCTCAGCCGCATTTTACTGTCGAGGGTGAGTGCCAATCATATCGTGCTCCAAACATCTCAGTAAGACCAATACATATGCGCACCGTCGTATTTCAACGTCTGCCCCGCTGAAGGTGAGTTGGTCGTCTTTAGGTTGATTGCCTTAATGCCGGAATCCCCACCAGCGGAGCCGAGTGTAAACACCTGATTAGTATAAGAATAGTAACTCGCGTTGCCGTTTAATTGCAGCATTGTAGTCCCACTCGGCAGATAGAGACTGGCTCCATCTGAATACTGCATTATCGGATTCGAATAGGGATTCACGTTTTCAAAAGTAATGGATGAAGCGTCCGCGGCAGAAATCATTGACCGTACGAAAACCGGAGCAGCACTATAATAATTGTTGATCTTAATGTTGGAAGCGGCGCGGTAGAGCTTGCAAAAAGCAGTCGCGTTAGTTCCGGCACCAAGGCAATACCCATCACAAAATGTTACGCACTGAATTGATTCATAGTCGTTATCCAATGCAGGGTACAGTCCCGGAGGAGAGCCTATCGAGACAAGACTATTGCTGCATTGCTCGCCGCAGAGGGCAATACGATGGTTGCCGCCAGCGCCGATTACTACGCCGGTGTCGCAGAAGGTCACTCCCACCATCAGGTCAACTCCATAAACACGAGTCCAATACGCACTGGAGGCTCCTGTGTAATTCGTTCCACCCAAAACGACGCCAAACTTACAGGTGTAGGCGTTGACATACTTTGCTGAGTTTCCGTCACCAAATCCCGGTATTCTCAATCCGATATAATCATTGTGTAGCCCGATGTTATTCAGTGTAATTCCTGAGCCATTGACGGTCAGCCCCGTTCCTGTCCACTGATTAGCCTCAATGTTCTCGATGTACGGGTATTGTGAATGACATACAATCCCGTTCAAATTAGTTGCTGCGCTTCGATTTACAAAGGACATAGCGCGCAATTCACATGTCTTGAACAAGTTGAGCCAGATCGTATTTGCGCTAAGACCCGTGCTGACCCATTTGCTTACTAGCATCCCATCACCAGCGATCACATAAGGAGCGCGATTGATTGATTCATAATGATCGTCTATGTCATCATGCGCCGCCGCTGAATCATCATGCACTCCGGTATCAATATATGATCCTCCCGGAAAGTAAAGCACGCCACCAATGGCTAACCAGGCAGTCCATGCGTTTGCTATTGCAACCGTATCATCCGCGATTCCATTACCGACGGCTCCATATTCGCGCACGTTAAAGATATTAGTCGAATAAGTTGACAATCGTCCCACTTTATTTGTTAGCAGGAAAGTCGCGGAGAAGTTCCCGCTCGCGTCGCGCTTGACGATGGTATTGGGCGTGTTGGCGCTAGTGGCGGCGTTGGCCGCGATCACCGCACTCGCCACGTTCGCTGCCGGCTGGCCGCCTACGCTGGCAACCAAATTGGCACCCTGCGGGCCAGTCACATCGCCAGCTAGACTGCCCGTGAAGCCCGCTGCATTGCCGCTGATATTGCCTGTAAGCGTGGTGCCCGAGAGTGACGTAAGCCACGCTGGGTTGGTGTAGGAACCGGTGGTGTAAACGCCGTTGACGACAGTTTGCGCCTTGCCCGCATTCGGCGCATAAAGCGCGTAGGGCAACGGCGTCAGCGGCTGGCGCGGAGCAAGCAGGGTGAAATCGCCCCCGCTGCCATTGGTGCGCACGCCGATTTCCAGCCAGCGCGCCTCACCGCTAAAGGGGGCCGCGCCGAAGTCCAGCGTGGCGGTGAATAGTCCGTCGGTCAGCCCCACCGGGCTGTTGGTGACCGGCCCGCCGACGGCGGCGCCACCGCTGGCGTCGTCATAGAGCGTGAACTTGAGGTCGTAAAGGCCGTTGGCGGCAATGCCGCCGGTGGTGAGCCGACCTTGATAGGTGAAAGCCATTCCCAGCATGGCGGCGACTGAAATGCTACCCCCGAAAGCCAGCACGGCCAGCAGCGCTAATGTGCGAACGGTTCGAGTGAACGGAACATAATCGGACGGATAGTACTTCATAATTTGTCACCACAGCGATGCAAAGTGCCCCTGGTCGTTTGGCCGACGCACCCGTCTCGGTGCGCCCACAGGGACATTGCCCGGCCGCCCGACCAGAATCTTTCCTGCCTGGCCGCGAGAGTTTCATGGGCAGCAGATTAATTCCTTCCGCTCCTCTCCGCTTCGTCGGCTGGTTGGCCCGAGCCGCACGACAGCCGGAACCGGAAAGACCGAGAACTCCGTACAAGAATGGCTTGGTTTGCACAAGAACAAAAAGGAACGAGAAACCTGAGCGCTGGGATTGGCGGCGAAGCGGACATCCACTTTCTCGCGTAATAGCTTAGCTTCTTCGTCCAGGACGAGTCCGCGCGCTTTGGCCAAAGTGCTGCCCATCCCGTGGTTGCGGAGGGAGAAGCGAAGTCTTCGTAATGCGTTCATTCGACCCGAGGCCTCAGACGAAGCCAACCGCCGGCTTGCCCATGACCAGCCTTTTAGCTTTCCAGACCAGACGCGATCCGGTCCTAAAAACCGCCGGCGCCCAGGTCCGCAGGAGCGCAAGGAAACGGTACTTGGATTTGCTGATCATAGAGATCGTAATCTGGCTGCCGCCAAACCTCGCTTTGAAATCCATCGTTCCCACCAAATCATACGTCTTTAGACCGCGTTTCTTCCAGTAGCGCATTGCATACCATTGGAGCAGTTCGTTCGGATGCAGGTTCTGGTACTGGCGCCAACTGGCGCCACCCCAATAGAATGCGGCGGACTGCATGCCGAGATAAACCCCGGTGGCGATGCAGTGGCCCTCCGGGTCTCGCGCCCTGAGTCGCAGCAGCATCCCCGTAGGCGCCAGATGCCTGACCAAGGCCCGGACACGCTCGACGCCGAAAGTCGGCACCAGGCCCTGCTTGGCAAAAACGTCCTTGAGCTGTTCGGAAAACTCGGCGGCAAACGCCTGGTCTTGTGCCTCTTCAATGATGACCCTGTGTTTTTCGGCGCGGCGAATGTCCCGGCGACGGTAGCTGTTCATGTTGGCCAGCAGGGTCTCCTCACTCTGTGTCAGGTCCATTACATAGCTGGCGCGCGGCTCTTGATTCAAATCCAGACCGTCAACGTCCTCCAAAGTCATGCGGGAGTCCACCATCTCAAAATGATGGCATCTTAACTCTCGGAAGGCGAATGCCGGCAGGGCCGCAGCGGCCACACGCCTCGGGACGGTGGGCAGCAGGTTGAGCCCCATATAGGGGCAGGTCCAGGCCCGAAACGGGCTGCCTAGAATCTTCAGTCCCAATCTCCTCACCACCAGTCCGGAAAAATACCCTAGCGTCTGGTCCCCTTCCTTGAGCACCGCCAGCACCGGCTCGCCCTTCTGGGTTTCAGCCAGGAACGAAAGCCAGGCGGGGCTTTGATAAACGATGGCGTCGGGGAAAGTGCTCAACGTTCTTCCCCACTCCGCCGGGGCCAGGTTGACGCGTTCAAATCTCGCCATTTATTGCTCCCGGGCGCTGCCGGCATTCGGGAATCGGCCACGCTTCGTTTCAGGCCGCTGCCCCGCCCAAGCGTAATGTCTGACGGGCTGGCGCTCGGCGGCGCGATGCCAGGCAAACTCGAGAGCGCGGCGGTCGGTTTTGTGCATGGCAGCCTATGTATAATAGTCCCGACATTTTGGCCATCCAAATAATCATAATCGCATTTCTCTGGAACGCCCCGTTGCCCTTGAACTTGCCTTTGCCCTCGCTTGACCTACAATGCGCCCTCAGAGCTGCGCATGGCCAAAAAGACAATAAACGATTCCCCCCCCGCTCAAGCGCGCCCGCTTGCGCTGCTCTCGGTGGTCATTCCTGCGCGCAACGAGGAGGGCTGCATCTGCTCGACGGTCGAGCACCTCCATCTCGAGTTGCGCCTGCACAAGATTCCGCACCAAATCATTGTCGTGGACGATGGCAGCACGGATGCGACCTGGCAGTTACTTACTGATCTCCAGGCCCGCCTGCCGGAACTCGCCCCTGTGAAGAACGAAGGACTGCTTGGTTTTGGCCGGGCCGTCATCTGCGGTCTCGATCACATGAAGGGCGACGCGGCCGTCATTATGATGGCCGACGAATCGGACGATTGCCGGGACGTCGTCCGCTATTGGCACGAATTGAACTGCGGCTGGGACTGTGTATTCGGGAGCCGCTTTGTAAAGGGTGGCGGGGTCATTGACTACCCGAAGATCAAGCTGTTCATCAACCGCCTGGCCAATTTCTTCCTCAAGACCCTCTTTGCCATTCGTCTCAACGACACGACCAATGCCTTCAAGGCTTACCGGCGCGAGGTCATCGAAGGCTGCCGCCCTCTCATCGCCCCGCACTTCAATCTCACGGTCGAGCTTCCGCTCAAAGCTGTCGTGCGCGGGTTCTCGTGGACCGTCATCCCCATCACCTGGCGCAACCGCCGCACCGGCGAGGCGAAGCTCAAGTTACGGGAGATGGGCAGCCGCTACCTGTTTATTTGCCTCTACGTGTGGCTCGAGAAATATTTCAGCCGAGGTGATTACAGGAGGGCTAAATGACACGACGAAACAGGCACGTGCCTTCGAGTTCTCTTTCCTCCAGCACTTCTGCGAGCCTGAAGCCGCTTGGCCGGAGCAATCGTGATTCTTCCGACACCGAATAGCTCGCAGCAGGGTACGGTTATGTGTTCGGAGGACGGCGGGAATCGGTTTTCAAACCGAGGACGCTCATAAAGAAGCTGGAGAAGACGATTTGGATGGAAAGAATGATCAGCGTCACTGCGGGGAGTAGCCGCCGCATATTGTCGGCATAGGGCAGCAGGCCGTAGCCGGCCCGCTTCCACAGCCAGAGGCTATGCAGCAGCAGTCCCAGCCCCAGGGCCAGAATAGCCAGCCCGAAACAGATCCCTTTTTCGAGAGTAAAGGTATGGAAGACCTTCGAGAATTTCGGGTCCTGGGGCAGCAGACCCTCGCCGACAGCAAAGACCTTGGTGAAGAAGGCGAAGGCGACGAGTTGAGTGCCGATGATGACCGACATGCAGGCCACTGCAAGAGTGCCGGTGCTGAAGTGAACATTGCCGAGATGAATCGTCCCAAAGGCGAGCACGGCACCGGCCACACCGCCCAACACACTCAGCAGCAGCCCTGGCACCAGAAACAGCCACCGCGGAGAATAGATGAGCATGAACCGCAAGTGCCGCCACCCGTCCCGCCAGGGCCTCAAATGCGGCGGTCGGGAGCGTCCATCCGGATGAAGAGTGATGGGAACCTCGGCGATGCGCAAGGATTTCAACGTCGCCTTGATCAGCATCTCCGAGGCGAATTCCATGCCGGTCGTCTTGAGTTCCAGCTCGCGGCAGGCGTCTTTGGCAAAGCCGCGGAGCCCGCAATGGAAATCCCGGGCCGGGCAACTGAACAAGAGCCGGCCGATGAACGAGAGACTCGGGTTGCCAACCCAGCGATTCTTCCACGGCATCGCCCGCGGTGCAATCGACCCGCCACCGCCGGGCAGCCGGCAACCCATCACTAGGTTGAACCCCTCCTGGAGCTTCTCCACGAATCCTTCAATTCGGGAAAAGTCATAGCTGCCGTCGGCGTCGCCCATAATGACCCATTTCCCGCGGGCGGCCTCAATCCCTGCGCGCAACGCGCTGCCATAACCCCTTTCCCTTACGGTGATGACCCGCGCGCCCGCCTTCCCGGCGATGGCTGCCGATTCGTCGGTGCTGCCGTTGTCGGCGACCAGCACTTCCCCGCGCAACCTCACCCGCTCCAGGCCGGCCTGCGCCTTTTCAATGCACCCGGCCAGCGTTTCCGCTTCGTTGAGACACGGCATCAGGATGGTCAGATCACATTCGTTCTGCATACCCGTTACTCCTGTTTCATCGAAACCGGCACAATTGCATGAGTAATTAGCATAAACACGGGCAGACGCACAAGGAAGCTGCCAACGCCATCGGCCCGTGCTCGAAGGCGGCTTGAATCGGTTGAAAACGCCCTCGGGCTTAAGACTCAACCCCCGGTTTCACCACGCCGCCGTTGAGGCTGATGCTCAGACCTAGCAACCCCAGGAACAGGGGCAAATCCGAATGCAGCGAGCCGAAGATAATGAAGAAGAAAATGGCTTTCACAACAAAGTAAGCAAACAGGAAGATATTGATGTTATGAAAAGCGGGATCACCGAACTTGTAATTCTGGTAAATCACCCGGCCGGCGGCAAGCAGGAGCCAGACAAAAGCGATGGAGCCAAAGATTCCAAACGGCAGAATGACGGAGAGGGGCCCACTGTGATAATCGCCCACCAGTTCAAAAGACTCCATGTTCCCGCGTGCCCGAGCTTGATCGTTCGCGTTAAAGCTGTAGCCTTTGCCGAGGATGAGGTATCGCGGGATTTCCGGCACGACGTCCATCCACATTTGCAGGCGCCACCCGGTCGAGCCCTGGGCATCCATTTTCGCCACTGGATCCAGGGGGATCGGCAAAAAGGCCAGCGAGCGCTGGACCGCAAAAGGCAGCCGGGACGCAACGAGCACCAGCAGGCCCCCACCTGTCAGCAGCACAAAGATCACCGGTACCAGCAACCACGTGCGGTGTAACCGTTCCAAGTAGAAAAGGAACGCAAAGGTCATCACGAAGAGGATAAAAGCTGAACGGAAGCCAGCGAACATGGAAATACCTACAGAAAGGCAAAACACGCCCAAACGCCAGGGATTCCTCAAGTCCAGGAGCCCGCGCATCCCATAGCGGGCCAGCATCAGGCAAAAGACCGCTAGGCCCAAGCTGGCCAAGCCGAATATGCGTGCTGGCGGCCCCACTGGCCCCACCACGCTATTCGAGTCCGTTAAGCTGGCCATGCTTTCCACAGGAAAGAAGAGAAACAAAAAGTTGAAGACCGGGTTGATAACCCCTGGCAGACTCGCTATCGCCATAGTAGCGGTGCCACCGAAAAACAGCGCCGCGTAGAGGCCCGCCCGTTGCGGAGGAATCCGCCGGCTGATAATGGCGAAATACCCCATAACCGCCGCGAGTATCGTAAAATATCTCTTGGCTCCATAAGTGTCACCGCCAAACGACCGGATAGCGAAGAGCCCGCCGGTAAGCCGCGCCGTGATCAGAATCACGGCAGTCAGAAAAAGCAGCGGCCACGCCACCGACGGAACGGACAGGAACTTCAGGTTCCGGTTAATCGTGTACTGCAGTATGGATATGCCCAGGCTGATTGCGGCCAAGCCCATCCAGACCTGTGGCTTGCCCGGTAGAAAGAACAGCACCGCACTAGTATTCCAGACGGCGATCAGCCAAATATGGTGCCAGCGCAGCAAGACTGGGATGGCCAGCACGGACAAGATGATCAACACCACGCCGATGGTGTTGTAGGTATCCGGCGTTGCCAGCAGGTAGCCTAGCACCAGCGCCAGTGGCAGGCAGATACCATAGACAAGGAGCGACCGAAAAAGAGCTGGCGCGTTAGTCATTGATCAGATCAGACTTGGGCATATATATCGCATTCGCCATTTCGCAGAAAAAGCAGAACATAGCTCGTCCCTCGGCGCAACCTTTTTCTAATGCCTTTTTCTGATGCGGCGAAGTTTTAAATTGCCGTGGGTGGCTGGAACACGGATTCTCTGCAACTCGATGAATGGAATTGGGCCTGACCTCGCTTCCAGCGGGACGCGTCTATGGCGAACTGGTTGACCACATGGCTGCCGGCGCAACGGAGTTTACCTCCTTCAGTGCGCTGAGATGCCGACCGTCCAGGAATGAGAATTGCCCTTTTGACCACCGACAGCAGGGAAGTGCTGAAAGATTACGGCACCCCCGCGCCTCACTTCGGCACCGCGCCCGAGGCATTGATGCAGGGATTTGCACTGCTGCCCGAGGTCGAAGTGCACGTGGTCTCCTGCTTGCGCAAGAAGGCGAACGCCCCACCCAAGTTGGCTCCTAACATCTTCTTTCATAGTCTTCACGTTCCGAAGATCGGCTGGATGAGGACAGCCTATCAAGGCTGCATCCGGGCCGTCCGTAAGAAGCTCAAGGCACTCCGTCCTGAGATCGTGCACGGCCAGGGGACCGAGTTGGACTGTGCCCTGGATGCCGTGTTTTCCGGCTTCCCAAACGTGCTGACGATACACGGGAACATGCGGCGGATCGCGGAGGTGAACGGAGCCAGGCCCTTTTCCTTTCCATGGCTGGCGGCGCGATTGGAAGGTTTCACCATTCCACGTTCCCTCGGGGTGGTCTGCATAACTCATTACACCCAGCAGGCCATGAAAGATTTGGCCCGGCGCACCTGGGTCGTGCCGAACGCCGTGGACGTGGCCTTTTTCGAGGTCAATGCGGCGCCGGCTCCGGGGGCTCCGGCGCGCATTCTGTGCGTGGGCCACGTCTGCCCGCACAAACAACAGAATGCCTTGATCCACGCGCTTGACTCGCTGGCCAGGAGCCGCAAATTCGAGCTAAGGTTTTGCGGGGCCGCGAATGAGAACGACCCTTACGGGCGTGAGTTCTTCAGGCTGCTTCGGGCGCGGCCATGGTCTGCATATAGCGGACTGGTTGGCCGGGAAGAGCTAGGAGCCCTGTTGCACCAGGCGACGATGCTGGTATTGCCCTCGCTCGAAGACAACTGTCCCATGACCGTCCTCGAAGCCATGGCGGCAGGCGTGCCGGTGGTCGCGGCGCGGGTCGGCGGGCTGCCGGATTTGATCGAAGAAGGCCAAACGGGCTTCTTCTGCGACCCGCTGCAGGGGCCTAGCATAGCGGCCGCTGTCGAGAAGGTCCTGGCCAACCCTGCGGAGGCCGCCGACGTGGCTCGCCGAGCCCGACAGTGCGCGCGGGAGCGTTTTCATCCTGAAGTCATCGGGCGGCGGCACCTCGAGATCTACCGGGAAGTGCTATCTAGAGGATTGTGAACCGCTGTTAGGGTCTCCGCCGGTTTCGGTGAAATGGGGGATGTTGGCTTGGAGGCACGTTCGCCAGGAGCGCCGGTGCGAGCATCGATTAAGGATGGGGTGCGCTGGTCGTCCGCGTCCTTCGCTTCCCCTTAGACCAGCCCTGCTCGGTCTTGGATAGGCCCGGATAGAAATTGCTTTTTGCCGCGCCGCCTGTTTAACTGATAGAAACTGATAGGAACTCACTTTTTGACGCGCCACCTCTTCATTGACGTTGCGGATGAACAGATGCCAGTCGTCGGCTCGGTCTCGGGATTTGGTTCGAGCTAGCCTGTGAATTTTGGCGAGATTCGATTCTGGCTGTTGTTGGTGGCGGGGCTGGGGGCCATTGCCTCGCTCCGCTGGCTGCTGGGCCGCCGCCGCTCGGAGTTGCCGCCTTCATTCGACCGACTGGCCCTGTGCGCGCTGGGCATGTTTCTTCTTTGCTGTGTCAGTTGGCTGACATTCGCCATCTTCATGGCAGTGGGGCTTGGCAGCTACTACGGGATGAAATGGATCCTGGCAGCCCACACGAAAGGCCATTCCTATTATCTGTTTATCCTTATCCCCCTGTTGCTACTCCCCTTGTTCTACTACAAGTACTCCAACTTCGTGGCGAACGGCGTGCTCGGGCTGGATGTGAACTACTTCCAGGACCTGGCCCTGCCGGTGGGCATTTCGTTCTACACGTTTCAGAAGATCAGTTTTGTCGTGGACACTCTCGCTTTCAAGCAACCCCTGCCGACCCTGCTAGATTACCTCAACTTCGCCAGTTTCTTCCCCATGATCGTGGCTGGGCCCATTGAGCGGCGGGCCGATCTCTATCCTCAGATCAAGGAGTTCAAGTTCCACTGGAACCCGGCGTGGCTGGATGAGGGGGTTCCCTGGATCGTGACGGGCCTGTTCTTCAAGCTGTGCCTGGCGGACAACCTGGCGGGGTTCGTCAACCGTCAGTCAACCACGAACGCCTGGGCGATCTGGGCCGCTAACTTCCTGTTTGGCCTGCGCATCTACTACGATTTCGCGGGCTATAGCCTCGTGGCCGTGGGTCTGGGACGCTGTCTCGGCATCCGGCTCACGCTGAATTTCCTCAGTCCCTATTGTTCGCGGAGCATTGTGGAGTTCTGGCGGCGATGGCACATTACCTTGAGTCGGTGGTTTCGCGATTACGTGTATGTCCCCCTGGGGGGGGGGCGCACCCGGTGGTGGGTGTTCAACGTCATGCTGGTGTTCGTGCTGTCAGGCATCTGGCATGGTGCCGGCTGGAACTTCGCCGTCTGGGGGACGATGCATGGGACCTACCTGGTCATCAACCGCCTCTTCTCCAAAAAATACGCGCTGCCCGACTTTGCGGCCTGGCTGCTGACCTTTCTGGCCGCCATGTGGGCCTGGCTCGGTTTCTACGAGGTGCGCAGCGACGCCCTGCTGGCCAAGTTGAAGGCCTCGTTTACCCCCTCCGCTTACAGCCTGGCCCATTTGCGCGCGGTGCCCGCGCAGTGGCCGCCCAGCGACCGGCTCACACTGATGTTCTTCCTTGCCCTGACGGGGATAGTCCTCTTGCTGGAATGGCTCTCGGTCCGGCGCCAGAATGATCCTTTCTGCTACCTGCGCCAGCCCTGCATGATGTACCTGCTCGCGCTGCTCACGCTGCTGCTGGCTCCAGGAATCAACAATGCTTTCATCTACTTCGCCTTCTAAACCTCGCCCGCGACGTTTGACCGGCCGGCTGCTCGCGGTTGCTACGGTGGGTTGGCTGAGCTGTGCCGCTTACGTGCTGTGCCTGGATCCCTCTCTGCGGTTCTACGTTGGTGCCGCGCGGATCAAGCAGGCTTGGGCGGAAAAGATGGGCCGGGAACACCAAACCAGGTTCCTGGTGTACGGCGGATCAAGCTGCGCCTTCTCCATCAACGGGGAGAGGATCCTTCGAGAGCAAGAACTGCCGGTCGTCAATATGGGGATGGGAGCAGGTTATGGCGCGCGGTTTCTGACCCGTTGGGCGCTCTCCGAGGCCCGCCTGGGAGACACGCTTATCGTGGCGCTCGAACCGGCCCTGCTGAGCGGGGATTTGACCGACACCACTGAGGCGGTCCATCTCAGCTACGCGCTGCATCAGCCGGGTTTGCTGCGCAACCTCGACAATTCCGGCACGTTGTCGCTGGCCTCGCAACTGTTGATGCTGCGGCCCGGCGGCAACCACCTGATAACGCTGGTGGCCAAGCTCGCTGGCGGCAAGCCGCTCTTTCGCTACCGGACCGAGGACATTAACCCAAGCGGTTGGATGCAGACCGCTGTGCGGATTCCGGTAGATTCGCCAGGACCGGCCGGGGCCTTATCCGCACAGGGCCGGGGGTTCCTCAAAGACCTGGCCGGGTATTGTCGCCAGCGAAATGTCCGCGTGGCTTATTCGATCCCCTGGGAGTTCACCAATCCGGACGACCAGGTCTCGTTTCAGGCTCAGAACGCGGCGTTTCTATGGCACGTGGCGGAGCTAATGCCGGTGCTCAAGGATCCCACTCTGGGGGTTTGCACCAATCGCGAATATTACGCGGACACCGGCTGGCACTTGACAGAGGCGGGCTCGAATCTGCGCAGCGACAGCCTGGGCCGTCAGCTCAAGGAATGGAGCACTTGGACAGTGGCTGAATTGCGGGCCTTCGCGGCCCGCTGAGCGACTAGATTATCTCGGCTTCGCCTCGCTGCGGCACATATGGAAGCCTGCCCTACGTCAGCCTACTTATGCTCGCGCATACTAAGTCGTCTTGAGGAATATCAAGCGTCCGTCCGATCCAAAACACTTGGGGGATGGCAACGCCGATGAACGATCGAATAACGCGGAGGTTCATGGTGGTTCTCCGAAGTGAATGGCTCCGCGAACTTGCCTGCGAGCAAGTCATCACGAACAAAAAACGCGTTAACGCCAAAGAACTCACAGCCTACCAGGCTGTATCCAAACCGGCGACCTAGTAATTCGAAAGCCTTGAGGCTGGCACCAAAGTTCTGCGTGCCATCCCAAGCGCGATTCGCGCTGTAACGCACCTTCCAGTCAACGTCCGGTGGTATCGCGGCATTGTACTCGACCACAACAACCCTGGGCCGGAAACTGCTAAGGCCCTCCCACGCGTAATAGGTGTTCTGGTCGATGTCGAGTGACAGCAAGTCAAACTCCCTTGGCACACCGAGTTGGTCAAAGAGGGCGGCAATGTTCTCTTTGGATACGAAACCAACGAAATATTTGAGGCAATCCTTCGGGAGGTCCTCCCTGCCTTCCAGGGTTCGCAGGAAAGCGCTGTCTCCGTCGATCCAGAATCCGGTCCAGCCTTGAGAAAGAAGAAAGGCGGTGTTGTTCTCACAACCATTCCCAATTCCTATTTCCGCGAAGATCCTGCTCTGGGTTCCAATACGACGAAAGATCTCATGGATAATCCCATCTTCCGCGTTTTGTGAGCAGACCTGCGACTGGTAACGCAGCAACCTTCGCGGGTCTCCGTAGCGAGGGTGATTCTGCAAATCGAAATCGAGCAGGCGAATGGTCTGGTGAGCATTCAGCCGATTCTCCATGCGCCGAAGCGAAGCCCGGATTTCGCGGAGATCACGGAGCACCGGCAGACGATCGTAGACCTTGGTGAATATTCCTCCTAGCATATGCGACTCCCAGCTATTCGACTAACTGGAGACAATTCCCAGTAGGTTCATGATATTGAGCACATTGGGAGTGCCTGGTTTCGCTAGCATGATCTGGAAGCCTACGAAGCCGCATGAGAGAGGGCAAGCGGGAAGATCACGCGCTGGAAGTTGACGCGGATTTCAAGTACGTGGCGAAAGCAGTATAGAAAACGATGGACACCGATGGGAGTCTTGCTAACACTGCCCACCTGACATGAGCGGCCTATCTCTGATCTAGAAATCGCATGATTTCCGCCATTTTCCGGCTTTATCGAGCAGCGCAATACCTGAAACTTTCAAAGCGCCCGTCGGCGCTCAAGGTGCTGTCACGATATCCCAAACTGGACCTTTCGGTGCTGGAAACTGGGAGCGACCGCTCGCGCATATATATCAAGGGGACAGACGTCGAGGTAACAGCGAAGCACTGCCAGTTTCTCCTGCGTGGCTCGGACCAGGTTCAGCGGTTGGTGCGCGAAGCCAAGGCCAGTCTGAAATCCCTACCCGACGGTGTGCTTTTGGAGGTAGGCGGGGTGAAGCTAAAACTGCAAAACTGGGAGGAGTTGTTCATCGCCACGGAAATCTTCGCCGAAGGCATCTACAACCTGCGTTTGCAGAGCCCCTTCGCCTTGCTCGATATCGGTATGAACGTAGGCACCACATCCTTGTTCTTCGCGGGCAATCCTGCGTGCCAGGCCATTTACGGGTTCGAGCCATTCCCAAAGACCGTCGAGAAGGCACGAGTCAACCTCTCTCTCAACCCTGACTTGGCCGGGAAAATCCATGTGACTGCCAAAGGCGTGGCGGCTCGCGAGTTTGGAACCGAACTGGACTTTGTTGAGGAATATAAGGGCAGTGTTGGTCTCCACGGTGTGCCGGGGTATCTCCGTCCCGTTCTGTCCCCAGCCGAATTCGAGAAGGTCCGGGTTGAGTTCATGGCCTGCGCGGATGTATTTGCGGAATTTGTGCAGAAACATCCTTTGACAACCCTGGTCTGCAAACTGGATTGCGAAGGAGCCGAATACGAGATTTTGGAAGCACTGGCGCGCGCAGGCCTGCTCTCTCGGATTGGGTATTTCATTATCGAATGGCACGAAAAGGGTGCGGGTCCGCTCGAAGCCATTCTCATTGAAAACGGGTTCTGCTTACTGTCGTTTTCCCCTCATGCCCCGACCCACAGCATGATTTACGCCTGGCAGCCGCGAGCTGACCTGGGCCAAAAAACGACGCCATGAGGAACAGCGCCGCGCTGATCTTACAGCCGACCTAAGCCATGAGCCGGGCGAAGAATTTCTTTCATGCGGTCTGGTCCGGCTACGCGATGACGGCTGTCGTATCGCTGCTGAATCTGGTGACCATACCCGTGGCCTGCGCGGCGATCGGTAAGCCGGCGTGGGGGTTGTGGTGCGCGGTGCTGCAATTTGCCTCCTTCACCAGCATCTTTGACTTGGGCTTCGGTCCGTCGCTGGGGCGCTTCATCGCCGACTACAAGGACGACCCGCACAGCCAGGCTTATGCCGGCTTTATTAAGTCCGTCCTTCTGGTGGGCGTGGTCCAGGGCGCCTTGTTTAGCGTTGCGCTGATCTGTCTGATTCCCTTTCTGCCTGGGCTGATGGGGATTCCAGCGGGAGACGCCGGGCAATTCAAGTTGTTGGTCCTGCTAGTGGCTGGAACGACCGGCCTGGGCTTTCCGCTCAGACCCATCAGCCAACTTCTTTGGGCCAACCAGCAAATTGCCTCGATGAATGGCTGCAGCATCGCGGGCGCCGTTGTCGGCTCGGGGGTGTTGTTGCTGGGTTTGTGGGTCGGCTGGGGGATCTACTCCTTTATAGCGTCAAGCTGGGTGGGGTTTGTGGTGACCCAGGCCGGCTATCTTTACTATGTTGTCAAACTGCGCCTCTTGCCCAAGCTTCGCCACGCCACTGTCTCATTCTCCGCCCTCAAGCCACTAGCCGGGTTTTCCGCCAATGTGTTTGTGATCACCGTGGGCATCCAACTGATCGCACTTGCGCCCGGCTTGCTTATCACTCGCAAGCTGGGATTGTTAGCCCTGGCCGACTGGACCATTGGGACTCGGCTGGTTTCCTTCGCCATTCAACTCATCGGCCGCATCCCGAACTCGTCTGAACCGATCTTGTGGGAGATGTTCGTGCGGGGAGAGCTGCCGCGGCTCCGGCAGCGGCTTATCGAGCTGGTGCTTCTGTCAGGCTCCGGGGCCGCCCTGTTTGGCGCCGGCATCGCGGCGATCAACGTCCCGTTCGTCACCCTGTGGATGGCCGGGAAAGTTCAGTGGCTGACCGCCGCGGACATTGGGCTGGTGATGTGGGTCGTCGTGTCAATCAACTCCGTTGTGTTTAACATGGTTTCGGGTACGACCAAACGTCTTGGCCGAATGAAGTACGTTTACTTGATGGAAGGCGGCATTATGACTGGCCTGGCTTACCTGCCTTTTTTTCGGCTGCGGGCTTACTGGCAAGTCGTGCTGGTCTTACTGGTGTTCGTGAGCCTGTTTCGCCTTCCCTACGGCTTGTGGCGGACATGGCGGGACCTGCAGATTCCCGTGTCCGAACTGGCCAAAGCGTTGGCGCGCACCTTCGGTGTCACGGTCCTGCTGCTGTCGTTGGCCCTGGTCTTGCGAGCCACGACGGCGCATTGGAATCCGGTGATGCAGGTTTCGGTCAATGCCGTCATATTCGCCGTGGTCGCGTTACCAACCGTTTACTTCCTTAGCCTTCCGCTCGAACCGCGGCAACGGGTCCAGCAGGCCCTGCGACGCTTTTTTGGGTGAGACGGTGGCTCGCTGCCATACTGAGCATAATCGGTTGTCGTACCGCGTGAGGGTACGCGGCGTCACTTCTGTCATGTATAGCGGCCGGCAAGGACTTCTGCGTAGAGGCGGCCATAGCGAGAAGCAATGACTTCCCACGAAAAGTGAGTCACGGCCCGTTGCCGGCAAGCCGCCGCGAGCGTCGCCCGCTTCGCGGCATCTCCCAACAACTCGGCCAGCTTGGCTACACAATCCTCCGTTGCGCCGGCTCCAAAAAACGTCCCGCATTCCCCCGCATATTCCCTGGCTGCCGGCAAATCGCTTACGACGGCCGGCACGCCGGAAGCCATTGACTCCAGCAAAGCATTGTTGGCGACGGTGTCTTTGAGGGGCAAAAAAAGCACAGTCGTCCGCTGGTAGAGCGACTTGAGTTGTTCGTCCGTCAGGTCGTGCAAAAAGAGCACGCGGCCGGGAAGACGCGCTTCAACGCGGGACCGCGCCGCATGTATGACCGGCGGCATCGCCACGACGGCGAACTCCACCTCGGGAATCTGATCGGCAAGGCGCAGTACGATTTCCGCCCAGAAATCGTAATCCCTCAACCAATTCCCGACTGTTAGCACCAGGGGCCGTTGCGGTTTATCGGGGGCCGGTTCAAAGAAACCGACCTCGACCCCGTGGGGAATGACCGTCAGTCGCTGGGGGTCGCAGAACTCTCGGTAATCGTCGGCGACATGTGTGGCCAAAATCACGACGCGGTCGGCTTGCTTCAGACCTTGGAAGAAACCCCGATACCCACCTCCGCGCGCCAGGAGTCGCAGGTTGATCCCGGGTTGATGGCAGGTGAGGACGAGTCCGTGCCGGCCCTTCCAAGCGCCGCCCCGGAACAGGGAGTTCTCGGGATATATGTAATGGATGCATTGCCGTTCGCGGCGCGCAAAAACTGGCCGCAACCGCCACTCGTTCCAGCGGAGCCAGCGTTGTTCCAATCGCCCGCGCCACTTCGGCCCTGGGAACGATCGCAGCGGAAAAGTAATGTCCACCACCCGGCAGTCTCGTGCATAGTGCAGCACACGGTGGAACGAAGAATAGTGCCCGTGATGGCTGAACGAGAAGCTATAGACCGTGACAGGCGATTGACTCATGATCTCAGATGGCAGAGGTTACTGCGCTGGTGCCATGCGCAAAGCTAAAAATCCCCTCGGCTTTAGGCTTGTTGCCCCGCCCTCTCCTGTTTATCTGGAGCGACATGCATGTGTACTCCCCCTCCGGGTGCTGGCGCGAGCGGCGTCACCGACTTTGGCCAAGGACCGCGCGTTTGATTTCAGCGAAGTGCGTGAACATCGGACCCCGCTGGAGCCATCTCCCGCCTCCAGGGCAAATTCACCGCCGTGCATAAGCCGTTGAGAGTTCGAGCCTTAGCTTGTGGAGGGCCAACACTCGTCGCCACCGCACCAACGCAAGCCAAAGCTTGCATTGCCAACGGCTTCAAGAATTCGCCCTGCGGAGCCAGGCACAAATAAGTGGCCTGGCGGCACTTCCGCCCTTCCCCTTTGCCGGTTGGTGGAGTCTCGGTTGACCCCTCCGGCCCAGCTTGGCCTCCCCAAAAGGGACAACCTCTGGCCTCTCACCCAGCGCCGCCCTACACGCCCATTCCCGCGATTAGGTCGGCAGTCTCCCCGGAGCCTCGCCGGAGCCTCGCCGGAGCCTCGCCGTAGCACCTCTGATCCCCGATCAGAGGTGCTACGGCGAGGCTCCGGCGAGGCTCCGGCGAGACTACGGGGGGACCCGCGCGCGCCAGGGCCGGGCTGAGCCAGAGTATGGCGGAGGTTGTGCTGTTTCGGCATGGGGCAGCGTCCGCGCAACCGCTTCATCACATCCCCTTGGCAGCGAGCCATTTGCGGAGTCGCGAAACAGGACCTTCACGCGGCCACGGTCCTCTCGTTGGGGTCGACCGCATAGGTGTCTAGCAGGATCTCAGCCACTTCCCGCCAGCTATAGAGGCGGACCTTAGGTGGCGGGGCAGTGGACGCTTGCTGGTAAAACCTGCCCAGGGCCGCCACCTCCTGGGCGGGACCTTTGCTGGGGAAATAGCAGGCTTGGGCGCCGAACCGCTCGCGCGACCAGGGGAGGTCCGGCAGCAGCAAGGGCAAACCGCAAGCCGCTGCCTCGTGCGCAGCGAGGCTCCAGTTCTCGAAGCGACTCTTCAGGACGAACCCGCGTGCCCGCTGCAACAAGCCGATCATCTCAATCTCGCTATTCACATGCGGTTGGTGCCGAATATACTTGTTATCCACGAGTTTGCGGAATTGCTGCCAATAACTGTCGCCCTCGGCGAAAGGTCTGCCGACAAAGAGGACCGGGACCTGAGCGGCAACGGCCAGCCGTGCCAGCTCCACGGTATTCTTCACCGGCGCGATGGTGCCATGGGAGATAAGGTAATCCCCGGACCGGGGTCCTGGCCCGGCCTTGAGAAACGCTGGTCTCAGCCCCAGCGGTACCTTCCGGACAGCGCATTCCTCAACCCTATACGAGTGGACTAGGATTTGCTTTTCAGCCTCCAGAGAGACTACCACGCGATCGCAGAGCCGAAACGAATGCCAATGGAGGCGGGAAGCCTGCGGGAGCGTCGCTGCGAGCATCGTGCGAATCAGCACCCGGCGCAATAGCAGGGCCCTCCTGGGCCGGTTGCAATTCTCCGAGAGCAGTATCGTGTTTACGACCTTCCATCCCTTCTTGCGAGCCTGCCGGACCATCTCGGGCGGGATTGCGCCGAAATGGTGAAGGACATCGCCCGTTTGCCTTTCATTCCACCACTCCAGGAAGGCAGTTTCCACGCCAATCTCCTCCAAAGCTGCTCTGGTCTGTTCGATCTGAACCTGGGCCCCCCCATGGGCGAGCATGAAAGGAACATGGCAGTTGAAGAGGACTTTCATACTTGAGTAGCTGGGGTCACCATAACAAAGTCGCCCGCTGGCTCAACGAGAATGTTGGAGCCGGGCTGATCCGAGCGGGCGCAAACACTTGTTAATCTGCCCCGATTTGTTAACCTCAGCAGACATGCGTAATTATGTTCTCTGGGGCCTGGCGCTGCTGGGATTGTCGGCTGTGGCCGCGGAACGCAAGTTTGATTTCAGCGAAGTGCGCGAGAACCAAGCCCCGCCAGGGTTTCGCAGTGTCGTGACCGGCCAGGGCAAGCCGGGCGATTGGCGGGTGATCATGGACGAGGTGCCATCGCTGATGCAGCCGCTCAGTCCTGGAGCGCGGTCGGTCGCCAAGAAGGCCGTGCTCGCCCAACTGGCCCAAGACCCCACGGATGAGCATTTCCCGTTGCTGATCTATGAGGGGGACATCATTGACGATTTCACGCTTACGACGCGCTTCAAGACGGTCAAAGGCGTCGCGGAGCAGATGGCTGGCATCGCTTTTCGCATTCAGAATGCAACGAATTATTACGTGGTGCGCGCTAGTTCGCTGGGCAACAACCTTCGCTTCTACAAAGTGCTCAACGGCGAGCGCGGGCCGGTGATCGGTCCGTCTGTGCCCATTCCCGGTGGTGAGTGGCGCGAGTTAACGGTCGAGTGCAAGGGTAACGCGATCCGGTGCCTGCTCGACGGCAAAGAACTGATCACCGCGACGGATAAGGTCAACCCGTTCATGAGCGGGAAGATCGGGTTTTGGACCAAGTCCGACTCGGTCAGCTACTTTGCGGACACGCGGCTGATCTATAAGCCGCACGAAGCCCCGGCCCAGGCGCTGGTGCGTGAGGTGCTCAAGGAATATCCGCGCCTGCTCGGCCTGCAGGTTTATATCTTGGGGGATGACCGAAAGACCACACGCCTGTTGGCCAGCAAGAATACCAATGAAGTGAATCAAGTCGGCGGCAAGGTTGAACGGGACGTTATCGAGCAGGGGACGCCCTATTACGGGAAGGAGAAAGCACTCGTCTCTGTGGTCTTGCCGCTTCGCGACCGGAATGGGGATCCAGTGGCCGCCGTACGCGTGATGATGAACACCTTTGCCGGTCAAACGGAGCAGAACGCCTTCGCGCGAGCGATGCCGATCGTCAGGGATATGCAAAACCGCTTCGGCTCGCTGCAGGACTTGATCCAGTAATGGCGCGGGCTTCTCATTGGTATTCTCATTCTTGAGACTGTGGCGCCCCTGTGCAGCGGCGTGGAAGACATCGCGTATAAGATCCTGCAATTGCGAACGTCGGGCGGGGTGGCGGTGGCCCAGGCAAGTTGGTCAAAGCTCAGGCGGCATCATCTCGCCGGGCGAGGGTGTGGGCTTGGGCTCGGCTTCGGTGGGATTCGCCGATTTGGACGAAGGCACATCCTGGGCCGTCGGGCGGCGGATGCCACCTGTGACGAGGACCTTTCCTTCCGCATCAGGCTGGAGCCGCGGACGCTTGTCCGCGTAATCGTAAGTCCGGCGGGCGATGATCTCACCCTCGGGGTTGATGACCGTATAATTGAATGAATGGGGCCCCACCTGATAGAGCAGGTGCAGGTTGCTGAACTTGTCCACCTGCGGATCCGGCCGGCCGAAGGAGACCATCGGCCCGAGCGGAAACACTCGAAAGGTTTTGGCCCCGGAGGCATCCGTCACGCGTACATAAAGACGGAGTTGGGATTTAAGGTGATTGGCCTCCTGCAGGACGAATTTGCGGATTTCGGGCGTCGCATTGCCGCCCAGGGCAGAATTGGGCACGCCGATTACCTGCTCCCACAACCTGGCGCCCTCGATGATATCGAAGCTCCTGGGCTGGCTCCTCACGTTTTGATTCCAGTCCTTGAGCTGCATGATGGCGGTAACGGAATAACGCCCGGAGCGGTTCAGGGCAAAATAGGGCGCCAAGTCCACGCGTAGAGTGACCACTCGCGAGGATTCAAGCATGAACTCTTCCCCTACCGGCACTTCTCCCAGCTTAGGCACGACTGCTCCTTCGCGCGACTCCACCGAGAAGGTTAGCCATTCCTCGCCCCGACCAAGGCGCAGACTCTGTCCGGAGCGGTTGGTGATGCGGACCGTCAGGGGTATGGACTCGGCAGGGAGGAACTGGTCTTGTTCCTGAGTGAGTTCGACGGTAACCTGGGCCGAAACCGGCATCAGGGCTATTGCCAAGAGAACGAAGCCTGCGCCCAATGATTTCATTCCACCACTGTAGGAGCGCCCGGCAGAGTGGCAAGCTGTAAAGCTTTACTTGGCTAGGGCCGGTTGAGCCCCTCGATGTGGCAATCCAGCGACGGGAGGCTCTTGCCGCCGGGCGGTGACCAGGGGGCGTCGCCAAAGTTGGCGGTTACCACTACGCCGTTGGCGAAGCGTGATCGCTGGACAGCGTGGTCGGGCGTCAACCACTCGTGGGAGAGCATCTCGGAATAACCCGCCGCCCGCGCCACCGCCGTCGCTGTTTGGTAGCTCTTCACGAACCGGTCTTTGTTCGCCGTCCAGACCTGGCGATTAAACATAAACATCGGCGGCGTGCCATAGAGCGCGTTCCAGAGATCCCGGCGGTCCCATAGCTTGGGCAGCTTGTTGTTGTAATCGCCCCAATACCACTGGGCCACCACGCAGTCATGATAGACTAATTCCCAAAGCGGCAACCGATAAGCGTGGCCGGTCTGGAACTTGGCTACTCGCTCCGGGACCTCGTCCCAGGCCCGCATCATGGCCCGCCCCGAATCGGGAACGCGGTAAGGGCCGAGACTGAGCATCCCCTCAAAGTAGTGAACGAAGGGCACCGCCGCATCATGGCCCGTTTCGCTCCCGCAGACCAGGCCGCAGCCCTCGCTGACGTACTGGAGCAGGTCCATCTTGAAGCGCTTGCTTTCGGTGCGCGTCATGGGGTGCTTGGGGTGATAGCATTCGCGCCAGGGGCTGGCGGTGGTGGTGTCAATGAACCGGCTGCGATAGGGGTGCGTTGCCTGGTCGGCAGGAATGCGCTGCTTCGCGTAAGCCACTGCCTGCCGGTCGCAGAGCGTGCCGCACGGCACCAACTTCCCGTCCTTCGTCTCGACCTCCCAGCCGCGCACCCATTGGCCGTCCGCGCCGATCATCAAGTCGTCGTTGGTCCATGCCTCGCTCGTCCAATCAGGATGAGTCCCTCGGAGACGCGGGAAGTTCGCCGGGTCCATGGCGTCCTGGTAGATGTCGTAGCGGCTGGTTAGGACGCCCTGTTCGTTAAGGGCCTTGATCTGGTCGGGCGGCAGGGCGTTGCTCCACAGGATGCGCTCGATGCCGCAAGCCCGCAGTTCGCGGCACCAGGCGGCGGCATCCCGGTCCCAGCACCAAATGTTCACCGCACCCACCAGCAGGTCCACCGCGGGGATGGTCTTGCGCTTCTCGTCCAAGGTCTTGAGCAGCCCCGTCTGCTTCGCATACGCGCGATAGCGCTTGGCCATAGCGACATAGCCCCCGCCGTCCAAAAAGACATAACGGATGACGCGCTCCGGCCCGAAACGCTGCTTCTGCGGCTCCCACTCGGGAACAAGGGCGAGCAGGCCATCGTGCCGTAGGATGGTCACCGCGGCGTCGTCAGGGGATTCGATGAGGGCCATCCAGCCGGTGTCACCTTCCACCGCCCCGTACCACGGCATGCAGAGCCCGTGGCCGCCATACAAGTAGTAGTGCATCGCCGGCAGCGACTCATCGTCCGCCGGATAGCTTATCCCCTCGTTAACGGGCAGAATGAGCAACTGTCCCCTGGCGGAGGCGAACGGCGCCGGCCAGGCCAGCGGGGCCTCCATCTCGCCCTCGGCGCGCAGGCCGACGACCAACTCGGCGGTATCCCCGTCGAGCCGCGCCCTGGCCGCCACCTCACGCATGGACACCGGGTCGAGGAGCTTCAAATCCATCGCGCGCCCGTCGGCCTTGGCCTTGAGGACCACCAAGTGGGCCCCGTCTGCCCGCTGAGCCCAGGTTCGGTTCGTCCGGTGGTCCCTCACGGCAAACGTCCCGTCCGCGGTCTGGAGAGAAACGTCTATGGCCGCATTACTGATCGTCACCGCGACCGGCAAGCCCTGGCCCCGTAATGCTGCGATGCTCCCCTGCCGCGTGAGGACGAAATCGTCGCACCAGACGGTGGCTGGGCCATCCCCGATCAGGCGAGGCCAAAGCGTTGCGGTCGCCGGAGGAACGATGAAGCGCGAGCGCAGGCAATGCCAGCCCTTTGTCTCTGTCGTTGACCGTGCGCCGTATGCCCAGTCCAGGGTCTTGCCGGCGGCGTCGCGGGTGACGACACCGAGCGTTACGCTGCCCGCGCCCTGAACGCGAACCCAGGCGCTTAGCTCGTAGATCTCGCCGGGCTGGACTTTCAGGTTGAGGGAATGTGCGAGGCTCCAGTCTCCCCGGCCGGTATGATCGAGGCGCAGAGCCTGGGTGCCGCCGTGGCGCTCGACGGTGTCGAGGACAGCCTTGGCGGCGCCAGCCTCGCGCGCCCAAACCGGGTCCCATCCCTCGGTTCCCTTCTCGAAATCCCCGTTAATGAGAAGTTGCTCGCCAGATGCGTCGGTCCGGCCAGGCGCCGCCATCAGGCTAGCCCAACAGCCTAAACAACACAGCACAAGCAGTGCGCGATTTATTGCAGCAGCATTCACGACGGTCTTGGCGACAGTCTTGCCGACCCGCATGCGAAGGGCAAGAAACTCTCGTCGGTTACCTCGCTCTGGTTTGTCTGCGGGGACGGGCCACGCCTGCCGCGCGAGCTGGCCACACTCCGTCCCTGGCTCTGCGGCATCCCCTGCGACCGCATTAAGGACTGCCTTGGCCGCGAGGGTAGCCGGCAATCAGTGGGCGCCGGTGCCTGGCGGCCCTGCGCTCTGGCTTCATTTCGCACTTGACGGCGTCGGCACCATCGGCGAGCGTAGGTGAAGATGAAGACGTCCCGCCAATACCGCTGGCAGTTGAAGCAGATAGCCCTGGGTTGCTGCGCCCGTTGCGGCGCCAAGCGAAGACACTACACTGTCCTGTGTGACTCCTGCCAGGTTAACGACCGGTTGCGGCAACAACAGCGAACTGGCTCCCGGCCCTGGCGCGAGGGCAAACGCGGCCGGCCGCCCAAGGTGGCGACCCCCATCAAAAGGCGCCCCCGGAGATGACAGGGGCGACTCCTGGACGCTGCCGACAGATTTCTCCAGCCCAGTTCAGCTTGTAATCCCGGCGCATAGGCGTATGCTCGGGGATGTGAACGGAAAGTGGAGCAAATGGTTGCCTTATATCTTCCTGCTGATCGCGGCTTTGTCGCGCTGGCCGAAGCTGTTCCCGCCTAACTTCAGCGCGTTCTATGGGCTGGCCTTCTGCGCCGGGGCCTTCTTCCCACGCACAGTCAAATGGTGGCTGCCGATGGGCACGCTCGTGGTGACGGATGTCGCCCTGGACTTCTATTATCAGTCTTTCAGCGTGTTGCAGTTTGTCAATTACGGCGCCTACGCGCTCATCATCTGGTTCGGCACGCGATTCAGTCACCGCTCGAACTTCCTCAGACTGCTGGCAGGCGGCCTTGTGGGGGCGATCCTGTTCTACCTGATCACCAACACGGCGTCTTGGCTGACCGATCCTGCGTACACCAAAGACCTGGCCGGCTGGCTGATTGCGCTAACCAAAGGCACGCCCGGCTACCCGCCCACACTGGAGTTCTTCCGCAACACGCTGATGAGCGGCGGCCTGTTCACCGGCCTGTTCGCCGGCGCGTTGAAGCTGACCGAGGCTGCGGAACCGGCGGAAGAAAAGGAGAAGGAACCGGCCGAGGAATCGGAAGGGGAAGAGGCACCGGCGCCGGAGGAGGGGAAGGCGTGAAGGGTGAAACGTGAAGGGTGAAACGTGAGGGCGGGAAGCCCGACTGACCTTTCTACCTACCTTCACCGATCACGTTTCACGTTTCACGTTTCATGCCCCACATCGGCGTCATCTCGGACACGCACAACTACCTCGATCCGCGGATCCCGCGCCTTTTCGCCGGCGTGGACCATATCCTCCACGCGGGTGACATCGGGTTGCCGGCCATCCTCCTCCGACTGGGGCAAATCGCACCGGTGACGGCAGTTGCTGGCAATACGGATGATCCGGGTTTCCGGTATCCGCAGACGGAACTGGTTGAACTGGCCGGCCGCAGGTTTCTCGTGCAGCACATTGTGAATGCCCAGTCTCTTGCAGACCCGCTCAGAGCCCGCATCGTGCGCGAGCGACCGGACATGGTCGTGTTCGGCCACACGCACAAGACTTTTTCCGCGAGCATCGGGGGGACGCGGTTCTTCAACCCGGGCTACGCCGGCAAATCACGCTTCGGCCTGCAGCGGAGCGTGGCGATCGTGCACTGCGAGAATAAAGGAATCAGGGCGGAGTATTTGCCCTTGTAGCAGCGATCCCCCGTCCTTCACGCAGGTCGCGCTTGCCGCTGCCCTGGTAAGGGAAGGCGTCGAGGAGGGATACCCGGTCGGGGCGCGGCTTCCAGAGCTGCATCGTGGGATGCGACCGCCAAAGAAATCACCATCAGTCCAAGCGGGCGGCTTCGTCGAGCGTATCCACCACCGCACTGAGGGCGGCGATGATGAGAACTTTCGCGCCCTCGCGCGCCTGGAGCTCGGGCAGCGCCTTCCGCATCCACGCCAAGGTGAGGGCTAATACCAGCGTCAACAATTCGGGTTGGCGGCTCCGCGCAAGCCAGCCGGTGAAGGCCTTGTCAAATTCCGTATCGGACCAGCCGGCAACCTCGTTCACTCGACGGCTTAGGCTGTCCTTCAGGTCTTCCGGGAAAAGCTCGGGCGGGCGCGTCCCGCGGGGAGCATAGCAGAGCAGGATCCACGCAGCCGCCTGAAACAAACAGCCAATCTCTTCGTCCTTCAGTGCCTCGCCCAGCAAGTCATTCAAATCGGGAAACAGCGGGTATTGCAGGTCACTGAAGTAATCCGCCGCGTCCGATATGGGTGAGAAAGTAGTGAGCGCACGATCCATCACCTCGGTCGCCTCTGGCTTGGTCCAGGGCCGATCCGGCAAGGCCGGGGGGGCCGGCAAGGTCGAGTAAGGCGGCAGGTTTTCCTCATCCTCGTCGGTCACGTCGCGATAGGGCGGTTGACGCGGGCGCGGCGGCGGCGGCTCGAATAGAATCTCGGTTAGCCCCAGTTCACGGACCATCCAGTTGGTGTCATCGTTACGCCCGGTTTCCAAGTTGCGACGGTCGGTTTCTGAAATCCAGAACTTCATCCACCGGAGCAACTGCGGGCGCAAGGCCGGGTCGGACGCAGCGGCGCGCGGGGTCTTGTTTTGCAGCGCGGGAATCGGCTCGTCCAGAATGCCCTGCTGGCGGTCGTAAATGACGCCGGCGGCCGCGGTATCATCAGGTACCGTCCCGCTCGGAGCTGCCACCCGACTGGTCGCTACCACCACTTTGGGCGTGTCCCGCAGCAAGGTTGGCGGCACGAGTGCGGCATCGAACATTGGCTCATCCATCCGCAGGCGCGCCCCCAGATCGTCCCGCCGCTCTCCCGAAAAAGTGACCCGCTGCCGCATTAACTGCTCGAAGCGCTCCCGGAGTCGTGCCAGCCGGTCGGTACCCAGGGCCTCCAACCGCCAGTGGGTTGGGCCAAGCAGAATCCTGCCGATCACCGCCCCCTCACCCATCTGTTGCCTCTCCCTATCAGCCGATCCCGCGAACCATACCCGGCCCTCTGTGAACCCCTCCTGTCGCTCTGCCTCGGTCAAGGGCTCATCGGCAATCTCTGGCACCGTCGCCAGTTGCTCGATGCACTCGGCGGCGGGTCGCGCCAGGGCATAAACCGCGTTGCCAAATTGGCCGTCCAGCTCGTCAAACATCGCTCTGCGCCGGGCCAGCGCTACCGCCATCAGCGCCTGCTCGAATCTTTCGTAATGCTCGGCGAGCCAGATCCGCCGGCCGGGGTTGTCTCCGGGGCCGCCCAGGTGGCGGATGATTTCATGGATGACCTCTTCCGGCGCCAATGGATGAAAATTAGGGATCAGCACACACGTGCCCAGCAGCCGGGTGTAATGTGGCAAGGGGAAGCTGTGCCCGGCATAAACCTCGAACCGCACTACCTGGCGGGCAAAGCCAGTGTCCACGATCACGAAAGACCCGCGTTCAGGGTCCAACAGGTCCACCACCTCGACGCGCTGGTTATCGATAATTCGATGCACCTCAAGCATTGCCGGCTGCAGACGCATCCGGCTCCGCATCACCACCCGTTCGTCAGCCCCCAAACCCGGAAACCCCGCCTTGGCCCACTGCCCGAGGCACGTGTCACCGCCAGGCCCGACCCGATAGACTCCATGCCACGCCAGGCGATGAAAATATCCTGAACTTGGCCGGTCTCCAACCAATCGGCGCATGTCTGCTTCGAACTGCGCACGGTCGGCCGCGTGCTCCGTGACCCAATTGAAATACTTCTCGTCGGCTGAATGTTCAATGGCCTGAAACTTCTGATAGCTGGCAGAGGCGAACACATTGAATGGACAGAACTCGGGGCAGGCATAGGTCGTGTGTCGTCCCGCGGCACACTCGAAAGCTTCAATCGGGTGTCCTGCGGCTGGACATTCTCTCATTCGAGTCTTCTTGCTCACGATTAAGAGCTAAGCGACCGCCGATGTCTTGTCGAGGGACGAAGAACAAGAAGGACTACTCCGTTTGGCAGAACTGGTCGAGGCGGCGGGTGAGTTGCAGCTTGCCCAAAGCATGCCCTCGCTTAAAACCCAAGCATGACCGCAAGGCAGTTTTACGACTGGCAGACAGCGGGCGGCGGCGGCGACGTTTCACTGCTCGTCGAAACGCTGGAACACGGTGAAATCCCCTGGTGCATGATCGGCGGCTTGGCGGTCAACCATTGGGCAAAGGAACCGATGGCGACGGCGGGCGTGGACGTTGTCATTGCCGCCGAGCGAATTCCCGAGGTGGTGAAGGCGTTGCGCGCGGCAGGCTTTGTCGCAAGAACATTTCGATGGTCGATCAACCTCAAAGGCCGATCGGCAGTGTCCGTGCAGATCAGCACGGAAGAAGTCTATCGCGAATTCCCCGCGCGCTCCGTGCCTGCGGACATCCACGGCATTCTCATGCGTGTGGCGAGTTTGCCGGACACGTTGCGGGGAAAGATCCTCGCCCGGCAGGACCCGGAAGGTCGCGCCAGCAAACGCCAGAAAGACTTGCTGGACATCATGCGGCTGGTCGAAGCGCATCCCAGACTCCGAAAGCTTCTGCCGGCCGACCTGGCGAAGAAGATCAAAGGATGATTCACCGGCATCTTAATCATCAGGAGTTGAGCCTGGCGGCCATTGACGATGTGATCTCTCGTGGCAAGCGCAAGGATTGGGAGGAGTTGCGCCTGGCGGTCCTGGGCAGCCCGGTGTGCCTGGAAAAGGTGCAGCAGGTGTGTCGGGCGCATATCGCCGATCCTCGCGCGCAACGCTACCACTTTTGGATGCACTATGCCGAAGCCCACCTCGCTGCCTGATTGGGAGCAGGTGCTCTCCGCTGCGGCACGGCTGCAACAATTGTTACCGGAGGCGGTGCTGGTGGGCGGGACCGCTTCGGCCATTCACGCCCGGCACCGGTTCTCGCGGGACGCAGACCGCGCGCTGCGGTGTTTGCGTGAGCCCTTCGATGCGATTCTCGCGCAGTTGGAATCGGTGGCGGGATGGAAAACAGCCCGCGTGCAACGGCCAGTTCAAATACTGGGTAGCCTGGACGGCATTGAGACCGGTATTCGCCAGTTGATTCGGGAGCAACCCCTGGAGACCCTAGTGGTCAACTATGGTGGTCAGGCGATCACCGTCCCGACGAAGGAAGAAATTCTGCGGATCAAGAGCGCGCTGATCTTGAAACGCAACGCGACGCGCGATTATTTGGATTTTGTGGCGCTGGCTGATCAGCTTGGCGAGGAGAAGACCGCGGCGGCCTTGAGCCACTTGGATCCTCTCTATCCGCAGCCTAACGACGAATCGGCATTGCAGCAATTGCAGATTCAACTAGCCAATCCTCTGCCTTACGATTTGGAGGAAACGCGACTGACCGAATACAAGAATCTGGCTCCCAAGTGGCAGGGCTGGAAGGCGGTCAAGGCCTCGTGTACCCACTGGGCTACAACCGTCTTTGACCGTGTTGCTGCGTTGGAACGGAAGCGCGACCAAATGCATTAGGACTGGCCAGAATCAGGGAGGAGCACTTGCTTTTGTAACCGCTATCTCGCGCGCTTTGTGCAGGTCGAGTTTGACGGTGCCTGGGTAGGGGAAGGCATCAATATGGAAAGACTGATCGGGGCGGGGCTTCCAGAGGTTGGGCGGGTCGCATTGGGCCAGTTTCTCCAGCCAGGCCTGCAACGGTTCGGGCGCCAGCTTGTGGAGCACGACCAACTGCTCGCTTTTCTCCGCATCGGGGACGTCCGCCATCGCTACCGACTCCTTAGCTCCCGCTCGATGGCCTTGAGAGCGTTGGTGGCGGCCGCGCGGACCTGTTCTTCGCTATCGCGTAGCGCGACCGCCAGGGCAGGCACCGCTGAACGCGCTCCTGCACCCATCTGGCCCAGCGTTTCGGCGGCGAGGCGGCGACTCTCTCCGTCTTTGTCACACCTGAAGTGATCCTGGAGGCACCGCACAAGTGCTGGGACTGTCTTGTCCGTCTCCCCGGTTACCGTCCAGAGCGCATGGGCGGCATGGAGTTGAACGCGGGTGTCCCGACTGCCAAGCATTTCATTCAACTCCGGCAGAGCCACATGGTGTTCAACACAAAACTGGTCCAGCAGTTCCGCTTCGATGACTGGGGCGCCCGGATCAACGTACTTAACTGCTTCCAGGCAAATAGGCACAAGCTCATTGGTTTCGCGGTTAATCGTCCAGAGTGCTTCTGTGGCAGTTCTCCGAAGCCAAACATTCGTATCGTTTCTTAGCTGGCGCAGCAAGGGAACGACGGGTTGAGCCTGGCTGCCAATTACATGCAGGACACCCGCGATTTCCAGCAGGACGAACTCATGCGGGCCCATGTTGTTTGGCACCGTTGAGGGTGGGGAACCATGATCGAGTTCGATCTCAAGCTCCTTGGCCAGGAAAGCAACTGGCGCATTTGTCTTGCCCTGGATCTGCCACGCCGCCAGGGCAGAGGAAACGCGAATGAGCGAGTCTGAATCACTGAGATTCTGAGTCAGTACCGGGAGGGCGACGATGGCTTTGGGACCGAGTTCACCCAAAGTATTGATAGCACTGAAGCGGGTATTTTGCTGCCCGCTCCTGGCAGCGATGATCAGAGTAGCGAGCACCTCGGAATTTGTCACGCCAATTCTGCCTATGCACATGGCGGCATAGCCCGGCGCGGCCCAGTTTGTGCCAGTCATCAACGAAAGCAAAGCAGGAAGATCCTCCCGTCCCGGGCCAATCCGCAGGATTGCGCCATAGGCAGAGTTCACCAAACGAAAATCCCGAAAACAGTCAATCAGGTCGGGCATTGCCTCCTTGGCAAGCGGCCCAAATGCAGCGAGACAATTCGCCGCGCAGCAGGATACGCTTTTCAAGTGTTCAAGCTTCGGGTCGGGGAGGCGGCGGCCCAAGGCTGCAGGAAGCTCGGCATGCAGGAATATCAATGCCTTGACGTAGAATGAGTCTTTCTTACGAAGGGCGCGTCGCAGGTATGGCACTGCATCCGGTCCCATCTCACAGATGGCTCTAACTCCCGGAGTGTCCACTGCAAAGGGGTCCTCCTTCGCCATTTGGTCCAGGTACTGTCTTAGCCGCTTCCCTTGATAAACCGGCTCAGGCCTCCGCAGAACTTGCCACGTGGCGACACCAGCAAGGGCGAAAAGTAATCCCGCGCCCGCAATTTGGCCCCATCTTTTCAAGATGTTGAAGACTACCAACTGCCCACCCGGTGGGTCAACCTGGGCCGCGCCCGGCGCCAAGCTGGGTTGCGATCTCGCGCGCCTTGCGCAGGTCGAGTTTGCCGGTGCCGAGGTAGGGCAGGGCGTCAATGTGGAAGAACTGGTCGGCGCGCGGTTTCCAGAGGTTTGGCAAGTCGCACTGGGCCAGTTTCTCAAGGCAGGGCTTCAATTGCTCGGGAGACAGCTTGTGCAGGACGACTAACCGCTCACCCTTCTTTTCATCCGGCACGCCGGCCACGATAAAGGTCTGCTCAGTGGCGCCGGCCAATTCGTGCAGCTTCTCCTCGATCTTGATGTGCGGCACCATCTCGCCGCCGATCTTGCTGAATCGGCTGAGGCGGTCGGTAATCTGCAGGAAGCCGTCCTCGTCAATGGCTGCGATATCGCCGGTGACATACCAACCGTCGCACAGGACCTCGGCGGTCTTGTCCGGGCGGCCGAGGTAGCCTTGCATGATGTTGGGGCCGCGCACCAGCAGCAGGCCAGCTTGGCCCATTGGCAACGGCGCTGAGGTCTGCGGGTCCACAATGCGCACGCTGATGCCGGGGAGCGGGTGGCCGATCTTGCCGCGCTTGGCGCCGATCTGACGGAAGCCGGCGGCGCGGAAGTCATGGGTATTGACCGACACGGTTGGGCTGCATTCGGTGCAGCCGTAGCCTTCGAGCGGGCGAATGCCGAATTGCTCCTCGAAGGCGCTCGCCAGCCGCTCGGGCAGCTTCTCGGCTGCCGTCATCACCACGCGGAGGCTGCCGAGATCCTCAGGCGAACAACCGCGCATATAGAGCTGCAGGAAGGTCGGCGTCGCCAGCAGGAACGTCAGGGAGTATCGGTTGATGAGCGGACCGATGGCTTTGGCGTCCAACGGGTTGGGATGGTAAACCACTCGCACACCCACGACAGCCGGCAGGCAAAGCGTGCCGGTGAAGCCAAAGGAATGAAAGAAGGGCAGGAGCCCGACAAAGCCGTCGGCCCGATGCAAGCTGAAGATCTGTTCGAGCTGCTCGATGTTCGAGCCGACATTATAGTGGCTGAGCATTACGCCCTTCGGATCGCCCGTGCTGCCGCTGGAGAAAATCACCGTGGCCAGGTCGTCCAGAGCCGCACGCTTCTTCCGCCCCAGCGAGCGCTCCAGCAAGCCAGGCGGCAGCAACCAGGCGCTTAAGAGCGCACAGAGTTTTTCGCCGGAACCCGGTTTTGCTGCTACCTCTTCCAAGAAGACGGTCTCGGCCGGCACTTTGAGCTTCACCTTGTCCAGGAATGTCCGGGAGGTTAGTACAGTCGTGATGCCGCACTGGCGGATGCAGGAAGCCAGCGTTGCTTCGGACACGGTGTAGTTGAGGTTCACCGGCACTTTGCCCATGAGCAGCGCCGCGAAGTTCACCAGGGCGCCCGGGACGGAAGGCGGCAACAGCAGGCCCACCATCTGCTGGCCCGCCCAAACTCGCCTTAGCCGCCGCGCCAGGAAGACGGTTTTCATAAGCGCGGAAGCAAAGCTCACTTTGGGGGTTTGCGCATCGGCCATCGCAAACCGGGAGGGATGGCTGCGGGCCGTCCGCACAAACGCACGGTGCAGCGGTTTCATATAAGGTTTCCGATGCTCCCACGCTTCCGCCATGAGTTCCTGCACGCACTGCCGCACCTCAAATGGGGTCGCCGTGTGCGGCATCGGTTTCCCGAAGTTCAGCCGGACGCGATACGGAATCCGGCGCGGTATCTTCCAGACGAAGCGCCCCTTCTGGAAACTGAAAATGCTGCCCCATACGCCATCCAGCGCCACGGGGATAATTGGCGCCTCCACGTCTTTCATGATGCGCTCGAAACCGCGCCGGAAGGGCAGCATGTGTCCGATGCGCGTGATTTGGCCCTCGGCAAAGATGCAGACTACTTCGCCGTTCTGAATGGCCTCGCTTGCGGTACGCAGAGCCTGGAGCATTTCGCGCGGGCGAAGCTCGGAAGAAATGGGGATGGCGCGCAGGATTTTGGCAAAGGGCTTTATCCAGCGCTGCTCGTAGATGTCTTTGAACATGATGAAGCGCACATGCCGGTCAGTGGACGCCAGGAGCAACAGGCCGTCCACCAAGGAAAGGTGATTGCAAACGAAGAGCGCACCGCCTTTGGAGGGGATATTGTCGCGGCCATCCACGCGGATGCGATAAACCGTGTGGGTGAGCACCCAGAGAACAAATCGCAGCAAGGAGTCGGGGAGGAGCCACACGACGTAGACGGTCGCGGCCAGAGTCATAAGGGCGCCGATGAGGAATACGCCGCGCGGGCCCCAGTGCAGGGAGGCAGCAATGACGTGATAAAACCCCGCGGCCAGGAGTATCCCCACCCACGAAAGCCAACCGGCCGCCGCCAGGATTGTGCCTTTTTGCTCTTTGGCGGGCCGGTGTTGGAGGATGGCGGAAACCGGCACAATAAAGAAGCCGCCGAAGAATCCGAGCGAGGCAAGGATGGCCAGGAGCTTGTAGTAGCCCGGGTGAGGTTGCCAGAGCCAGGCAGCGAAGAGGGAGAGACCGAGCGCGCCAAGCGGCACCAGGCCGTACTCAATTTTGCCGCCCGATAAATAACCGGCGGCAAAGCTCCCCAGCCCGATCCCGATTGCCACGGCAGCCCAAAGCCGCATGGTTTGCACCTCATTAAACCCCAGTTCAATCTTGCCGTAATCAATCACCCCTATCTTCACCAGCGCCGCGAGGAAGAAGAAATAGAGGTTGCCCAGACAGGCCAGCCAGAGCACACGGTCGGCCCGCATCAATTTAATCTGCACCCACACGTCGCTCAGGAAATTGGCGCGGAAGCGCCGCGCCGGATCCGCGGCCGGTACACGGGTGATCCCCAAACTGAAAGCCAGGCCGACCAGGGCGGCGGCCACCAGGAGCGCGCCGGATATAGCTTGACGGCCCGGAAAGGCAGCGAAGAGCTCCGCACCGGCCATCATGCCCAGGATGATGGCCAGGAAAGTGCCGAGTTCCAGAATGCCGTTACCCCAAGAAAGCCGTTTCTCGGGCAAGAGCTCCGGCAACAAGCCGTACTTGGAGGGACTGAAGATCGCGCTGTGGACGCCCATGAGTAAAATCGCGGCCAGGCCCATGGGCAGGTTCTTAAGCGCAAAGCCCAGCGTGGCAAAGGCCATGATAAAGACCTCGAGCACTTTCACTAAGACTGTAACGGTCCGCTTGCTGAAATGGTCGGCGAGAAAGCCGCCAGCCATCGACAGCAGGATGAACGGGAGCGCGAATAAGGCGGCCGTCAAAGTCAAGAGGCCCTCCTGCTTTTCCGCTGAGACGATCATGCTCAGGCCAATAAAAGTCACGAGCGTTTGGAGGGCGTTGTCGTTGAAGGCGCCTTCGAACTGGGTGATGATCAAGCTCCAAAATCCGCGCGTGGGCGGCTGCGTGGGTTCCGCGGATTCCGCAGGGGATGTTGATTGGTTCATAGTCAGATTAAGGCAACGCGCATTTGCTTCGTTGTCCAGCTTCCGGGGAGAGATTAACGCAGCAGGACGACGCGACGCCAATTGATAAAACTGCGGGCAACATCAATTCTACTGTATGTGTTTAGCGGCGTGCGGACATTCCTGTCCGCAGCCTCTCGCGAATGTGCACAAGGGCCGGACTTGTTGCACCGTTGGGCGACAAATGTTGCTGCGGACAGGAATGTCCGCGCGCCGGGGAAAGCGGATATGTTCTGCCCATGGTGGGCGGCGTGGCAGATACAGGGGACATCGAGCTGAAAGAGATAGGAACTAGCGTGGTGATAGCGTATCATAAGCAGGGGGGAAGCAAGGGGGATGGAAGGGGTATGCAGGGGGCAAGCAAGGGGCAGGCGAGCTGATAGCGTCGTGGTCTGGGAGCGCATGGGAACCGGCCGGCGGCCAGACGGCCATTAATCGGGCAACTCGCGACTCAGGTGGCGCGAAAGGTCGAGGCGGCTCGCGCCAGGCAATCGTGGAACCGGCATCCATTGCTGAGCAACAGGAACGAATTGCCCGGTGGCCTGTCTAACGCTTTTGAACTGGTCAAAGGCACGCGGGTGCGGCACGTTTGGCCGAGGCCATGAGCGAACTGCAAATCATTGAATCAGCCCTTCAGCAGGCAGCGCGGCGGCGGCGCTTGGCACGGGCGTTACGGGGTCTGTGGTATGGATTGCTGGTGGGGTCGGTCTTGTCGCTTCTCGCGGTCGGTGCGTGGCATTTGCTGCCGCTGCCGATCTGGACGCTGGGCTTGGCGGCCGTGGTTCCGTTTCCTTGCGCATTGACGGGAATGATCATCGGCGGCTGGAGCAAGCCGGCTTTGAAGGACATCGCGCGCTGGGTGGATGGGCGACAGCATTTGCAGGAGCGGCTGAGCACGGCTTTGGAAGTCGCAGCGGACCCAGAAGGCGGCACTTGGCGCGACTTAGTGGTTACGGATGCCGCACAACATGTCAAAGAGCTGGACCCGCGGCGGCTGGTGCAGTTTCGCCTGCCCAAGGCGACGCGCTGGGCGCTGTTGGTGCTGGCCCTGGGAGCTGGGCTGGGTTTCGTGCCGGAGTACCGCAGTAAGAGCTTCCGGCAAAAGAAGGCCGACGAGCAGAACATCAAAGAGGTCGGCCGCCAGCTCGCCGATTTGACTCGCCGCGGCCTGGAAAAGCGCCCGCCAGCACTTGAGCCGACGCAGAAGGCGTTGGAGAACGTAGCCGATTTAGGCGATCAATTGGCGAAGAAGACGCTCACCCGCAGCGAGGCCTTGAAGGACCTGGCCAACGTGGCGGAGAAACTCAAGGACGAGTTGAAGGAGATGGGCAAGGACCCGGCGTTGAGGAAGATGGAGCAGGCGGCGCGGGCTTCGACCGGCAATGATTCGCAGAGCGCGGCTGCCCTCCAGAAGCAAATCGAGTCCATGCAAAAGCAATTGGGCACGCCGACCGGCAACCCCGACGCGCTGGACAAGCTGAAGAAGGAGTTGCAGAAACTGCAAGCGGCCGCCAAGGGCATGGCCGACAAGAACAGCCCGGCCAGCGAGGCGGACAAGCGGAAGCTGTCCGAGTCGCTTGCGGCACTTTCCAAGCAGATGCAGGACATGGGCCTGCAGTTGCCGCAATTGGACGACGCGATCCAGGCGCTGGCCTCCAACCAACCCGACCTGGTGCTCAAGGACTTGCAGGAGGCCACGGTGGATTTGGAGAAGATGCGCGATATGGCCAAGTCTCTCCAGCAACTCCAGCAGCAGTCCGAGAAGCTGGGCAAGGACCTAGCGGAGCAACTTAAGAACGGCCAGCCTGAACTGGCGCAGGCTACCTTACAAAAGATGATCAGCCAGTTGAAGTCAGCCAATATTTCCTCGAATCAACTCCAGCAGCTTCTGGCTGAGGTGTCCAAAGCCGTCGATCCCGCGAGCAACTATGGCAAGGTGGCCGAGAAATTGAAGAGCGCCAGCCAGCAGATGCAGGCAGGCGACAAAGGGGCCGCGGGGCAGTCGCTGCAGGCGGCGGCGAAGGAGTTGGGGGAATTGATGCAGCAGATGGGCGATGCCCAGTCGCTGATGGCGACGCTGGACAGTATGAACCAGGCCTCGATGTGCATTAGTTCGGGCCAGGGATGGGGGTCGAAAACCGGTAACAAGCCTGGTTACAATCCTAAGGGCAATGGACCCGGCGGCGGTGTCGGGACGTGGTCGGATAGCAGCGCTCAGTGGGACGGCCAGTGGAGCGATCACTGGGACAATTCGGGCGTTAACCGGCCCGACCAGGATGCAATGGGGCACTCGGACCGCGGCGAGGGCGAACTGAGCGACGCGCTGAAACCCACCAAGGTGAAAGGCCAATTCAAACCTGGCGGGCAGATGCCGAGCATCACGTTGAAAGGGGTGAGCATCAAAGGGCAAAGCAAGGTCGCTTACGAGGAGTCTGCCACTGCCGCGCAATCGGATGCCCAAAGCGCCCTTAGTCAGGAGAAGGTCCCGCGTGCTTACCAGGGCGCGGTGAAGGATTACTTCGATGATCTTAAGAAGTAAAGTGACGACCCAGGCAGGGACGCGTTCCACCGCGTGCCACTTCGTGGTAAACAGGGACGCGGTGGAACGCGTCCTTGCCAGGCAAGGAATATGAGCACTGAAGAACAAATCCAAACCTTTCGCCAGGCCTACTCCGCGTTGCGGGCGGAACTGGGCAAAGTCATTGTCGGCCAGGAGGCCGTGATCGAGGGCACGCTCCAGGCGCTGTTCGCGGGGGGGCATGTGCTGCTGGAAGGGGTGCCCGGGTTGGGGAAGACGCTGCTGGTGCGCACGCTCGGCGAAGTGCTGGACCTCTCGTTCAGCCGCATCCAGTTCACCCCCGACCTGATGCCGGCAGATATTCTCGGCACCAACATCGTCATGGAGGTGCCCGAGGGCAGGCGTGAGTTCCAATTCCAACGCGGGCCGATCTTTGCCCACTTGATCCTGGCCGATGAAGTCAACCGGGCCACGCCAAAGACGCAGTCGGCAATGCTCGAAGCCATGCAGGAGCACCAGGTCACCGCGGGCGGCGAGCTTCGCAAACTGGAGGAGCCGTTCTTTGTGATGGCGACGCAGAACCCGATTGATCAGGAAGGCACCTACCCGCTGCCGGAAGCGCAGCTTGACCGCTTTTTCTTCAAGGTCCTGGTGGGCTACCCGTCGGCCGAGGAGCTAACCGAAGTGCTGTCGAGAACGACTGCGGGCGGCCTGGTCGAGG
>Ga0224558_1000311_pt1 | contig 57977 bp, 57 predicted proteins | sample 714S32024metaG_FD_180682 | JGI IMG/M metagenome (GOLD analysis project Ga0224558, IMG submission 180682) | Peat soil microbial communities from Stordalen Mire, Sweden - 717 S3 20-24 | ecosystem: Environmental > Terrestrial > Soil > Wetlands > Peat | place: Sweden: Norrbotten County, Stordalen... | reverse complement strand
CCGGCTGGTGCGCGCCCTCGGCAAGGAGCTGGGTCGACAAATCACACATCAAGGCACGAAGCCAGTCACAGACGTCGAGTCAGGCCCAACCCCCGGCCGGGGACCTAACCAGTATGTGTGTCACAGGTACGCGCAAAAATGTCGCCATGACCACCCTGACGCCACTCTCGCCACTCAGCGTCATCGATGCGCTGCGCGGTGACCGGTCCAGCCGTCCCGCCGCTGACACGACGAGCGCGGCGGGCCTGCGGGCCCGGCTCGAGGACGGCATCTACGAGATCCTGGGCGACGAGAGCCCCACAAGCCCCCTGGTGGTGCGGGCCTCGTCACTGCGCCAGCCGTCGCGCACGACCGACCTCTCGATGTCGGCGCTGGCGCGCATGCGCGGCGTCCTGGTCAACCAGCTCCTGCGGCTGCTCTGCGTGGGGTTCCGCCCGGACTGCACCTTCGATAACGCCCTCGACGCGTGGCGCGGCGACTCCGGTGCCGACGACCTGCTCAGTCAGCTCGACCGGCTCGACGACGAGGAGCGTGCCCGCCTGGCCACCGACGTCACCGCGCACGGGTTGGCGCTCTCGCGCGCGCTCGGAGACGTTCCGAGCCGGTGGATGCCTCGAAGCGCGCTGAGGGCGTCGCAGCGACTCGGTGGCGGGCGCGTCATCCTGCGCGACGTCATCGACCTCATGGTCGGCACCAACGGCTGCGGATCGGCCACGGTGGCTCTCTTCGACGTGACGACCTCCCCGCTCAGCGAGGGTGCCGAGCGGACCATGCGCTACCACGCCCTGGTCGAGACGCTTCGCTCCTCGGTCGTACCGCTGCGCACCTCGACGTTCTCCACCGCCACCGGGGAACTGTGGACCTTGGACGTCGACCACGGGATGCTCCAGCGAAGCGCCGACGAGGTGCTCGCCGTCGTGAACGACACCTGGAGTTCCAGATGACCACGCTGACCCACCGGCGCCACACGAGCGAGCGGCTGAACGAACTGATCGCCTCGGCGCCGCGCGGCGGGGCCTGCCTGACCGATGACCACCGTCGCGCGCTCGCCGCGCGCTTCCGCGGCGTCGGCGCCACCGGCCACCGTCGTCTCGACGCGTGGACCGTCGAGCACGCGGGGCGGCGATCAGGACCGTTCCGCTGGAACCCCGCCACGACGCGACGGGGCATCGGCAACGCGGCCCTGCGACGGATTGCGTCGCGCCCGGGGCTTTCGACCTGCGACGCCATCCGCGACGAGATCACCGACCAGCTGCTGCGCGCCGTCGCCGGCTACGCCCGAGGCGGGTCGCTCGCGAGCTGGCTAGCCTCGGCGCCGCCCGCCGTGATCGCCCTGGTGAGCAGCGAGGCGCAGAACTGGGTGACCCAGACGCTCGAGGTCACCGATCGCCTCGACCAGCCGTGGAGCATGGCTCCGAGCGACGCGTACTACGACGTCGCCACCGCCCGCACCACCCTGCGCGGCCGCAGGGACCTCGTGATCGGCGATGGCGACGCCCGGGTCCTCGTCCGCTTTCGCGCGGGAGCGCCCGGCAAGAGCGCCGGGCCGGGGCTGCGTGCCGACCTGATCATCGAGACCCTGGCCCATCCGGGTGGCGTGGCGCCTTCGCGTATCATCGGTCTATGGCCCGAGGCGGGGGTGAGCCTCTGCGTCGACGGCACGATGGCCGATCTCCGTGCTGGCGCCCGGGATTTGGTGCGAACTGCCGTCGTCCAGCACCGTCAGAGCGCGTTGAAAGCGGCCTAGGAACGAACCCGAGCCGGAGCCTAGTAGCGTGGTAAGGCCATGACACTACGCACTTCCCTTAGAAATATCGCTATTATCGCCCACGTCGACCACGGAAAGACCACACTCGTCGACGCGATGCTGCGCCAAACCGGCTCCTTCACGGCCCACGAGGAGCTGACCGACCGGGTGATGGACTCGGGCGACCTCGAGCGGGAGAAGGGCATCACCATCCTGGCCAAGAACACGGCCGTCAAGTGGCACGACCTGACGATCAACATCATCGACACCCCTGGTCACGCTGACTTTGGCGGCGAGGTGGAGCGCGGGCTCGCAATGGTCGACGCCGTCGTGCTGCTGGTCGACGCCGCCGAAGGCCCGCTGCCCCAGACCCGGTTCGTCCTACGCAAGACCCTCGAGGCCCGCCTGCCGGTCGTGCTCGTGATCAACAAGGTGGACCGGCCCGACGCGCGCACCGCCGAGGTGGTCACCGAGGTGGAAAACCTGTTCCTCGACCTCGACGCCGACGAGCAGCAGATCTCCTTCCCCATCCTCTACGCGAGCGCCCGTCAGGGCTGGGCCTCGACCAACATCGAGGACACCTCGGGCGACCTCACCCCGCTCTTCCAAACGATCGCCGACCACGTGCCGGCCCCCGAGTACGAGGAGGGGCACGGACTCCAGGCGCTGGTGTGCAACCTCGACGCGTCGCCGTACCTCGGACGCCTCGCGCTCTGCCGAGTCATCAACGGCACCCTCGAGCGCGGCCAGCGCGTGGCGTGGTGCCGCATCGATGGGACCATCGAGCACGCCAAGATCACCGAGCTCTTCATCACCGAGGCCCTCGAGCGCATCCCCGCTCAGAGCGCGGGGCCCGGCGACATCGTCGCGGTCGCGGGTTTCGAGGACATCTTCATCGGCGAGACCCTGGCCGATCCCGAGAATCCGATCGCCCTCGAGCCCCTGCACGTCGACGAGCCCAGCCTCTCGATGACCATCGGCATCAACACGTCGCCCCTCGCGGGCACCGAGGGCAAGCTGCTCACCGCGCGCATGGTCAAGGACCGCCTCGACAAGGAGCTCGTCGGCAACGTGTCGCTGCGCGTGCTCAACACCGAGCGCCCCGACGCGTGGGAAGTCCAAGGCCGCGGCGAACTGCAGCTGGCCATCCTGATCGAGACGATGCGGCGCGAGGGCTTCGAGCTCACGGTCGGCAAGCCCCAGGTCGTCACGAAGATCGTCGACGGCAAGATCCACGAGCCGCTCGAGCACGTCACCATTGACGTTCCCGAGGAGTTCTTCGGCAACGTCACCACGCTGCTCGCCACGCGCAAGGGCACCATGGTCGACATGGTGAACCACGGTACCGGCTGGGTACGCATGGAATGGCGCATCCCCGCGCGGGGCCTCGTCGGCATCCGCACCGAATTCATGACCGAGACCCGCGGCGCGGGGATCATGCACTCGAACTTCGACGGCTACGCCCCCTGGTTCGGCGATATCCGACTGCGGCAGAACGGCGTGCTCGTCGCGGACCGTCGCGGCTACACGACCGGCAACGCCCTGATCGACCTGGAGCAGCGAGGCGTCTTGTTCGTCGGCCCCGGTGTCGAGGTCTACGAGGGCATGATCGTGGGCGAGAACTCGCGCCAGGAAGAGATGAACGTCAATCCCACCAAGGAGAAGAAGCTCACCAACATGCGCGCGTCGGGCAGCGACAACACCGAACGGATCTCGCCCCCCACGATCTTCTCGCTCGAGCAGGCGCTCGAGTTCATCGCGGACGACGAAGCCGCCGAGGTGACCCCGAAGTCGGTGCGCCTGCGCAAGGTGACCCTCGACCAGGCCTCTCGGGCCCGAGGACGCAAGAAGATCTCCGTCTAGCCTCAACTAAGGTCTTGACCGGAGGGATGACAGAGCGGCCGAATGTACCGGTCTTGAAAACCGGCGTGGGCTTGCCCACCGTGGGTTCAAATCCCACTCCCTCCGCCAGTGTGCTTGACCCGACCCACCGCCGAGGGTGAGGCATCGGGCTTCGCGGTCATGGATTCGACAAGGACGCGCGAGAACGCCGCCAACCCGGCCGCGAAAATGGCGATCCTCGCTGGCAGCGTTCCCGTGTCAGCATGCCCGGCGCGAAGGTGATGACCAAGCGTCGCTATCCACGAGGCCTGATGCATGCATAGAGCCTTTCGGCGATTCCCAACGGGACTAATTTGTTCCATTCCCCCGTGTTGTTCGGAGCCGGCCGGTCATGAGCCAACGCGCCTCGCACAAACTCGGAGCCCAGTTCAGCGTGACTATCTCCATGGACGGATCAAGGCAAGAGCCCGAAGAGCAGAAACATCAGTCCGGACTCGAATCAATCAGTGACCGCGTCCGGGTTCACGTCGGGCCACCGACCTGCACAATCTCCGACCCCCTCATTCCAATCTCACGGTAAAGGACGTTGAGGGTCGGCGCACCGGTCACCGTGACCTCAAGGTGGTCCGGGAAGACGTTCAGACCGGTCACCATCTCCTCGACCAGGAGGCGACGCTAGCGGTCCTCTGAGACCTCCCAGTGTGCGTGGGCGTCGAGTCCCGCGAAGCGCTGTCACGACCTCCTCGAAGCGGGCCTGAAGGTCGTTCTCTGCGAGGACCTCGCCAGTCTCCTCGGCGGCCCGCGTAGAAGGGTTGCAGGAGTTTGCGCCGTTGGTCGCTAAGTGTCTCCAGCGTCACTTGGGGCGCCGCCCGGGGGTCCGTCGTGCGCTCTCGCGCACCGACCGGCCCCCTCCGGACAGCCGCTCCCGAGTGGCCGCCGAATTCCTAGATCCCGAACATCCCGGAGAACTTCGTCGGGAGCAAATTCATGTTGCATGGCGTCGCTCAAAGTTTGGACGCAAGATGGCCTCAACGTCCGTTCGATAGAACGGCATGACGTTTGAACCGTCTCTGTTCAGTCGTCTCCTACGCCTTTATCTTGAAGCAAGGAGTGTTGACACCGAAGTGAGTTAATCTGCGTTCCCTGAAATCACGTAATCGCCAATATCAGCAAGCAGCAGTGCCTCATTTCGGTCGCGAACAACTCTGGTGCCTCTGGTTGGCATCGATATCCGCATCGGGAGTGTGGTCAGGAATGCGTCCTTCGCCCGCATCGTTGTCATGACTTGGGGGGAGCGTGGTGCTCGACACGCCCTTGGCGGCAGTCAGCCCCGATGAGCCCTTCGCCGTCACCGAACCAGCAGCGCACGCCGAAGGGTTGCCGCCGCTAGAACAACCAGCCAATGACATCGAGACAATGAGCAGCGTCGCGACGACGGCGCCCACCGATCGGTACCGGCACTTATTGGTGTGCACTGCCATAACTTCCCTCGCACACAGTCGGCCCTGAAACCTCTCGCGCTTCCTCACTCGTTCCGATTCCAGTGTAGTTCTGGCCCTCGAAACAATGACCTTCTGGCTCTGCCAGTGACGACCGGTGCGGCAAGTTACGCCTACGGCGAATGCGGCGTGATGAGTCATCAATGACTAGTCCGACCACCACGTGCAATCAACTTCAACAATCGTTAGGCCACTTCTCGATCCGCCAGCCGGAGATTGTGGGATTCCCCATCGACGGGAACCCGCACCCGACACAGCGACCGATCGGGTCCAGATTCTGCCCAAGAGGTCCACGACGTATGGTGAGCGCACCCACCGAGATCGCTGAAGGGCGTGTTCTCTAGGCTCCAGGAACCTTGACTATGTTCCATCTACGGCCACCGTCGTCCGTGCGCAGCAGCAACGAGCTCGTGAGGTTCTCGGTCAGCCAACCATCGTTTGGCGTAGTGAACTCCACGAGCCCGCCCGGTGGTGCGCCCTTCGCGTAGGAATCAGACCGCAGCACCGTGTTGCTGGTCACGGTGAACCAAGAAGTGCCACCGTTGTTGGTCGCCAGGATCTCCTTGCCGTAGGTGAGGCGCCACTGAGAAGGCGAGATGACGTCCACCGCCCACTGCCTCGGCTTGCCGGGCGGGTAGACGGGATGGAAGGACTGGCCACCGTTGCTGGTCACGAACACCGCCGAGTAGCTGCCCCCACCGTAGGGAACCGCCCCCTTCGAACCGACGAACACCGGTGGCCCGGTGAACCCGCCACCACCCAACGGGACCTTCGGTTGCGTCACGTCTCGTTCGGCCCAGCTCACACCGCCGTCGGTCGTCTCGTAGATGAAGGCGCCGGTGCCGCCGGTGCACCAGAAGAGCACGAAGCCCTTGGTCGCGCTCTCGAAGTGGATGCTCTTGTCACAGGCGAAGGGAATCGAGCCGGGTGTCTTCGAGGTCGTCGAGGGACTGCTCTGGAAGATCTTGCGCCAACTCACACCACCGTCAGACGTCCGGTAGATCCCAATTGGCATCGACCCTCCTGCGCCCACCGCGTCCGTGCACGTTCCGTCCTGCAGCGTGACGAACTGCAGCGTGCAACCCGACTGCGGCAGTGCACTGACCCCGGTACCGACGCCGACCTTCGACCAGTGGCGACCGGCGTCGCTCGTCGTCTCGATGACCTGGGGACCCTTTTCGATACCTCCATAGACGAGCCAGGCGCGCGTCGGCGAGAGGGCGAAGAAGCCGTTGATCCAGTGCGTGCCGCCGTCGACGCTCAGGCCGGGTGGAGTGACGTCGTTCCAGGTCCTGCCCGCGTTCGTCGTCAACTCGATGCCTTGTCCGCCACCGCTCAGCTTCACCTCGTTGGCGGTTGAGACCCAAAGCGTGCTCGGCCCGAAGGGAACGACCTGGAGCAGACTCTGCCCGCCGAGGACAGCGAGTGCCGTGAGGTTGGAAGATCCACCCAGCGAACCGCGTCTCGGGCTCGAGGCGTGGACGCGAAGGGGCGACGAGGGATGAGTGCCGCCACCGCGGCCTTGCCAGGCGGCCGCGGCCACGACGCGCACGAGAAGCGCCGCCGCCCCGAAGCGAAGACGACGATGAAGCCCGTTCCGATGAGCCTCTTTGATCAGGAGTTCCGTGAGGTCCGTCACCGCCGGACGGCTCGTCCGCCTGACTGGTGTCATCGTCATCTTCGCTCCTTGCCGGGCCGACATTGATGGTACTAATGTGAATAGTACTATGCAGATACCGAAAGTCAACAGGAACGAATCGACTTCCCTCCACGAACAGGTGGCCGCCGAAATCCGTCGGGCGATCGCCGAGGGAGAGGCCGCCCAGGGGGAACGACTACCTCCCGCCGTCGACCTCGCGGCCGTGCTGGGCGTGAACAAGAACACGGTGATCCGGGCTCTGCACATCCTTCGCGACGAGGGCGTGCTGGACTTCACCCGGGGACGCGGCGCGCGCGTCGTCGGCACTCCCGAGCGCAGCGCCCTCTTCATGAAGATGAACGAGCTCGTCGCCCTGGCCCGCGAGCAGGGGTACCGCCGGGACGAACTCGCCTCGATGATCCTGTCGGTGCGGTAGGCGAGCGGCAATGACATTGATCGAGAAGCGGCCGAAGCCGAGGGTGGATGACCCGATCGAGGTACTGATCCGCGAAGCACGTCAGCGCTCGCGTCGGCGGCGCGCCACGCTCAGCGCGTTGGCGACCGGCCTCGCCGTAGTAGTTCTGGTCGTCGTGGCCTCGGTGGTTTGGGGGCGCGCCAACAGTGGACCGAACGTAGCCAACAAGCCCGTCAGTTCAGCCGCGGCGGCCCTGCCCCCGTGTCGCGCCGCCCAACTCGCTGTCACCGACGTCGCCGGTAATGGCGCGGCTCTCACGTTCCCTTGGATCATCCACTACAAGAACATCAGTTCATCCTCGTGCGCCCTCACCGGCTACCCGACCGTCGTAGGGACTGACAAGTGGACGCGGAGGCTCTTCGCGGCCACCCACACACTGAACTCGTACACGGGGGGCTGGATGGGGTATCGGGCCAACGCACAGCCGAAGCCGGTGCCCACGGTCGCCCTTCGTGCTCGTACCGGCGTCGCATCCTCGATGATCGATGCACTGGTCAATGACAACTGGCGCGTGTGCCACGTGTTCACGTCGATCCGGGTGACGGTGCCTGGGAGCACGACGCCGTTCGTGCTGACGAGCTTGATTGAGGACTGCAAGTACTTCCAGGCGCATCCGATTGTTCCGGGCACGACGGGTCGGGCGTACTGATGGGGAGGCCCACGCAACAGGTCAGCGTTCAGAAGTTCGAACTGTCCAAGAAGATGGCCAATCAGAGCGTGAAGTGCCTCGCACTCCTCTTCGTCGTGACAATGGCGGGTGCCCTGGCGCCGTTGGGCTCGGCCGTCGCCTCGATGAATCCGACCGGCCCGGCCTGGCACGCGCGGATCGTTGTGAAGGGTCAGTTCGCGGACCTCATGAGCGCGGGCTCCAGCCTCTACGCCGTGAGCCTGGCCACGAAAGGTCCTGCGTCGAGCGGGACGCGCGTCGTGCGGGTAGATCCGACCTCGGGGAAGGTCGTGGCAACCTCCGTCGTTCTGCCTGGGATCACGGCGCCTCAGTTCGTGGACGGGGCGCTGTGGATCGCCGGACAGAGGTCGCACGGAACAGCTTCGAGCCAAAGCGCATTCGTGGTGAGCAAGCTGTCGGCGTCCACGCTCCGGCGAGTCCGGGTCATCCAGACGCCGCTCGGCCCCTTCGGAGAGCCGATTCTGGCGGGAGGCCCGGGAGGACTGTTGTGGGTGGGGGTTGAAGGGGGAACCAGTTCGTGTGACCTGCGCCGGGTCAATCCCGCGACGGGGGGATCCAACACCTTGGCTGTCGTTCGCGTGTCCGCGAATCCCTGCGCGGGCATGACCCTCGACACAACCGGGCGGTACCTCTACGCGGCGACGTCGGCGGGCGGCTCCGACGAGATCTTCAAGCTCAATGCACGCACCGGAGCGATGATCGGTCACGGGTTCTTTACAGCTCCCGCCATTCTCTTCTCGATGGTCGCAGTCGAGTCCCGGCTCTGGGTCGCCGGCGGGTACCCCGGTACGGACGGTTCGCTCACGTATCTATCCACGTCGCCGCTGAAGGTTCTCGCGCATTCCAACGTCGGTGAGCAATCCGCAGGAACGCTGCCCACCTTCGGGCAGTTTCCCGTCGTCGATTACTCGGACGGTCGTGTTTGGGTAGGAAGCGATGCGAACCTGGCGTGCTTCGCGCCGACGAGCCCTCGCGTTCTCGCCCAAGTTGGGCAGGGGCCTCCGCCGCCGATTGTGACGGACTCCTTGGTCGTCGTCGGCGGTCACCTGTGGGCGAACGCGGACTTCGGTCCGCCGACGGGCCTGGTGCGACTCGCACCACCACCGACGTGCCTCCCGTGAACACGTCTCCGACCGGGACTCCCCAGGAGTGTCTGAAGTCCAGATCACGTGGAACCTTGGCGTCGAGACTTCTTGACGTCAGGATGTCGCGCCACCTTAGAGTTCTTGTGTCAATCCTTCTGGTGCTCCTCGTCCTACTCGGAGTTCAGTCGGCTTGGGTTCAAGCCTCCCACGCCGCCGCGCTCGGCCGCTCAACTCGGCACAGCATGCGGGTCTTGACGTGGCGCACGCCGCAGACGGTGGCCGTCGCCGTCCCGGCGGCAAGCTTCCCGGTGTCTGTCTATCCCTACAGCGACCGCGCGGCGAACGGAGTCTCCGAACCCGGGTGTCCCGCACCAACCGGCCTCTCGCCTTCAAAGGACACATTGACCCGTGACGCCGCGGCTCGTCAGATCGATGCGTTATCGGAATCCAAATACTCCGCGTTAAGCGTGACCGACACGACCATGTGGCCGAACGTGATCCTTCATCAGGTGGGCGCCGTAGGAACGGTCAGTCCTTCTCGTCTGATCGTTCAGCGCGAAGCGGCCTCGGACGTGAGCGTGACGAAGAAGTGTGGGAGCTTCATCACGAGCGCGACGTGGGTTGTCGAAGCGTGTCCCGCCCTAAAGGGCACCACTGGAACTTCCTCTTGCACTAGAGATCCGGCGCTCGTTGGCTACTTCTACTTCGTGAAGCGGAGCGGCCACTGGCTGATCACTTTCGTATACGGGTAGAGGGGGTGGTTTCAAGCCGCCGGTGAAAGGTTGCAGACTTCTGCCACATTGGGCCTCCAACATGATCGCGGTTACCTACAACAGATTGAGGAATTAGGGCTTGATCAGCGTCCACCGGTTACCACCGTCTTCGGTCCTCCACATCAGGTTGGGCAACCCTCCGCCACGGCCTTGGCTGAGCGCGACTCCCTGACGCGCGTTCGTGAACGACAGCGACCACCAGAAGAGCCCAGCCGGCAGCGACCCGGCGAACTGGGGCGTCGAGGACTCGCTGGTGACTCGGTAGAGATTCGGCGTGTGCCATTCGTTGATGAGGTAGGCGACCGAACTCGTCACCGGATCGAAAGTGCCAAAGCCGAACTGACCCAGAAGACCGCCAGACTCCTCCTCCCACCGGCTCCCGCCATCGGACGAGTACACGATGTCGCCTTGCTGGTTGCCCTGGTCGCACGTTGCCCACAGGACCTGTGTTGACACTGGCAGGAGCCAGCAGTTGTTGACACTGGAAAGGTCGGGCTGGACTCGAACGGTCCAACTCCGGCCCTCGTTGTCCGATGTGGCCAGGAACGGTGAGTAGGGAGTGGATGTCTGGTCCTGGGTCGTCAGCCACACTGTGCGGCCGTAGGCCGCGACGGCGATGCTCCCGAGCCAGTACTTCTTGAGCGACCGAGGTAACGAAAGGTCCGACCATTTGGCGGCGGAAGTCGGCGAGCGATTGAGTCGGGCATTGGTGCACTTGGTGGGCTTCGCCCTGCACTGAACGGTCGTTGCGTAGAACAGGTTGCTCGCTGCAGTCAGGTCAAGTATCTGAGTGTGCGGGGCGATCTCAACACTGCGCCACGACCTGCCTCCGTTGACGGTTGCGAAGAGCGCAGACGTCCTCCACGTCCGACCGGTACTCGCGTACTCCACGGCGTATCCGTCAGAGGGATTGGCGAAGACCACTTGGCTGATGGGGGGCTCATTCGCCCCCTGTACTTGGGTGACCGGCGGCACGGTGACGCTGCGAAAAGACTGACCACCGTTGTCCGAGCGTTCAAGTCGAATGCAGTCCCTGAGGGTGCAGGATTGCGATTCCCACAGCACGTAAAGTACGTTCGAGTTGCCGCCTCGAGTGACGATGGCGGGTGACCATTCATTCAACGTCGCGCTACCAGAGACCGAGGCTTGGTTGACACCGATGAGGGTGCCCATCACCATGATCCACGTACGAAGCCCCGCGAGGATGGCCAACATGCGCCTGGGACGTACTCCATCTCGAAGCATGGACTGCAACTATAGGTTTCGATGGTGGAGGTCAGTGAGGCCAGCGGGCGGGGTCGATTCGATCTTTGAGAGCGCGTCGACGAGGTGCTCTGGCAGTCAAATCCCTGGAGCCGCTCTGGGGCTAAGAAGTCTCTCGCCTGGTTCCATCTAGGGTCAGACGGCTAATCGCGTCTCTCAAGACAACCCATGATGGGAGACATCCGGTCTTTCGTCAACTCAGTCCACTCACCGCCAGTGCGGGGTGGCAGACTTGTTTCGTCAGGCCGCCGAAGTGAACCCGCGTCCCGCACGGCCGCCGCTTGGTGTGGGAGATTGCAGAAGGCGAGCCGCAAGATCACGGACAGCTTGAGTCGCGGCGGCCAGGGAAGTTGGAGATGCTCGCCGTCGAACCCTTCACTTCGCCGTTGGCACTTGCCCTCATCAAGGGTCCCTCGTGACAAGCAAATTGATTCCGCGCGTCCGATTCGACAACATGCGGGACCGTACGGCCTCAGTACCTTCAGGCTTCGAGGGCGAACTCCGCGCGAACACGTTCGATGAGGTGACGAGCGTCATGCGCCGGGCTGAGGCGGCTTCGCGTCGAGGACTCTGGGCCGCCGGCTACCTCTCCCGCGAGTACGAGCCGGCCTTTGACGGGGGCCTTGTCTTGCGCGAACGCGATCCCCAATGGTGCTCACAGCTTCCGCTGGCCTGGTTCGGACTCTTCCGAGACTGCGTCACGACGCCGCTGCGGCCCGCGCGAGTCGGTTCGTCGATGGACTGGTTCAGAAGTACATCGACTCAGCAGCATTAGGCTCTCGTGGTGGACTTCATAGATTCATCGCGGATTCGGTGCAAGGCAGTCGCGGACCTCGTGATGACATCCGAGGAGGCGGCCCGGTTCATCGCGCCGGGCGACCACGTCGGCATGAGCGGGTTCACCGGGGCCGGCTACCCGAAGTCGGTGCCGGCCGCACTGGTCACCCGCGTCACCCAGGCGGCCGAGCGGGGCGACCACTTCGCCGTGAGCGTCTGGACCGGAGCCTCCACCGCACCCGAGCTCGACGGCGCGCTCGCGGCCGTCGACGGGATCGACCTGCGAATGCCCTATCAGTCCGACCCGGTCACTCGCGCCAAGATCAACGCCGGGCTGATGGACTACCTGGACCTGCATCTTTCGCACGTCGCGCAGATGGTGTGGGAGGGCTTCTTCGGCCACCTCGACGTCGCCGTCATCGAGGTCGCCGGGGTCACCGCCGACGGCCACCTGATCCCCTCCTCCTCGGTGGGCAACAACAAGACGTGGATCGACATGGCCGACCGGGTGATCCTGGAGGTCAATTCGTGGCAGCCCCCCGAACTCGAAGGCATGCACGACGTCTACTACGGCACCGCGCTGCCGCCGAACCGCAAGCCGATCCAGATCCTCCGGCCCGGCGACCGGATCGGCGTCCCCTACCTGCAGTGCCCGCGCGAGAAGATCGTCGCCGTCGTCGAGACGAACGCCCCGGACCGCAACACGGCCTTCAAACCCGTCGACGAGACGTCGAGGCTCATCGCCGGTAATGTCTTGGAGTTCCTCAGCCACGAGGTGCGCCAGGGACGCCTTCCGGCGACGCTCCTGCCGCTGCAGTCGGGCGTGGGCAACATCGCCAACGCCGTGCTCAGCGAGCTCGACGACGGACCGTTCCGGCCGATCACGGCGTACACCGAGGTCATCCAGGACGGCATGCTGGAACTGCTGCGCTCGGGCACGATGAGCATGGCCTCGGCGACGGCCTTCTCGCTGAGCGAAGCCGGCCACGCCGGCCTGCGCGCCAACATCGCCGACTACCGAGACCGGATCATCCTGCGCCCCCAGGAGATCAGCAACCATCCCGAGGTGATACGCCGGCTCGGCTGCCTGGCGATGAACGGCGCCATCGAGGCCGACATCTACGGCAACATCAACTCCACGCACATCATGGGCTCGGGCATCCAGAACGGCATCGGCGGGTCGGGCGACTTCGCCCGCAACGCCTACATCGCGATGTTCCTGACCCCGTCGACCGCCCGCCAGGGGGCGATCTCGTGCATCGTGCCGATGGCCAGCCACGTCGACCACACCGAGCACGACGTGCACGTCATCATCACCGAACAGGGCGTCGCTGACCTGCGCGGCCTGGCTCCCCGGCGTCGCGCCCAGAAGATCATCGACCACTGCGCCCACCCCGACTACCGCCCGGCGCTGCAGGACTACTTCGATCGGGCGATGGCGAGCGGGTCCGCCCGCCACACCCCGCACCTGCTGGGCGAGGCACTGTCGTGGCACAGCCGCTATCAGCAGATGGGAACGATGCGCCGCGACTAACCGTGCAGATCGAGCGCGAGGTCGAGCGCGGGGCTCGAATGGGTGAGGGCCCCCACCGCGATGTAGTCGACGCCCGTCTCGGCGACCGCTCGCGCGTTGGCCAGGGTCATCCCGCCGCTCGCCTCGAGGCGGATCCCGCCCATCGAGCGCGCGACCGCCACCGCACTCCTCAGCTGGTCGAGGTCCATGTTGTCGAGCAGTATGAGCTGGCTGCCCATCGCCACCGCCTCACGCACCTGGTCGAGCGTGTCGCACTCCACCTCGAGCTCCAGACCGGGCGCCAGGGCGCGCACCGCCTCGAGCGCCGCGCCGATTCCGCCCGTCGCCACGACGTGGTTGTCCTTGATCAGGGCGGCGTCGCCCAGGCCCATCCGGTGGTTCTGGCCCCCGCCGCAGCGCACCGCGTACTTCTCCAGCTGGCGAAGCCCAGGAATCGTCTTGCGGGTGTCGCGCACCACGCAGCCGGTTCCCTCCAGGGCGCGCACCCACTCGCTGGTCGCGGTTGCGATCCCCGACAGGTGCGTCATGAAGTTGAGCAGGGTGCGTTCGGCGAGCAGCAGGGGACGCAACGGCCCGGCGATGCGCAGCGCCTCCGTGCCCGGCTCCACGAGGTCGCCGTCGCGAGCGAGCACGCCGACCCCGTCCGCGCTGATTCCCACCATCTCGAGAATCGCCAGGGCGACCGGCACGCCGCAGAGCACGCCGCGAGCGCGCGCGACCACGTCGGCGAGCGCGACGGCGTCGGCGTCCACCGTGGCCACGCTCGTCACGTCCGGTCCGTAGCGCAGGTCCTCGTCGAGCGCGACGCTGACGAGCCTCTCGAGTTCCGCCGGATCGATGCCGGCCCGGGCGAGTTCTCCCTCCACCAGCGCGGAGAAGCTCACACCAGCGCCCCGACCCTGGCGACGACCTCTCCGTCGGCGACTCGCAGCTCGATGCGCTGAGCCCACTGCGGGCTCGTCTCGGGGAAGTCGCTGCGCCGGTGACAGCCGCGGCTTTCGGTGCGCAGCCACGCCGCGCCGGCCACCAGGGCCGAGACGGCGTGCAGATTGGTCGCCTCGAGCGTCTCGAGGTCCAGCGGGCCGGTCGGGGCGTCGGACGCCTCCTCGAGGCGTCCGAGTAGGTGCTCCAGGCCCTCCTGGTTCCTCAGCACTCCGGCGTTGAGCGACATCTCGGCAGCGAGCCCGTCGCGCTCGCGCGGCTCGACACCGGCGCCGGCGGGCGCCGGGATCGCGTGCCCGGTTCCGGCCGGGCCAGCTCCGCCCGCTTCGGTGGACTCGAAGAGCTGTCCCATCCGCCGTCCCATGATCAAGGCCTCGGTGAGGGAGTTCGAGGCGAGCCGGTTGGCGCCGTGGACCCCGGTGGAGGCGACTTCACCGATGGCGTAGAGCCCGCGAACCGTGGTGCGACCGTCCATGTCCGCCCACACCCCTCCGCAGGCGTAGTGCGCCCCGGGGGCCACCGGGATCGGCTCGGTCGCCGGGTCGATACCGAGCGACCGGCAGATCGACGTCACCGTCGGGAAGTCATGCTCGAGGCGCGAGGCGCCGAGCGCCCTCACGTCGAGCCACAGGTTCGTCGAGGGTCCGTCCCCCAGGACCATGGCTCGCTGCATGGTCGCCGCCACGACGTCGCGCGGAGCCAGATCGGCCAGCGGGTGCTGTCCCGCCATCACGGAGTTGCCGTGCGCGTCGATGATCACGCCGCCGGCGCCGCGCAGCGCCTCGGTCACCAGCGGGCACTGGCCCCGCCGGCCACTCTGGAAGAGCACCGTCGGATGGAACTGCACGAATTCGACGTCCGTGAGCTTGGCTCCCGCCCGGACCGCCAGCGCGAGGCCGTCACCCGTCACCTCGACGGGGTTGCTCGTGGTCGCGTAGGCCTGGCCGAAGCCGCCCGAGGCGAGCACGACCGTGGCGGCACGGATCATCCCGACGTGCAGGACCTTCTCGGGTGCCTGTCCGACCCGGCCGGCGAGCAGTCCGACCACCCGCCCGTCGTCGCCGAGCAGGGCGTCGATCGCGACGGTCTCCTCGAGCATCTCGATGTTCGCGTCGACCACCGCGCGCAGCAGCGTCCGGTGGACCTCGGCCCCCGAGGCGTCACCGCCGGCGTGGACGATGCGCCGGTGCGAGTGGCCTCCTTCGAGACCCAACCTGCCCTCGTCGAAGCGGGCTCCAAGCTGCGCCAGCGCGCCGATGGCCCCCGGTGCCGCGCTGACCAGCGCGCTCACGGCTGACTCCTGGCCGAGCCCCGCGCCGGCCACGAGGGTGTCGGCGACGTGAAGGTCAAAGGAATCCTCGCGGTCCATCACCGCGGCCAGGCCTCCCTGGGCGAGCGGCGTCGATCCGCCGCCGGGCCCGCCCTTGCACAAGATGATCACTCGCCGGCCCCACGCATTGGCCGTCAGCGCCGCGCTGAGTCCGGCGGCCCCGGTGCCGACAATGACGACGTCGGCCTCCCTGGTCCACCTGACGTCGGACTTCGGCAGATAACGCAGTCGCGACGGGTTCACTCGCCCACCATCGAAGGTGTGCCGACGCTGATCATCGCTTCAACCGAACGGCGGGCGCGGGCGGCGATCTCGGGGTCGACCACGACCTCGCTCACGCCGTCTCGCAGGCAGCGAAGAAGGATCTCCGGCGTGGTCATCTTCATGTAGACGCACTCGGCCTTGGGGTTCACCGCAGTCCAGCGGACCTTGGGATTGGCGCCGCGCAACTGATGGAGTATGCCGGTCTCCGTCGCGACCAGCACCGTGCGTGAGGTGGTCGTCCTGGCCGCCTCGAGCATCGCTCCGGTGGAGAACACGTGGGTCCTTTCCGCCGGCAGGTCGCCCGTTCCCGCCATCCAGAGGGCCGCGGTCGTGCAGCCGCACTCGGGGTGAATGTAGAGCTCCGCGTCGGGCTCCTCCATCACCTTGGCCCGCAGGTCCTGCGGGCTGATCCCCGCGTGGACGTGGCACTCGCCCATCCATATGTGCATGTTCTCGCGTCCGGTGGCCCGCTGGACGTGCGCGCCGAGGAACTGGTCGGGCAGGAAGAGCACCTCCTGGTCGGGGTCGATCGCCGCAACGATGTCGACCGCGTTCGCCGAGGTGCAGCAGATATCGGTCTCGGCCTTGACCTCGGCGCTGGTGTTCACGTACGAGACGACGACCGCCCCGGGGTGCTCCGATTTCCACGCCCTCAGCTGGTCCGCGTTGATGCTGTCCGAGAGCGAGCAGCCGGCCCGCGGCTCGGGGATGAGCACCGTTCGGTCGGGCGCGAGGATCTTGGCCGTCTCGGCCATGAAGTAGACCCCGGCGAACACGATCGTCGAGGCGCCGCTCTCGGCCGCGATGCGAGAGAGGGCCAGCGAGTCCCCGACGTGGTGCGCCACGTCCTGTATTTCGGGGCGCTGGTAGTTGTGGGCGAGGATGAGCGCGTCGCGCTCGGCGGCGAGGCGCCTCACTTCGGCGGCCCACTCGTCGTGACTCATCGGCTTCGCGCGGCCTGTCGTCGTGGTCATCGGGTCTCCTGACCGCTGCGCTGCTTCGAGAGACCAACGCTCTGCTTCAGCCCCGCAACGTCCTTAGGTTTTCGACTTAGAGTCGAAAACTCCTAGTACAGGGTATCATGGAGAGGTGGGAATTGGCCAGGAATCGCCAGGAACCGGAGGATTGTCGCTAAACGACGTGGTCGGGCGCGGTCACCCCGGGGGCCGTTTCCGCCACGAGGTGCTCGCCGTCGTCTTCCAGGTGAGAGACGCCCGGCTGCACGTGCTGCTCTGGCAGCGGGCGCAGGTCCCGTTCGCCGGCGCGTGGGCGCTGCCCGGAGGTCCGCTCGAGGCCAGCGAACGCCTCGGCGCCTCGCTGGGCCGACATCTCGCGACCAAGGTGGACCTCACCAACGTGGCGTACCTCGAGCAGCTCGAGACCCGAAGCGACGTCGAGCGCGATCCCCGCGAGCGCGTGATCGCGACCGCCTACCTCGTGCTGGTGTCGACCGACCACAACCCCGAAGTGCCCTCGGACACTCGGTGGCACTGCGTGGACGACATGCCGACGACCGCGTTCGACCACGCCTCGATCGTGGAGTCGGGGCGCGAGCGGCTGAGGGCGAAGCTCACCTACACGAACGCGGGCTTCGCCATGGCCCCCGAGACCTTCACCATCGCCCAGCTGAAGGGCATCTACGCGGCGTGCATTGGCCATCCAATCTCGGCCACGAACCTCCAGCGGGTGCTCATCCGCCGCAACGTCATCGAGCCGACCAGCTCCACCATCCAGTCAACCCCGGCCGGCGGTCGGCCCGCCACGCTCTACCACTTCACCGAGCGGGTCTTGCTCGTCACGAACCCCTTCGCGGTCTTCAAGCCGCCCGCCGCCACGTAGTGCCTCGGGAACGCAGGCTGGCCCAGCCCGAGGTCAGTCGCCGAGCCCGCCGGCGAGGCGGCGAGCGTCGGTCAGCGGGACGCGCCACATGGACTTGAGCTTCTCGATCGACTCGCCCAACCAGTCGATCGCGGCCGTGATCGACTCCGACGAGCCCTCAAGCGCGCAGGTTCCTTCGGGCCGAATCCGTCGCGCGGAGAGGTACGCGACCGCCCCGACCTGATCGTGCAGATGGCCGAGGATCTCCTGGACCTCCTCCAGCGAGCTCGCCACGTTGGCCGCGTCCTTTCCGAGGTACGCGCCGGCGACCTCGGCGCTGTAGCGGCCGTGCTTGGCCATGATCCGCACCTGATGCAGCTGCAGGTTCGTGGGCGCGGGGCCGAACTTGTCGGCCGCCTTGAAGAGGGTCTTCAGCGTGTCCTCGAGCTCGGGACCGAAGACGACGCTCGCGCGCCTCGAGGCGTTCTTGCGAAGCGGCGGGTCCAGCACCGCGTCGCACAGCGAGGAGATGAGGCGGCGGTACCTCTTGGACTTCAACATCGCCCGGACGCGGATCTTCTCCCTCTGGCGTCGCTGGTCGATCCTCTTCAGCACCGAACGGTCCAGGGAGAGCGGGAGCTCGTCGCTGAGTGACTGGAGCAGGTCGTAGAGCACGTCGAGGTCGCGCTGGCGCCCGAGGATCCCGCCCAGCCAGCTCAACTCCCTACGCAGGCGCCGGAGGGAACGCTTCTTCAGGACCGGGGCGAAGATCTTGAGCTCGCTGCGGAGCCGACGCGTGCACACCCGCAGCTGGTGGACCCCTTCGGGATCGTCACCCTGGCGCGCGACGGGATCGAACTTCAAGATCCCGGCCGCCTCACGTCCGAGCACCGACCGGACGATCTGCTCGCAACTCGACTTGGACCGCTTCTTGTGCGCCGAACCTTTAGGCATATGACCATCTTGGCCCACTTTTCGATCGAGCGGGCGGAATGATCCGGCCAAACATCATCGGAGCCACGCGAGGAGTGCGTCGCGGGCCCGCCCGGCCGATGGACCGGCGCGATCAGGGGCGGATGCGGGCCCGGATGGCGGCGATCCACTCCGACGCCGACCGGCGGGCTTCGGCGACCTCCTGGCGGCGGTCGTCCGAACCCGCCCCGGTCACGGGGTAGGAGCCGAGGAACTTGACCCGCGACAGGTGGGCCTGGAGGTCGCAGAGGCAGTCCGCCACCACGTCGTCGGCCACGTGACCCTCGAACTCGATGACGAAGCAGTAGTTCCCGAGCCCGCGCTTCGTCGGGCGGCTCTCGAGCTTGGTCAGGTTGATGTCGCGCGCCGCGAATCGACCCAGGATCGCGTACAGCGACCCGGGGCGATCGGCGTCCTGGAAGCAGACGATCGTCGTGCGGTCGTGGCCGGTCGGCGAGGTGATCTCGTCGCGGCCCACCAGCACGAAGCGCGTCACGTTGCCCGGGTGGTCCTCGATGTCGCTCGCGATCGCCGCGAGCCCGAAGAGCTCACCGGCCATCTTCGAGCCGACGGCCGCCCAGGGCTCGTTCGAACCGGCGACCTCGCGCGCGGCCTGGGAGGTCGACGCCGTCTGCTCGCTCGTGGCGCCGAGCGTCGCGAGGAAGTTTCGGCACTGGGCCAGCGCGTGCACGTAGCTCAGCACCTTGGTGACCTCGCCCAGCGCCACGCCGGTGCGGGCCAGGAGGTAGAGGTGGATCGGTATGACGACCTCTCGCTCGATGACCAGGTCGTGATCGAAGACCAGGCCGTCGATGGTCGCCGAGACGGTCCCTTCGATCGCGTTCTCCAGCGGCACCAGCCCCTGGTCCATGGTTCCGTCCGCGACGCTGGCCAGCAGGTCGGCGAACGAACCGAAGGCGACGGCCTCCACGTCCTCGAGGGTGGCGACGGCCTCGTGGGAGAACGAGCCTTCCGGACCGAGGTAGCCAACCCGAGTTAGTGCCATCAAGGGATGCTACTTCGAGCGCTGCGGGCCATTGGCGGGAGGGTTCTTCGCCGCGCCCGCCAAGTGCGTACGATGGCTAGGGACTGAATTGGAAGGTTTTGTATGGGAAATCAAATGTTTGAGTACAACGCGCAGCTCGGCGACGCCGTCTTCGACTACTGCCGCGATCGGCTCTCTCATCCTGTGCCGCTGGACTTCGGCAGCCTGGTGGCGGTGCCCGAAAAGGACCTCGAAGGCCTGATCAGCCCCGAGGGGAAGGATCCGGAACTGATACTGAAGTTCTTCAAGGAGAAGCTCGCGCCATCGGTCGTCTCGATCGACTCGCCGGGCTTCCTCGCCTTCATCCCCAACGCCCCCACCAAGAACTCGCTGCTCTTCGACATGGTCGTGGCCTGTTCGGGGCTCAACGGCACCAGCTGGCTCGAGTCGGCCGGCGTCGTCGAGGCCGAGAACCAGGCGCTCGCGTTCTTGGCCCAGCGCGCGGGGATGCCCGCGGGCTCGGGTGGAGCCTTCGTCTCGGGCGGCTCCATGGGCAACCTCGCGAGCCTCACCGTCGGACGCGACGTCGGACGGGCCAACCGACCCGACGTCCCGGCGCACCTGTTGCGCTTCGCCATCTCCGCCGACGCCCACTCGAGCATCGGCAAGGCCCTGCACGTGCTCGGCATCAACGCGCTGCTGGTCGAGACCGACGACCACCGCTTCACCCGGGCCAACCTGGAAAAGGCCCTCGCCAACGACGACAATCCCGAGAGTGTGATCGGCGTGGTCGCCACGTCGGGGACCACCAACGCCGGCATCATCGACGACATCGAGGGGCTCGGCAGCTTCGCGCGCGAGCACGGCCTCTGGTACCACGTCGACGGCGCCTACGGGGGCGCCGCGATCTTCTCGGCCACGCACGGCGATCTCCTCGCCGGGCTTCGCCACGCCGACAGCTTCGTCGTGGACCCCCACAAGTGGCTCTTCGCGCCCCTGGACTGCGCCGCCCTGATCTACCGCAACCCCACGGTCGCGCGAAAGATCCTGGCCCAGGAGGCGAGCTACCTCGACATCCTGCACACCGGCGACGACGAGAACTACGAGTGGAACCCCTCGGACTTCGCCATCCACCTCTCTCGCCGGGCCCGAGGCCTGCCGTTCTGGTTCTCGCTCGTCACCAACGGCGTCGACGCCTACGAGACGGCCATCCAGGTCGCGATCGACCTGGCCGAGCGCACGGCCGTGATGATCGGCGGGATGGACCACGTCGAGCTGGTGCGCCCGGTCGGGCTCACGGTGGTGCTCTTTCGGCGCAAGGGTTGGAACGAGGAGCGCTACACCCTCTGGAGCCGCCAGCTGCTGGCCGACCAGATTGCCTTCGTCACTCCCACCAAGTGGGAAGGCGAGACCGTCGCCCGCCTCGCCTTCCTGCACCCCGACACCACCGACGAGCTCGTCCGCCAGATACTCGAGTCGATGCGCGACTAACGCCCCTTCAGGAGCGGATCCAAGGGGTTGCGGGTCGCCTCGCCGCGCAGCGACTTGGCGCGCCAGGCGACGCCGCCGAGCGCCTCGAGGACCACGCGGTTGGCGAGGTAGGCCGTGATCTCGGCGTGGTCGTAGGGCGGCGACACCTCCACCACGTCGATGCCGCCGAGCGGCGTTCCCATGGCGATGCGGCGAACCGCGTCGAGCAGCTGCCGGCTCGAGAGGCCACCCGGTTCGGGCGTGCCGGTGCCCGGCGCCGAGCCGGGGTCCACCACGTCGACGTCGACCGAGAGGAACACCGCGTCGCAGTCGTCCACGGCGGTGGCGAGCGCCTCGTCGAGCACCGCGTCGAGACCACGCGAGACGATCTCGCTCATCTCGAAGGACCTCATGCCCTGGCCGGCCATCCAGTCCAGCGTCTCGGGCTCGGGCCAGTAGCCGCGCAGGCCGATCTGCAGGAACCGGTCGCCCCGGCAGGCGCCCGACTCGATCAGGCGGCGCATGGGGGTGCCGTGACCGTAGAGCGAGCCCATCTGGGTGTTGCCGGTGTCGGCGTGGGCGTCGAAGTGGATCACCGACACCCGGCCCCATCCCACGTGGCGGGCGAGTCCGGTGACGTCAGGCAGGGCGATGGTGTGGTCGCCGCCCAGGATGACCGGAATGACGCCCGCCGCGGCGACCGCCGTGACGCGCGCCTCGAGCGCCGCCAGCGACCGCTCGGTGTCGCCCGAGGGCATCTCCACGTCGCCCAGGTCCACCACGCCCAGCTCCACGAGGGGGTCCACGCCGAGCGCGAGGCTCGGGCGCATGCCGTCGTGGGGGAGGTAGTCGGTGGTGCGGATGGCCTGCGGTCCGAACCGGCAGCCCGATCGATGCGACGTGCCCCCGTCGAAGGGCGCGCCGATGATCACTGCCGCCGCGCCCGCCCACTGCGGGCGGTCGTCGGGGTCCGCCGCCGGCACGCCGAGGAAGGTGGCGTCGGGGCCGTAAAGATTGCCTATGCGCATCGCGCTCCTCTGAGATGGGGACGTCCCATTATCGCCCGTGCGGGCCGGACGCGCGAACCAGAGCGGGCCGCGGCGGCGAATCTACGGCGGCGTCGCGCGGAACGAACCTTGGCCGCGATGACGGGCCCAACGCGCACCGCGCCGCCGCCACCTACGCTGGAGCAATGGACAAAGTTCGCTCAATATCGGTCTCACGGGTCATCAACGCGTCGCCGGCGGTCATCTTCGATCTCCTGGCCGATCCGAGCCAGCACCCCCGCCTCGACGGTTCGAGCACGGTGCGCAGGGTCCGCCACGCCCCCGAACGCCTGTTCCTGGGCGCCACGTTCTCCATGGACATGAAGGCCGGCTTGCACTACTTCACCCGCAACAAGGTCGTGGCGTTCGAGGAGTTCAAGTGCATTGCGTGGCATCACTTCGCCCAGTTCGTGTGGCGCTACGACCTCGAGGAGGTCCCGGGCGGCACCAAGGTGACCGAATCGTTCGACTACGACAGGCCGTGGGCCTTCGCCATCATCCTGCTGGGCTTCCCCGAGAAGAATCGCGTGTCGATGGAAAGGACGCTCGAGCGCCTCGAGGCCATCGTCACTTCGTGACCGCGACACCTGCCCCCACGTCGAGCAGCTCCACCCAGGTCTGACCCGGGGTGAGGGCGATCACCTTGCCCGAAGCGGTCTGGTAGGTGAGCGGATCGGTCTTCAGCGAACCTCGCGACCACGTGCCGTGGACTTCCTTGCCGTCGGTGAAGACGGCGGCCGTGCCCGAGCCCTGGAGGTTGGCGTACGACGCCATGGTCCCGAGGCCGTTGACGTAGTTCACCCACATGACGATCACGTTCTTGGGCGACTCGCGCGCGCCGGTGCCCGTGACGTCGGGCTGGCCGAAAAGGGTACGGTCCCACGACGTCGTCGCGCTGTCCCAGGTCCACGTCACCGGATAGATGCTCGGGAACCCGACCGTGAACTTCGCCACCGCCGCCCCGGCGGCCGCCTGGCTCGCTGGACGGTAGGCAAAGATCGGCTTCGGCGGTGTCGGCGTTCCCCCGAACGCGAACAAGCGCGCGACGATCCCGTACAGGTTGTAGGGCGCCTCCCGGTTGGGGTCGCGGAACATCGCGGCGCCGGCGCTGGACTCGTCGATCAGCTTCACGGGTGCGGTCTCGATGCTCGCCACCGCGTAGGCGGCGCCGCCGGAGTAGGCGAAGATCCCGCCGAAGGGCGAGACGACCTGGGTGTCGGTGGGTCGCACCGAGCGCACGGGACCGACCTTCGCGGGGGCCTGCGAGTTGAAGACCGCCGCGAGCCGGGTGATGCCGCCGTTGACGATCTCCTCGTAGACGACGTCGGCCTGGTTCACGCCGAACTGGGGCAGCGAATTGGGGTCGTTCTCGATCTTGACCGTGAGCGCGGGCCGCGTGAGCGCGGTGCCCGAGGGATCGGGCAGTCCCGTGAGTGGCGCGATCGGCGGCGTCTTGGGCGTCGTCGAGGTGGTCGTGGTGGTGGTGGCGGTGCCGCTCGGGGCCTTGGACTTGGGCCAAGCGACGACCGCCACGACGGCGGCGCCGAGCACGACGAGGGCGACAACGATAACGAGGACTCTACGCATGCAACCAAACTAGTAAGAACCGGCGCGCGGGCCGGACACCCCGACGTCAGGCCAGGATCTTGTAGATGGCCGTGTGGGGAAGCTGGGTCTCGGGGCTGAGGTGCTCGGAGCCCTCGACGGTGCGCCAGCCGGCGGTGAGGTAGAAGCCCAGCGCGGTGTCGCGGCCGTTGGCCCAGACCTGCTCGGCGCCCAGCGCCCGCAGCACCCGTTCGGCCGCCTCGAGCACCACCGATCCGTAGCCACGACCCTGGACGTCGAAGTCCGTGGCCATGTAGCGCAGCTGGTACGTGACGAGATGGGGGTTCATCGGCGGAACGCTCGGGTACCACGAGGAACTCACCACCAGTCGGGTGCCGAGGAATCCGCCGACGTGCACCGCGGTCTGCTCTTCGTCGCGGGGATCGGCCACCGAGCTATCGGGATTGTCGTCGCGCAGCACGCGCCGGCGTAGTTCGTGCAGTTCGCGCGGGTGCACTCGACGCACCTCCAGGGCCTGCGGCCGCTCGTCATTCAAGGTTCTTCACCATCTCGGTCAGGCGGACCGACGGGTCGCGGCTCATGGTGACGAAGCCGCCCGAGGCCGCGAAGCCAACCCTGTCGTAGAACGCCCTGGCGCGCCGGCTGCTGTCGCTGACGTGAAGGTGCAGCGACGACGCGCGCTCTCGACGGGCCCACTCCTCGACGGCGCCCACCAGCTGGGTCGCCACGCCGGTGCCTCGAGCACCGGGAGAGACGTAGAGTCCGTACAGCCATTTCGTGCCCGGGTACTGATCGTTCGTGCCACCCGAGACCATCCCCACGACGGCTCCCTCGCTGTGGGCCAGGTAGTAGTTCCCGCGCCGACACAGGGAGCGCCAGCGCTCGACGGGCCAGGTGACGGTCTCTCGGTACGTCGACCCGTACGCCTCGGGGGCGAGCGTCAGTGCCTCCAGTCGGATGGCGCGAAGCGCCAACGCGTCACGCAGGCCGCATTGACGCACCAGCGAGGTGGAGCTACTCGCCAAGGCTCATGCGCTGGGCGACGTTGCGTTCCCCGAGGGTTCCCTGCGCGAGATTGTCGCGGACGCTATCGTGATCGATCTCGGGCCGGTTCTGGGAGAGTTTGGCCTTTCCCTCGATCGAGACGACATCGATCTCGAGGCCGACGATAGCTTTGAGCTGCAGGTCGATGAAATGCGCCGGCGCATCATCAACGCGCCACTGGGGGTCCCGACCGGTCTCGAAGGACTCGGTCAGCGCGCGAACCTGGCTTCCCAGCCACTGCACGTCGTCGTGCACGTGGACCCGGCCGCGCAGCTCGCACGCCACGTAGTTCCACGTCGGCACCACGCCCGGGCTCTCGAACCGGCTGGGGTAGTTGCTCGGAGAGACGTACGCGCTCGCCGCGAGGAAGAGCCCGAGCACCTCGGCGCCGTCCTCGATCGAGCGCCACCACGGGTTCGCCTTGGCCACGTGCGCCAGCACCTTGGTCCGGTCCTCACCCACCAAGACCGGCACGAACACGCTCGCGAGGCCCTGCGCGGTGGTGATGACCAGCATCCCTGCGCCCGCATCACGGACGATCCTCCACGCGGCATCTTCTTGCACTGAGAACTTGGGCGGCACGTACACAGTCACATTGTCGCACGTCTTTCGACCGTCGAAGCGCTGGCTCCCGCGCCTGGCTAGCCCCCGCCAGCACCGCGTCGAGCTTCGCGAAGCCCTCCGCCCAGCCGGCCCCTGCTCCCACTGAAACCATGGCGTCGCGGTCCTCGCTCACGGGGTTCGTGGCGAGCACCTCTACCACGCCGGCGCCGTCCCTCCCTTCGAAGGAGACCCCGTACTTCCAGTCGAGCGCCGCGTTCGTCCATGCGTCAAAGACACGCTCCGCCTTCGCGGCGAATCGGCGGCGCAGCACGGTCTGGGGCTCCGCGTCGACCGGCCAGAATTCCACTGGCTCACTCGTCATCGGCACATCCTTCGTGCTGAGAAAGCACCGATATTACGTCGACTCGTGACGAGGGAGACGGGCTGAGTAGATCGAGTAGCCGTCAATCTGACGCACGACGACCGTGGCGATCACGGTCGCGGCGACCATCGGGATCGCCAGCGAGAAGCCGCTGTGGGTCAGCTCGAGCACGAGCACCAGCCCGGCCAGGGGCGCCTGCATTACGGCGCCGATCATGGCGGCGGCCCCGATCAGCGCGAAGGCACCGATGGGGGTTCCGTGCCACCAGTGCGTCCAGACCACGCCGAGGAAGGCCCCGAGCACCGCGCCGGTGCTGAGGAACGGGGTGAAGACGCCCCCGGACGCGCCGCTGCCCAGGGTGATCGCGGTGACCAGGGGCTTGAGGGCGAAGAGGGCGAAGAGCAGGCCAATGCCGCCGATCCCCAGGAACGCCTCGTGGGCCATGTCCTTGCCGTTGCCGAACAGCTGGGGATACCAGATGCCCGCGACGCCGACCATGACGAAGAGCAGGGGCATGGCCCACAGGATGGAGCTTCCCGACGCCCGGTGGTGCGAGGCCCAGCCAATGAAGCGAACGTAGAACACGCCGAGCAGCCCGATGAGCAGCCCCGCCGGCAGCGACCACACCATCAACGAGCCGCTGAAGTGGTAGCTCGGGATGTCGGCGTAGGTGGCGCCGCTGGGCAGGTAGATCCACGCCACCATCGTGGCGATGACCGAGCAGGCCAGAGCCGGCATCACCGTCGGCAGCGCGAAGCTCCCGCAGAGCACCTCGGCGGTGAAGATCGCTCCGCCCAGCGGGACGTTGTAGACCGCCGCCAGGCCCGCCCCTCCTCCGCAGGCCACCAGCAACCGGCGCTGGGGGACCGACAGCTTCATCCACCTTGACAGCACGCTCCCCGATGCGCCGCCCATGAGCTTGGGGGCGGCCTCGCGGCCGATCGAGGCGCCGAGTCCGATCACCACTTCAGAGATGATGGAGGTGAGGAAGCTGCGCCTGATCCCGAGCTCGCCGTTGCCGTTCCACACGGCGTCGTCGATCTCGGAGCGCTCGTGCTTGAGATAGCGGCGCACGAGGAACCAAGAAACGGCTCCGATCACCCCCGCTATGAGCAGCGAAAGGACGCGGTGCAGCCCCGACGTCGCCGCCACCGCGACCGCGTAGCTGCCCGATCGGTAGTTGAAGGCCAGCCGCTCGGCCCACGAGAGTATCCACATCAGCAGGTCCCCGAAGAGGCCCGTCGCGATGCCGGTAAGGACTATCGCCACCCAGAACGTGGGCGTGAGCGCGGCGTCGCCGTCGCTCGTGACGTTGGGCTGCTCCATGGCGCCGCGTCCCGAGGCGATGCGCCTCTTGATGTACGGCTGGGGGACTCGCTGACGCTCGCTCTCACCGCTCGGTTTGGGCACCATGGGCCTCTCTGGGATCAGATTCAGCACAATGGTAGCCCTGCGCCTTGGATGGTCTTCGCACGGCCGTGACTACACGATGAACGGGATCAGGGCCTTCACGCGCCGACGGTAGTCGACGTACTGATCGCCGAAATGCTCGGTCATCAGCTTCTCCTCGAGGCGCATCTTCGCCGCGAACACCACGAGCGCGAAACCCAACAGTGCGAAGCCGAACGCCTGGGCGTAGTAGAGCGCGGACCCGAGACCCATCAGGAGCAGTGCGCTGTAGATCGGGTGTCGGACGTAGCGGTACGGACCGCTCTGGATCAGTTCGTGGCCCTCCTTGAAGGTCACGTTGCCGCTCCAGTTCATGCCGATCGTGAGGCGCGCCCATACGCCGAACGCGGCTCCGCCGGCGACCATCAACAGCGCCAGGAGGCCGAGGGGCGTCGACCGCTCCCAGAGCGGACTTTGAGTCCCTGAACCCTGGAACCGGGGAAGGATCAGCACACCGGCGATCACCACCACCAACCACACCCGCAACCAACTTCGTTGGTGGCTCAGCGTCCGCTTGGTGCGAAAGGCCATCAAGACCCACACCAGTGCCATGGCGTACCAGATCCACCTGATCAAGACCCCGCAGAGATGCGCCACCGCCCCATTCTGACAGGACGATCACCAAATCGAAGCGGACGGTGCGTCCCCCTTCCAGTCCACGCAGGAGCAGTTCGCGCCGTGAGCGGTACCGTCGAGCATCACGCCGCACTCCTGGCAGAAGAGGTGGGCCCAGCAGACCGGGTCTCCGCCCATGTCCTCATCGTCGATCATTGGTGGCGACGGCGTGCGTGCGCCGGGGGCGTCTGAAGCGTCGGTGACGCGATTACCAGACCAGTCAACCTCGGAACCCTCGCCCACGTCGCCACCATACCTTGGGACTGCGAGGACGACGGTGCCATGCCGGGGGCCAGGCGGTCTCAGTCTTTCGGGAGAACGATCGCCGAGGCGTCGAGGTCCTTGACGTCGGCAACGCCGGTGAGTCCGAGGGTCACGAGCATCTCGTCGCGAATTATTCGCAGCAAGTGTTCGACGCCCGCCTCCCCGCGCGCCGCCACCGCGTACGCCCACGGCCGCCCGATCAGGCAGGCCCGTGCACCGAGCGCGAGGGCCTTGACGACGTCGAGGCCACTGCGTATGCCCCCGTCCATGAGGACCTCGCACTCGTCGCCGACGGCTTCAACGATTGCGGGAAGGGCGCGGATGGTCGAAGGGACGTCGTCAAGCTGGCGGCCGCCATGGTTGGATACGATCACTGCGTCGGCCCCGTGCGCGACGGCCTCGCGGGCGTCGTCGGGGTCGAGTATCCCCTTCAGGACGATCTTGCCCCCCCACAGCGAACGCAGCCACGCGAGGTCGTCCCACGTGACGCTGGGGTCGAACTGGCTTTCGACCCACCTCTGAAAATCCTGGGGAACCTTCGCCTCGGGCAGCGCCCGCTCGAGGTTCCCGAAGGTCAGCGGCTTGCCCCCGAGCGCGACGTCGCGGATCCACTGCGGGTGTCGCGCGAAGTCGAGACCGCGACGCAGCTGATTGAGCCGCGAGAGCTCCCCGGAGATGCCGTTTCGCACGTCGCGGTAGCGGCTACCGACCACCGCCAGGTCGACGGTGAGAACGATGGTGGTGCACCCGGCGGACTTCGCCCTGGCGATCAGGTCCTCGGCGTAGGAGCGGTCCTTCATCACGTAGAGCTGGAACCAGAAGGGCCGCTCGAGGGCGGCCGCGACCTCCTCGATGCCGCATATCGAGAGCGTCGACTCACAAAAGACGATCCCCGCTCGCTCGGCCGCTCGAGCGGCCAGCACCTCGGCGCGCGGTGCGAACATCCCGCCGAAGCCCACCGGGGCCAGGATGAGGGGAAGCGACAGGTCCTGGCCGAGCACGGTCGTAGCGAGATTGCGATGCGAGACGTCCCGGAGCACCCGCTGGCGGAACTGGATCGCGTGCAGCTCAGCGCGATTCGCGCCCAGCGTCACCTCGCCGAAGGAACCGCCGTCGATGTAGTCGAACAACTGGCGAGGGAGACGTCGGCGGGCGAGTTCGCGATAGTCCTGCGCGGACGCCGGAGCGAGCCCGAGTGAGTGGTCGCGACGCAGGACTGACACGCAGTTCATTATGCCCGACGCGCTCGCAACGCGGTGCCGCCGGGCCGTCGGCAAGAATGTGGGCAGCGGTGTCGGTGAAAGGGGGTCTTCGCATGTCGGACTACTTGGTCGTGGGAGCCAGCGCCATCGGCGCCGCGCTCGCTCAGGCGCTCGCCGATCACCACCATCAGGTTCGGCTCGTCTCTCGGAGGGGATCAGGCCCCGAAGACCCGAACATCACCCGCGTCGCCGCCGACGCCAAGAACGCGGACGCCCTCGGCGAACTCGCCGCGCGAGCACTCGCCATCTTCAACTGCGTGAACCCCGGATATCATCGCTGGGCGACCGACTGGCCACCGGTCGCCGACTCGCTGCTGGCGAGCGCGGAGGGATCCGGAGCCGTCCTGGTCACCCTCAGCAACCTGTACGGCTACGGGCGTCCCACGGGCCCGATGACGCCCGACTCTCCCCTCCTCGCCGACTACGAGAAGGCCCAGGTTCGAGTCAAGATGTGGCGCGACGCGAAGGCAGCGCACGACGCGGGACGGCTGCGCGAGTCCGAGGCGCGCGCCTCGGACTGCATCGGACCGAGAGCCGAGAGCGCCAAGGGTGAATGTGTGTTCCCGAGGGTCCTCGCGGGCAAGGGCTGCCAGATCCTGGGTAGCGCGGACGTGCCCCATAGCTGGACTTACACGGGCGACGTCGTCGCGACCCTGATCGCGTGCGCCCAGAACACCCCCTGGCCTGGGGAAGGGTCTGGCACGTCCCCACGAATCTGGCGCGCACGCAGCGCCAGGTCATCGACGACTCCGAGACTCGCCGCACGCTCGGACTCGAGGCGACGCCTTGGACCGACGTCCTCGCCGCCACGATCGCGTCGTACCGAGAAAAGTGAGCGGTCGAGGCGAGGGGAAGGTCGACGTGTTCCTCAAGAGCATCATTAGTGACTCGCGCGGCCGGAGCATCTTCGCCACGACGTTGGCGCTGGCGACGCTCTGCATTGCGCTCACCGGTACCGGCGGTGCGCAGGCGTCCGGGACCGCGCGCGCCGCGCGCGACGGCGTGCCGGCCTTCCACCACGTCTTCGTCGTCGTCATGGAGAACCTCGACTACGCCACCGCACTGGAGACCCCAGGTCTCGACCACCTCGCGAACTCGTGGGCGCTGGCCACCAGCTACTACGGAGCATCGCACCCGAGTCTGCCCAACTACCTCGCCCTGACCGGCGGGAGCACCTTTGGGGTCACGAGCGACTGCGTCACTTGCTACGTCGACGCTGCGAACCTCTTCAGCCAACTCTCGAGCGCCCACCTCAGCTTCGACGCGTACCTCGAGGGAGTCCCCGGCGCGTGCTACCTGGCGCCTTGGGGCGGCAACGACTACGCCAGCAAGCACAATCCCTTCCGCTACTACGACGACGTTCGCGCTTCGCCGCGACTCTGCTCGCACCTGCGTCCCTACGGCGAGCTAGCACCCCTCCTTCGGGGTTCCTCGGCCTCCGTGCCCGATTACGTGTGGGTGACGCCGAACCTCTGCGACGACGGGCACGACTGCCCCCCTTCCACCGCTGCGGCGTGGCTCAGCAAGTTCGTGAGTGAGGTCACTGCGAGCGCGGCGTGGAAGGACCACGGCGTGCTCTTCGTAACCTGGGACGAGAGCGACGGCGACGACAGCGCTGTCGTGGCGCCCGGACGCATCGCTGCATCCGGTGGAGGCGGTCACGTGATGACCCTCGTCATCGCGCCGGGTCTTCGCCGTGGGCTACGCGTCGGCGTCGCCTACAACCACTATTCGCTCCTGGCCACGGTCGAGGACGCCTTCGGACTGACGCTGCTCCAGAAGGCCCAGGACACCACTGCGATGTCCGCCTTCTTCAAGACCGGCCCTTCTTCATGAAGAGCCTCAGGAAGCGCTGCGCGGGTTCCTGAGCCCCTCTCGCCGCATTATGGACGTGCGACGCGAGCAAGAACAACGCAGTTCGGCCTCACCCCCCAAGTTCCGAGAGATGAGGCCGAACTGCGAACTGCGAACTGCGAACTGACCGCTACTTCACGATCCTGATCGAGAAGTGGATGGACGGCACCTGGTAGCCGAGCGCCAGGCCCGGGTAATCACGGTTGGACGACAAGTCCGGCACCATGCCGTAGGGAGTGTTCGCGTACGACGGCGACAGCGAGTAGAGCATCGGGTACAGGTCGATGATGTGCGTGCCGACACCTCCGGTGGCGTGCAGGTGGACCACCATGTATCCATTGGAGTTGAAACCGCAGCCGTAGCCCATGTAGCTGTTGTCGTAGTCGACACCCAGCGTGTTGTCGAGCTGGGTCCAGCCGACACCCTTGATGCTGACGGTGAACTCCTGGTTCTCCTTGAACGTTTGGGTGCCCGTGCCGGACTGGCCTACCTCGAATGCGGCGAGGGCTCTGGCCGTCTGGGCGGGGGTGGGGTTGTTCAGGGGTGCGGTGTAGTCATTCGCCGTGGCCGTGCCCTCGCTGATGACCTTGCCCGCCTTGTTCATGAAGGGAACGATGCTCTCCATCACGTAGAACGGCGCCTGAGCCTCCAACGTGCTGCCGTTCATGACCTGGACGACGTGCCAGCCGCCCAGGTTGTCCGGGATCGTCACTTGCTGGCTGATCGTGCCGTTGGTGACCGTGGCCGTGCCCAGCGGGACAGAAGTGAACGCCCAGCAGGTGCTCGCGCAGTTCACGCGGTTGCCGACGACGGTCGAGTACACGAGGTTGACCGTCCCGGTGGCCGACGAGGGAAGCCCGGTGACACTCAGCGTGGTCTTGGTGAGGATCGGGCCCTTGGTCTCGCTCAGCGTCGCAACCGCTTTGCTCTGGGGATCAAGACCCGAAGTCGAGAGAGTGGTGACCTGGCTGACGGTCGGTTGCACGTCGGCCGGCCAGGAGATGTGCGGTGCGCTCGGACCGTTGTCCTTGGTGACCTTGAACTTCACCGTGCCGCCGTTGGTGTAGGGGATCGGGGACTGGATGACGTTCAGGTACATGAAGCTGATGGCGTTGCCGACCTGGATGAAGTGGGTACCCACCGGTCCCGCCGCGCGGATCGTGACACTCGCGGTGCCGCGGGTCCACAGCGCCATCATCTCACCGGTGTAGTGGTTGTCCCAGAGGACCTCCGCTCCACCCGTATAGAGGCTCGCGCCCATCGACGTGTAGGTGATCGTGATCGGCGTGCCGATCGGACCGCTCGTCGGGGTGACCTTGAGGATGCGCAGTTCTTCGAAGCCAGCGTGGCCCACGGCCGCACCGTTCACCACCGCGTAGATGTTGTGGATGCCACCGAAGTCAGCGGGCACCGTGGTCTGGTACGTGAAAGCACCGCTCGAGTCGGTGGTCACGGTAGCCATGACGACATTGAGCGCCGAGTAGGAAGTGCCGAGATAGTTGACCGTGTTGGGCTCGACGTCGGCGAGCCACGTGGCGTTCCACGTTCCCCAGGTCAGCTCAACGCTCGAGCTCGCCGGCAGTCCGGTGCCCGAGACAGTGATAGGCGTGCCCTGGACGCCCTGGCTCGGATTGACCGCGAGGGTCCCCGAGGTCGTGACCGGGATGGTGAAGGCCGCGGCCGTCGTCCCGGTGAAGGGAAGGGCCGGCACGCCCGGAAGGGCGCTCGGCGCGGTGAGCGTGATCGTATTGGCGGGTGTCGTATCGGCGCTGCTGACCGAGACGATCAGGGCCACGGGCAGGACTGCCGCCAACAACCCTCTCGTCACTATGCGACCGAACCCCTTGGTGAAGCTTAACTTGGTCATTCCATTTCCTTTCGCACCATGGCCTTCACCACGACAGGTATACATAATGTTGCAATTTGCTGATGTTTCCGCTTAGCCAAAAGCCCGAGCGAGCGATCCTTAGAACCGCTCGCTCGGGCTCGTGCTACTGCGAACTACCTACCTTCTACTGCTCAGCTGGCCGGGACGGCGTTGAGGGTCGCCGACGAACTGGTGTTGAAGTTGGGGGTGAAGGTCCCCGTGGCGCCCGGGACTGCCGGGGTCACGATGACCGTCTTCATGTACTTCTTGGCGACGTAGACGGCCTTGCCGCTCACGTGGACGACCTTGCCCTTCTTGCGCAGAAGCACCCACTCGGTCGCTGAGACCTTCTTGGTGACCGCCGGAACGAGGATCGTATGGAAGGTGACGGTGTAGGGGATCAGGCCCAGCGTGGTGTAACCCGTGCCACCAGTAACGAGCGGGGCGGTCCAGAACGCGACACCGTCACCAGTGCCAGTGGGCGAGTTGGTCGTGTTGGTCACACCGTGGTTGGCGAAGGACATGACGAGCGGGGTCGTAACACCCTGAACGGTCACGGTCGCGCTGGAGACGTTGGCCGGGGTCAAAGGGGTGCCGTCCGCAGCGTAACCAAAGACGCGGAACACAACCGTCTGACCGACGAGGAACTCGTTCGTGATCTGGCAGCCACCGTAGATGGGATAGATCGGGCTGCCCTTGGCCGGACCGCTCGCGACGATGGTGTCGACGTAGAGCGGAATCGCCGAGAGTCCGGTCACCGTCTGGACGGGCACCGCGACGTTGACCGTGTAGGCAGCCGCGGTCGCAGTCGTGTAGTCCGTCGTGTCAGTCGGTGTGAACGTGGCGCCCAAGACGACCGCGCCAGGAGCCGTAGCGGTCCACAAGCAGGTCGCCGTGATTACCGGGGGTGTGGCCGTCGAGGTCACCGTGGCCACCGCAGTGCAGCCGGAAATCGCCGTGCTGGCAGCCGTGAAGCTGACCGTACCGGCCACGCTCGTCGTCGCAGTGATGGCAGTGGGCCCTTGGCCGACGATCGCCTTGCCGTTGCTGAGGACGACCGTGGGGGTCGTGGTCGCGGCCGACGCGGTCGAAATACCAACCGTCGCCATGCCCGCCAGGACCATGGCCCCGACTGCTATTGATGACAGAAATCTCTTCATGGTTGTTTTCCTTCTCCTTGGTTGGTTGTTAACTCTTGATGCTCAGGGTGCCCGACAGAGTCGCCGTGAAGGCGTCACTTTCGCTGCTCCCTCCGTTGTTCGACTGGACGCTGAAGGAACCCTTGAACGTCAGGTTCCCCGAGACGCCCTTGTACTTGCCGGTTCCGCCCGTCACCTTCGCGACACCGCTCACGGTCACGCTGGTCGGCGTGGTCTGCCCGGCGGCGTAGCCTTCACTCTTCGAGGTCACGGCGGTCAGCATGATCTTGCTGCCTCCGCCGGAAAGGACTCCCTTGCCGGTGATGGGGTCGTTCTGGGCAGTGGCCGGAGCCGAGCCAGTGCCGGTGACCGTGCTCTTGCCGAGTAGCGTGCCGGTTCCCGTTCCGGTGATGGACGTCACCTTGACGCTCGTCGCGTTGCCTCCGGCGGTGCCGACCATCAGCAGGCCGAGCTTGCCTTTGTAAGTGCCGGAGAACTTGACCTTCTTGACGACGTGGCTGAGCGCCACTGCGTGCGTCTGATGACTCGGCGAGGTCGAGGTGGCTGCGCCCGAGGGGATTCCAAATCCGAATGCCGCTACTGCTGCAACACTGCCAATTGTTAGTAGTTTCTTATTTAGGTTCATGCTCCAAACATACGGAATGTTGCGAAGGGGTCACTAGGGGAAAAGGTCATAAGATAGTTTCTGTGTCGTTTCCCTCTAGTTTCGATAGAGTGAATCTATGTTGTCCACAAAAGATCTGACGATTCAGCAACTCCGATGCTTCGTCGCGGTGGCCGACGCGGGGCAGTTCACCGCGGCCGCCGAGACGCTCAAGCTCGCCCAGCCCTCGCTCAGCTCCCAGATCGGTCGCCTCGAGCGGGTACTCGGCGTCACGCTCTTCCATCGCGACCATCGCCCGCTGGTGCCGACCGACGCGGGGCTCGAGCTCCTGCCGCTCGCCCGACGGGTGCTGAGCAGCCTGGACGACGTGATCCACGGGGTCAGCGACATCGAAGGGCTGCGTCGCGGGCACGTCGCCATCGGTGCGACACCGAGCCTCGGAGCCGCGTTACTGCCCAAGGCCCTCGCCAAGTTCCACCGCCGCTATCCGGGCATCTCGATCACGTTCAGCGAGCGCGACTCGGTCGTGCTCGTCGAGGAGCTCGAATCCGGGGCGCTGGACCTGGCGCTCGTCATCATGCCGTTGCAGCGCCCGGACCTCGAGGACGTGGTGCTGGCGAGCGAGGAGTTGGTCGTCGTGGTAGCCAACGATCACCAACTGGCCGAACGCAGGCGAATTACGATCGCGGATCTGGCCAACGTGCCGATGATCATGTTCAGCGAGGGCTACGACCTGAGGTCGGCAACCTTGGACGCGTTTACGAGGGCGGGAGTACCCATCACCGTCGCGATGGACGGTGCCGAAATGGGCAGCGTCCTCTCCTTCGTCTCTGCGGGCTTGGGCGCAGCCATCGTGCCGAGCATTTCGGCGTCGGACACGCCGGAGATGCGGACACTGCACCTGCGCTCGCCGACCCTCGAGCGCCAAATCAGGTTGGTGCGCCCACTCGGCCACGTCGCTTCACGCGCAGCGGTCGCGCTCTCGCACGAGATCATCAACCACCTGCACGAAGAGGGTTGGCCCAAGAAGCCCTCGCACTGAGCAGGGAACCCGGACGGCGCCGGACGGTTCGCTCCGCTACGGCCTGACGGGTGGTTTACCCAGGGCGAGAAGCGCCGCCTCGCGGGCCGCGGTGGCCTCGGTGATCGCCAGCCTGAGCGTGGCGCGAGCGGTGCTTCGCTCGGCCGAATCCCTGGCCACGGCGAGCGAGGCATCGTAGACGGATTGAGCGGCCTGGACGGCGCTCTGGTACGAGTGGCCGATCGACGCCCGGGCGAACTTGTAGGCGCCGAGGGCCTTCTCATAGGCCCTCATCGGGCTGACCACCTTGATGGTCGTGGTCGTCGTGGTGGTGCCCTTGGCGGAGGCGACCGCGGGGGCGCCGACGCCGAGCATGCCGACTATCGCCAACGCCATGATCGAGCGTGCGGCAATAACCTTCATGACAACCTCTTTCGTGACTAGGACCACCACGATAGCGATGGAGGTTGTGAAAACTCTGTGAACCGGCGGCACGTTGCCTGAGAATATGGACCCGCGCCCCCTCGGCCATAGAAACGCTCGCGCCGGGCCAGTACGCTCGCCACCATGGTGGTTTTCTCGTGACGACGGTTCTGGTGGTGGATGATGAGTCCGGGGTTCGCGACCTGCTGAGCGACGCGCTGAGGATCGCCGGCTACGAGACCGAGGTGGCCGCCGACGGCGCCGAGGCGTTGAGCCTCTGGCGCGGGCGGACCATCGACCTCTGCATCGTCGACATCAACATGCCGACGATGGACGGCTTCGAGTTCCTCGAAGCGGTTCGTCGTCAGGACCCCGATGCCCCGGTGCTCCTGCTGTCGGCCCGCGACGCCCCCCGCGACATCGCCAAGGGGCTGCGCATCGGCGCCGACGACTACGTGCGCAAGCCCTTCAGCCTCGAGGAGCTCCTGCTCAGGGTCGCCGCGATCCTTCGCCGCACGAATTCGGGCGCCGAGGGCGACCTTCAGTACATGTGCGGTGCGCTGGTGATGAACCTCGACCGCCACGAGGTGCATTGGGACTCCGAACCGATCGAGCTCTCCGCCACGGAGTTTCGTCTCCTGGAGGTCCTCATGGCCCGCAAGAATCGGCTGCTCACCCGCGAGCAGCTGCTCCGCGAGGTCTGGGGCATCGACTTCGACTCCGAGACCTCGGTGCTGGACACCTACATCTCGTACCTGCGCCGCAAGATCCACCGCGAAGGATTCTCGCCTATCTCCACCGTTCGAGGCGTTGGCTTCAAGCTCGTTGACGCGTAGCTGGCGCCGTGAAGCTTTCGACCCGGCTGACGATCCTCCTGGTCGCCATCACCACGACGGTCGCGCTCGGCGTGGGCTGGTTCGCGGTGAGCACCAGCACTCGCTCGCAGTACGCGTCACTCGACGACACGATCAAAGCGGTGATCGACAGCGGACGCGGGCACCCGGTCGCGGCGCTCAGCAATGCGTTGTACGTCGTCCAGCAGAACAACTACAACCTGACCCTGGATGTCGTGAGTCCGACGGACTCGGTCACGCAGGTCAATACCCCCGACGCGGCGCTCACGCGCACTCCCACCCTCGACGACGTTCATGACTCCCTGCACAGCGTTCGCGCGTCGTCGGACCTGTCCGGCTTTCGCTACCGGTCCATCTACATCGGCGGCGGCGACTATCTCGTGGTCGCGGGTTCCACCGCCCAGATCGCCGCGGCGAACCACCAGCTCGAAGCCCGCGTCGCGCTCGCCGGCCTGCTGGCCGCGATCGTCATGGCGGTCATCGCCCGGCTCTTCATCCGCCGGGAACTGATGAGCATCAATCAGCTCATCTCCTTCGCCGGCAAGGTCGCCGGCGGCGACGCGCGGGTCGAGGTCCCGCCCGCGGCCGGGAGCTCGGACGTGCGTGAGCTGCGCACCTCGCTGACGCACATGGTCGAATCACTGCGCCAGGCTATCGACACCGAGAAGAACAGCGCGCTGGGCATGCAGCGCTTCATCGGAGACGCCTCGCACGAGCTGCGCACTCCCCTCACGGTGATACGGGGCTACAGCGAGCTTCTGGAGAACCCGGAGATCGGAGAGGAGCAGCACGCTCGGGCCCTGGAGCGGGTTCGGCGAGAAGTCGGGCGCATGGATTCGTTGGTGGGCGACCTCCTGTTCCTGGCCGAGGTGAGCGAGCCGCCGAGCAGCCTCGGAACCCTGGTGAACCTGAGCGACGTCCTCGCCGCGAGGGCGAGGGACTTCGTCACCGACAACGCGACGCGGCCGGTCGAGGTCGACATCGAGCCCGAGGTCTACACGACCGGCCGGCCCGATTTCCTCGAGCGCCTGGTGGGCAACGCCCTGGGCAACATCATGCGCCATACCGGGAGCGACGCGGCGGTTCGAATATCGCTGCACCGTGTCGGCGAGAACCTGAAGCTCGTCTTCGAGGACGGTGGCCCCGGGCTGCCCGACGCCGCCTACGGCGAGAACCCCGAGCGGTTCCAGCGTTTCGATCTCTCGCGGTCCAGGGCGTCGGGTGGTTCGGGGCTGGGCATGAGCATCATGGCCGACGTCGCCGTCGCGCTGGGCGGAAGGATGTCGACGTCGCGCAGTCAACTGGGAGGGCTGCGCCTGACGTTCACCCTTCCTCGCTCCTCGAAGGGCTCGTGACGCCGAGCGTGCCGCGGTCCTGACGGCGTTTGCTCGCACCCCGTCAGTCACGCAGGCCTGTTCGCATCAGGGCCCTGGAAGCGGGCACTGCTCCCGCCCACGGCATCACTTCGGGCGTCTAATCGCAGATGACACCCAGCGCCCCAAGGCTCCTGCTCGCCGGGCGGTCGCCACCGCCGACCTGGCGGGTGTCAGTCGCTCATCAGACGGAGCATCTCGCGCGGGCTCGCCGCCAGCACTCGCGCGCCGCTCTCGGACAGTTCGTCGCGCGACCCGTAGCCCCAGAGGGCGCCGACCGGGATCAGGTCGTGCGCCAGCGCGGCCAGGACATCCTCGCGGCGGTCGCCGACCATCCAACCCCCGTGCCCCTCGTGTTCGCCGAGCAGCCCCAGGGCGTCGCCGACGACCTCCGGCTTCGTGGTCAGCCGGCCGTCGAGCGAGACGCCGCTGACGCACGCGAAGAACCGACGCACGCCGAGGTTGGCGAGCATGCGCGTCGCGAAGTCGACCCGCTTGGCCGTGGCGACGCCGAGGCGCACGCCGTTGTCGCCCAGCGCCTCCAGCATCTCCTCGACTCCGTCGTAGAGATGACAGAGGTCCACACCCTCCTGGTCGTAGTAGCGCCGGTACAGCGCGACAACCTCGTCGATCTCGTCGCCGGCGAAGCCGAGCCGGGCGAAGGACTGGCCGAGGGGCGGCCCGATCAGGTGCAGGAGTTCGCCGTCGGAGGCGCTTCGGCCCCGGTCGCGCAGCGTGGCGTGGAACGAACGCAGGATGCCCGCCTGGGAGTCGACCAGGGTGCCGTCGAGGTCGAAGACGACGAACCGGGGTCGGGGCACCGATCGCTCCTCCACGCTCGGGGCGGGCTCGGGGTGGCTCAACGTCTCGCGACCACCTCGACGTGGACCACGACGAACACTCCGTCGTCGTCAAGCGCCCACGCGTCGAATGCGTCGGCGACCTCTTCGAGCTCGTCGGTCGTCGTGAGACCGTACTCGAGGCCTTGACGCGCGAACCCGCTGTGTCGGACGCGGTCGGCCCAGAGCTGGCCCCACCACGCCCGCTCTTCGCGAGTGTGGAACGTCCAGTTCGAGGACGTCACTTCCATCGCCTCGAAGCCGGCCTGTCGGATCCACGACGCCAGGTGCCGTCCGGCGTCGGCCTCGGCGTGGTTCGCGCGCGTGATCTCGTGGTAGAGCTGCATCCAGCGGCTCAGGCGCGGATCCTCAGGCGCCCAGAGGAACGCCCCGTAGTCGCTTTCCCTCACGGCCAGGACGCCGCTCGGGCGAAGCACCCGGCGCATCTCGGCGAGCGCGGCCACCGGACGGCCGAGGTGCTGGAGGACCTGGTGCGCGTAGACGACGTCGAAGTTCTCGTCGCCGAAGGGCAGGTCGTAGACGTCGCCGACCTGGAAGGTGAGGTTGGCGGGCGAGGGGCCTGGGAGGTCCCTCGCGACCTCGATCACGTCGGCGGACAGGTCGATCCCGATGGTGAGACCCGGCGCCACGAGCCCCGCGAGCTCCGCCGTGATCGTTCCGGGACCGCAGCCCACGTCGAGCAGGCGCTGCCCGGACGCCAAGTAAGGGAGCAGGAAGCCCGCCGAGTTGCGCGCCGTGCGCCACTGATGGCTGCGCAGCACCGACTCGTGATGGCCGTGCGTGTACCGATCACCGTTGGCGCCCATCCAACGAGGCTACTGAACCAGGTCAGCCGCCAGGCCCGGCTCGCGCCGGCCGGCGGAGCGGTGAAGCGCCCAGAACGCGAGCCCTCCCGCGACCAGGTAGAGACCGGGCAGGATCAGATTGGGCAGCGCCTCGTCGTTGCCGATCCACGACCCCCCGAGGCCAAGGCGCGGGAACAGGTTGCTCACGTTGTAGAGGCACGACAGCAAGGCGAGGCCGAGGAATCCGGCGACGAAGAGCGAGAACGGCCAGCTTCGCTCGATGATCGCCAGCACGATCAGTCCGACGGCAATGACGAGCAGCGCCTGCATCCCGCGGATCCACAGATCGGACGGAACCTCGGTCGTCAACCATCCCCTGCTCACCACCCCGAGCACCAGAACCCCGGATCCCACGGCGGCGAAGGGCCACGTCCGTCCGCGCGTTCCGACCGCCCGCGAGCGCAGCCAGTAGAAGGCGACGACCGCGCAGACGGCCACGAAGATGCTGGCCACCCAGTAGGTCGTGGCCCAGGGGCTCACGTTGGCGAAATTGGAGGGAAGCGGCGAGCCGAGCCCGGCGCCGAACGGCCCCTTCGAGCCCACGGCGCCCGCGCACGTGAAGCCGTACGCCTGCGCGTGGCATCCCGGTGACGTCGCCGAAAGGAGCGGGTTACGGTAGAAGGCCGTGGCGATCAGGACGACGAAACCGCCTATGAGCAGGACGAACCAGCTGCCCTCACGCGCCAGACGGGCCGTGTTTCGCCGCCGAGTCTCACTCTCGGGGCCCGGCCCAGACCGCCCCTCCCGATCGTCCATGCAGTTCACTCTGCCACACGAGAGCAGCTGGCTCTTATCGCCGACCGGTTCCTCGACAGCATGGCCGGGTGACGAACGAGAGCGGAGAAGTGGTCATCAACACCATTCCGAGAACGATGGCTTTCAGAATTCTGCGCACACCTCATCATCACATCAGTGGAAGTCGTAGATTCTGACAAACGCGGATATTGATCCTTGAGCTTCACGGCCAAGAATGCCGGCGAAACATTCACTCAACGGTCGTTCAATGAAGGATCCACTCTTCAAGCCCCTACCGAAGAGCGATGGACGTTTGTCTACCGAGTTTTGGTAGAAGTGACGATGATTACGAGGCGATCTGGATCACACCGGCGCGGGAATGCGGGATCGGAATCTCCTCTCCCATCTCCCGCAGAATCTCAAGGTGCTCGGCGATGGCCTCGCGGAGAGTCACCGTCACTTCATCGATCGTTGCGCCGGTAGCAATACAGCCCGGGATATCAGGCGCGTACGCGGCAAAGTTTGCACCCGCGTCCTCGATCACGATGGTGAACTCAGTCATCGCGGTCTCCTTTCGAGTCCAGCTTGTCTCACAATGCTACCGAGAGTTCCCTTCGGAACATCATCCTCCAGACTGCCAGCAACGCACACGGAACCAGACCTGGTGCCGTGCCTGAAGTGGCGATGGCTACCTGTTTGACGAATCTGAACCCACCCCGCACGCTCGAGTTCCTGGATGATCTCTCGCACCTTCACGACGACACAATGGTCGGAGGTGTCTCAGTCCTCGATCAGGTACCTGTACACATTCGTCTCGCGCAGCGTGAAGCCGAGGTTCCGGTACATTGAATTCGCGGCCTCGCGTGATGGCCGACTGGTGAGGTCGACCGAACGCACGCCCCGCTGGCGCGCCTGGTCTGTCGCGGCGGTGGTCAGCGCGGCGCCGACGCCAAGCCCGCGCGAGGCCTCGTCCACGACCACGTCTTCGATCCACGCCCGCAGTCCCGACGGGATCGCAAAGACCACGAGCGTCAGCGTCCCGACGATCACGCCGCCGTTGGATGCGACGAAGAGCGTCACCGCCGGCGAACCGACGAGCACCTCAAGGTCACCCATCGTGAGGGGCGGCGCCGACGAGGAAAGCTGGGGCAGGAGGCGGTTGAGACCGGCGAGCAACTCATCGCTGGCGTGTCGCGCTGTCTCGACGGTGACGCTCACTGCTCGCCTCGCCAGACGGGACGGCGGAGATCGTCGTAGAAGACGTCGCGGTGCTCGCCGTCGATGGCCGCGAAGATCGGGCCGGCCCAGCGCTCCGCGCCGAGGACGGGCGAGGGAAGGTTGTCGCGGGTGAACCATCCGGCGTCCGTGCACTCGAGAGGATGGATGTTCAACGACCCCCCCGTGGCGCGGCAGAAGAAGAGCAGCGAGTAGAGCGGGACACGCGAGGCTCCGAGGCGCATTCCGTCGAGGACTCCAATGAGGCGCACGGGCTCGACCTCGATGCCGGTCTCCTCCAGGACCTCCTTCACCACGACTTCGGGGGCCGAATAGCCGACGTCGCACCATCCGGTGGGATAGAGCCAGATGCCCGAGTCCGCCCTCTGGATCAGGAGCAGCTCGCCCTCGTCGTTCACCACCGCGGCGCCCACCGCGACCTTGGGCGTGGCGTAGCCGGGGATGCCGCTGCCGACCTCCTTCATCCACTCCGTGACGTAGCCGTCCGCGTCCAGGACGCCGTCGAGGCCCTCCTCCGCGGCGGCCTTGATGTCGCCGGCGATCTTCAGGACCTCCTCGTAGCGCTCACGCTCGAACTGGCTCTTGGTGAATCCCATGCCGGTGCGCGCGACCCCGGCGAGGGACTCGGACCAGCGCAGCAGGGTCTTCTCGGAGATGGGCTCACTCACGGTTCGACGCTAGCAACGATGGCTAGGCCAAGGTGGCGTCGAGCACTTCGTCGACGGTGCCGACCAGGCCGGTGTAGAACACGCCGAACTCGCCGTACAGCGTCGAGGCCTCGTCGAAGCGCATCGTGTAGACGCAGTCCTTGAGGTCGTCGACGTGCACGCCAAAGAGGGTCACGCCCCACTCCCAGTCGTCCAGGCCCGTCGATCCCGTGACCACCTGGAGGATCCGGCCCTTGAAGGTGCGGCCCGACTTGCCGTGTTCGCGCATCAGCCGCTCGCGCTCCTCGTAGGCCAGCGCGTACCAGTTGTTCTTCTCGCCGCGGCGCTTGGACATCGGGTAGAAGCAGAAGGCCTTCATGCCCTCAGGAGGCAGCACGGGAAAGAGCCGGTCGTTCAGAATCTTCTCGGGCGTGGCCCCGGCGTATTCGCTCACTTCGGTGACCGACACGTAGCTGTCGTCGATCAGCAGGCCGGTCGCCTGGATCCTCGACTGGAACCTTCGCAGGTCCCAAAGATCGTGGCCGAGCACCATGAAGCAGACATCGGCCTTGGCGCCCATGATGGCGGCCGTGACCACCTGCAAGGCGTCGGCGCCGGCCTCTTCGACGGCCTTTCGAACTCCGTCGGCGTCCACCCCGGCGTCGGCGTGGCAGAAGAGGTGCAGCACGTTGAGTCCGCGCGAGGGACCGAGAGGCGAAGGGCTAGTCATGGCCCCATGCTACGGGAAACGCCTTCTGCGCTCACCAGAAGCCGCAAAAGCGCAACCGCGGGGCACGAGCCCCGCGGTTGCGCCCTAAGAAGTGGCTGGTCGACGACTTAGTAGTCTTCCATCCCGCCGCCGGGCATTCCGCCCGACTGCTTCTCCTCGGGCTTGTCGACGATGACGCACTCGGTCGTGAGGAACAAGGCGGCGATCGACGCGGCGTTCTGCAGCGCCGAGCGGGTCACTTTGGCGGCGTCGATGACGCCGGCCTTGATGAGGTCCTCGTACTCGCCGGTGGCGGCGTTGAGCCCCTCGGTGGCGCTGGCCAGGTTGCGCACCTTGTCGACGATGACGCCGCCCTCGAGGCCGGCGTTCACGGCGATCTGGTTGAGCGGAGCCTCCACGGCCTTGGCGACCATGCGTGCACCGGTCGCCTCGTCGCCGTTCAACTTGTCAGCGGCTTCGAGGATGCGGGTCTGGCTGCGCAGCAACGCCACGCCGCCGCCGGGCACGACGCCCTCTTCGATGGCGGCCTTGGTCGTCGAGACCGCGTCCTCGATGCGGTGCTTCTTCTCCTTGAGCTCGACTTCGGTGGCGGCCCCGACCTTGATGACGGCAACTCCACCGGACAGCTTCGCGAGGCGCTCCTGGAGCTTCTCGCGGTCGTAGTCCGAGTCGGTGTTCTCGATCTCGGCCTTGATCTGGCTGATACGGCCCTTGATCTCGTCCTCGGTGCCGGCGCCCTCGACGATGGTGGTCTCATCCTTGGTGACCACTACCTTGCGGGCCGAGCCGAGTAGCTCGACGGTGGCGTTCTCCAGCTTGAGTCCGACCTCCTCGGCGATGACGGTGGCGCCGGTCAGGATGGCGATGTCCTGGAGCATGGCCTTGCGGCGCTCGCCGAATCCGGGTGCCTTGACGGCTACGGACTTGAAGGTGCCGCGAATCTTGTTCACCACCAGCGTTGCGAGCGCTTCGCCTTCGATGTCCTCGGCGATGATCAGCAGCGGACGGCCCGACTGCATGACCTTCTCCAGGACCGGCAGTACGTCGCGCACCGAGGTGATCTTGCCCGAAACCAGCAGGATGTAGGCGTCCTCGAGGACGGCCTCCATGCGCTCGGTGTCGGTGGAGAAGTACGGCGAGATGTAGCCCTTGTCGAATCGCATGCCCTCGACGAGGTCCATGTCCATGCCGAAGGACTGGCTCTCCTCGACGGTGATGACGCCGTCCTTGCCGACCTTGTCGATCGCGTCGGCGATCATCTCGCCGATCTCGTTGTCCGCGGCGGAGATCGAAGCCACCTGGGCGATCTGCTCCTTGGTGTCGGCGGGCTTGGCGAGGTCGTGCAGGGACGCGACGGCCGCCTCGACGGCCGCCTCGATGCCCTTCTTGAGCGACATCGGGTTGGCGCCGGCGGCCACGTTCTTCAGGCCCTCGCGGACCATGGCCCACGCGAGCACGGTGGCCGTGGTGGTGCCGTCTCCCGCGACGTCATCGGTCTTCTTGGCGACTTCCTTGACCAGTTCGGCGCCGATGCGCTCGTAGGGGTCCTCGAGGTCGATTTCCTTGGCAATCGAGACGCCGTCGTTGGTGATGGTGGGGGCTCCCCACTTCTTGTCCAAGACCACGTTGCGGCCCTTGGGCCCGAGGGTGACGCGAACGGCGTCAGCCAACTTGTTCATGCCGCGCTCAAGCGCTCGGCGGGCCTCTTCATCGAATGCGATCAGTTTCGCCACTGCGATTCCTCCTAGTGCGATCCACCTAATTGGTGCAACGCAATATTAGCAGTCACAGGTGGAGAGTGCTAATGGGCTCAGCAGCCGCCGGCGACCGCCGGAACCAGGGAAACGGTCTGGTCAGCGACCAGCACCGTGTCCAGCCCGTCTAGAAAGCGTATGTCCTCGTCGGCGACGAAGACATTCACGAAACGACGTAGCCCTCCCCGGTCGTCCAGCACGCGAAAGGCGATGCCAGGGTAGGCCTCGTCCACGGCCAGAATCGCCTCACGGACCGTCCCGGCGTCGACTGGCACCTCGCCCGCGCCGCCCACGAGCGAGCGCAACTGGCTGGGCAGGCGCACGATGACGCTCACGAGGCCGCCACGAGCTGGTGGAAGCGAAGGGCTTCCTCGGCGGCGGCCAGCGAAGGCTGGATGGTCGAGCTGACCACCGCGGAGTCGACGACGGCGTCGAGGGTCTTCAGGCCGTGGCCGGAAATGATGGCCACGATCGACTTGTGGGGGTTGATGGTCCCTCGCTGGATCATCTGGCGCAGCGAGGCGATCGTCACGCCGCCGGCGGTTTCGGCGAAGACGCCCTCGGTCTTGGCGAGCAGCCCGATGCACTCGAGAATCTCTTCGTCGGGCACCGAGCCGCAGTCGCCGCCGTTACGGCGCAGTTCATCGAGCACGTAGGGGCCGTCGGCCGGGTTGCCGATGGCCAGGGAACGCGCGATGGTGTTGGGCCGCTGGGGGGTGATGTACTCGGCGCCCTGGGTGAAAGCGGTCGCGATCGGTGAGCAGCCCGTGGCCTGGGCGCCGAACAGCACTGGCGCCGCGCCATCGACGAGGCCGAGATCGATGAACTCGTGAAAGCCCTTGGCCACCTTGGTCAACTGGCTGCCCGAGGCGACGGGCACCACGACCTGGTCCGGCGCGCGCCAGCCCAGCTGCTCGGCGATCTCGTAGGCCAGGGTCTTGGAGCCTTCGGCGTAGTAGGGGCGCATGTTCACGTTCGCGAACGCCCAGTCGGGGTGCTCAGCCACGAGCTCGACGCACAGCCGGTTCACGTCGTCGTAGTTGCCTTCGACGCCGAGCACGGTGCCGCCAAAGATCGCCGTCATGGCGATCTTGGACTTCTCGAGGTCCGACGGGATGAGCGTGACGCTGGGCCAGCCGATGAAGGCCGCGTGCGCCGCCACCGACGTCGCCAGGTTTCCCGTTGAGGCGCACGCCGCGGTCGTGAAGCCGAGGCGACGCGCGCTCGACAGCGCCACCGAGACGACCCGGTCCTTGAAGGAGCCAGTCGGGTTGCGCGTGTCGTCCTTCAGCCAGAGTTCCTCGACGCCGAGCACCTCGGCGAGGCGCGAGGCGCGCCGCAGCGGCGTCCAGCCCGCGCCGAGGTCGACGGGCTTGACACCCGGGTCGGGCAGCAGCGCGCCGTAGCGCCAGATGGAATTGGGCCCGTCCATGATCGACTCGCGGGTGACGGCGTCCTTGGCGGCGGCGAGGTCGTAGGAGACCTCGAGCGGACCAAAGCAGAAATCGCACGAGTAGCGGGCCTCCGTTGGATAGGCGGTACCACACTCTCGGCATAGAAGACCTGTAGCGAAACTCATAACTCCCTTTTCATCGTTCGGGCTTTGGCACCTGGTGTGAAGAGCGAGCTGCTCATGGATCACACTGGTTGTCGCGACTTCAGCGGGCCCGTCCCTCTGTCGCTCTTGATGACCTGTCAATTCTGACGGGTGGGTGTCGCTTTGTCAAGTGACCTTCTGGTCACCCAGCACTAACCTGTCCTGGGTGACCAGCGCCGACGCCCCCTGGACCCTCGCCAGAGACCAATTCGACCTCGCGCAGGTCATGGCCCTGAAGGCCGCCACGTCGGTCACCGTCGTAGTCCCGGCCCAGAACGAGGCCGCCACGATCGGGCCCGTCCTCGACGCCGTCCAGAGCGTTGACGGTCTGGTCGACCAGCTCATTGTCGTCAACGACCATTCCAACGACGACACCGCCACCGTCGCCGGCCATCACGGGGCCCGGCTGGTCAACCTGATCGGACCCAGCGGCAAGGGCGAGGCGATGACCGCGGGGCTGAGCGCCGCCACGAGCGAGATCGTGGTCTTCCTCGACGCGGACGTCTTGAACACGACGCCCGACTTCGTGCCCCGGCTGATCCAGCCGTTGCTCGAGCGCAGCGAGATCCAGCTCGTCAAGGGCTATTACGACCGCCCGTTCCACGGCATGCCGACGGGCGGCGGACGCGTCACCGAGCTCGCCGCCCGGCCGATCCTCTCCCTGCTCTACCCCGGTCTCGGCGAGATCCGCCAGCCACTCGCCGGCGAGACCGCTGGGCGCCGCGACGCGCTCGCAGCGATCACCCTGGAGTCGACCTACGGGGTCGAGATTGCACTGCTGATCGATATCGCGCGCAAGTTCGGCGTGCGCAGCCTCGCCCAGGTTGATCTCGGAATCCGCCGCCATCGCAATCGGCCGCTCGAGGAATTGCGGCCCATGGCCGTCGACGTCTTGCGCGCTGCGCTGCATCGTCGCGACGTGGAACTGCCGCCGCAGATCTGACTAACCCTTGGTGGCGACGTTGGGACCGAGGATGACGACCACGTCATCGCCAGCGGAACCGGCGACCGGGGTGAGACCGTTCAACGGTTTGACCGCCGAGCCAGGCACCTTGATCTCGCTCGCGATGTCCTTCGCGGCCCACTCGTAGCCCGGGTTGTAGTACACGATGGTCGCCTTCTCGGCGGGACCATTGAGTTCCGACAAGGTATCCCAGCCGAGCGTCAACAACTGCTGGGTGTAGGTGCGAGCAAGCCCGGCCACCCGAGTCCCGTTGGCGACCTGCACGCGAACCTTGGACTTGGCGACGATCGTCTGCTTCTGCACCGGTCCGCTCGTCGTGGTGGCGACCAACGTCGTCGAGGTACCACCCGGACTCGCGTGGCTCGGCGAGCGAAGTATGAAATACGTCGCGCCAAGGAAGAGCACCAGAATGATCAGCACCACGCCGAGGCCCGGTTGGTAATGCGATCCGGGTGCGTGCTGGGGCTCGTGCGACTCGCTCATCCGGCCCAGCCTAATGGGGCTGGGCATCAAAGTTCTAGAGAGGCGCGCTCGCATTCACTAACCTGAGTACTTCCAAGCCGGTGTGGCGCAGTCTGGCAGCGCAGGCGATTTGTAATCGTCAGGTCGTGGGTTCGAATCCCTCCACCGGCTCCAATGTGGTGTGAACGTTCGGTTCTTCCTGGACGAAGCAGTTTCAGGGCATCCTCTACGGAACTTCGCCACATGCTTGACGAAGTTTCAGTGGTCGTTCGGGAAATTGAGCGGTCCCCCAGCCGGCTCTAGGCCGTCACGAACACTTCGACGCGACGATAGGCCGCGCTCGTCTTGCCCCTGATTGAACCCTCCCCAGCCGCATCGATGGTGACGCCCTTGACGTGCATCGCGGTGAGTTCGGTGCGCAGGTATCCGGCGACGGCGTTGGCGCGCGACCTGCTGACCGCAAGCTTGTGCGCCGCTGTTCCCGGGTCGCTGGAGTAGCCGTACAGCGTCACGCGGAAGTAGCCCCCGGTCTTGACCAAAGAGGCGAGCTTCTTGACCTGGGTCCTCAGCGAGGCCGAGAGCCTCGATGAACTGCTCGAGAACGTGCCGACGGCGCCTAGGAGGACCGAGGAGGACTTGGACACGAGGAGCGTGTCCCACTGCGCATAGAGAGTGAACGAACTACCCAACTTCACCGGCGTGTCGACGTTGTACGCCGTGCCACTTCCATTCGCGGCGGTGTTCCAACTCGCGAAGGTCCTTCCGACGAAGCTCATGCCGATACCCCCTGGCAGCGTTACCGACGTGCCGTTGGCGCCGGTCAGTTCGGCGACTGAGCCGGCTCCACCGTTGGACGCGAAGCTGATCGAGGAGTCAACAACCTGGACGGGTGCACCGATGACTGGCGCCCATTGGGCGTAGAGGTCCGTCGAGGCAGTCAAGGCTGTCGAGGAGCCGCCCAAACCGACCAGAGTCCCGCCAGACGCTGCGGTGAACCAGCCACTGAAGGTGTAGCCGGAGTAGGTAGGGGTCGGAAGTTCGACGGTGCTCGTATTAGTGTCGAAACTCGTCGATGCGGGGCTTACGGTACCGCCATCGGGATGGAAGTTCACCACGTAGTTGGTTTGAGTCCATTGGGCGTAGAGGTCCGTCGAGGCAGTCAAGGCTGTCGAGGAGCCGCCCAAACCGACCAGAGTCCCGCCAGACGCTGCGGTGAACCAGCCACTGAAGGTGTAGCCGGAGTAGGTAGGGGTCGGAAGTTCGACGGTGCTCGTATTAGTGTCGAAACTCGTCGATGCGGGGCTTACGGTACCGCCATCGGGATGGAAGTTCACCACGTAGTTGGTTTCAGCCCATTGTGCGTACAGTGACAGCGAAGTCGTCACCGTGAACATTCCTCCGGCATCGTAGGAGATGCCCTCGCCTCCAGCGGCAGTGTTCCAGCCGGCAAAGGTGTAGCCGGGATAGGTGAGACCTTCTCCAGTGGGCAAATTGAGCGAAATACCATCATCTTCGGTCACACTTGATACCGATCCCGTGGCGCCATTGCCAATAAAAGTGACTGTGCTTGTCGGAATTGGCGCCCATTGCGCATAGAGGGAGATGTTGCTCCCGAAATCGAAACTCTGGCCATCCGTATACGTCGCGCTTCCAACCGAATTGTTAGAGGTCGTACTCCATTCCACAAATACATATCCCGGATTAATGAAGGTGGAGCCCAGGTTTGCAATTAGCGACAATGGCGTTGGAGTGTCCGCTTGCTGGCCAATCGATGCGCCTGGCTGAGAGTCATTTTGGTAGAACGTCACCGCATTGTAAATTGGCGGCGAAGCAGAGGCCGTTACTGCAGGCAATGCCAAGCAGACCATCACTGGCATCAGAAGTACAGCACCGACCCTTCGCGCTACTGACCCGAGATGATGGGCTGGGTGAATGGAGCCAGGTTGTGGCCTAGTGCGCATGAGGTGTCCTTCGATTGGCGGAATAGCGCGTCTGGACACACAGCCGTACTTAGTTCAACTCCAATGTCCACAGTTGGCGAGGCATGCCGCGGATACGAAGCCACGTCAACAAAGTGATCGATCATCAAAGTGTTGGCAACGTGGAACGAAAAACTTTCCAAGTCGATGGTAGAGACTCCTGGGTGGCTTTGCACGCCGATGCGCATGAAGAAAACGTCACGAAATTTATGTTGTCAAAGTCAACTAATTGTCGACGGCTTCATTTGCGAAGCGCGCGCTGTCGGGCAACCTCGAAGGCGGCGATGGAGACCGCGACACCTGCATTGAGCGAACTGATCTTGCCGAGTTGAGGAATTGACACGACCGCCGAGCAGCGTTTGCGCGTGAGGGCGGAGAGCCCCTTCTCCTCCCCGCCGACTACCAGCGCCACCGGCACCGAACCTAGGTCGAGGTCATAGATCGAGTCCTTCGACTCGCCGGCGAGCCCGACAGTCAGCACACCGGCCTTATTGAGAAGGTCGATCGCCGCGGGGATTCCCCCGACGTCGCAGAACGTCAAGTACTCGATGGCGCCTGCGGCGGTCTTGGTAACGGAGGGCGAAATCCGCGCGGTCCGGTGACGAGGCACCACGACACCGGTCACTCCAGCGCCATCGGCACTGCGCAGCATTGCGCCGAGGTTGCGCGGGTCAGTGACGCCGTCGCACACGAGCAGGAAGGGATGCTTCTTCTGGAGCAGCGATTCGAGGCTCACGGTCTCGAGGCGCGCCGCGATGGCCATGACGCCCTGATGGCCCTCGGTTCTGGCTTCTCGGTCCAGTCGGGACATGGCGACGAACTGGACCGGTACGCGCTGACGCTGGGCCTCGAGCTCGATGGCGTCGAGCATCTCCGAGGGGTCTTGCTGATCGGCGACGAATATCTTCTGAACCTGGCGACGACGGGCCTTCAACAGTTCGAGCACCGCGTGGCGGCCCTCGACCTGCTCCCCGCCCAACCCCTCCTTGTCGCGACTCGACGCACCGCGCGCTCCGGCGTTCGGCGCGCCTCCGGCGGGTCGGCCTCCGGCGCGTGGTGCCCGGCCCTTCGGCATCGGTGCACCACGGCGCGGAGAGGGACGTGGACTCATTGGATCTCCTCTAACAGGACAACGGCGGTGGCGCCCACACCTTCGACGCGCCCAAGAGCGCCAAGCCCCTCGGTCGTGGTGGCCTTCACCGAGACAGTGGTTCCCACGACCAGGGTGAGTTCCTGGGACATCGCGGGCATGTAAGGCGCCAGCTTGGGCTGCTCGGCAATGATCGTGATGTCGGCCGACGTGACGCCGAAGCCGGCGCTGCGCACGAGCAGCAGCGTCTCTTCGAGCAGGCGACGCGACGAGACTCCGGCCAAGGATGGATCGTCGTCGGGGAAGTGGCGGCCGAGATCGCCGAGATTGGCTGCTCCGAGCAGCGCATCGCAGAGGGCGTGGGTCGCCGCGTCAGCGTCCGAGTGACCAACGAGGCCTGGGGCTCCGGGAATCTCCACGAGCGCGAGCCTCAGCACCCGCGAAGGATCATCGCTCACGCGATGCACGTCGATGCCGTGCCCGATCCTCACTGGAGGCTCCGTTCTAACGAGACGGCCCGCTCGACGTCGCCGGGCTCGGTGATCTTCAGATTCTCGAGCTCGCCGGGAACGACGACCACACGGGCCCCCATCGATTCGACCAGCCCCGAATCATCAGTCGCCTCTTGCTCGGTCTCGTGGGCGCGAACCAGCACTTCGCGACGGAAGGCTTGCGGCGTCTGGACGGTGACTAGATCTTCACGGGCCACGGTCTCGCGGATCACGCTCAAGGCACCTTCCCGGGCGACCCTCTTGACCGTATCGGTAATGACGAGGCCCGGGACCGCGGCGTCGGCGCCGGCGAGCACGGCCGCGACCACGCTGGCGAACAGTTCAGGCGTGGCCAATGGGCGCACGGCGTCGTGGACGACGACGATATCGGCGTCTACGCAGAGGGCGAGCCCGGCACGAACCGACGCCGCGCGTGACGCACCGCCGGTCACGACGGCGTCGGCGCCCTCGCCGACGCCGTCGTAGCCTTCAGGCACCACGAGAACGACGAACTTCGCCACCGAACGGGCGTTTTGGACGCTGCGCGCCGTGACGGTCGAGCCGGTCAGCCGGGCGAACTGCTTGGGTCCGCCGAAACGAACTCCTTGGCCGCCGGCCACAACGACGGCCGCGACCGACATCGCTACGGCAGGACCGAGGCGAGCTTTTCCTCAGCCGCTTCCGTGTCCACGTTCAGCGCGAAGGTCAACTCGGACACGAGGATCTGGCGGGCGCGGGTCAGCATGCGCTTCTCCCCGGCCGACAATCCCTTGTCCTTGTCGCGGATCGAGAGGTTTCGGACCACCTCGGCGACCTGGTAGATGTCGCCGGAGCGCAACTTCTCGGAGTGGTTCTTGAAGCGCCGCGACCAGTTCGTCGGCATGCGCGCCTCCTTCTTGCGAAGCACCGCGAAGACCTCCTCGACCTCTTCGTCGTTGATCACGTCGCGCAGGCCCACGGATTCGGCGTTGGCGACGGGCACCATCAGGACCAGGTCCGTGTAGGCCACCTTGAGCTTGAGATAGTCCTGCTTCACGTCAAAAGCCGTCATTTTCTCGATCTTTTCCACGGTGCACGCCCCGTGGTGGGGGTAGACGAGACGATCGCCTTTCTTATACTTGCGAACTGTCATAAACCAGATCTCCTCAGAGGGGTTCCGGCCAATCGGCCGTAGGGGGGATTGACTATTCTACCGCATTTTGGGCTAATACGTGTCGAACTGCGCTGCTTCGATCGCATCGGCCAGGGTTTGGCAGCGATGAACCGTCACACCGGCGACCTCGTCGAGCTCACCCTGGGCCGGAACAATGACCGTGGTCGCACCCAGCCGGTGGGCTTCGCGCACCCTTCGCGACAGGCCCGTGATCGCCCGTAGCTCGCCCGCGAGCCCCACTTCGCCCATCGCCGCCAGCGTGCGCGCGACGGCGAATCCCTTCGCGGCGGACGCCACCGCCAGGGCCAGGGCCACGTCGACCCCAGGCTCGTTGGCCGGTAGCCCTCCCGCGGTGGCGGCGAAGACGTCGCACGCGCTGGTGTCGACCGAGCATCGCGCCTCGAGGACCGCAAGCAGCAGCGACAGGCGCTGTGACGAGACCTGATGGGCGACGCGCCGCGGGGAGCCCGAGCTCGACGCGACCAGCGCCTGCATCTCGACGAGCAAGGAGCGCGACCCGTCGTTGGTGACCGTGAAGACCACCCCGGGAACGTCAAGCTGGGGGCCGCGCAGCACGGCCGCGTCGGGCAGGTCGCGCAGTCCCTCGCTCACCATCTCGAGCAGCCCCACCTCGCCGGTCGGCCCGAACCGATGCTTCATGGCGCGGATGAAGCGCAGCGAGCCGTGGCGGTCGCCCTCGATGCGCACCACCGTGTCGACCAGGTGCTCCAGCGTGCGCGGTCCCGCCAATTCGCCGTCCTTGGTGACGTGGCCCACGAGGATCAGCGCCGTGGCGCTGGACTTGGCGGCGCCGCAGAGCCGCTCGGCGGCGTGGCGCACCTGGGGCACCGACCCGGCCACGCTGGATAGCGAGTCGTCGCTCATGGCCGAGATCGAGTCGATCACGCAGAGCGCCGGGCGTCGTTCGCGAAGCAGCTGCTCGGCGGCCTGGACGTCGGTCGTCGCCGTGACCTCGAGCCCGGCCGGCACCTCGCCCAGCCGGCGGGCGCGTTGGGCGACCTGCGAGGTGGACTCCTCGGCCGCAATCAACAGGACGCGTTGGCCCGACCGCGCGAGGGCGCGAAGCGACATCAGGGCCAGGGTCGACTTGCCGACCCCGGGCTCGCCGAAGAGCAGCGTGGTCGAGCCGGCGACCAGCCCCCCTCCGAGCACGCGATCGAGTTCACCGACCCCGGTCGAGAGCATCTCGTCGCTCTCGTCGCCCAGGTCGCACAGCGAGGTGGTGGCGAGCGTCGTCGTCGCCCGGGGCTTCACGGCGATCCGCTCCTCGTCGAGCGTGTTCCACTGGCCACATCCCGCGCACCGGCCGGCCCAGCGCGCCGACGCGGTGCCGCATTCGCGGCAGACGTGGACGCTCCGGCTCTTCATACCCGAGACAGTAGAAGGATGCTGTGACGTCTACGCGTTGGGCGTGAGGTCCTCGAAGTCCACCGACGGAGGAAGTCCCTCGACGCCCTCGAAGGTCAACTCGAGACCGTCGGCACCCTCGGTGGCGTCCACGACGATCGTCTGGCCGGCGTGGAACTCCTTGAAGAGGATCTTCTCCGACAGAACATCTTCGACGTAGGTCTGGATCGCGCGTCGCAGGGGCCGCGCTCCCAGTTCGGGGTCGTAACCCTTGTCCGCCAGGTAGCCCTGGGCGGCGGCCGACAGTTCGAGGCCGAGGCCCTGCACGGCCAACTGGTCGCGCAGGCGGGTCACGAAGAGGTCAGCGATTGCCATGACCTCTTCCTTGGTCAGCTCGTGGAAGACGATCGTGTCGTCGATGCGGTTCAGGAACTCGGGGCGGAAGTGCGCCTTCAGGGCCTGGTGGACCTTCTCCTTCATCCGCTCGTGGGTCAACAGGTCCGACCCCTTGCCGAAGCCGATGGCGGCGCGGCGCAGGTCGGCCGTGCCGAGGTTCGAGGTCATGATCAGGATCGTGTTCTTGAAGTCCACGGCGCGGCCCTGCGCGTCGGTCAGGCGACCGTCTTCGAGGATCTGCAGAAGGGTGTTGAAGACGTCAGGGTGGGCCTTCTCGACTTCGTCGAAGAGCACCACCGAGAAGGGCTTGCGACGGACCGCTTCGGTCAGCTGCCCGCCCTCGTCGTAGCCGACGTAGCCCGGGGGCGAACCGACCAGGCGGCTCACCGAGTGCTTCTCCATGTACTCGCTCATGTCGAGCTGGATCAGCGCGTCCTCGTCGTCGAAGAGGAACTCGGCCAGGGTCTTGGCGAGTTCGGTCTTGCCCACGCCCGTGGGGCCCAGGAAGATAAACGAGCCGCCGGGTCGCTTGGGGTCCTTCAGGCCGGCGCGGGTGCGTCGGATCGCCCGGCTAAGGGCGATGATCGCCTCGTTCTGTCCGATAATGCGCTTGTGGAGCTCGTCTTCCATTCGCAGCAGCTTCGAGGTCTCCTCCTCGGTGAGGCGATAGACGGGGATGCCGGTCCATACCGCCAGCACTTCGGCGATGGTCTCCTCGTCGACGAGGTCGAAGGTCACGCCGCCCGACGCCTTCACCGTCGCGTCGAGTTCGTTCTTCTTGGCGATGAGTCCGCGCTCTTGCTCCTCGAGGGCCTTGGCCTGCTCGAGGGCGCCGCTCTCCATGGCCGACTCCTTGTCCGTGCGCACGCGCAGGATGTCCTCGTCGAACCTCTTGGCGGCCGGCGGGGTGTCCATGCGGCGAATGCGCAGACGACTGCCGGCCTCGTCGATGAGGTCGATCGCCTTGTCGGGCAGGAAGCGGTCCGAGATGTAGCGGTCCGCCAGGTTCGCGGCGGCGATGAGGGCCTGGTCGGTGATCTTGACGGCGTGGAACTCCTCGTAGACCTCGCGCAGGCCCTTCAGGATCTCGATCGTCATGGCGACCGACGGCTGCTCCACCTTGACGGGCTGGAAACGGCGCTCGAGCGCGGCGTCCTTCTCGATGTACTTGCGGTACTCGTCGATCGTCGTCGCGCCCACGGTCTGGAGCTCGCCGCGCGCCAGCATCGGCTTGAGGATCGAGGCGGCGTCGATGGCGCCTTCGGCGGCCCCGGCTCCTACCAGCGTGTGGATCTCGTCGATGAAGAGAATGATGTCGCCGCGCGTGCGGATCTCCTTGAGGACCTTCTTGAGCCGCTCCTCGAAATCACCGCGGTAGCGGCTGCCGGCGACAAGCGCGCCGAGGTCGAGGGTGTAGAGCTGCTTGTCGGCGAGCGTGACGGGGACCTCGTTCGCGACGATCATCTGGGCGAGGCCCTCGACGATTGCGGTCTTGCCGACTCCCGGCTCGCCGATCAGCACGGGGTTGTTCTTCGTGCGCCTCGACAGGATCTGCATCACCCGTTCGACTTCCTTCTCGCGCCCGACCAGCGGGTCGAGCTTTCCCTCGCGGGCGAGCTGGGTGAGGTTGCGGCCGAACTGGTCGAGGACCGCTGAACCGCCGGTGGCGTCGGGGTCGCTCTTCTGGCCGCTGGAGGCGCCCGCCACGCCGGACTCCTTACCGCTCTGTCCCGACATCATCTGAATCACCTGCGTGCGAACCCGGGCCATGTCGGCTCCGAGGTCGTTGAGCACCTGGGCGGCGACGCCGTCGCCCTCGCGAACGAGTCCAAGCAGCATGTGCTCGGTGCCGATGTAGGAGTGACCCAACTGGAGGGCCTCGCGAAGCGAGAGCTCCAGGACCTTCTTGGCGCGCGGGGTGAAGGGTGGCGAGCCCGGCGACGGGTTGGTGGTCGTGCCGATGGCCTCTTCGACCTTCTCGCGCACGACGTCGAAGGTGACCCCCAGGGCGTCCAGCGCCTTGGCGGCGACACCTTCGCCCTCGCGGATGAGGCCCAGCAGAATGTGCTCGGTGCCTATGAACGCGTGGTTGAGGTCACGTGCTTCTTCCTGAGCGAGTACAAGTACTCGACGGGCCCGGTCTGTGAATCGTTCGAACAATTGTCTTCCTTTAGGTACTAATAAGTGTAAGTGTACCGGTCGGGTGAAGCGCGTCATCCGTCACCCCCCGGACCACCCAGAACGGCCAATTAAGGTGGTGACGTGAATCCGCACGAGCGACTCCGACTGCCTTTGGTGGAGGCCGACCTCCTGCGGCTAGAGACGCTGCTGGCTGAATCGGTCATCTTCGGCGACGAGTACCTCGATTCGGTCACCACGCACCTCATCTACGCCGGCGGCAAGCGCCTGCGGCCCATGCTGGCGGTCGCGTCGGCGACCGGCGGCTCGCGCCCGGCCAGCCAGGATGACCTGCTGGGCGGGGTGGCCCTCGAGCTGATGCACCTCGCCTCGCTCTACCACGACGACGTCATGGACGAGGCGGACGTGCGCCGCAACGTCGACAGCGTGAACGCGCGCTACGGCAACCTGATCGCTATCGTGGCCGGCGACTATCTGATGGCGCGCTCCGCGGCGATTGCCGCCGACCTCGGCGCCGAGGCGGCCGGGCTGCTCGCTCGCACCCTCGCGTGGCTCACGCGCGGCCAGGTCTCCGAGATCCGCACGGCCTACTCGGTCGAGCGCACCGAGGCCAACTACTTCGAGGCGATAGAGGGCAAGACCGCGTCGCTGATGGCGTCGAGTTGCCACATGGGAGCCCTGACCGCCGGCCTCGCCCGCGTGGAGACCGAGGCGCTCACCGAGTTCGGCCGCTGCTTCGGGATGGTCTACCAGCTGCGCGACGACATCCTGGACGTCATCGCGGTCGACAACGAACTTGGCAAGCCCGCGGGCCAGGACCTGGCCGAAGGCATCTACAATCTGCCCACCCTCTTCGCGTTGCGCGACCCGTCCGGTGGCGATGAGCTTCGGGCCATCCTCGGCGAAGCGCTCAATGACGCCGAACGCGAACGCGCGCGCAAGCTGGTCGTCGCCACCGACGGCGTCGCCCAGACCATCGCCGCCGCGCAGAGTTTCCTCTCGCTCGCCCACGAGTCGCTCGCCGACGTCTCGAGTGAGCCGCTTCGCCAGGGCTTCGCCTCGCTGATCGAGCTGCTGCTCGAGGACCTGCCGAAGTACTAG